>Ga0070726_10005114_pt1 | contig 10117 bp, 9 predicted proteins | sample tdAd471_FD_67275 | JGI IMG/M metagenome (GOLD analysis project Ga0070726, IMG submission 67275) | Marine sediment microbial communities from the Atlantic coast under amendment with organic carbon and nitrate - tdAd47.1 | ecosystem: Environmental > Aquatic > Marine > Coastal > Sediment | place...
CCTATCCCCTTGCCTTGATGGGCCGGATCGACCGCCAGATGATAGGCGTATAGAAGCGGCCCGGCGTCATCCGCCTCGATCCTGGTAAAGAGACAGCCGAGGATTTCCCCCTCCGGGGTTTCGGCGGTCAAAAGATCGCCATTGCCCGCATCGCGGACCACGCCCTCCACCGTCAACCGCGTGACGGAGGAGGGGGGATCGACGATGCCGTCCTGGCCGGCGAAAGCCGCTTGCAGGATTTCGAGAACCCGGTCGTGCTGGTCGAATGCCCCGCCGGCGATGGCGATGAGCAGATCCTGAACCGTATCCCGCACGACCGTGTCCGTACCCGGCCGCGGTCAGTGGTTGTCGCGGGGAAGGCCGCGAGTCTGGCTGATCCGCTGATACTTCACCGCGCTTTCCAGAACCATGCCGTTCTCCAACTGACCGGTCATGGAGCGGAACATTTCCTGCCACGGCGTCTGGCTCTGCAACTCCTGTTGCACATAGCTGGCGCGCCGACGTTCCATTTCCTTGTCGTCGATCTGGATGTCCAGCGTCCGCTTGTTCAGGTCCAGACGGATCATGTCGCCGGTCTTGAGCAGGGCCAAACCGCCGCCGATCGCGGATTCGGGCGAGATGTGCAGGATGGACGGGCTGCCGCTGGTCCCGGACTGGCGCCCGTCGCCCGCGACCGGCAATTCGTCGATTCCCGCTTTGATCAGGTCGTCCGGCGGCTGCATGTTCACGACTTCCGCCGAGCCCGGCCATCCCAGCGGACCTGTCCCGCGGATGAACAGGATGCAGTTCTCGTCGATGTTCAGCGACTTGTCGTTGATGCGGTCGTGATAATCCTCCGAGCCCTCGAAGACGATGGCGCGGGCATCCATGATGTTCTCCTGGCCGGGGCGGGAGAGATATTTCTCGCGGAACTTCTTCCCGATGACGGAGATCTTCATCACCGCCGTGTCGAAGAAGTTGCCGCGCAGGACCGCATATCCGGCCTCTTTCATCATCGGCTTGTCGAAGGGATAGATGACATCGGGGTTGAAGCTTTCCGCGGTCGCCACGTTCTCCGCGACCGTCTTTCCGGAAACCGTCATCGCGCCGCCGTTCAGCTTGCCGTGCTCAAGCAGGTCCCGCATCACCGGCGGCACGCCGCCCGCCTTGTGGAAGGCCTCGCCCAGATACTTGCCGGCGGGCTGCATGTTGACCAGCAGCGGCACGCCTTCGCCGTAGGTCTGCCAATCGTCGACCGTCAGTTCCACACCCATATGACGGGCGATGGCGATCAGATGCCAGACGCAGTTCGAACTGGCGCCGAGCGCGGTGACGATGCGGATGGCGTTTTCGAAGGCTTCGCGCGTCATGATGTCCGACGGGCGCAGGTCCTCGTTCACCATTTCGACGATGCGCAGGCCCGTGGCATAGGCCATTTGCCCGCGTTCGCGATAGGGGCCGGGGATCATTGCGCAGCCGGGCAGGGACATGCCGAGCGCCTCGGCCATGGAATTCATCGAGGAGGCGGTGCCCATCGTGTTGCAGTGCCCGACGGACGGCGCGCTCGCCGCGGCGATTTCCATGAAGGTGTTGTCGTTGATCTTGCCGGCGGAGAGATCCTTGCGCGCCTGCCAAACCGCGGTGCCGGACCCGACCAGTTCCTGGCCGCGATAGTAGCCGTCCAGCATCGGGCCGCCGCTGAGGACAATGGCGGGAATGTTGACCGTGGCCGCCGCCATCATGCAGGCCGGCGTGGTCTTGTCGCAGCCGGTCGTCAGCACGACGCCGTCGATCGGATAGCCGTAGAGCAGTTCGACCAGACCCAGATAGGCAAGGTTCCGGTCCAGCGCCGCGGTCGGGCGTTTGCCGGTTTCCTGGATCGGATGAACCGGAAACTCGAAGCATATGCCGCCGGCGGCGCGGATTGCCTCACGCGTCCGTTGCGCCAGGTCCAGGTGATGCCGGTTGCAGGGGCTCAGGTCGCTGCCCGTCTGGGCGATGCCGATGATCGGCTTGCCGGACTGGATTTCTTCCCGTGTCAGGCCGAAGTTGAGATAGCGTTCCATATAGAGGGCGGTCATCCCCGGATTGTCGGGATTGTCCCACCATTCCTGGCTGCGCAGTCTTCTGGGCTTTCCGCTATACGTCTTGTCGGTGCGCTCCATGTTGGTTCCCTCCCGATTCTTGGTTCGCTATTTCGTGTCGCCGCAGGTGGACCGGATGCAGGTCAGCGGATGAACTGATCCACGTAATCGGCACCCAGGCCGACTTCGGTGTAGTGCTTCCGGCACATGTCGATCTTGGTGAAGACATCTTCGTAGCCGATATTCTCACCATCTTCGTCTACATAATACATGCAGCCTGTGATGTTGAAGAAAGTGATCATTTCTTCGCAGTCGTCAGGGACGATCAGGGTATGCGTTTCGCCCGGCGGTTCGAAAACGTAGCCGCCTTCCATCGCCACCCAGTCGTGTTCCTTGTAGTACCACTTGCCCTTGATGACATAGCCGTGGACCGGAGCGGGGTGCAGGTGGCGCGACAGTACGCCCGATTTCGTGACACGAAGAAGGTTGCACCATTGGCCCTGCAACGTGTTCAGGAAAAGCGGACGGAACCAGACATTCGGGGCCTGCGGCACCCAGACGCGCTCGTCCTGCGGGATCGCGAGTTCGACGATCTCACCCGGGGAATGCTGGTGGGTGGTGGTTCCTTCCTTGAGCGAGGCGTAATCCAGGGGCATGGCGTTGTCCTTCCGAAATTGTTCTTGGGTTTCCTAATCTTTATGCGGACAGGTACCCGCCGTCTATGGGGATGACCGTGCCCGTCACGAACCCGGCGCCTTCAGAACACAGGAAAAGCACCGTTCCGACGAGATCTTCCGGCTTTCCCCAGCGTCCCATCGGCGTGCGGCCGATCAGACCGGCGCTGCGGTCTTCGTTTTCCACCAGCGCGCGGGTCAGTTCTGTCGCGATCCAGCCCGGCGCGATCGCGTTGACGCGGATGCCTTCCGGCGCCCAGGCATTGGCCAGCGATTTCGTCAGTTGGGCCACGCCGCCCTTGCTAGCGGAATAGGCGGGCACGAAGGCGCTGCCGAAGAAGCTCAGCATGGACGCCGTGTTGACGATGGCGCCGGACCCGGACGCCTTCAGTTTCTCATGCGCGGCGGAACACATCCGCATCGTGCCGACCAGGTTGACGTCGATCACGGTCGCGAAGATGTCCGGGTCGAATTCCTTGCCGTCGCGCGCGATCATGCCGGCGCAGTTCACCAGCGCGTCGATCCGCTCGCAGCCCGCGACCAATGCGTCGATCTCATCCTGTTTCGAGACGTTCAATGTGACGGCGGTCATGCCGTCGACCGTCTCGCAGGCGGCGACTTCATCCGCGGTCAAGCCGGTGGCTGTCACGGTATAGCCAGCCGCGGCGAAACCGCGGGCGATCGCCCCGCCGATGCCGCGGGTGCCGCCGGTGACGATGGCGTGTTTCTTGTCAGTCATGGCGTGGCTATCTCCGTCCCACGGTTGTCAGGTTCCGATTGCCGTCACCCGGCTTGGGGGACGGGGCAGGTATGCTTCGCGCGTCGAGTTTTCCCTTATGGGTCCGTTTTCAGCTCATTGATATCTGATATGTTAGATGGTAGATCGGGTCAATGCCATTTGATGGAGACGTTCCGTGCAGCCGTTGCCGCGCCGCGAGAGCCTGACCGAATTGACCGTTGCCCGATTGCGCGATGCGATTGTGACGGGCGAGTTTTCGTTCGGGGAATTGCTGTCGGAAGGGCGGATCGCCGCCATGCTCGGTGTCAGCAAGACCCCTGTGCGCGAGGCTTTCCAGCAGTTGCAGCGCGAAGGACTCGTGGAAATCCAGCCGCAGCGCGGCACGGTCGTCTTCACGCCCAGCGAGAGGGAATTCCAAGCGCTGGTGGATTTTCGGACGATGCTGGAGGTCGGCGCCCTCAAAGGGGCCATGGCGCGCTCGGTCGAGGAACTGGCCTTGGCGCTCGCCGGGATTATCGCCCGCATGCGGACCGCGCGGGAGAGGAACAAGACCCAGGACTATCTGGCGCTGGACGGGGCGTTTCACCAGACGATCGTCGCGTATTCCGGCAACGACTATCTCATCCACGCCTATGCGGGGATCGCCTCGAAGATGGCGGCGCTGCGCACGCAACTGGGCCGGACGCCGGACCTGATGGACAAGTCGATGCGCGAGCATGAGGCGATTGCCAAGGCGGTCGAGGCGGGGGATTTGGACGCCGCGCTGGCGGTTCTTGGCGAACACATCACCCGTCGCCGCGGGTCGTATTGGCGCGAAATGCCCAATGCCGTTGCCCCGCCGAAAACGTCCTGACAGAAAGAAAAAGGGCCGCCCTTTTCGGGGCGGCCCTTTCCGGTAACGATTTGCCGTTGTGCTAATCCAGCAGCACGCTCGGCAGCCAGAGTGCGATCTCCGGGAAGATCACGACCGCGGCAAGGCCCATCAGCTGCAGGATGACGAAGGGTATGATCCCCGCGTAGATGTCCTGCATCTTCACCTCCGGCGGCGCCACGCCCTTCATATAGAACAGCGCGAAGCCGAATGGCGGGGTCAGGAAGGATGTCTGCAGGTTGATCGCCACAAGGATGGCGTACCAGTAGATCATCTCCTCTTCCAAATCCAAGTGGAAGGCGCCTTCCATGCCCAGATGCGACGCGAAGGTCGGGGACATCGCCTTCACCACCGTCGAGAAGACCGGCAGCACGATGAGGGTGATTTCCAACCAGTCGAAGAAGAATCCCAGGATGAAGACGACGAACATCAACAGGAACAGAAGCGCCCATTCGTGGAAGTCCAGGAATGCGATGAATTCCAGGATCAGATCTTCCCCGTAGACGGCCCGGAAGATGAAGGAGAAGGTCGTCGCACCGACGAAGATGAAGAAGATCATCGCCGTCGTCATTGTGGTGCGGTTGACCACGTCCGTCAGGACTTCCTTCGTCAAGGTACTGTTGAAGGCCGCCAGCACGATCGAACCGAAGGCGCCGACACCGGCCGCTTCCGTCGGGGTCGCCCAACCGCCCAGGATGGAACCCAGAACCAGGGTGACCAGGAAGATCGGCGGAATGAAGCCCTTCAGGATCGACCCGAACAGCGAGTCGCCTTCCCTGCGGCCCATGATCATCGAGATCGCGAAGATCAGCAGAAAAGCCGTGAGCCCGATGTTCAGGTGCTCTTGCAGGGCGGTGTAGGACAATGCCACCGACGCGACAATGATCCCAACGGTAATCATCAGATAGCGTCGCACGCGCGACATATCGGATGGTTCCAACTGGATTGCGTCCTCCGGCAGGGGCGGAGCACTTTCCGGCCAGATGCGGGAGACGATCGAGATGTAGACGAAGTAGAGCGCCGACAGCAGGAGACCCGGCAGCAGAGCGCCGACGAACAGGTTCCCGACCGAAACCGACAACAGGCTGGCCATGATGACGAGCATGATGGACGGCGGGATCAGGATGCCCAACGTCGCCGAGGACGCGATCGTCCCGGTGGCGAGCGCCTTGCTGTAGTTCTGCTGAAGCATGGTCGGCAGAGCCAGCAGGGTCATCATGACGACGGACGCCCCGATGATCCCGGTGGTGGCCGCCATGATGGTGCCCATCACCGTCACCGAGAGCGCGAGACCGCCCGGAACGCGGCGCAGCAGAACCTGCAGGATGTGCAGCAGATCGGCGGCGACACGGGACCGTTCCAGCATCGTTCCCATGAAGATGAAGCAGGGGATTGCCACAAGGACCGGGTTTTGGACCGCGCCCGATGCCCCGTCACCACCCCAGATACGGGTCAGGATGATGAAGAAGGCCTTGAAGTCCATATAGCCGAATTCGATGGCGAGCAGGCCAAAGATGAAGGCAACGCCGCCCAACGCGAAGGCGACCGGGAGGCCCGAGAACAACGACAGGGCCAGCCCCAGGAACATGTAGGCACCGAGGAATTCCTCGAAATGCTCGAATATAGCGTGAAAAATTTCCATTGGGGCCCCCTATGCGAACGGCTTCGAATGCGTCGTTTCTTCGGTCAACGAATGGCCCTGATGACCTTCGTGATCCGGATCGATCGCAAAAATCTGCAATTCGTCGCGCGCTTGCCGGTGGATTTCCGGCCCGCCCCATAGGTAGGCGCAAAGACGGATCATCGTCGTCAAGACGGAGAGTATCGCCAATGCGAAACCGAAAATCGTGAAGGACTTCACGATGTAGCGCATCGGAATGCCGGTCAGCGATTCCGACCCCTCGCCTTGTGCATAGGACGCATAGACGAAGACGCACGCATAGTAGAACACCGTGAAGAGGTAGGGGATCGCAAAGATCAGCAGACCCCAGAGTTCCACTTTGGCTTGGTTCCGCGCCGTCAATTTTTCCCGGAAAATATCCACACGGACGTGGGCATTCACAAGGTATCCGAAGCCGAAGGACAGCAGCAGGAGAACACCATGCAGGTGCCATTCCATGTCCTGTAGCTTGATGGGCTCAATCAACCAATACCAGCTGAGTTCCGACATGCCGATCCGCAGGAAGGCGATCTTCCGCGTAATGACGTCGAACATGATGATGACGATCAGCGGCAGTATGAGCCAACCGCCTGCTAAGCCTATTCTTCGTGGAAGCACGTCGAGTAGGTTTGCCACCTTTAGAAGACTGCTCATGACTTTCCGTATCTTTCAACTCCGCGCGGCGATGCTCGAAAGTCTTCGGCGGATGCGCGCGTTTTTTTAATAGAATGGGCCCTGGCGAAGCCGCGGGGGCCGTGTCGCTGGCTATGCTGATAAGAAATTGGGGTCGGTAGGGTATTCCGACCGACCCCGCATTCTTAGCTAAACATGGACTTCTTAGAGGTAGCCCATGTCCTTCCAGATTTTGTAGTTGTCGCGGAACGTGGTGATCGATTCCCAAACTTTCTTAGAGTCGGGGTTCGTCGCCAGTTCTTCCGCAAGGACTTCACCCCAAGCCGCTTCGAACTGGTCGAGGATTTCTTTCGGCCAACGGTGGTTGGTCACGCCGGCAGCGACGTTGTCCTTCATCGCCTGGAACTGAGACGCTTCGCCTTCCGCGATCATTTCAGCGATCTGTGCATCGCAGGACGTTCTTAGCATCGCACGTTGCGCGTCGGTCAGCTTGTTCCAGGAGTCCATGTTGACCAACAATTCGTTGGACGTGGACTGCTGGTGCCATCCCGGGAAGTAGTTGTTCTTCGCGATCTGGTTCAGACCCAGGGTCCGGTCGATCGCCGGCATGGAGAATTCGGTCGCGTCGATCGTACCGCGCTCAAGAGCCGGATAGATATCAGCGGCAGCCAGCTGCTGTGTGGAAACGCCGAACTTCTGCATGACCTTCGCGCCGACGCCGAAGAAGCGCATTTTCAGGCCCTTCAGCTGATCGAGGCTGTTGATCGGCTCACGGAACCAACCGGAGGTTTCCGGAGGAATCATGCCGCACAGAACGAACTTGATGTTGTCGCGGCCATAGACTTCTTCGGCCAGCTCGTTGCCGCCGCCATACTTGAACCAAGCCACGAATTCCGGTGCGGCCGGGCCGAACGGCCAGGTCGAGAAGAATGCGTAGACGGAGTTCTTGCCCTGGTTCGCGCCGGAGGTGCCCCAGGCCGCTTCGAAGGCGCCCTGCGCTACCGGGTCGAAATAGGCGTAGCCGCCGACCAATGCGCCCGGCTCTTCAACCTTGATGGCGAAGTCGCCTTCCGACATGGCGTCGACAGCAGCTGCCACGCGACGCGACGGCGGTCCGATAACCGCGACCGTCGACGCGAACGCCGCATGCATTTTCCAACGGGTCTTCGCGTCGGCCGGGTCAGACGCCGCCGTGAGCGACATCGCTCCGACGAGGCCGGCCATAGCCGCAGTTTTCAACAGATTGGTAAACTTCATCCGTAACCTCCCAGTTCCGGGCCGGCCTCCACTTTCGTGGAAACCAGCTTTCTTGATGAATGCCACGGCGATGCTCATGACCGCGGCGATATGATTGAGGAACCCCACCTCTTCTTCCGGAGGCTTATCTCGGCGCCGTTCAAATCCTTACAGTCAGGCTGTACTGATGCAAGAACATTAAACGTTCGCTTGGTTCAACGAATGCAATATTGCGGAATCAACTCGGCAAACGCCAGAAAAAATTGGTATTACCTTTTTAGGGGTACCGGTAGTCCGGAAAAGCGGCGTTGAATTTCAGGATTTGGGGCCGGAATCCGGGCGGTTTCCCTGTCCTTTGATATCAGCCGGTTGATCCATTCCGACGCGGACTTATCCTAAACAGTCAGGGACTGGGGTTGCGTGCGACGTCTTGGTGCGAATGCCGGGAGATATCAGTGCTTTTCCGCGTGGCGGAGAGGCCAATTGTCGAGGGAGATGACATGAAACAGGCGAAGCTGATTGCGATCGGTGACCCGGCGAGTTCGGTTCGGTGCGAGGAGGTTCCAGCCCCCGGTGAACCCGGCGCCGGGCAGGTTTTAGTGGATGTGGCGGCGGCGCCGATCAACCCGGCCGAAGTCCTGATCATGAAGGGCGAATATGCCGCCACACCGGACTTGCCCGCGCCGCTCGGCATCGAAGGGGCCGGGATCGTCGCCGCCGTCGGACCGGGCGTTTCGGGCTTTGCCGCCGGCGACAAGGTCATGATCATGCCGCGCGCGAACTGGGCGCAGCAGGTGCTGGTCGGATCCGGCGACCTTATCAAGCTTCCGCCGGGAATCGATATGAGGCAGGCGGCGATGCTCAAGGTGAACCCGGCAACGGCGTTCCTCATGTTGAAGAACTACGTGACGCTCTCGCCGGGCGATTGGGTCATTCAGAACTCCGCGAATTCAGGGGTCGGGACGTCCCTGATTCGGATCGCGAAGCAGCGCGGGCTGAAGACGGTCAACATCGTCCGTCGGCAGGACGCGGCCGATTATTGCACGGGAATCGGCGGCGACGTGGCGGTGATCGACGGCGATGACGTCGCGGCGCGCGTCGCCGAAGCCACCGGCGGCGCGGCGATCAAATTGGGAATCGACGCCGTGGCCGGGGAGGCGGTGATTCGGCTGGCCGCCTGCCTTGCCGATGGGGGGATGGTGGTGAATTACGGCATGCTGTCCGGCAAACCCTGCATGATGACGACCGATCAGACCGTCTTCCAATCCAAGACTTTAACCGGTTTCTGGCTGGCGAAGGTCCTGGGCGGCATGGACAAGGCCGGCAAGGACGCACTCTACGGCGAACTGGCGCCGTTGGTGGAGGACGGCACGATCAACGTCCCGGTCGAGGCCGCCTATCCGATCGAACAGGTGCGGGAGGCGGTCGCCCATGCCTGCCGCGAGGGCCGCGGCGGAAAAATACTCGTGCTGCCAAACGGGTAATCGCCGCGCGGGGAGGAAATGTGTCCGGGACCGAATTCGCGAAATGACCGACAAGCTGACGAATTATCGGGATTTCTGGCCCTATTATCTGCGGGAGCATGCCCGTCCCGCCACAAGGGGGCTGCATTATGCGGGGACCGCCTGCGGCCTCTGCCTTTTGATCGCGGCCGGCGTGACCGGAAATCCCTGGCTGATTCTGCCGGCCGTGATTTCCGGCTATGCCTTCGCTTGGCTCGCGCATCTGCTTGTCGAACGAAACCGTCCGGCCACGTTCACCTATCCGGTCTGGTCGCTGATCAGCGATTTCCGGATGTTCTTCCTGTGGATGAGCGGCCGGCTCGGGCCCGAACTGCGAAACGCCGGGGTCGCGGAAACCGGCTAGCGTGGCTCCAGACGAAGAATGCGTCCGTCGTAATCGTCGGTCAGCAGATACAGAAGACCGTCGGGCCCCTGCCGGACGTCGCGGACGCGGTCATCCAAGCCGTCCAGCAGGCGTTCTTCCCCGGTGACGCGGGTGCCGTCCAGTTCGAGGCGGACCAGCAGGCGGAATTTCAGCGAGCCGATGAAAAGATCGCCCCGCCATTTGTCGAAGACGTCGCCGGTATAGAACGCCATGCCGGACGGCGCGATGGAGGGATCCCAATAATACAGCGGCTGTTCATAGCCGGCCTGTTCGGTGCCGACGCCGATCTTGGCGCCGGAATAGTGCCGGCCGTAGGAAATGACGGGCCATCCGTAGTTCCCGCCGGCTTCCGGC
>Ga0070726_10005115_pt1 | contig 10116 bp, 9 predicted proteins | sample tdAd471_FD_67275 | JGI IMG/M metagenome (GOLD analysis project Ga0070726, IMG submission 67275) | Marine sediment microbial communities from the Atlantic coast under amendment with organic carbon and nitrate - tdAd47.1 | ecosystem: Environmental > Aquatic > Marine > Coastal > Sediment | place...
CAGCGTGCCCGCCTGGTATACCGGGCCATTGGGCGCCAGCCGGTCCATGACTTCCCGGCGTCCGCCGAAGGCACCGACAGGCAGGCCGCCGCCGATTACCTTGCCCAGGGTGGTCAGGTCCGGTTTTATCCCGTACACCTGCTGCGCACCGCCCAGGGCCACCCTGAATCCGGTCATGACCTCGTCGAAAATCAGCAGCGCGCCGTGCTGGTCACACACTTCCCGCAGGGTCTGCAGAAATTCCGGTTCCGGTGGCACCAGGTTCATGTTACCGGCGATGGGTTCGACGATGATGCAGGCAATATTGTCTCCGTCCTGGCCGAAAAGCTCCCGGACCGCCTCGGGGTTATTGAAGGGGAGCACGTGGGTCAGCGCGGTAAAGTCCCTGGGTACGCCCTGGGAGTCTGGCTCACCCAGGGTAAGCGCGCCGGAACCGGCCTTCACCAGCAGGCTGTCGACGTGGCCGTGGTAACAGCCCTCGAACTTGACCACCTTGTCGCGGCCGGTGTAGCCACGGGCCAGCCGGATGGCGCTCATGGTGGCCTCGGTTCCGGAATTCACCAGCCGCACGGTTTCGATGGACGGCAGGATGTCGCAGATTCGCTTGGCAATACGTACTTCACCCTCGGTGGAGGCACCGTAGCCGAGGCCCCATTCGAGCTGCTGCCGCAGCGCTTCCATCACCGGCGGATGACAGTGGCCCAGGATGAAGGGTCCCCAGCCGCCGACGTAGTCCACGTAGCGATTGTCGTCGGCGTCGATGAGATAGGCGCCCTGGCCGGCCTTGAAAAACAGTGGATGACCGCCAACGCTCTTGAAGGCGCGCACCGGGGAGTTGACGCCGCCGGGGATGTAGCAGAGTGCCTGGTCGTACAGTTCGGTGGAATGCCTGGTCGTGCTCTGGGTCAAGGTCATGACTTCCTCGGTTGAGTTATTCCCGGTTCGCTGTGGTTGCCTCCGGGTGTCGTCCATCAGCCGGCGGCCTGCCATCACTGAACGCGTAAAATCGATTTACGGGTTCATGCCGCCGGGTCGCCGGCGCCAGACGCGTAATTTATCACAGCCAGCCTGTCGGTGCCCGCCCGCCGGGAGACCCGCCGGCCCGTGCAGGGCGCCGGCAACATCCGGGGCGGACGGTTCCTGCCACGGGGACTAGAAGCCCTGTTTGCTCCAGGCGCTGCGGTTGGGGATATGCTGACCGAAGCCGATGCGGGTGCCGTGGCTGAGTGATTCCCAGGTAAACCGCTGTGCCTGCTGGATGGCATCGCGAAGATCGAGGCCATGGGCCAGGTAGCCGGCGAGACTGGCCGCCAGCGTGCAGCCGGCACCATGGTAGCTGTGTTCCAGTCGTGGCCAGGTAAACAGGGACAGGCCGGCATGGGGGGAGAAGAACTTGTTGACCACGTCGGGCGTGGTGGCCTGGGTACCGGACATCAGGATATGTTGACAACCTGATTCCAGCAGTTCATTGGCACAGGCCTCGACGCTGTCGGCACTGGGTGCCAGTTCCATGATTTCCTCGATATTGGGCGTAAGGACCGTGGTCAACGGCAGCAGCAGGGAACGAATGGCGTCGGAGATTTCCCGGGAGCCGAACTGGAAGCCGCCGCCGGCGCGCATCACCGGATCGACGATGACCGGCACATCCGGGTAATCCCGCAGCAGCGTATGGATGACCTCGACGATGGCAACATCACCGGTCAGGCCCACCTTGAAGCACTGTACCGGTATATCCTCCAGCACCGCCCGGGCCTGCTCGATGATGGTGGCAGGCTCGATGGTGGTAATACTGCTGGCATTCTGCGTGTTCTGAACGGTAATGGCCGTGGCCACCGGCAATGTATGACACCCGGTACTGAACAGCGTCTCGATGTCAGCCTGCAGTCCGGCGCCGCCAGTGGGGTCGAGTCCGGAGAAACACATGACGTTGGGGAACTCTTGATCAATACCTTGCATAGACTTTACTCGTGACGGGTTTACAACCGGAACCTGCTGTCGCCGGGTGATGGTTCAGTCTGAAAGCGGGTTCTGTGGTTGGGGGGTGATGCCGGGTTCCGCATCTGAGGAACGCAGACGCACATTGTTGCCTTGGGTTCTGCACTGTGCATGTTCAGCTGTCCGGTGGCCAGGGAGTCGGGACTTCAGGGTTTTACCACGATCAGAATGACGATGGCTATCAGCAGCAATACGGGAAACTCGTTGAAGTACCGGTAGAAACGATGACCGCGGGTATTGGTCTCGTCGCGGAAGGCCAGCAGAAAACGCCAGCAGACGAAATGGTAAACGACGAGCACGGCAACCAGGGCCAGCTTGGCATGCATCCACCACGCGGAAAGATAAAATGCCGTGTTGTAGGTGATCAACCAGGCCCCCAGGACGATGGTGACGATGGCGGAAGGCGTCATGATGCCGCGAAACAGCTTGCGTTCCATCACCTTGAAACGGTCCCTGCTGACCTGATCCTCGCTCATGGCGTGATAGACAAACAGTCGTGGCAGATAAAACAGGCCGGCGAACCAGCAGATCACGGCGATGATGTGGAAGGCTTTTACCCACAGCATGAACAGGTCCTCGGCTGACAAAGAAGGTAGAAGTTACCACAGCCGGTGTCGTGCATGTAGTCAGACAGGGCGTCCGATCCCGTCATGATCCGGGTCCCCCACCGCCGACTCTCGCGGGTTGCGTCACCTGGCCCGGTGCCGCGGTGGCTCGCTGTGACCACGGTTTTTGCATTATCACTTGGTCTGTGTAACATACCTGATCCCGGCCGCCGGGACTGGCGCCTGGGTGGCGGCATTGGCTCGACATGGCGGTGGGGAATGCGGGTCCGGATAGATGAATACAGGAGAATAACGTGGTCAAAGTAGGCGTGGTTGGAGCTACCGGGTACACCGGCGTGGAATTGTTGCGACTGCTGGCTCACCGCGAGGATGTCAGCGTGGCCGCGGTAACTTCCCGTGAGCGCCAGGGGACCGCGGTGGCGGACCTGTTTCCCAGCCTGCGCCACCATGTGGACCTGGATTTCGAAGCCCTGGACAGCGGCGCCCTGCATGACTGTGAAATCGTGTTCTTCGCCACACCGCACGGTGTCGCCATGGAGACCGCCCGGCAACTGCTGGACAGTGGGAGCCGGGTGATAGATCTTTCGGCGGACTTTCGACTGAAGGATATCGCCGTGTGGGAACACTGGTATAAAACCGAGCACCGTTGTCCGGACCTGGTGGCCGAAGCAGTTTACGGATTGCCGGAGATCAACCGGGAAGCCATCGGACAGGCGCGCCTGGTGGCTGCCCCCGGGTGCTATCCCACCGCCATTCTGTTGGGCTATCTGCCGCTGCTGCGGGCCGGACTCGTGGACACCACGCAACTGGTGGCGGATGCCAAGTCCGGGGTCACCGGTGCCGGTCGCAAGGCCTCAGTCGACTTCCTCATGGGCGAGGTCAGCGAATCCATCAAGGCCTATGGCGTCCACGGGCACCGCCACGTACCGGAAATAAGACAGGAACTGAGCCTGCAGAGTGACTCGGCGGTCAATGTGACTTTCATTCCACATCTGATGCCCATGATTCGTGGTATTCTGGCAACACTGTATGCCCCGGTTGCGGTGGCGGAAGGAATGTCGGTAGAGGTACTACAGAACCTCTACCGGGACGCCTACCGGGACGAGCCGTTTGTCGACCTGCTTCCCCAGGGACAGTTTCCCGCCACGCGAAACGTGAAAGGTGCGAATACGTGCCAGATTTCCGTGAATTATTTGGCGGACAATAATCGGGTCGTGGTGCTGTCGGCCATAGACAACCTGGTGAAGGGCGCGTCTGGGCAGGCGGTACAGATAATGAATATTATGCTGGGTATCCCGGAGACAACCGGGCTCGATAACGTGGCACTGGTGCCGTGACCGGCGTACCGGACAACCAGGCCTGAACAGTCCGGACTCGAGCAAGAGTCCCTGAATCAGCGACGACGCTGCAGATGCCGAATGTAGTCAAGGGTAGCAGGCAGGAAAAAATGATGGTGGTTCCTCACCGACCGGGGAGGCGCCTGCTCACATTTTTTGTCATTGTCCTGTCAGTGGTGGGTGGCATGGTCGGTGGCCACTGGTATGGCGTCCGGGAAGGTGGCAATGCCGGCGCTGAACTGGCTGACCTGCGACAGCAGCTGACCCTGGTTGAAAACGAAAATGCCAGGTTGAGCCAGGAAATTGCCGTTCTGGAGCGTTCCAGCGATATGGACAGACAGGCCAGCAGTGAAATCCAGGCGACCATTTCCGAGTTACGCGAGTACATTGCCAAGCTGGAGCAGGACGTGCAGTTTTATCGCCAGGCCATGACCAGTGAATTTGAAAACGAGGGACTCATCGTCGGCGAGATGGATCTGCAGGGCACCGCAGATCCCCAGCGGGTGCGCTACAAGCTGGTGATGCGCCAGGAAGAATCCGACGGGGAGTATCTCCTGGGCCACGTCAACGTCGATGTCGTGGGGCAGCTGCAGGGACAGAAAGCAGTTTACCCCCTGCGGGACCTTTCCCCGGATGAAGATCAGCTGGACATCAGGCTGCGGTTCCGTTACTTCCAGAATATCGAGGGAACACTGGAGTTGCCGCCGGAATTTGAACCACAGCAGGTGGTGATCAATGCCGTGGCCACGGCACCAATGGCCAGGACTATCAACAGAACCTTTGACTGGGTCGTGGAGGGCGAATAAGCATGTTTGGTTCGGGAGACAAGACCGAGAATCACGGTCCGGCCCATACGCTCATATCCCGTACCACCGAAATCGTCGGTGACGTGCATTTCGGTGGCGAGTTGATCGTGGAAGGCAAGGTGAAGGGCAATATTCACGCCGAGGACGATTCCGACGCCCTGGTCCGGATCGTGGAACAGGGTTCGGTTGAAGGCGAGATCTGCGTACCGTCGATCATTATCAATGGCCTGGTCCAGGGTGATGTGCGCTCGGCGAAGCATGTTGAACTGGCAGCCAAGGCCGTGGTGGTGGGAAACGTCTACTACAATCTCATCGAGATGGTCATGGGCTCGGAAGTGAATGGCAAGCTGATGCACCTCAGCGCCGCACCCCAGGAACCCCCGCGGCTGAGCGACGAATCCGGTAAACAGAAGTCCAAAAAGCCCGTAGACGGGGCACTTGAAAAAAGCTCCTGACAGACCCACATTTCAGCTAACAGCCGGCTAATACCTGACTACCACCCTTGGTTATTGCTATACTCGGCGGTAACCGCTGGTCAAGCCCGCGGCCTGGCCAATCGCCGGGACCCGGGCGCAACATCAATTGGAATGACAATGTCCGTAGTTGAATCACAAGAACCGGTGCTGCTCAGCCTGACTGACAGTGCCGCTGCCAAAGTTCACAGCCTGGTGGAGGAAGAGGGCAACGACAACCTGAAATTGCGGGTCTTCGTTACCGGTGGAGGCTGCTCTGGCTTCCAGTACGGGTTTTCCTTCGATGAAGAAGTCAACGATGACGATACCGTGGTCAACAACAAAGGTGCCAGCCTGCTGGTGGACCCGTTGAGCTTTCAGTACCTGGTGGGGGCGAAAATCGACTGGGTGGAAGGCCTGGAAGGTGCCCGGTTCGTCGTCGACAATCCCATGGCCAGCACCACCTGCGGCTGTGGTTCGTCTTTCGCCATCTGATCCACCTGCCTCTGCCCCGCCGGGACGATCAGAGGTTTCTTTTTTAATCCGCCAGGTAAACCCCGCCGAGTATCACCGGCCGGGCTGCGCCGGTGATACTGCAGGTATCCTGGGGACTGCCCGCGAGGCGCTCCCGGGCGAGCCAGGCAAAAGTCATGGCTTCGACCCAGTCCGGTGGAATACCCAGCTGTTCAGTGGAGGCGACGTCGCTGTCCGGCAGTAATTGTCGGAATCGTTTCACCAGGGCGGTGTTGTGGGCGCCACCGCCACACAGGAAAACCTGGTCCGGCTGCAGCTGATTGTCGATTTCGGTAACTACCGTACTGGCAGTGAGTTCCAGCAGCGTGGCCTGGACATCCGCCGCCGGTACCGGCTGAGCCAGCCGGGACAGTCTTTCCTCGAGCCAGCGTCCGTTGAAGTATTCCCTGCCGGTGCTCTTGGGCTCCGGCGCGGCGAAATAGGGATCGTCCAGCAGCAGGGTCAACAGATCCTCGCTGACGTCGCCGGACGTGGCCCATTGCCCCTGCAGGTCCACGGGCTGCTGCAGGTTTTTATCGATCCAATAGTCCATCAGCACATTGGCAGGACCGGTGTCATAGCCCAGGAATTCACGGCCGTCGGTAATAACCGACAGGTTGGCGATGCCGCCCAGATTCACGATGACCCGGGAGGTGTCCGGCGAAGCAAACACGGCCCGGTGAAACAGCGGTGCCAGCGGGGCTCCCTCGCCACCGGCGGCCATGTCCTTGCCGCGAAAATCGGCAACGGTGATGATGCCGGTATTGAAGGCGATGGTGTTGGGGTCGCCGATCTGCAGGGTGAACGCCAGGGGCTGTTCCGGCTTGTGATAAACGGTTTGACCGTGGCTGCCAATGGCCTGGATCTGTTCCGGTTGCAGCTTTTCCCGGGCGAGCAACTCGTTGACCGCAGCGGCAAAATGCTGACCCACCGCAACGTGGGCCTCGCCCAGTAATTCAAGGGAGATGTCGGTCTGGCTGCACAAGGTCAGCAGCTGCTGGCGCAGTACCGGGGAATAAGGACGGGAATGGGTGGCCTTGAGGGTCGGCCGGGCGCCGTCGAAACTGACCAGCGCACAGTCGATGGCGTCGATGCTGGTACCTGATATGAGCCCGATGAAACCGGCCGTTTGTGTCACGGGACAGGCTGGCCTATTCCGCGCCCAGCTGTCGCTGGGTCAGCTGGCGGGTATGTTCCATGGCGGAAAAGCGGTTCAGTAATGGTGCCACCTGTTGATGAAACCGGTCCAGTTCATCTGCCGCGACCGATACCGCCTGGGGTAGGCGATCCAGCACGGTGCGGGGATTCTGGTGCACGCCATTGACCAGAAATTCGTAGTGCAGGTGTGGGCCGGTGGCGCTGCCGGTAGAGCCGACAAACCCGATGACATCACCCTGGCGCACCCGGGCACCGTTTCTGATGCCGTTGGCAAATCCGTTGAGGTGGGCGTACTTGGTCTGGAAACCGCCGTTGTGCTTGATGACCACCAGGTTGCCGAATGAGCCGTTGCGGGAGGCCCGGGTCACGGTGCCGTCGCTGGTGGCACGCACCGGGGTGCCGCGGGGTGCCGCGTAGTCGGTACCCTTGTGGGCGCGGATGGTATTCAGAATCGGATGACGGCGGGCCAGGCTGAAATTCGAACTGATGCGGAATACGTCCAGTGGTGTACGCAGGAAGGCCTTGCGCATACTTTCGCCCAGGGGATTGTAATAACCGATGCCGCCGGATTCGTCCTGGTACTGCAAGGCGATGTGCTGCACTCCGCGGTTGGTAAACTGGGCGGCAAGGATTTTGCCGGTGCCGACGAATTCACCGTCCAGGTAATTTTCCTCGAAGAGAATGCTGAAATGGTCGCCCGGTCGTGGGTCGAGGATGAAATCGATCACCCCGCCGAAGATATCCGCCATTTCCATGATGGTCAGCGGGGGGATGTCCTCCCGCTGTCCCGCCAGGAACAGGCTGTCGGTGATGGTGCCGTGTTTGAAGGACTGGCGTATCTCCGGTTCACGGATAATCGTCTCTACTTCGTAGAAACCGTCCACCAGGGTGAACAGGTAGCCCTCCATGGGCGACTTGAGCACGCGAAGCTGTTCCAGCTGGCCTGGCTGTGGAATAAGGAAGGAGAGCTGGTACCCCGGGTAGATGCGATTGAGCACCCTGGCTTCGTCATGGCTGTTGACCACGTGAAACAGTTGCGTGTCAGACAGGCCGACACGATTGAAGATCATGGACAGGTTGTCCCCGGACTTGACTTCAACATGCTGCCAGGATTGGCTATCCGCCTCCTGCCGGCCGGGGCCGGGCAACTCCACTGCTTCCGGTGAACGCTGGATTTCGCCCTGGTTGTCGGTGTTTTCCGGCGGATAAACCGGCACCGCAGGATCGGTTGCGGCACCCTGAAGGTCAGGCGCAGCGGCGGTTGACTGCAGACCCGCCTTGTCAGTGGCAGGCAGGGTGGACAGTGGAACGGGTCTCAGTTCACTGCGCTGCTGACTGGCGTGGGTCCGGTCGCTGGCATATATCGCCAGCAGTAACAGCAGCAGCAAAGTAAGTAGACCTGCTGCCATCATGTGTTGCCGGGGGTAATACCTGATGAGGAACTGCCTGGAAATATCAATAAGCTGCATAAATGCCTGACTACTGTCCGACTTTCGCCAGTGTCTCGGAGCGCGGAATTATATCAGCAAGGTAGACAATTCCCATGAGAAATTGTTCCCGTGTGGGTAATTTCAGATCCACTGGTGTAGAATCGGCGCTTTTTCGCCGGCAGCCGGATGATATCGAGGGCAATGCCTGCCAAGGCTGCGCGAAAGTGATGACAGCTGCCGGCAACTGTCGGACTGGCAGTGACAGCCAGCGGGCAGCACGCAGGAATTTTTCGGACTGAATCCATGTCATTTGAAGCCACGGACATCATTGCAGAATTGCGCAGCCGGGGGTTGATCACTCAGCTGGCCGGCGGGGACGAGCTTGTTGAACACCTGAAGAGCGGAAATCGAACCGTGTACAGCGGCTTCGATCCCACCGCGGAGAGCCTGCATGTCGGGCACCTGGTTCCGCTGCTGGCGCTGAAGCGCTTTCAGCTGGCCGGCCATACCCCCATCGCGCTGGTGGGCGGTGCCACCGGCATGATTGGCGACCCCAGTTTCAAGGCCAGCGAACGGCAGCTGAACGCCACCGAGGTCATCGAGCAGTGGACCTTGCGCATCAGGGAACAGCTGAGCCAGTTCGTGGACTTTGACTGCGGCTCCAATTCCGCCATCGTGGCAAACAACCTGGATTGGACCAGGGACTATGACCTGCTGAGCTTCCTTCGGGATGTCGGCAAACACTTTTCCGTCAATGCCATGATACAGAAGGAATCTGTCCAGCAACGGTTGGAGCGGGAAGGGGCCGGTATCTCCTTCACCGAGTTCAGCTACATGATTCTCCAGTCCTACGACTTTGCCGAGCTGCACCGTCGTTACGGCTGCACGGTGCAGCTGGGCGGCAGCGATCAGTGGGGCAATATCACCGGCGGCATCGATCTGACCAGGCGACTTCACCAGGCGCAGGTGTTCGGCATAACCACGCCGCTGATCACCAAGGCAGACGGCACCAAGTTCGGCAAGACCGAGTCCGGTTCGGTATGGATCAGTCCGGACAAGACGTCGCCCTATGCGTTCTACCAGTTCTGGCTGAACGTGGCGGACGCCGACGTGTACCGGTTTCTGCACTACTTTACCTTTCTGCCCTCTGCCCAGGTGGAGGAGATCGAGGCCAGTGACCAGGCATCCACTGGCAAGCCCGAAGCCCAGGGCATACTGGCCCGGGAGGTCACGGGCCTGGTGCACGGTAAAGAGGGGCTGGAAGCCGCGACACGCATCAGTGAGTCGCTGTTTTCCGGTGATATCCAGCGCCTGACCGCCAGGGACCTGGAACAGCTGGAGCTGGACGGTCTTCCCTGTACGCGGCTGGTGGATCGACCTTACACCATTCTCGAGGCGCTGGTGGCCACCGGGCTGGCGAAATCCAACCGTGTGGCCAGGGAATTTCTGGGCAACAACGCGGTGAGTGTCAATGGAGTCGTGGTCAATTCCCAGGATGTCGAGCTGGCCCCGGAACGGGCCCTGGAAGGCAGGTACTTTGTCCTCAAGCGCGGTAAAAAACTGTTTCACCTGGTAAAAGTTGCCAGCTGATCCAGGTGCCGGAACCGGTCGCTCCGGCGGCGTGAAAATCCCTCGATTCCGGGTGCCGGAAAATAGTTCGATCAAGGCTCGAAAAGACCCTTGCCAAAACAGTTTAGCGGCGTATAATACGGCCTCCCTTCATCGAGGAGATGACGGGATTTGTTCTTTAAAAATCAGATTAAGCAATAGAGGTGGGTGCTTGCAGGGGCGGTAGGCTGAGAAAGCAATACTGTCAAAGTAAGCAACTGCGTTTATTCATTGAGAATGTAAAGCTGTTG
>Ga0070726_10005117_pt1 | contig 10115 bp, 7 predicted proteins | sample tdAd471_FD_67275 | JGI IMG/M metagenome (GOLD analysis project Ga0070726, IMG submission 67275) | Marine sediment microbial communities from the Atlantic coast under amendment with organic carbon and nitrate - tdAd47.1 | ecosystem: Environmental > Aquatic > Marine > Coastal > Sediment | place...
AAGATGGATTGTTGGAGCCTGCGACGCTGCATCCGGATATTGACCCGACGATCTGTATTGGTTGCGGCGCCTGCGTCGCAGCGTGCCCAGAACAGGATACAGGTCCTGTACTCGGCATGATCCACAAGAAGGCACGCTTGGTAGGACCGTCGCACTGCATTGGTCACGGCGCGTGTCACGCTTCATGCCCGGTCGGAGCGATCACACTCGTATTCGGTACGGCGACCCGGGGTGTCGATATTCCGATGGTAAAACCAGATTTTGAAACCAATGTTCCCGGCGTGTTTGTCGCCGGTGAGCTTGGAGGGATGGGTCTCATCCGTAACGCTGTTGAACAGGGACGGCAGGCCATGGACTCGATCACGGCCCTCGTCAGGCGCGGGCACCGAAATGGTCTGGATGTCGTCATTATTGGTGCCGGCCCCGCGGGACTTTCGGCGAGCCTTGGCGCAATGGAGCGACGATTACGGGTTGTAACGATTGAGCAGGACTCGCTGGGTGGCACTGTTGCGCACTTTCCCAGACACAAGATCGTTATGACACACCCGGCTGAATTGCCGATTGTCGGAGAGATGCGTTTTAAAGACGTGAGCAAAGAGACATTGATCGGATTCTGGCAGGACGTTGAGCAGAGCACCGGCCTCACCGTGAACTACAACGAGCGAGTGAGCAAAATTGAGAGATGCGGCGACGGGGAAGGCTTTGTCGTAAGATCAAGCAAGCGCAATTACAATACTCGCGCAGTGCTGCTTGCAATTGGCAGACGCGGCACACCACGCGAACTCGGTGTCCCGGGTGAACAGCTTGCCAAGGTCTCGTATCGTCTAATCGATCCCGAGCAGTATCGCGATCAGCACGTGTTGGTTGTCGGCGGCGGCGACAGTGCACTGGAGGCGGCGGCAAGCGTGGCAGACCAGCTCGGCGCAATGGTGACGCTCTCATATCGCTCCGCAGCGTTTACCAGGGCGAGAAAAAGAAATCGGGAAAGAGTCCAGACCATGGCCGATGCGGGAATGTTGAAGGTTGTCTTTCTTTCCGTCGTAAAGGCAATATACAAAGATCGCATCACCCTCGCGATCGGTGACAAAGCTTTGGATATTCCCAACGACTCGGTGATCATCGCCGCAGGTGGCGTATTGCCAACGCCATTCCTCAAGGATATAGGCGTCGACATCGAAACCAAATGGGGAACAACCTGATCGGTCTGCGGCATCTATTGCAACAACGCTCTTCAATACGTCGTGATGTATGGGGTCGGTACAAGTTCGGACGATGTGGCATCCATGACTGGACGGCGGTCGTCACGCGCTGTGGCCGTATCTCCTAAGTGTTACCTATGCCTTTGGAATAATCTGTAACCCATGTCTCCAGCATGGACCTTGTCGAACATGGCGCCCCGGAGAGGATTCGAACCTCTGACCCCCGGATTAGGAATCCGGTGCTCTATCCGACTGAGCTACCGGGGCACACGGCGCCGGATTCTAGCAGAGATTCGCTCGCCCGAAGCAGTCAGGCTTCGTCCGTCGCGAGTTTTTTGACACCCCGGCCGATGAACACGAGTGCCCAGCCGCTGGACACCATTTTGATGCCGAATAGTACGCCGATTGCCCACGCTCCCGAGAGTGGAAACTGACGCCAGAGCAGGATTCCGAGGATCAGCGTTACGGCGCCGCTGAAAAGCTCGACTCCCCAACCGTCGGCTGGACGCAGCTGGAACGCGACGAAAATTTCGAGAATGCCGGAGGCCAACAGGTAGGCCATCAGAATCAGCGTGAGCTTCACTAGTCCGGAAACCGGCTGATTGACCAGGTAGAAGCCGGCGACGGTCATAAGCACGCCGATGACAAAGACGACCAAAGCCTTGCCGAACACTCCGGCGCGAAACGCCAGGAAGCACTGGCTGATACCCGAGACGGCTAGCATTGCGCCAACCATCATCGTAATTGAAAGGCCTGCAACGAAAGGCGACAGAATGGCAAGCAGCCCGGCAACCAGCAAGACGACACCGCTCGCGATCGTGAGGCCGGCGTTTCTGCCGATTGCTTCTACCAGGCCGGCATGCATGGTTTCGGGTGACTCGGACATGAGGTTCTCCCTTAGCTTATTATTATTGGTCGGCCCTGTTTACGGGCACGGCGAGAGGGTGTCAATACCGGCGGGCAGGTTACCTGCATGATCGATATCTCATATCACCGGAGTTTGCCTTCCTTCCCGGTCCTGATCGGACCATAATTGGCGCATGAAAGGTTTCGTTTTACGAACGCTGATAACGATGCTGGGCTTGTTTCTCGCGTCCAGCTTGATTTCCGGAGTTTCGATATCGGGTGGCTGGACGTTCATCCTGGCCGCTATATTTCTCGGGCTCGTCAACGGCCTGATTCGGCCGATTGCCTATGTACTCACGTTTCCAATTACGTTGGTCACACTGGGGCTCTTTGTGCTCGTGCTGAACGCGGCAATGTTCGGACTCGTCGCGGCATTACTGGATGAGTTCATCGTCACGGGTTTTTGGGCGGCGCTGTTCGGCGCGATGATCGTCAGCATCACGAGCACGATCGCCTCGTGGTATATCGGGCCGGATGGCCGCGTGGAAGTCATCGTTGTCACGCGACGCTGAGATCACGCTGGGAAGTCATTGAGCATCGAGACGCGGACAGTCGAATATCGCGAAGGCGAAGAGGTGTTCGAGGGACTGCTCGCCTGGGACGATGGGGCGGATTCGCCGCGTCCGGGTGTGCTGGTTGCACACACGATCCGCGGCCGCAGTGATTTCGAAGTCAGCAAGGCCAAAAAACTCGCCGAGCTCGGTTATGTCGGGTTTGCGCTCGATGTGTATGGCAAGGACCGGATCGGTGGCGATCTCGAGGACTGCCAGGCGCTGATGGGCGACCTGAAATCCGATCGCCCGCTCTTGCAGAGGAGACTGGAGCGCGCCCTGAGCGCGCTGCGTAAGCAGCCCGAGGTCGATGCGTCAAGGCTCGCCGGAATCGGTTATTGCTTCGGTGGCCTTTGCATGTTGGATATTGCGCGCATGGGTGAAGACGTCGCAGGGGTCGTGAGCTTCCACGGCCTGTTCGATCCGCCCGGAAATACTGTGAACCATGCGGCGAGCAACAGAATCAACGCGAAAATACTCGTCTTGCACGGCTGGGATGACCCGCTCGCGCCCCCGGAAAAGGCACTTGCGCTGACTGCGGAACTTAGTGACGCGGGAGCCGACTGGCAACTGCATGCCTACGGCAACGTGCGTCATGCCTTTACCAATCCGGCGGCGGACGCGAGCAACGAAGTAACCATATATAATGCCGGTGCCGACCGTCGCTCGTGGTTGGCCATGCAAGATTTTCTTTCTGAACTGTTCGGTGCCTGAACGGTCATTGATAACTCCGAAACCGCCGCAGAGCGGCCTTCTCAATCCCCCCGGGAGAACCAGTGTGAAACTCAAGTACTCAATTGCATTGATGATGGCGGCCGTTGCTGTGGTTTCCTGCAGCGAGGAGCAGCCGGCAGAGCCGGCGGCTGAAGCGGAGGCTGAAGTTGCCTCGCCAGTCGCGGTCGAGGCGAGCGGCGGTAACCCGGCGGCAGAGGAAGCCTCCCGGCAGATTACCGATGAATACATGCGCGGCATCGTCGAAGAGATATCGAGTGACGCCTACGAGGGACGTGGTCCGGGCAGCCGGGGTGACGTCAAGGCCCGCGAATACCTCGTCGCGCAGATGGAAGAGCTGGGCATGCAGCCGGGCGCTGCGGACGGTAGCTGGGAGCAACCATTCGACCTCGTTGGAGTCAACGCAGCGCAACCTGAAACGTGGACGTTTGAAGGGCACGGCAAGACGAGAACGTTCAAGCAGTGGGACGAGTTCATCATTGGCAGTGGCGTGCAGGCCGAACGCGCCGAGGTCAATGACGCCGAGATCGTCTTCGTCGGTTACGGCATCCAGGCGCCCGAATACGATTGGGATGATTACAAGGGCGCCGACCTTGAAGGCAAGATTCTGCTCATGATGAACAACGATCCGGACTGGGATCCGGAGTTGTTCGGCGGCGAGACCCGTCTCTGGTACGGACGTTGGGACTACAAATATTTGAGTTCGGCCATGCAGGGTGCCGCGGGCGCAATCATCATCCATACGACGCCTTCAGCAGGTTATCCGTTCCAGGTCGTACAAACCTCGTGGACCGGTGAACAATTCGAATTGCCGGCGGGTGACGAGCCGCGCAACCAGTTCAATGCATGGGTGACCGAAGATACGGCGCGGGATCTCGTTGCGATGGCCGGAATGGACCTCGACGAATTACGCGAGGCTGCGTTCAACCGCGATTTCGAGCCTGTGCCTCTTGGCATTACGACTTCCGTCGGTATGGACATCGCGATCAACCGCACGCAAAGCGCCAACGTACTCGGCCTGATCCCTGGCAGTGACCCGGAACTCAGCAAGGAGGTCGTCATCTACACGGCACATCACGACCATCTTGGCATCGGTGAACCGAATGAGGAAGGCGACAACATCTATAACGGTGCCCGCGACAACGCATCCGGTGTCGCCGCTGTAATGGCGATCGCAAAGGCACTTGTGGCCTTGCCTGAGGCACCGCGCCGTACTTCGCTGATTGCATTCGTCGGTGCCGAAGAGCAGGGATTGCTCGGTTCTCTTTATTTTGCGAACAATCCGACATTTGCGCCCGGCCGTATCGCCGCGAATATCAATTACGACAATCCGAACATACTTGGAGACACGCATGACGTAACCTTCGTCGGCCTGGGCAAGTCGTCGATTGACCAGATTCTCGAACTGATCGCCGGCGAACAGGGCCGTGAGGTCAAGCCGGACCAGTTTGCCGATAAAGGGTACTTCTACCGCTCCGACCAGTTCAGCCTCGCAAAGATCGGCGTGCCCGCGATGTATTTGAAGCCTGGCATCGAGTACGTAGATCGGCCGCCCGAGTGGGGACGCGAGCAGCAAGAACATTACACTACTGTGAACTACCACCAGCCGTCGGACGAGTACAACGATAGCTGGGACTTCCAGGGCTTGATCGAAGACGCGTTACTCGGGTACTGGACCGGGCTCGCGATCGCAAACGCAGACGAGATGCCCGTGTGGAACGAAGGCGACGAGTTCGAAGCGGCGCGACTGAAGGCCCTGTCCGATCTGGAAGACTGAGACTTCGCGGCGCCTCGCATATTGCGAGGCGCCGCTCCTAATCAACGCGCCGGCACAACCAGAACGTCGCAGGGCAGGTGGTCCAGGACACGGGCTGCCGTATTGCCGATGTAACGCCGTTTGATGCCGCTGCGTGACAGTGCGCCCATGATCATGAGGTTCGCGCCGTGCGTTTGTGCATACATCGGTAATAATTCATGCGCCCGGCCCGGTAGCTGATGCACAGCTTTTTTCTCGACACCGCAATCGTGTGCGAACGCGTCGAGTTTGCGGCGATGTTCGTCGCGTATTTTTTCGTCGAGCTCATCGATCGACAATTTAATCGGCTTGAACGTCTTCATGGCACGTGAGCCAATCTCGACGAGCCGTTGATAGGTGTGCACGAGTTCCACGCGACCTCCGCAAGCTGCGGCGAGCGTTTGCGCCGTGGTGACGATGCGCCGGTCGAGTTTTGCCTCTGTATCCTTGTCGTGGGTTGGGTCTACTGCCGCCACGATTAACGGCTTTTCCTTCCACTCTACCGGTTTGACGAACCAGAGCGGAAAGTCGAGTTTTTTCATGAGTTGCCAGTCGGAGTCTGCGAATGTCGCCCGTTCCGCTGGCGAGTGGTAGTGCGTTCCCTTGACCACGTATGCCGGGTCGATCTCGATCGCCCTGCCGAGGATTGCATCCGCCAACGGGCGCTCGTGGCTCGTCCTTGTCGTCACTGTGATGCCCTTGGCTTCGACCGATTGGGCGAGATCTTGCAGTGCCTCCTCCTGGGCAGCATGAATATCATTGGCCAGTTGCTGTACTTCTGTCGACACGATGAAGATTTCGCTCAGGAAACTCGTGGTCGGATCGCATAGCAGCAATTCGAGGTCACTGTTTGTCAGTCTGGCAAGCCAGGTGGCTCGGGTGACAACATCTTCCGGGTAGTTGTCGAGTTCGATGACGGTCAGGACTTTGTGTCTCATTCGAATCTCCCAGGCATACGACGAATAACCGATGTACTGCATCCGTCGGGGATAGGATATGGGCGTTTGATCAAATGCAAAATCCGTAGGCGACACGAGTAAATTCGGCGACTACGTAGGCCGCCGGACAGATGTTGCGGCGCCATATTCACCGACGCCGAACGGTTTCCGCTCATTTATCAATCCTTTGTGTGTACAATCGTGGCCACTTGCCGGCACCGGCCGCGATCGATTGCGGGTGGGCCGACAACTACACAATTACAATAATGAGGGAGAAAAATAATGAGAAAAGTGCAATGTATAGGGGTGGGGGTTGCCATAAGCGTGCTGTCGTTTGCAGCGTTGGCCCAGGACGAAGAGCCGTCGAAGTTTACTTACGCGACTTACTTTAAGTGCAACGTTGGCATGGAAGACGCCGCGGATGCATTGATGGAGCGTGATGCTCCTATCATCGATGGCCTCGTCGAGGACGGTAGTATTCTGGCCTGGGGTTGGCTCGCACATCACACGGGCGGGTCCTGGAGACGCATCCGCTATCACATGTCGGATTCCGCGGAGGGGGCACTAGCCGCGCTGGAAACGATCGGGGACGCCATTACCGAGGTACACGGTGAAGATGATCCTGCCAGTGACGCCTTTGCAGAGGCGTGCCCGCAGCACGACGATTACCTCTGGCAGGTCGAAGCCGGAACCTTGGGGGAGGAGAGGGGCTCCGTCGGATTCTCTGTTTATCATTTCTGCGATATCAATCGCGAAGAACGTGCCGATGAAATCGTCAATGAGCATATTGCGCCGATCCTCGACAAGATGATCGAAGACGACAAACTCTCGAGTTGGGGCTGGTCGTCGCACGTAATCGGCGGTAAGGCGCGGCGCCTGCAAACGATGACGGCTGAGGACATCGGAACGCTATTGAGCGCAAGGCGGGAAGCCATCGATACGATCTATGACGAAGACAGTGAGGCAGGCACGGAATTCTCTGAAATCTGTGGTCCGCACGCCGACTACATCTGGAATATCGTGCACGAAAAACCATAAGCGTATTTCGAAGCACAAAAAAGCCGGGCTCTGGCCCGGCTTTTTTTGACTGTTCGGCAGCAAGATGATCGAAAGTGGTTATGAGCGCTTGAAGCGGCTGAAAAAACCTCGCTTTTCGTCATCGTCGTCCAAATCATCATTGATGGGGGCAGGATCCGGTCGCACCTTCAGCGCCTCCAGGGTCTGCGTCATCGACGTCGTAATCTGTTCCTCGATCGGTACGGGCTTACTGGCCGGGGCCTGTGGCGTCGCGGAAGCGGCGGCAGGAACCGGTTTGTTGGTCGTATTCAATGCGCGCAAGGTAGCAAGACGTTGTGAGGCGGAGATATCCAGTCCTCCCGACTTACCTTCGATCTGCGACTCGATCGACACCTCAATGCTCGGCTTTTCACCCCAGACGTTCTCGAATTCCTTCTCCAAGTGTTTCTGACTGCCGTTGGCGTCAGGAGCCGGGTTCGCTGGTGGCGCCGGTTGTTCGGTTTCCGCTGCGGCCGATGACTCCTCGGCAAATCGTTTTGCGACAGCCGCGGCAGCGATACTCAGCTCCTCACCGAACAGGGTCTCGGCCATCTTGTCATCGACATCGTCGATCGTCTTGGCCTGCGCAAGACCCGCGGCGATTTTCTCGAGTTCCGCCTCAGCTTGTATCCGTTTCCTCTCGGCTTCCGCTGATTCGACCTCTGGTTTGGCCTCTGGTTTGGCCTCATCTTCGACGACACCGGTCTCCTCTTCCTGCCGATGCCTCTGCTCGAGCGCCGCAGCGTCGACTTTGCGGTTGATCGAGTCGTCGAGAGTAATCTCGGGAACGTCGGCCAGCACCTCACTCTTCTTTTCCTTCTCGACCGGAGGCGGTGGCGGCGCTTCGTCGTCGTCCGCATCGGGGTCGCGCCCCTGTGCGACAGCCATGGCACGTTCGAGCGCTTCGAGATCGGGCCGAAGTTCTGCGAGCGTCGGATCACGCTCCCATTCGGGCTTGTCCTCGTCCTCCTGTGGGCTATACAGGATCGGAGCATCGGCGTCAGCCAATTCCAGTTCGGCGGGAGGTACCGGCACTACCTGTGGTGCCGGGGCTACCTGTGATGCCGGCGCCGGGTTCTCTGCCGGATCCGATGGTGCTTCCGCAGCGATCGGTGCTGCGGGCTCGACCTTTTCCGGTGCTTCCACCTGCTGTGCAAGTTCCGGAGCCAGGATTACGAGGTTCGGTAAGGTGTCCTGGATGAGCTCCGGCACGGCCTCGCTTACCTCGGGCAAGACTGCAAGTGCCGGCTGCGTGTCCTGAATCAGCTCCGGTATATCGTGGGCTGAATCTGAAGCCGCCAGTGTCAGCTCGGGTTCGGGTATGCGGTCCGGGCCGGGTGCCGGCCCAGGTTGTGGCGCCGCCAGCTCTACCGGTTCTGGTTCGGGCTCGGGGTCCGGCCGTGGTGGCGCCAGCTTTGCCGGTTTTGCTTCGGGCTCGGGCTCGGGTTCCGGCTGTGGTGGCGCCAGCTTTGCCGGTTTAGGTTCGGGCTCGGGCTCGGGCTCGGGCTCAGGCTCAGGTTCCGGCTGTGGTGTCGCCAGCTCTGCCAGTTCTGGCTCAGGCATCGACAATGCGACCAGTTCCGCCGTCGCGTCATCCGTGTGTTGGAGTTCCGGCGTGTCGTCGATAATCTGCGGCGGCGTTGCGAAGGTACCCGTTAGTCCGAATTGCTCGTTTGCAATGCGGGTGATGAGATCGAGCGCAACCTGGTCGGCCCCGCTCTCCGCGGTGGCCTCCATGGATGATTCCACGAGGTTGTTTGCAACTCGCAGGATACCGCCACTCAGTTCATGCAGATGTGCGGCCGCGCCAGCGGCAAACACCTTGTCGAATTCGCCGCCCGCCTGGCGGAAACAATGCCTGAGGTAACCGCTGAGTTCTTCGACGGTGCAGGGGTCCAGTTTCCGCCGCAAGCGCACACGCTGCCGCATCCGCGCGAGAGGCTTGGAAGCGAGCAACTCGGGCAATGAATCGTCGCCCATGAGTACGATATTGGCGCCGTCGGACGGGCCTGTGTCGCCTGCCGTGATCACCTCGAGTTCTGTTAGCACATCCGTGCCGAGATACGGGGCATCTTCGACGAGAACGAACATGCGCGAATCGTTTTGCGCAAGGTTGAAAAGCAACTGCCTGAATAGAGCCAGCTTTTGATTGCCTCTCGCCGGGCGTCGCTGAATCCGCATGTGGTCGAAGAGAAGATCAAGAACCTCGCCGCGCTGCAGCGGGAAGCGTCCGACGCGGACAACCGCGTTCTTGCCACTGATCGCGCTGAGCGAGTGCGCCGCTGCGGTCGATTTGCCGGCACCAACCGGTCCTGTCACGGTGACGACCGCGTCTGGCCCCGCAAGCGCCTTCTTGATCCCGGATAGTACAGTCGCCGCCTGAGGGCCGACAAAAACGTCTGCGCCTGCGGCATTGCCGCGAAATACGCGTCTTTCGAGGTCGAAGTGTTTCTTGTACATAGGAGTCCGAGTCGCTTCGTCTTGCCGCGGTGCACAATCCATGAATGCAATGGGCAGTTTGGGGCGATTGGGCAATGATTTCCCGGGTTTATGTCACAAAATGCCGATTCCATACGCGACGGGGCCTGTGGAGCGGTCCGCGAACAAAATGCTGGTTTTATGATCCAAATCACTCAAAATACGAAGTTCACCTGATGTCGGGGATATTTCTTGAATCGAAAGAATCAGCGACTGCTGCTGGGCGCCGCAATTCTGGCCGGTGCCGGGGCGATAGCCGTGCTCCTGGCCACCACTCTTCGCGACGAGCCGCCCAAGCGCGAGGTTGACGACCGCGCTTTGCTCGTGGATGTGATGCGCCTGGACAGCACCTCGGTGCAATTTACGGTGCGGAGCCAAGGGACGGTCCTGCCAAGAACTCAAACCGTCCTTAGTGCAGAGGTATCGGGCGCCATCGTCGAGATATCACCGAAGTTTATCG
>Ga0070726_10005119_pt1 | contig 10113 bp, 6 predicted proteins | sample tdAd471_FD_67275 | JGI IMG/M metagenome (GOLD analysis project Ga0070726, IMG submission 67275) | Marine sediment microbial communities from the Atlantic coast under amendment with organic carbon and nitrate - tdAd47.1 | ecosystem: Environmental > Aquatic > Marine > Coastal > Sediment | place...
GTCCGTCAACTTGGGCGAGAGGTCCGCCTGGGCGCGCCACTGGGAGACGAGCTCGAGCAGTTGCGCGCGCGTCTCTTCCGCGGCGGGCACGGCGAGGAAGCGGTCGAGCAGCGCGGCGATGGCCGCCTCGTCGGACGCGGCACCGTCCGTCCACTGCGCCGGGTCCGCGCTCGGCTGCCACTGGGTGAACTGGAACCAGGCCACCATGGCCAGGTAGTCGCGGTACGGTCCGTGGAACTCGCGCCCGCGGATGTCGACCATCTCGCGCATGGCCTCGGCCGCGTCGACGCCGTCTCCGACCTCGCCGATGAGCGCGCTGACCAGGTTGCTGCGCTCCATGACGCTGCCGGTGGTCATCCACGGCACGCCCTCTTCCCAGCCCTTGACGTTGGGCGGTGCGAGCAGCTTCTGACCGAGGATGGCCGAGGCCACCCAGATCAAGTTGGGCGGCGGCTGGATGCCGAGCCGGCGGGCCGTGCCGACGAAGTACTCCACGGGCGCGGCGATGCGCGTGCCCAGGACCTCGTCGCGGTAGAACTCGGGGTCGCGCAGCAGCGCGCCGACCAGGGCGCTGACCTCGTAGCCGGAGTCCGCGAACAGCTTGCCGTAGCTCACCACGCGCGCCGGGCTCGGCGCGACGCCCTCGAGGTAGGCGATCAGCTTGCCCGCGATGAAGCGGCCGCACTGCTCTTCCCGCAGGAGGATGTCGATCACCCCGTCGCCCTCGAGGTTGCCGGTCACGCCCAGGATCGTCTTGGGGCCGTAGTCGTGCCACCCGCGCCGGTTCCAGAACGCCGACCCGTCGTTGGTCCAGCCCGTGTACGCGCGCGCGGCTTCCTTGATGTCGTCCTCGGTGTAGTGGCCGTCGCCGAGGGTGAAGAGCTCCATCAACTCGCGCGCCCAGTTCTCGTTGGGCGCCGACTTCTCGTTGATGTTGTTGTTCAGGTACTCGAGCATGGCCGGGTCGCGCGCGATGCCGCGCACCATGTCCTCGAAGGAGCCCAGCGCGTTCGTCCGCAGGAACTCGAGCTGCTCGACGATGTCGAGCGAGTCCACGTCGTCGGTGGAGCTGACGAAGTGGCCGTGCCAGAAGATGGCGAGGCGATCGCGCAGCGGATCCGTGCCGTCGATCATGCGCTGGATCCACCAGCCGCTGTAGTCGCGCGCGCCGCGGATGCGCCGCAGCTCGCCCTTGTCGAGATAGAAGTCGTCGACGGACGCGGAGTGCAGGCCCTCCTCGGCCTCGGGACCCGTCACGATGACCTCGGGCATGGCGATGCCCGGGCGGAGGAACTCGCGCTCGGCCTGGAAGCCCGCGGCCACCGGGGCCTCGAGCAAGGCGTCCACGGCGGCGTCGAGCCCCATGGCCACGGTCCGGGCGACCTGTTCCGGGGAGGCTCCGAACCCGGCTCGGTTCAAGAGGTGCTCCGCCGTGCGCGCGTTCCATTCGACCTCGCCGGCCGAGGAGGAAGAGCTCAGGGCGGCGATCATCGCGCCCGCGAGGAGTCCTCGCAGGCGGTGGTTGCTTCTATTCATGGGGGGTACTGGCTGAGGGTGGGACCCGGGCGCGGCGGTCCGAGACGGGCCGGCAGCGCCGCCGCGCGTCGACCTCCAGGTTAAGTGGAGCCGGGAAGAGCCACAAGGTCGCCCGCGCCCCGGCCCCGCTCGCCCCGCCGCTTTTTCCCGAGAGGGAGGCGGGGCGTGCCCGATGCGGGCGCTCCGCCACCGACCGCCGGGCCCCGTCCCGCCCCGAAAAGCGCCCCTTGGAGCTTCGCCGGCCCACTTCCCACCGATTACCATCTGCGGCCTTCGGCTCTCGCCACCACCCGCAGGCTCTACCCGTGACCAACGAATCCCGCAACTTCCTCGAAACACTCATCGAAGAGGACCTGGCGGAGGGCCGCGTCTCGAGCGTGCACACCCGCTTCCCTCCCGAGCCCAACGGCTTCCTGCACATCGGCCACGCCAAGGCCATCTGTGCGAACTTCGAGCTGGCGGCGCGCTACGGCGGGCTCTGCAACCTCCGCTTCGACGACACGAACCCCGTCAAGGAGGACACGCACTACGTCGACGGCATCATCGAGGACATCCGCTGGCTGGGCTTCGACTGGGACGACCGGCTGTACTACGCGTCGGACTACTTCGGCCGCCTCTACGAGTGGGCGCGCAAGCTGATCGAGAAGGGCGCGGCCTACGTCTGCGACCTGCCCCTGGCCCAGGTGCGCGAGCAGCGCGGCGGACCGGATCGCCCGGGCACGAACAGCCCCTACCGCGACCGGACGCCGGCCGAGAACCTCGAGCTCTTCGAGGGCATGAAGAACGGTGAGTTCGAGGAGGGCTCGCGCACCCTGCGCGCCAAGCTCGACATGGCTCACGTGAACCTCTTGCTGCGCGACCCGGTGCTCTACCGCATCCTGAAGACGCCCCACCACCGCACCGGGACGGAGTGGAACATCTACCCCACCTACGACTGGGCCCACGGGCAGTCGGACGCGATCGAGGGCATCACCCACTCGCTGTGCTCGATCGAGTTCGTGAACCACCGCCCGCTCTACGACTGGTTCCTCGAGCAGCTCGAGCTGGAGCCGCGCCCGCACCAGTACGAGTTCGCGCGCCTCAAGCTCACCCACACGGTCGTCGCCAAGCGCGTGCTGCGGCGCATCGTCGAGGAAGGTCGCGTGGACGGCTGGGACGACCCGCGCATGCCGACCCTGCGCGGGCTGCGACGCCGCGGCTACACGCCCACGGCCGTGCGCGCGTTCTGCGACGCGGTCGGGATCACCAAGACCGACAGCACGCACGACTTCGTGCTGCTGGAGAACGAGCTGCGCTCCGAGCTGAACGAGACCGCCCAGCGCCGGATGGCGGTGCTGCACCCGCTGCGCGTCGTCATCGAGAACTACCCCGAGGGCGAGACGGAAGAGCTGGAAGCCGTCAACAACCCGCAGGACGAGTCGGCCGGCACGCGCAAGCTCCCGTTCGGACGCGAGATCTACATCGACGCCGACGACTTCCGCGAGGACCCGCCCAAGAAGTTCTTCCGGCTCGGCCCGGATCGCGAGGTGCGACTGCGCTACGGCTACTGCATCACCTGCCGCGAGGTCGTGAAGGACGCGAGCGGCGAGGTCGTCGAGCTGCGCTGCACCTACGACCCCGAGACCGGCGGCGGGAAGACCCCCGACGGCCGCAAGGTCAAGGGCATCATCCACTGGGTCCACGCGCCCAGCGCCGTCGACGCCGAGGTGCGCCTGTACAACCCGCTGTTCCTCACCGAGGACGAAGGGGACGAGGAGGAGGACGTGCTGGCCAGCCTCAACCCGGACTCGCTCGAGGTCCTGGAGGGCTGCAAGCTGGAGGCTTCGCTCGCGGAAGCGACGGCGGGCACGCCCTACCAGTTCGAGCGCACCGGCTACTTCTGCCTCGACGCCGGGGCCGACGCCGCGCACCCGGTGTTCCACCGCAGCGTCTCCCTGCGCGACAGCTGGTCGAAGATCGAGAAGCGCTCCGGCACGACCTCCTCCTGACGGACGCGCGCGTGACCTCGGACAAGCCCCCGGCCGACTACTACGACCACCTCGGCGACCGCTTCGACGAGTACATGAGCGCCTACGACGTCGACCGGCGTCGGGAGTTGATCTTCTCGCGCCTGCTCGCCGACGTGCCGCTCGAGGGCAAGCGCATCCTCGAGGTCGGGTGCGGGACGGGCAAGTTCTCGACGGTGCTGCGCGAGCGCGGGTCCGACCTGACGGTGCTCGACATCGGTCGCGGGCTGGTCCGGAGCGTGGCCGGACGCGTCTCCAGCCCGGGCGTCGTGGGCGATGCCTGCCGCCTGCCCTTTCGCGACGCCGGCTTCGACGCCGTGGTCAGCTCCGAGTGCGTCGAGCACACGCCCGATCCCGAGCGCGCGGTCGCGGAGATGTGCCGCGTGGTGCGCCCCGGCGGCTTCGTCTGCCTGACCACCCCCAACAAGCTCTGGTATCCGGTGCTGGTCCTCGCGCAGGCGCTCGGCCTGCGGAAGTTCGCGGGCACGGAGAACTGGATCTTCCCCGGCGCGGCGGCCCGGGTCATGCGGCGCGACGGCCTCGGCGAGATCACCCTCGGCGGGTGTCACCTGTGGCCCTTCCAGCTCTCGTTCACACGGCCGCTCCTGCGCTGGGTCGACCGTTTCGGCCCGGCGCTCTATCCGTTGATGATCAACTTCGGCATCCTCGGGAAGAAGGCCCCGTGAACGAGGGGCCGCGCCGTCGACATGACTAGCCCGCGACCGCTGCTCTCCATCGTGTGCCCGTGCTTCGACGAGGAGGCCGTGATCGGCCTCTTCCACGAGCGCCTGGCCGCCGCGGTCGATGCGCTCGAGAACCTCGACGCCGAGGTTGTCTACGTCGACGACGGCAGCTCGGACGGCACCCTGGCCAAGCTCAACGCGCTCGCGGAGTCCGACGAGCGCGTGCGCGTGTGCTCGTTCTCGCGCAACTTCGGCCACCAGATCGCGCTCTCCGCGGGCCTGGACCACGCCGTGGGCGACGCGGTGTTGATGATGGACTCGGACCTCCAGCACCCGCCCGAGCTCATCGGTGAGCTCGTCGCCAAGTGGCGCGAGGGCTACGACATCGTCTCGACCGTGCGCACCGAGACCGCCGACGCCGGCTTCGCCAAGCGCGTCTCCTCGGACCTCTTCTACTCCGTCTGGAACTTCCTCAGTCGCACGCCGCTCCCGCGCGGCGCGGCCGACTTCTGCCTCATCTCCGCGCGCGTGGCGGACGTGGTGCGCGGCATGCGCGAACACCACCGCTTCCTGCGCGGCATCCTCTCCTGGACGGGCTACACGCGCGCGATCATCCCCTATCGAGCCGACGAGCGCGCCGCGGGGCAGAGCAAGTACACCGCGGTGAAGATGTTCGCGATGGCCTCGGACGCGATCCTCTCCTTTTCGTCCGCACCGCTGCGCCTGGCCACGCGCGTGGGCGCCGGCATCACGGCGCTGGGCTTCCTCTACTTCCTGTGGATCCTCGGTCGCAACCTCGTGCTGGGCGACCTGGTCCCGGGCTGGGCCTCGCTCATCGGGGTGACGCTCATCCTGGGCGGCGTGCAGATCCTCTTCATCGGCCTCATCGGACAGTACCTGGCGCGCGTCTTCGAAGAGGTGAAGGGGCGCCCCATGTACGTCTTGAAGCAGGCGCCGCCGAAGTCCACGAGACCGGGTCGCGGAGACCCGCCGAGCTCCAACCGGCGCGTCGAATGAACCCCGCCGGACCGCGACCCGTGACCCGCCGCGAGTGGATCCTCGTCGGCCTCGCTGCGCTCCTGGCGCTCGCGGTGAACTTCGCGCTGCTCTTGCGCGGGTTCGGCGAGGGCGACGCCGCGCGCCTCGCCGTCCAGGCCCTCGCCTGGCACGACGCCGGCGAGCTCGAGATCCTCAGCTACACGGTGCGCGTCAGCCCGCTCTACCTCACCGGTCTGCGCCGGCTGCTGGAGAGCGGCGTCCAGCCCGAGTCCTTGCCCGCGTGGATGAACGCCGTCAGCGCGGTCTCCGGAGCGCTCCTGTGGGTGCCGCTCTACGCCCTGTGGCGTCGCGCCGTGAACGCTCCGGTGGCCGCCGTCGCCTGCCTGCTCTTCGCCGTCACGCCGGCCTTCTGGCACGCCAACCACTACGGGATGCCGCACCTGCCGGCCTTCCTGTTCTTCGTCGTCCAGTCGGTCTGCACCGCGCGGTTCCTGGTCGCTGACGGGGCGCGCTTCCTCGCGTGGTTCGCCCTGGCCTGCGCGGGCGCGTGCGTCGCCATGGGGCTCAAGGCCGACATCGTGATGGTCTTCGCCGCGTCGATTGGACTCGCGCTCGTCCTCGGGCGCGCCGGCCTGCGCAACCTCGCGGCCTGCGCCGCCGTTCCCCTGGTGGGCCTGTTCTTCGTCACCCGCTACGCGCACTCCATCGCTCCCGGGCTGGGCGAGCTCGGGGACCTGGGCGGACATGCCGGCCGCTGGTCGGAGCGGTTCCCCATCACCCTCGAGGCGATCCTCAACCCGAACAACGTCGTCGTGCCCGCCTATGGCGCCGGGGCGCTCTTGTTCGCGTGCATGGCGGCGTCGGTGCTCTTCGCGCTCTGGAGCCCGACGCACCGCCGCCTGGGTCTCTGGGCGCTCGGCTGGTCCACGCCGGCGCTCCTGTTCTGGGGACTCCGGGAGGGCAACAGCGCGCGGCACATGATGGCCATCTACCCGCCCCTGTGCCTGCTCGTCGCCGCCGCGGCCTCGGCGCTCTTGCGGAGCCCGCGCCTGCGGGCCGGAGCGCTCGCGGTCCTGGTGATCGGCAACTACTTCGCCGCTCCCGCCTACAGCCGCACGTTCCGCATGGGCGGCCGGCTCTTCGGCGGACAGGCTCGGGTCCAGGCCGACGTGGACCTGGTGACGGAACGCGCTCGCGAGTTCTGCGAGCTGCGCGCGCCCCTCAAGGTCCTCGGCGGCAACTGGACGCTGCCCTACGTGGTGTGGCAGCTGATGCTCTCGAGCGACCGCTACCGAATCGCCTGGGGACACACGAGCGAGGAGGACCAGTGGTCCGACATGCAGCTCGAGACGCACTTCGCCGGGCGGCGCGAGCTGGTCCAGCTCTCCTTCAGCTACCGCAAGCTCTTCACCCCCCTCGGCGCCGTGGCCTGGAGCGCCCAGGACGAGATCGAGGTCCTCGATCGCCCGCGGCCCAGCAGTCGCCCCGGCAAGTCCCGGCAGGTGTCCGACTGATGCTCCGACGCTTCTTCGAGAGGCGCGGCCTGCGCCGCCGACGCCCGGGCTACCACTCGCAGTTCGGAGGCCTGTGGACGGACCGCACGGACGCCGGCCGCGAGCTGGAGACCCGGGTTCGCTCCGGCCGGATCGAGGAGGCGGCGCGCGGCGACCTCGAGCACTGGATCGAGCGCGGCTACGTCGTCTTCCCCAACGCCGTCCCCGCCGCCGACATCGATCAGTACCGCGCCGAGCTCCGGCGCGTGTGGGACGAGGTCGACCGCCGCTACCAGATCGAGATCGACGGGACCTACTTCCCCCTCGACCCGGAGCTGCGGTCCGAGAACTACAAGCTCGTCGACGCCTACGTGCACTCGGAGCTCGCGCGGCGCCTCGCCTTCAGTCCGCGCATCGCCGCCTTCCTGCGCCAGGTCTTCGAGCGCGAGGTCCTGCTCTTCCAGAGCCTGTCCTTCGAGCGCGGCAGCGAACAGTTCGTGCACCAGGACACGGCCTACGTGGTCGTCAGCTCGCCGCTCGAGCTCGTGGCCTCGTGGATCGCGCTCGAGGATGTGGAACCGGGCTCCGGCGAGCTCATGTACTACCCCGGCAGCCACCGCTACGACGAGTTCATCTTCAAGAGCGGCGCGCGCAACTGGAACCGGCAGCGTGACGGCGACGAGGTGCACATGCAGTACCGGCGGAGCTTGCACGAGCAGGCGGCCGAGCGCGGCCTCGAGCTCGAGCGCTTCCACCCGCGCAAGGGCGACGTCCTCTTGTGGAGCGCCGACCTCGCCCACGGCGGCTCCGCGATCACGCGCAAGGGCGCGACGCGCCAGAGCCTCGTCTGCCACTACTGCCCCGCGGACGTGCGTCCCTACTACTTCTCCTATCGGGCCGAGCGCCGTCAGACGCGGGAGCACGCCCCCGGGCAGCTCTACTGCTCCAGCAACTACTCGCTGCGCTGAGGACGGCTCGCTGCGTAGACCCGCGCGCGCCCGCGTGTACCGGGCCTCCCCGGTGATGCGACGCTCACCCCGTCGGAGCCTCGTCGCGGTCGGGCTCGGCAGACGGCCACGAGGGATCCACGCAGCGCGGGCAGATGCCGTGGGAGAAACCCGCGTCGGTGTGCCCGCTGATGTACTCCTCCAGCTCGCGCCAGGTGCCGGCGGAGTCGCGGATGCTCTTGCACTTCGCGCAGATCGGGAGCAGGCCCTCGAGGCGCTTGACCTCCGCCAGCGCTTGTTCGAGCTCCACGCCCCGCGCGACGCTGACCTCGTTCGCTTCGCGCAAGCTCTGTAGCGCCTTGCCCAGCGCCGTGTTGGCCCGGCGCTTCACGTGGTAGCGACTCCACCCGACGAGGGCGAGGCACCCGAAGAGCAGCCCGCCTCCGATCGCCGAGTTCCGAACCAACCGCTGGTGCTGAAGGTTCATCTCCTGCAGCTGGTTCTCCGTCCGGAGCAGCTCGATCTGGCGCGTGCTGGCGCGCTCGCGTTCAGCGACCTCCAGCTCGTTGCGAAACTCCGCGAACTCGCGGTGGCTCTCGAGGTTGCGCAGCTCGCGCTCCAGCACGCGCGCCTCGTCCATGCTCACGAGTGCGGACTCCCAGTCCTCGCGCAGGACGTGGACCGAGATGAGCGCGTCGAGCGAATCGATGCGGCGCTTCTTCAGCTGGAGTGCCTGGGAGAGGCCGAATCCGCGCTCCGCGGCGTCTTCCGCTTCCTCCACGCGATCGAGCGCGGCGTAGCTGTGCGTCATCTCCGCCAAGGTCGCGGCGACCTCCGGCAGGAGCCCTAGCTCCTCGCGCATGTCGAGCGCCGGCTCGAAGTGCTCGAGCGCCCGGGTGTGCTCGCCCAGGGCGCGGTAGGCGACTCCCAAGCTGTGGTGCGAGAGCGCGATGTCCGCGTCCAGCCCGAGAGCCAGGCGCTTCTCCAGGGCCTGCTCGAGGAACGGCAGCGCCTGCCGTGACTCGCCACGCAGGTGCATCGCGTCGCCCCGGTTGGCCAGCGAGGCCGCGATCCCGCGCTCGTCACCGAGTTGCTCGTGCGCCGCGAGCGCTCGGTCGAAGAACTCGAGCGCCCGCTCGAGCTGCCCCAGCTCCATGTGGGCCACGCCGATGTTGTTGAGCACCCGGGCGAGCCCGTTCTCGAGCGGGTCACCGGCCGAGGCCTCGAGGGCCATCGAGTAGTAGTGGATGGCCTCCTCGTAGTTCCCGGTCACGAGGTTGGAGGAAGCCACGATGTTCGCCAGTGTCGAGATGACGTCGGGCCGATCGCCCTCACGCGCCAGGTGGATCGCCTCGACCCCGGCCTCGATCGACTCCTCCAGCTCCCCGAGGCGGTGGTTCGCGACGGCGAGGTTGCCGAGAGACTCGAACAGGCTCGCATCGTCTTCGAGCGTGCGCGCGAGTGCGACCGCGAGCTCGAGGTTCTCGCGAGCCGCCGCGAACTGCTCGAGGTCGAGCAGCGAGCTGCCCAGCTCGAAGCGGACGAGGAGCTCGCTCGCTCCGTCGGGCGCCGAGTCGAGGAGGACGAGGGCGTGCTCGGCCACCTCGACCTGCGAGTCCGGCGGCAGGCCCGTGCGGAGTCGGTCCAACAGATCCGTCAGCTCGTCGGAGGCCTGCTGACGGCCCGCGGCGACGGAGACCAGGACGAGTGAGGCCGCGAGAGCGCCCCGGGGGAAGGACCCGACCATGTGCCCCGATCCTAGTGACCTGCCAAGTCGTACACCAGCACGCGCTCGTCCGGCGGACACGGCCGCTCTTCGCGGTTGGCTCGGACAGGTGCCGGAGAGCCTCCTCGGCCCGGCACGGTTACGAAGAGGGCCGCGGTGACTCGCCCACCGCGGCCCGAAACCCCAAGAGCGGAGTCGTCAATCAGAACCCGAGGATCAAGTCCTGTGCATTGCTGAGCACCATCGGCAGCGCCGGGTCGACGTGCACGGCCTGGGTGTAGATCGCGAGGCCGCACAGCGACCCCACGGGCGGAATGGCGATGTCGTAGGTCGCCACCGGTCCGGACTTCAGAGGCAGACGGAGCAGCTCCCCGCCCGCCGAGCCCGCGTCGACCAGGAGCGTCGAGCCGCCGCCCAGGTCGACCGAGGTCGGCTGCGCGTAGGCGAACAGACCCGCGAGTGAGTGCCCGGTCCCGGACAGGTCGACGCTGGCCTGGATCGTCGTCCCGATCACCGGGGCTCCGATGGCATAGCTGTCGGGGTTCGCCCCCGCGCTGCGTCCGGTCGCCGAGGCCTCCCCCGCGCAGGAACCGCTGAGGAACGGCCGGTAGAACTCGAGCGAACAGCGCATGCGCCGCGCCTGCTCCTCGGAGAACTCGAACATGCACACGTCGTTCGAGTAGTCCATGTAGTTGTTGACGGGATCGGGAGAGCTGCAACTCG
>Ga0070726_10005122_pt1 | contig 10107 bp, 6 predicted proteins | sample tdAd471_FD_67275 | JGI IMG/M metagenome (GOLD analysis project Ga0070726, IMG submission 67275) | Marine sediment microbial communities from the Atlantic coast under amendment with organic carbon and nitrate - tdAd47.1 | ecosystem: Environmental > Aquatic > Marine > Coastal > Sediment | place...
GGACGTTTACGCAAGAAGCTCGAAGATGATACGTCGAAACCCCGCTTGATTATGACCGTCTGGGGCAAAGGCTATCGCTTCGAAGGGGTTGCCGCAAGCCACTCCGGATAGAGGAGATGCACCGCATTGATTACTGAGCCGGAAATGGAAAAAGGGATCGCTGTCGTCGCCTTTACGCAAGACAGCCTGGATGCGAGCAACACCAAAGTTTTTCGGGAGGCCATCCAACCCCTGCTTGAAAAAGAACGCACCGTCTTGCTCGACCTCTATGCGCTCCAATTTGTGGACAGCTCAGGACTGGGCGCGCTCCTGTCTTGCCTCCGCACCGTAAGCGACCAGGGCGGCACACTGGCCCTTTGCAACATGAGCAAACCCGTGCGCACCCTCTTCGAACTGGTACGCATGTTTCGCATCTTCGATATTTATGCGTCTCGTTTTGAGGCCGTCACGGCGATGCATTCGGAAACTACGCCAGAATAGGTTTCACCACGTGCCCGGCCACATCGGTCAGACGAAAGTCTCTTCCCTGAAACCGGAACGTCATCTTGGTGTGTTCAATTCCGAGGAGATGAAGTAGCGTCGCATGGAAATCGTGGACGTGCACGACGTCTTCCACCGCGTTGTAACCAAAGTCATCCGTTGCGCCGTGTGTAATCCCCCCTTGAATACCCCCCCCCGCCATCCACAGAGAAAAGCCCTTGATGTGATGATCCCGTCCTGATCCCTGAGCCATCGGGGTACGGCCAAACTCACCCCCCCAGATGATCAGGGTATCCTCCAGCATGCCCCGTTGCGCAAGATCTTTGACGAGGGCCGCCGAAGCCTGGTCCACCAATTTCGCGGTGGTGGCGACGCCTCCCTTAATCCCACCATGGTGATCCCAGCCCCGATGGTAGAGCTGGATAAAGCGTACACCCCGCTCCGCCATTCGCCGGGCCAACAGGCAGTTCGCCGCAAAGCTACCATCGGCCCCCTCTGTACCGTACATTTCACGGATATATTGGGGCTCGCTCGAAAAATCCACCAGCTCCGGCACGCTGGTCTGCATCTTAAAGGCCATTTCATACTGACTGATGCGGGTCTGAATCTCGGGATCCGCGACCACCCCATCGCGATGCTGATTCAGGGCCTGCACGGCATCCACCACATCCCGTTGGCGGGTATTCGAAACCCCCTCGGGGTTGCTGAGATAAAGCACCGGATCACCCTGAGAATGAAATTGAACGCCTTGGTACTTGCTCGGCAGAAAGCCACTGTGCCACTGGCGGGCCGCAATGGGCTGTGACTGCCCACCCCCCACCGATGTGAGCACCACGAAACCCGGCAGATTATCTGCTTCATTCCCCAGACCGTAGGTAATCCAGCTCCCCATGCTCGGGCGACCGGAAATTGAGGTTCCAGTGTTCATGAAGGTATGGGCAGGATCATGATTGATCTGCTCGGTCTTCATGGAGCGGATGATGCAAATGTCGTCGGCTATACTGCCTATATGGGGAAATACGCTGGAAATCTCTTGTTGCGTCTTGCCATAACGTGCAAAGGGATGCTGGGGCGCCAGACACTTGAGTTCTTTCCCCTGCAACTGGGCAATGGGCTGGCCCGCCGTGATGGACTCGGGCATGACCTGTCCGTCAAGCTCGGCCAGCTTAGGCTTGTAGTCAAACGTCTCGAGGTGGGATGGCCCCCCCGCCATGTAGAGATAGATGACCCGTTTGGCCTTGGGAACCTGATGTCGCGGCGTCACAAGCCCATAGCGGAGTGCATCCTCCAACGAAGGCGTCTTGGTCACGGCGGAAGCGCTCTGCTGCAGAAGTCCCGCCAGCGCGACAGAGCCAATACCGCGGGCGGCTTTACCGAAAAACTGCCGCCGGGTCTGCTTCAGTTGAAGATCGTGGTAGTTCATGAGATTCACCTGTCAACGCCGTTGGTCAGCTGCGGGTTATGGTTTCATGGAGATTGAGAATAACACGGGTCACCGAGGTCCACGCCGCCACGTCAGCGGCATCCAGGTCGCTCAGGGTTGGAGCCATACCCGCGCGGGTTAGCGCAGTCGCGGCCGCCTTGTCTTCGGTGTACTCCATCAGATGTTTGTGATAGAGGGCGCGGAGCACCTCCAGCTCCTGCGCATCGGGCTCCCGTGACAGGGCATATCGGAACGCAAGAGAGATGCGATCGTCACTGCGCTCACCCGCCTCTGCCATGATACGCTCGGCGAAGACCCGGGCCGTTTCCACATAGGTCGGGTCATTGAGAAGCACCAGGGCCTGTAAGGGCGTATTCGAGATAGTCCGCTCTGCCGTGCATTCCTCCCGATTGGGCGCATCAAATGCCAGGAGACTCGGGTGAAGAAAGGAACGTTTCCAAAAGGTGTACAGCCCGCGCCGGTACTGGTCGTCTCCGGTGTCGGTGTCGTAGGCCAAGACCCCGCCAAAGGTATTACAGTTCGCGTAATAACCCTCCGGCTGATAGGGGAATACCGAACGTCCCCCAATATGGGGTGCCAACAACCCACTCATGGCCAGGGCCCCGTCGCGGATGAGCTCGGCCTCCACCCGATAGCGGGACTGGCGGGCGAACAGGCGGTTGTAAGGATCTTTCGCCAGGATCGCGTCGTTGGTCTCACTTGACTGGCGATAGGTCTTCGACGTGACCATGAGGCGCACCATGTGTTTCATGTTCCACCCGCTATCCACAAACTCCGTGGCCAGCCAGTCGAGCAATTGGGGATGGGTCGGCCATTCCCCCTGGGCACCCAGATCATCCAATACCTTCGAGATGCCTGTGCCATAGAACCGTTTCCAAAGGCGATTCATCGTCACCCGCGCCGTAAGGGGATTGTCTTCGCGGACGATCCAGTTGGCCAGGTCCAAGCGGGTAGCGCGACGGCCATTGACCCCCAGGGCAGGGAGAATTTTCGGGGTGTCGGGCAACACAACTTCACCGCTTTCGTCAAGCCAGTTCCCCCGGGGCAAGACCCGCACCACGCGGGGCTCAGGCAGGGATTTCGCGATCAACGTGGTCGCCATACCCGCTTTCAAGGCTTCCAGCTCGGCCACCCGCGTGTCGCGGGCCACCCGCTCGGGATGCAATTGGGGCGTGATCGCTCGGAAGTAATTCCCCAATTCCTGTACCTGCGCTTCGGTGCGGGCGGCGCGGGGCACGTCCAGGGCCTCACGGATGGCTTCGGGTAAGACGGCCCACGGCGTGACGTCATTGGCGTCACGGGTGTATCGGAGACGAAAGCAATCACTCTGATGGAATTTGTGACCCGATTCGAAGTGCAGTGCAATCTCGAGCGTGCCCCCTGGCGCTGTCACCAGGCTTTCTCGGAGTGCAAATACAGCCAGGTGGTCTTCTTTCTTCAAATGGCCGTCTACCGCCCAGCCGCGATTCTTATCCCCATTGAGGGCATCGCCCACAGGAAAACGATCTTGCGAATAGTCGGCCAACGCATAGGCCAGGGCCAGGGGCGATGCCTCTTGTCCATCAGGCCCACGGTAATTCGCCTCAAACTGAGTCAAGACAAAATTACTCCCACCCCGGGAAAGTCCGTTGAGTTCAGGATGATTGAAGACTTCGAGCATGAGGGATTCAATGGTGGAACCGTCTGTGGGTACCCGGACGGTATATACATCCCGCTCCTGCGCCTCGCCTGCCGCCAGGACACGCCCATCCTCCAGCACACGAAAGGTTGTTTCACCCTGAGCCGTTACATCGGCAGGACGAAGCACCTGCCAACGGGTTGCCTGTACGTTACGCTTACTCAGAGCGGTCTGAGATTCCCAGGCCGACTGGGCAACCTCCAGCGCGGGCGTCGATTGCGCCAGGGTGGCGTCCAATCCCGTGATTGCTGCGGTCAACTCGGCCTCTCGCTGGGATTCCTCAGGCGTGGGCAGATACATGAAGGGAGCCCACTTGGCGCCGGAGCGATAGACTCCATCTTCTTCAATGTCCGCGAAGAACGCGGAGAAGGCATAAAAGTCCTTGGTGCTGAGGGGATCAAATTTGTGGTCGTGGCACTCGGCGCATCCCATGGTTGCCCCAAGCCACACCGCCGTGGTAGTGCGCACCCGATCCGCCGCGTATTTGGCGATGTATTCTTTCGCCTGAGCCCCACCCTCGGCGGTAATCTGATTCAATCGGTTATAGCCCGACGCAATGAGCTGCTCCCGGCTCGGGTCTGGCATCAGGTCACCGGCCAACTGCTCCCGGGTAAACTGGTCAAAGGGCATGTTGGTATTAAAGGCGTTGATCACGTAATCACGATAGGCCGATATACTACGAAACTCGTCGCTGTGATAGCCGTTGGAGTCGGCGTAACGCACCACATCGAGCCACTCCATGGCCATGCGCTCCCCGTAATGGGGGGACTGGAGCAGGCCATCGACGAGTCGCTCATACGCTTCGGGTGCCGCATCGTTTACAAAATCCGCTACCGCCTCGGGGGTGGGTGGCACCCCGAGCAGATCCCAATAAAGCCGTCGAATCAACGTGCGGCGATCCGTCTCAGGCGTAGACGCCACACCCATCCGGGCCAGCTTGCGACCCACCAGGGTATCGATGGGGACCTCACCCGCCGTCAGATGGGCGGCGTTGACTTCCGGCGGGATATAGGCCCAGTGGGGTTCATACGAGGCTCCCTGTGAAATCCACTGACGCAGGACCGACTTTTCATTGTCGGTCAGTTGTTTCTTCTGGTCCACCGGCGGCATCTGATCGTCCACATCGGTGGTGGTAATACGATGAATTAAGGCGCTGGCATCTGGATCGCCCGCGACGATAGCCTCTACGGATTGGCCCTCCGGAGGAGGAATATCGAGGCGCAGGTCACCCTTTCGCGTATTGGCATCAGGGCCGTGACAGGCATAGCACTTGTCGGAGAGAATCGGACGCACATCGCGATTGAAACCCACCTTGTCCGCCGGGCCATCTATACCGGCACCCGCGACACCAGGAAGCAGCGCCACCAAACCAGCCCCCAGAAGCATTTGTTGCCAATTCATCCTACTACGCTCCGTTTATCGTCACTCCGGGCTCAAGACACAAAAAAGGGTGCTGCCGACCACGACGTAATCGGCAACACCCATTATACCTCTAATCAGGCGGTACCGGGATTACACTTTTTGCACACGGCATCCGTTTTTCGTGCTTCTACACAGCAGGGGTGGTCGCAGTCTTTGCCATCGGCCTGGGCCTTCGCACAGCAACTGCCGTCGTCAAAGGTGAGTGCCACCTTTGCCGGCGCTCCCGCTTTGGGGTTGCACTTCGCGCAGACTTTACCCGCGGCCTTGGCTTCCACACAGCAGGGATGGTCGCAATCTTTACCGTCCGCCTGGGCCTTCGCACAGCAACTTCCTTCGTCGAAGCTCAACTTCGGAGCACCGGCCTTAGGGTTGCACTTCGCGCAGACCTTACCTGCGGCCTTGGCTTCCACACAGCAGGGATGATCGCAATCTTTCCCATCCACCTGGGCCTTGGCGCAGCAGCTTCCGTCATCAAAGCTCAGCTTCGGGGCACCGGCCTTAGGATTGCACTTCGCGCAGACTTTACCAGCCGCCTTGGCTTCCACGCAGCAGGGATGATCGCAGTCTTTCCCCTCGGCTTTGGCCTTGGCGCAGCAGCTTCCTTCGTCGAAGGCCAGTTCGGCAGGCGCGGGCTCAGCGGCACCTTTGGGATTGCATTTGGCGCAGACTTTCTTGGCCGCCCACGCCTCTTTACAGCAATCGTGGTCGCACATCTTGCCGCCCGCGAAGGCCTTGGCACAGCAGCCTTCCGCGTCAAACTTGGCGACGATAGCGAGCAATTCTTCGGCACCGGCGTTGCACTTGGTGCAAACCGTATTGGCCTTTCGCGCTTCTTCGCAGCACGGGTGGTCGCAAACCTTGTTTTCAGCAGCCGCCTTGGCACAGCAACTATCGGCCGTGAAGAGTTCCTTCGGCATGACCTTGGCCATCTCCGTCGTCGGAATCGCGGCCGGGTCAAGCCCTTTGTCAATCTTCAATGCCGGGAGTGCGGCCTGAAGGGCACCAATGCCCGCATCGGTCACTTCGGTCTGCCACAGGAAGAGCTTCTTCAAATTCTTCAGCCCGTTCAACTGGGCGAGACCCGCGTCCGTAACCTTCGTCCCATAGAGATTCAGGTATTCCAGATGCTTGAGGCCGGCCAGATGGGCCAATGCGCCATCGGTGATTTCGGTGCGCTCCAAGTGAAGGCGGGTCAGTTTCGAAAGGCCCGCGAGCGGTGCCAGGCCCCCGTCCGTCACTTTCGTGCTGGCCAGATTCAACCAGGTCAACTGGGCCGCGAGGGGCGTTAAGGTCGCCAACTCGGCGTCCGTAACCTTATCCCCGATAAGATGAAAATCGACCCGTACCAGGGGAGTTTTCATGTCGAGAGGCATGGCCAGTGCACCCAGATCGGTGATAGCGGCCAGTGCTTCCGGTGCGGCCGGGGCCGTGTCTTTCGCAAGCACTTCCAGGATGTTAGGCGCATCGCCCTTGGCGTCACCCCCAGCACCCATCGATGCGGCAGCCGTCTCGGCAGTCCAGTCGCCAAAATCGGCGCCTGCGAGAATCCAGGCATGCAAAGCCTTCGTCTGCTCTTCCGTGAGCGGATCGCCCTTGGCGGGCATAATGTCCACATCGTCCGCCGGCAAGACCGTCAGTTTATAGAAAGAGCTTTCTTCCGGCTTGCCCGCCACCAGAATAGGACCGTGCTCGCCGCCCTTCAGAATGGCTTCCGGCGAATCGAGTCGAAGTTCCCCTTTTTGCTTTTCCGGACCGTGGCAGGAAATGCACCGTTCCTGCAATACCGGCCAGATGGTGGTGGCAAACACACCTGTCGCCCCCGCAGCTGGAGCGGGCGCCGCATCAAACTTGGCCCCTTCGGTAATCCACTTGTGGATCGTCTGCTTCTGGGCATCGGTCAGGGGATCACCCTTGGCCGGCATGATATCCACATCATCGGCAGGCAACGCCACGAGTTTATAGAGGGAACTCTCTTCCGCTTTTCCCGCCACCACGACCGCACCGTTCTCACCACCCTTCAAGATGGCTTCCTGGGAATCCAGTCGCAGTTCACCTTTTTGCTTCTCGGCTCCGTGGCAGCTGAAACAGCGCTCCTGCAGGATGGGATGCACGTCTTTCGAAAAGCTCGTCCCCTCCGCGTGTGCGGTCATTCCCGAGACCGCCCCCCCAAAAAGGAGTGCTCCCATCAAGCTTCCACGTATCGTTGCGCCGATACGTTTTTTTCCAGTAATGCCAGTCATTATCCTGCTCCAATCTGCACCGTATGACATCATTTCGAACCGTCGAAACACGTCGTCAGTACGGGCTCGCTCGCTATCCGTCACTACGCAACACGCTACTCAATTCTCTGCGCGCCCCCTCGGTGGGTGTGCTTATCGCCCTACCCAAACTATCGATAGTAACGCGCATAATTATCGATTTGCAACACCCCGACTTCCCCGCTCAGGAACCCGTCCAATCCGGCAGGGGATGGCTGCGGGATTCGAGGGGGAAGTACACGCGCTTGCCGGCCACATAGGCCGCATACACCGCCTGGATCATCTCCTGAGCGGCACGGCCGTCCTGGACGGAAGTCGTCGGCTCCCGCTCTTCCTCAATGGCCGCAACCAAATCGGCCACGATAGGTGCATGACGCTCCCGGGATTCATCGGTGATGTTCACTTCCGGTGCACCGGGCAGGGCTTTCCACGCGCTCACGGGCGCGCCGTCCCGATCACTCCGAGCGGCCCACCCGGAGTCCTCAAGCCAACGCACTTCCGGCACGATGGAATTCATCAATTCTTCGCGGGTCATCTTGACCACCGGCTTACGCGCCCCCGGATTCAGCCGGATGGAAATGACCCCGGTGGTGCCCATGATGTCGATGCCCCACCGACCGCCATTGGACTCCCGGGTCCGCATGGAACTGAAATGGCCGGCAATGCCATTGTCAAAGCCGAAGGTGGCGTGGATCCGATTGCCCAATACCGGCCCGAGGGGCTCCGTGCCTTCCCGCACGTGTTCGGGCAACGCGGTCTTCCCGTTGTGGGTAATGTCAGACTGGCACCAAAGGGGATCGCCCATGAAGTAGCGCATCAGGTCAAAGAGATGGGTACCGAGTACGATCAGGTCCTCACCACCGGCACGATGATCTTCCTTGCCCCGGCTGCGCACTTCGACGACGGTCCCGATAATCTTTTCGTCGTTGATCATCTTCTTGACGTGGCGAATCGTTTCGGTCATGCGAAAGTTATACGCGATGGCCCAGCGCAAATCCTTGGCTTCCACCGCGTCGACAATGGCATCGGCTTCGGCCAGATCAGAGCACAGGGGCTTTTCGAGGAAACCATGGGCCCCGGCGGCGGCGCAGGCTTCCACGTATTCCTGGTGATTCACGGTCCACCGGGGGCCGACGGCCACAATATCCGGTTTCTCTGTTGCCAACATCTCTTTGTAGTCCGCGTAGGTATTCTCGGCCTTCGCCTCGGCGGCATGCTTGGCGCGGCCTTCTTCATGGGGATCTGCGAGGCCCACCACCTTGATACGCTCATGCAGGTCAAAGGCCAGGTGCATGTGGTGCCCATAGCCTCCCTGCTCGCTGTCCCCAATGATACAGGCGCGGTATATCTTGTCGCTTTGCCCACGTGCGGGAAGGGCCACTCCGGCGGCCGTGAGGGCGGCCCCGGCAAGAAAGGTTCTACGATTCAATTCGGTCATGCTCCATTCTCCTGAATTACTGCCTATAACGAAAACACGCCCGACGGTGCCTGCAGGCGGAAAACCGTTGCGAAAACGCACCGATGGCGGATTTTGATACAATAGTCTGTGGCCGACACGGGTGTGGACGCACTCAGGACCCCGGAGGGGACGGCATCCGACCTGTGATGGCATCCCTAAAGTATTCAGTAATTTACGCCTAATATCAAGGAGACCCCCACCCCATGGATGGCCTTCCCGGCGGCACCGCCGTAATTGTGATTGACCATGGCTCGAAACGCGACGCTGCCAATGCCATGCTTTTCGATATGATCGCGGAATACCAAGGGGTCACGGGAGCAGACATCGTCGAAGGGGCCCACATGGAACTGGCCCCCCCCACCCTGGATGACGCGGTGCACGCCTGCCTCCAGCGGGGAGCCCGGCGTATCGTGGTCCATCCCTACTTCCTGGCCCCGGGACGGCACAGCACCGGAGATATCCCGCGGATGGTGGCCGAAGTGGCCGCGAAACATCCTGATATCCCCTTTCACGTATCCAAACCGCTGGGCATTGCACCCCAATTGGCCGAGGTCATGCAGTTGCGCATTCTGGAAGCCCTGGACTGAACCCGCCGCCATATTTTTACGCGACCGGCCTGAATATGCTACAACCATGAAAAAGACGATGTCTTGCCCGGCTTGCGGCAATACAGCGTCTTCCCTGATATATTGCGTCGCATTTGGAGAGGTGGAGCCGTGCCAGAAACGAGTAACCCGATTACCATTGGGAATACCGCATATCTGAACATGAATGATGAACGGTACCTCGTCGAGATTCGCGGCGCGGAAAGTAACCGCATCTGGGTTTCTTTCCCGGGCGACTTCTACCCCCTGAGCGGCATGGGCGGTCGCCTGGAATTTCACCAGCCCACGGGATTCTGTGCCTACAATGTGCAGGTGCTCAGCTATGCCGACGGCAACAAAACGGGCATTATCCTGGAGCGGAGCGAGAGCGCCGATGAGCGCACCCACCGCACGACGTGGCGCGTACCTACGAGCATCAACGCAGCCGTAAGCATGGAAGGCAGTGAGCACCGCTTTTCCGCCGTAATGGAAAATATCAGCGCGGAGGGCGCGCTGGTTCGGGCCCACCCGGTCATGACCATCCGTACGGCTATCCTCATGACCTTCGCCCTCGATCAGGAACACGGCGATCAGCGGGTAGAAGCCCGTATCTGCTATGCCCAGGAAGCAGACGCCATGGCCAATCCCCCTATCCAGCAATACGGCGTACGTTTTACCGCCATGGCCCCGGAAACGAAACGATTGCTGACTCTTTTCCTCTATCACCACGTCCGAAAGCTTTACCCCAAAGACGTGGCAGCCATGTATCCCCGGACCCGTCG
>Ga0070726_10005124_pt1 | contig 10106 bp, 9 predicted proteins | sample tdAd471_FD_67275 | JGI IMG/M metagenome (GOLD analysis project Ga0070726, IMG submission 67275) | Marine sediment microbial communities from the Atlantic coast under amendment with organic carbon and nitrate - tdAd47.1 | ecosystem: Environmental > Aquatic > Marine > Coastal > Sediment | place...
GGACGCCGACGAGCTCACGGAGACCCTCTACGACCGCCTCGAGATCGTCGACTTCTTCGGCTACACCGAGTCCGAGAAGGTCGAGATCGCGCGCAAGCACCTCCTGCCCCAGGCGCGCGTGAAGTCGGGCCTCGAGAAGCGCCAGCTCTCGATCAGCCCGGCGGCGCTGACGGCCATCGTCCGCTACTACACGGAGGAGTCCGGCGTCCGCCACCTGCGCCGCGTCCTGGAGTCCCTGGCGCGCAAGGCCGCGGTCGACGTCGTCAGCGGCGGCACCGGGCTCACCGTGCGCAAGGGAGAGCTGCTCGAGCTGCTCGGTCCCTCGATCGCGGAAGAGCACACGCGCAGTCGCACGCCGGCTGTCGGCGTCACCGCGGGGCTGGCCTGGACCTCGGCCGGAGGCACCCTGCTCCCGATCGAAGCCCTGGCCATGCCGGGCACCGGGAACACGATCCTCACGGGCCAGGTCGGGGACGTCATGCGCGAGTCCGTCCAGACGGCCATCTCCTACGTCCGCACGCTGTTCGCCGACCTGGGCATCCAGCAGGACGCCCTCGACAAGCTCGACCTCCACATCCACTTCCCCTCGGGAGCCGTGCCGAAGGACGGCCCCTCGGCGGGGATCGCGATCTGCATCGCCGTCTTCTCCCTGCTCACCGGCACTCCGGCGCGGCACGACATCGCGATGACCGGTGAGCTCTCGCTCCTGGGCAACGTGCTGCCCGTCGGCGGCTTGCGGGACAAGCTCCTGGCCGCGATCCGGGGCGGCATGACGGACGTCATCGTGCCCTTCCGAAACGAGGAGGAGGTCCTACGATTGCCCGCGGAGATCCGTAACAAGCTCACGATTCACCTCATCGGGCACGTCCAGGAAGCCTTTGGACTGACGCTCTCTCTGGATCGGCGCCGGCCGCGCGACGCTCCGTCCTTTCTCGCGGGAGAGAAACCCGCCGCCGCCCGTCGAGCTCGAGAGAAGAGGGCGAAGCCCCAGGCTCCCGATTCGCTACCCTGACCCGCACTCCCACCGTGATCGCAACGCTCTTCCTCACCCTCCTGTCCGCTCCCGCGAGCGGGCCGGCCCCCGTCGCCATCGGGCCCCTCGCGCCCGGTCCCGTCGCCTCGGCCGCCCTCGTTCCGCCCGTCGTCCAGAAGCGCGGCGGTCGCGGAGGCGGTGGACGACCGACCTTCGGAGGCCGCAGCCCCGGAGCCCTGGGTCCCGGCCGCGGCGGCGCCGGCCCCCCGGGGCTCCCGAAGGCCATCAAGCGCTCGCTCCCCGTCGCTCTCCCGCGGCCGTCCCTCGACGCGCCCGGGACCGCCGCCGGTGCGGCTCCCGCGCTCACGACGATCTTCTTCCCCGAGGCGGATCTCCCCGAACAACTGGCGCTCCAGAAGCGCTACTTCCAGATCGCGGACTACGACGCCAACGGCTGGATCTCCTACCGCGAGGCGACCGCCTCGCTCGGGCTGGACCGCGGCGAGTTCCCGAGCTTCGACGCGGACCGCGACGGCCGCATCGTCCCCGAGGAGTTCGACCAGCGCTTCCAGGCCACGATCGAGGTCGTGGGCTCGTTCCGCCCCCCGACTCCGGCCTCTTCGACGACGGCCGCGGCGGCCAACCCGGCCTCCGGCCTCATCGGCGCGGCGGACCTCGACGGCGACGGACTGCTCGCCATGAACGAACTCGACAGCCTGCTGTCGGGGGTCGGCATCACGGGCATTCCGGCGGGTGCCGTGATGGCCAAGTTCGACACGGACCAGAGCGGCTCCCTGGACTCCGCGGAGCTCGAGGAAGTGGCCGCGCAACTGAGTCAGGGCGGACTGGCGGCCGCCCCGGACCCGGCGTCCGATCCGCGCAACATCGACGACCTCTTCGGCGTCCCCGCCCAGCGGGTCGAGGACACCAGCGGAACCCCGCTGCCCCCGCGCCTGGTCGGTCCGGTGACGCACTTCCGCCGACTCGACTTCGACAACGACGGGGTGATCACCCCGGACGACCTGCTGCGGCTCCAGGCACCCATCCAGGTCGACGTCCGCGCCCGAGCCATCATCGCCTTCCTCGACGCCAACGGCGACGGGCAGCTCGACCGCACCGAGTTCGACGCCGCCATGGACTGAGAGGCCCCTCCGCTCGGTGGCCCCTGCGCCTCCGGGCGAGGCGCGCGGCCCCCCGGCTCAGGACTCGAACAGAGGCGTCGCCCGCTCGAGACGCGCGCCGTCGGAATCGGCCAGAGCGTACTCCGCCTTGGCGCCGCGCATCCTCACCCCGGCCTGACGTCCGTCGAGGTCGAGGATGTAGAAGGCGATGTTGAAGCTCGGCTCTCCGCGTTCGTTGACGAGCGCGGGCTGCCAGCTCGACGCGCGACGCGCCTGCTCGGCGATGCGGCTCAGCACCTCGAGGCCCGCGTCCAGGGGGCTGGCTCCCTGACGCATCAGCTCGACGATGGCGAAGCTCCCGTTCGAGAGCACGGCCGCCTCACCGCGCCCGGTGGCACCGGCGCTCCCCACACCGTCGTCGCAGTAGAGCCCCGCACCGATGATGGGCGAGTCGCCCACGCGCCCGGGCACCTTGTAGGAGAGACCCGAGGTCGTCGTCGTGCAGCCGACGTGCCCGTCGCGAGAGAGAGCCGAGCAGTGAATGGTGCCGCCGTCCCGCTCCTGGTCGTCGTCGCCGCGCGGCGGGAGGTAGTCGTCGCGGTCGCTCAGGCGCTCTTTCCAGGACAGCCACTTCTTCCGCGACTCCTCCGTGAGCAGCTCGACGTGCTCGTGCCCGTGCATGCGCGCGAACTCGTAGGCACCGCGCCCCACGATCAGGCAGTGGTCCGTGCGCTCCATGACGAGCCGCGCGACCTCCGAGGGATGCAGGATGTTCTCGATCGCCGCGACCGCCCCCGAGTTGTGCGTGGGTCCGTGCATGCAGGCGGCGTCGAGTTGCACGACTCCGTCCTCGTTCGGGAGCCCTCCGAGCCCGACGCTCGTGTCGGTCGGGTCGGCTTCCACGACGCGCACGACCTCGATCGCCACGTCGAGCGGATCCGCTCCCGCCGCCAGTCGATCCCAGGCCTGCTTCATGCCCGGCAGAGCGTTGGGGCTCCCCACCATCAGCGGCCCGCTGGCAGCGCCCCGGGCGGACGTGGGCTTCGCGATCGTGGAGGCGGCGGCGAGGGCGGTCGCCCCGCCCAGCAGGCCGCGCCGAGTCGGAAGGAGAGAGCGCTTGTTCATCCCGCTAGAGTGCCAGATCCGGCCTTCTGGCGCCGCTCTTCGCACCCCTCGGGACGGTCGAGCCGGGCTTAAAAGAGATCACCCCTCGGGTAGTCCCAAGGGGCGATCCTTCCAGACACCGCTGTCCGTGTTTCAAAAACCGGCCAATCTCGAAACGGATGGATGCGCCGTACACCGGCTCCCCACCTGGACAGGGCCACCGGTCGGTTGCCCGCCCGGCACATGAAAGACGCACCGTTCCGCGGTCGGGTTCCCCCCTTTCGAGGGCCTCCCGTGATTCGACTCAACAATGGGCTCGCACCGGAGTTAGAGCCCCCGTGAGCGCGCGAATCGGCTATTCGTCCTCGGTTGCCGCGGCCTCGTCCGGCGGCAGATCGAGACAGAGCGCCCTCAGGGAGTGGCGCACGTCACGACACCAGTCGTTCCACAGCTCCACGAGCGCGGGGTCGTCCTCCCACTCGGCGGCCTCGATGCGCACGCGCCGCTCGATGGCGACCGTCTCAACGTAACGATCGAGGTCACCGGGCAGCGGATCCGCGACCGCGAGGGCGGTGGCGAAGATCGCGGCCGTGGTCCGGCGCAGCTCGGCCGGGTCGACCATCGGCATCCGGTCCAGGCTCGTGTGGTACGCGAAGTCGGTGAAGTGCCACATGAGCACCGCCGGCACACCGCGGTCGTTGAAGACGTCGTGGTCGCTGCCGCCCTCCCACGGGTGGTCCGCGCACTCCCAGCCGCCGTCGGTGACTCCGACGTCGACCATGGCGCAGCGGGCGATCACGTTGAGTCCGTGGGGAGTCAGGTCCGAGGCGTCGACCTCGCCGGCTCCCCAGGGAGTGTGCTCGTCCGGAGGAAGCGGAACGAGGGCGCCGGGGTCCGGCATGCGCTCCAGGAGAGCGATGGCGCCCGTCAGCTCGCGCGACTGTCCGGTCATGTCGGAGGAGATCGCCGCCACGGGCCTGCGACGCGTCTCGTCGAGCCAGGCCCGGGACTGACGGAACTCGTCTCCGGACAGGAACACCAGGCTCCTGGCGGGCCAGTCCATCTTGCCGGCGCGGAGGAGGTCGGCCGTGTTGACGGCGCCCTCGATGAGCCCGGCCACCCCGGTCGCGTTGTCGCAGGCTCCGGGCTCCTGCACGTGGCTGACCACGACGACGGCTTCGTCCGGCTTCTCGTTGCCGACGATGCAGGCGACGAGAGTGCGCAGCGGACGATCGTCGAAGCGGACGCTGGCCCGAATCGCGAGCCGAGCACTGGAGCTCTTGCTGTGAGCGTCCAGGATCGCGGCGTAGCTGCGCTGCGAGATCTGGATCGCGGGCAGCTCGGAGTCCGCCGCCAGCTGTCGGTACTGGATCGCGTCGAGGTGCCGCTCCTTCCCCGTCGGATCGACGTTGAAGGTGCCCAGCGAGGCCGAGACGACGGCCGCCGCCCCGCGCGACATCGCGCGCCGGTAGACCTGTCGGGTCGGCACGTCGGTGACGAGGATGAAGCCCTCTTCCAGGTGATCGAGGTCCGTCGCGATGTAGCCCTCGACATCACAGCTGGGGCTGTTCACCGGGAGCATGCAGCGATCTTTGTCGCCGGACGCCTCGAACGAGTGCAGGACGCGCTTCTCGACTCCCGGAGCGGTCAGGGTCAGGGAGCCGCGCAGGGGCGTCCACGCCTTGGTGGTGCGCTCCTGTTCGATGAAGCGGAGCTCGAAGCGCGGATCGTCACCGCCGAAGCCGGCGGCCTCGAGCCTCTTGGCCACGTAGTCCAGGGAGGCGTCGTAGCCGTCGTTGGCGGGCGCGCGATAGTACTGGTCGATGAACTCGACGATCTCCATCGCGCGATCGGGCTGGAAGGCCCCCATCAGCTGCGGCACGAACCGCGCCGGCCCGGTCTCGCCCAGGGCCACGCCCGGACCTCGGTGCCAGTCCTGGTTGGCCGCCACGCGCGCGCTCTCGACCGACTTCAGGAGCTCGGTCACCTCGCGCTCCAGGGCCGTGTTGCAACCGAACGCCGGGCTGCCGGTCACGGCAAGTACGCAGAGCCATCTACGAATCTCGGTAATGCTGGCCATCCCCTTAACTATCCGTTCGAGTCGAGGTACTTGTCGATGAGCAGCCCCAGACGGTCGCGCGCTTCTGCGCCGACGTGATCCGGAGCCGTGATAATCGCGTTCTGCAGGGCCGACTGACAGGAGCAGGGCCCGAGTGCCGCCAGGTCGCCGAGGCTCGCCCGCACGAGGCTGCGCGCCTTCTCCACGTTGCCGCTCATGACGGCCAGGATCGACTCGACGGTGACGTCGTCGTGCCCCTCGTGCCAGCAGTCGTAGTCCGTCGCCATGGCCACCGTCGCGTAGCAGATCTCCGCTTCGCGAGCGAGCTTGGCTTCCTGCAGGTTGGTCATTCCGATGACCTGGACGTCCCACGAGCGGTAGAGCAGGGACTCCGCCCGGGTGGAGAACTGAGGCCCTTCCATGTTCAGGTAGGTGCCGCCGTCGTGCATGACGATCCCCACCTCGCGGCCGCGCGCGTTGAGGATCGGTCGCATCGAGGCGCACACGGGGTCCGCGAACATCACGTGGGCGACGATGCCGTCCGTGAAGAACGAGTCGGCCCGGTGACGCGTGCGATCGATGAACTGGTCGATGACCACGAACTCGCCGGGGGCGATGTTCTCGCGCATGGACCCGACGGCCGAGACGGAGACGATCCGCGTGACGCCGAGGCTCTTCAGCGCCCAGATGTTCGCGCGGAAGTTGATCTCGGAAGGCGAGATCCGGTGCCCGCGCCCGTGCCGAGGCAGGAAGACGACGTCAACGCCCTCGAGCGTGCCGCAGACGAACGCGTCGCTGGGCTCACCGAAGGGCGTCGAGAGCTTGACCTCCCGTACGTCCGTCAGTCCCTCGATGTCGTAGAGGCCGGAACCTCCCACCACTCCGATTACCGTTCTGCCGTCAGTCAAGTGCGGACCCCCAGCACCCGCGCAGGGTATCCGTTCGTCACGATCGGCGGTAGGGCCGGACCTTCTCCAATTGGCGCAGGGTCTTCTGGAGGTCGGCCGGGAGGGGTGCCTCGACCCTCGTGGGGACCAGCTCGAGCCCCGGGCTGTCCGCCAGCGACAGCGGCTCGGTCCACCCGATCTCACGGGCGTGCATCGAGAGCCGGTCCAGGAGCGGCCGCTCGGTCCGACCCCGCTTGGAGCGGTAGCCGGCCTTGATCTCGGAGAGCAGGAGCAGGTCGCGGCGCCCGTAGGAAGAATCCACGGCCAGCGGGAACCCCTCGCTGGCCAGGTGGACTCGGATCTGGTGGGTCCGCCCGCTGAGCGGCTCGCAGTCCAGGAGCGTATAGCCGCGGTAGCGCGCCGCCACGCTCACGCGCGTGACGCTGGGCTTGCCCCCTTCCTCGATCCGCATCCGCCCCGCCTTGCGCGGTTCCGAGGAGAGCGGCTTGTCGATCGTCACCACCTCGTCGTCGGACGCGGGGAACTCCCCCTCCACGAGGACGCTGTAGCGCTTGATCATCCGGTGAGCCTCGAAGGCCTCGCGCAAGATGCGTTCGGCCTCGAGGTGCTTCGCGAGCAGGACCGCGCCCGAGGTGCCCTTGTCGATGCGGTGGACGAGCCGGGGCCGGAAGGGCACGGGCTCCCCTTCCTCCACGATGCGGTCCCGCGCGATGCGCAGCACGGCGCCGGCGAGGCTCGCGTTCCCCCGCGCCCAGCGCTCGGGCTCCACCGCCAACCCGCTGGGCTTGTCGACCACGAACACGTGCTCGTCTTCGTAGAGGACGGGGATCTCCTCGCTGGGAGCCACCGGGGCCTTCCCGGGCGGATCGGCCGACTCCAGGTCGAGCACCAGAACCTGGTTGTGCCTCAGCCGCTGCGAAGGATAGGCGCTCTGCCCGTCCACGAGCACGAGCCCCTCGCGCACCAGCCGCCTCAGGTAGCCCTTGCCCCACTCCGGGTAGAGCAGGCAGAGGAACTCGTCGAGCTCGAGCCCGACGTGTTCATCGGGCACGGGGACGTACTCCGTCGTCACGGGCGACTCGGGTCCGCTTCCGGGGAGAAGGCCGCCAGGTACGGCAAGTTTCGATAGCGACCCGCCCAGTCCAGCCCGTAGCCGACGACGTAGACGTCGTCGATCTCGAACCCGACGAAGTCGGCTCGGAACTCGACCGCTCGGCGCGCGGGCTTGTCGAGGAAGACACAGGAGTGGACGTCGCGCGCGCCCTGCTCGAGGAGCTCCGAACGAACGGCCGACAGCGTCCGCCCCGTGTCGAGGATGTCATCGACGAGGAGAACGCGACGGCCCGCGAACTCGTCCTCGGTCGGGAACAGCGTCCACTCCAAGGGACCGGACTCGGTCCCGTCGCGGTAGCTGGAGACGCCCACGAAGGACAGCTCGATTCGATTCGGAATTCGCCGGACAAGGTCGGAAGCGAAGACGAACGAGCCCTTGAGGATCGACACGACGACGAATTCCTCGTCGCCGTAGAAGCTTGTTACAGAACGCGCCGTCCGATCGATACCGGCGAGGATCTCCTCCTCGGAGAGCACGACTTCTCCAATAACTGAACTCAAATAGGACACTTCCTGAATTGTGAATCTAGCACCTCGCTCCCCGGAACAAACCGAAATCGAGACTCCCGGCACGAGTCTCCATTCGATGGGTGCGGTGGCTCTTTTGAGTCTGGAGAGCGGATGCTACAGTGGCCCCGTCAGCTCGAGTTCCCGGCTCGTCCAGAGTCCCCCGAACCTTCGCGTTCCTCGAGCGACGACAACCCAAGAGAACACTCGCGGGCTCTTTTCTCCCATTGAGTCCCCACCCCCCGCTCGCGAGGACACTTTCCCATGACATCGAAGACATCGGGCCTCGACGTGGCCAAGCGCAAGTACAACCGCCGTTCCGACGAGCAACGAATCGCCGAACTCGAAGCGCGCATCAAGAAGATACGCGAACGAGAGAAAGCCAAAGAGCAGCGAGAGAGTCCGCTCCTCAAGGAAGCCCTTCGACTGCAGCGGCAACTCAGGAAGTTCGCGCAGAATGCAATGGATCAATCGCGGCCGGACATCGCCAATTCGACGACCGCATTCGTCTCCGCGCTCGAGCGAATGACCCTGCCCGACAAGCCGGCCGCGCCTCCGCTGGCCGAATGAACGCGGCCCGAGCTCCCAAAGTGAGCTCGAGAGCTGCACGGCTCAACGGGCCGCGATGAGATCGGCCAGGAACTCGAAGCCTCCCTGCGTCGACTCGCGGTTCGAGTTCTCGTCGAGCAGGTACAGCGCCCCCGGACTGCAATAGACGAGGCGCCTTCCGACCTGGCGAACGCCCGCCGCGATCCCGCGCAGGGGTAGCCGCTCTCGCTCCGACCGAACGCCCGCGAGGTCGAACACGACGCGGGTGCCGCGCAGGGCGTCGACCACCTCCAGCTCGACGCCCCCGTCGCCGAGCAGGACGTCGCGCAGACCCGACGGGCGCGACCAGCGCATCCCCGCGCTCTCGTGGACCAAGAGCAGTCGCGCCGGGTCGGACAGCGCCACCCACCACTGTCCCGCAGGGCCCGGGCGCAAGTGAGTGGGGACGCCCGGTAAGCGGTGGACGGCGGTCGGCGCCAAGGGGCTCGCGGAGGCTCCCGTCTCGAAGATCAGGAGCCGCTCCTCACGCGTCCCGACCGCGACTCGCCCCGCGGCTGCGCTCAGGCACTCGGCGGCGGGCAGGGCCGCGCGACGCTCCAGGCCACCGGCCGCCGACACGCTCGAGAGCACCACTCCCCGGAGCCGTCGCTCCAGGAACCACAGGCGTCCGCGTTCGGCCGCGCACGCGAGCACGGCACCGACTTCGTGCAGAGGCGTCGAGCCCACGCTCGATACGGCATCCGGATCCCCGCCCCGAACGGCGCTCGGGTCGATGCGGTGGATCCCGTGCGGCGCGTCGCGGCCCCGGGTCGCGGAGACGACCCACACGCTGTCCGCGGGCCCGGACTCCAGGAACACGGGGCGCTCCACGGCCATCGACCGCGAGACGTAGAGCTGCTCGTCGACCCCGTGCACCCAACCGCCGTCGCGGTCGGCGCACCAGAAGGCCACGGGCCCGGGCTGGGGCGCCTGCAGGCTGCAGGCAGGACCGACGCTCACCAGGACGACGGCGCAGAGCGCGAGAGTTTGCACACCCCCTCGACCGCCGCCGGGCGGCTACGGTTGCGCTATTTCTGCTCCCAGCGAATCTTGCCGCCGGCGGCCACGAACGGCTCGCCCGCCTCCGCCGAGCGCCGCGCGCGTCGGTAGGAGTTCCAGATCAGCGCGGCGAACCCCGCGAAGAGCAGGGTCACGGTCGCGATCATGAAGAAGATGCTGTCGTTGAGCCCCTTCGCGAAGCCCGAGTTGCCGGAGGCGACCGCCTCCTTGCAGCTCTCTCATGTGAACCCGGCCGGGGCCGTGAGCGCAATCACGACCGCGACGGACAGGGCTCGCTTGCACAGGGTGCGGGGCGTCATCGCGCTCACTCTATCACGCCCCCCGCCGGAGCCTCGGGGTTGAAGACGTACAGGCAGAGGTAGACCAGGACCCCCGTGACGGAGACGTAGAGCCACACGGGGAAGGTCCACCTCGCCAGCCGGCGGTGCCGGTCCCAGGCTTCGCGGTGTGCGAACCAGAAGGTCGAGAGGATCATCGGGAGGTTCGCCACCGCCAAGACGATGTGCGAGAAGAGCATCACCAGGTAGAGCGTCTTCACCAGCCCGGTCGCCTGAAACGGCGTGTGCCCAAACTCCGGCACGACGACGAAGTGGTAGTAGAGGTAGCTGCCCAGGAACATCGCGCTCACCGCGAAGGCGGCCACCATCAGGCGCGCGTGGAGCTCGCGTCGACCGCTCCGAATCGCGCGATAGCCCAGCACGAGAAGCACGGCG
>Ga0070726_10005125_pt1 | contig 10106 bp, 8 predicted proteins | sample tdAd471_FD_67275 | JGI IMG/M metagenome (GOLD analysis project Ga0070726, IMG submission 67275) | Marine sediment microbial communities from the Atlantic coast under amendment with organic carbon and nitrate - tdAd47.1 | ecosystem: Environmental > Aquatic > Marine > Coastal > Sediment | place...
GGTTCGCCGGAAGAGATTCTCGAAAATCAGCATGTCCGCGAGGTATATCTCGGACAGGAGTTCAAACTCTGAGGCAATGCTAAAACCGTCGCTGCAGTTAAAACTCGGACAGACCCTTACAATGACGCCGCAATTGCAGCAGGCCATCCGGTTGCTGCAACTGCCCGTTCTCGACCTCAATGCTCAGATCCAGGACGCGCTGGAAGAGAACATCATGCTCGAAATGGAGGATCTGCCGGACGTTCCCCAGACGAGCGACGAGAGCACGGCGGAAATCGAGACCATCAAGGCCGAGGACCAGTGGCAGACCCGAGCCGATGCCCGCATCCAGGACGGTGGCTGGAATGGTGAGGGCCGGCCAATCAGTGAATTTGCCGACGAGTCGGGACAGACCCTGCGTGAGCACCTGTTGTGGCAACTCGAGATGGAGCAGTTCTCGCCTCGTGAAGCCGTGATTGGTGAAGCCATCATCGACGCCATTAACGATGATGGCTACCTGACCGTCACGCTCGATGAAGTACACGAAATCCTGGAGCCGGACACCGAAGTGCAACTCAAGGAAATCGAATCGACGCTCCACAAGGTGCAACGACTCGATCCGATCGGCATCGGTGCACGCTCATTGTCCGAGTGCATCACGCTGCAGCTCGGACAACTGGACGCGGCGACACCGGGATTGAATCTCGCCGTCGACCTCGCGAACGACTATCTCGATCTGATCGCGACGCGCGAATACGGCGAGTTGCGACGCAGACTGCGAACCTCGGAAGAAGCCCTGCACGATGCGCTCGCCCTGATTCGCGGCTGCAACCCGAGACCCGGCCAGGCAGTCAGCCCTGCGGCAGCCGAGTACGTGATCCCGGACGTGTTCGTGCGCAAGGTCGACGATCGCTGGCAGGTGGAAATCAGCCCGACGGGCGTACCTCGCCTGTCGGTCAACCAGCAGTATGCGAAGCTGCTTCGAGGCAGCGGCGACCACGCCGTACTCAGGACACAACTGCAGGAAGCGCGCTGGTTGATTCGCAGCCTGGAAATCCGCAATGAAACATTGTTGAAAGTCGCGACTTGTATCGTGGCTCGACAGACCGCATTTCTGGATCATGGTGATGAGGCCATGAAGCCGATGGTGTTGCGGGACATCGCCGAGGAAATCGGCATGCACGAATCCACAATTTCGCGCGTCACGACGAACAAGTATATGCACACACCGCGTGGCGTCTTCGAATTCAAGTACTTCTTCTCCAGCCACCTGTCGACAGCAGATGGCGAGGATCAATCATCAACCTCGGTACGCGCGAAGATCCGTAAGCTGATCGGCGCCGAAAACCCGGCAAAACCGCTCAGTGACAGCAAGCTCGCCAGCCTACTGGCGGACCAGGGCATCAATGTTGCGAGGCGCACGGTTGCAAAGTACCGTGAGTCCATGAACATCGCGTCATCAAGCGATCGCCGAAAGCAATCGACGCGATAGGCACAAGGAAGTGAGTTCGAAATAACAAGCAGGAGAAAACCATGCAATTAAACGTTTCAGGCCACCATGTCGAAATTACGGAGTCCATGAGAGGATATGTCGCATCCAAGATAGAAAGACTGGAACGACATTTTGATATCGTGTCAAACGTACACTGTATTCTCACCGTCGAAAAACTCAGGCATAAAGCTGAAGCGAAGGTTAATGTGAATGGCGATACCATTTACGCGGATAACACAGAAGAAGACATGTACGCCGCGATCGATGGCTTGGTGGACAAGCTGGATCGTCGCGTCCGAAAACACAAAGAAAAGCTGGCGGACCACCACGCCAGGGACAGTCAAAAGGGACGATTCTGAACTATGTCCGCGCGGCATCGCCGCGCGGACTACCTCCCCAACGCAAATACCACGATGCTGCTCGAAGAGATCATCAATCCTGACGCGGTGCTCTGCAATGCGCACGCGCGAAGCAAGAAACACTGCCTGGAGATTCTAAGCGAATTGCTTGTGCACTCGAATTCCGATATTGCAGCCGACGAAATTTTCGAGAGCCTGATCGAGCGCGAACGGCTCGGCTGCACGGGTCTCGATATGGGTGTCGCATTTCCACATTGCCGGGTTGACGGTCTCAAACAAAGCGTTGCCGCTTTGATCAGGCTGTCGGAGGCCGTCGATTTCGATGCCGCTAACGGCGAGCCGGTCGACCTCGTGTTTGGTCTGATGGTGCCGCTGAACCTCGAAGATTGCCACTATGCGGATATCAAGATGATCACGAGCCTGCTTGGCGATGCCGGACTGCGCGGCAGGCTTCGCAGCGCATCCACGAGCAGCGAACTCTACGACTCGCTGCTGCACGCCGGGAGTTTGTCTGCCCCGGACCAGCTAGCCAAACCAAAGGGAAACTGACCCCGTCGGCGAGGAGACCGAAGTGCCCGACAACAAGCGCCTGATCATCATCAGCGGACTATCAGGCGCTGGCAAATCAGTTGCGTTGCACGTTCTGGAGGACCTTGGCTATTACTGCATCGACAACCTGCCCGCCGCCCTGCTCAGGAATCTCGTCGATGAAGTATCGTCCGGCACGGGACAAAAGCGGAACCGTCTGGCGGTCGGCATCGATGCGCGCAACAGGCGCCGGGACCTGGAATCTCTACCAAGTCTTATAAAAGAGTTTCGGCAGCAGAACATACAGACTGACGTGCTGTTCGTCCTCGCCGACGACGAAATCCTACTCAAACGTTACGGGGAGACGCGCCGCAGACACCCGCTCGCCGAGCACGGTGCGGCGCTGCGAGCGGCGATTCGCGAAGAGCGTGAAATACTCTCCGAGGTAATAAACTCCGCGGACCTGGTCATCGATACGTCGAGCAGCAGTATTTATGATCTCGCGAACGTCATTCGTGATCGCGTCGACCGGCGCACGCCTACGTCACTGTCGGTGCTGATCCAGTCATTCGGCTTCAAGAATGGCATTCCGGCAGATGCAGACTTCGTGTTCGACCTGCGGTGCCTGCCGAATCCGTACTGGCAGTTGACGCTGCGCCAACTGACCGGGCTCGATGAGCAGGTCATCGAGTTTCTGGACGCGCAGGACACCGTCGGCGCGATGCATGCCGACATTCTCGCGTTTCTCGAACGCTGGATTCCTGAATACCAGCAGGTGCATCGCGGCTACCTGACCGTCGCGATCGGCTGCACGGGTGGTCAGCACCGTTCGGTATACATGGCCGAAAAACTCGCTGCGTCGCTCCGTGAGGCGCACGGCACGGTACAGACCCGCCACAGCGCACTGTAAGTTCAGTCTTCTTTGCCCGCAGCCACACGAGGCTACGACGCCGTTTTCAGTTAAACTCCTGCCGTGACCGGGGCCTCATTCGAAGGCCAGGACCAAAGGCAGGGCAGGATTCATGGAAGCGATAGAGCACACCCAACGCACCCTGCAACTGTTGCGCGAGCTGCTCGACAGTGGCCGTATGCGTTCTGCAAGGCATATGATCCACAGCCTGCACCCGGCCGAAATCGCGCGGCTGCTCGAATCCCTGCCGTTGCGCGAGCGCGCCGTTCTGTGGGAGATGGTCGACGCAGATGACGAGGGTGATGTTCTCGTTGAAGTCAACGATGACGTGCGCGATGGCCTCATTGAAGGCATGCAGGACGAGGAACTGATCGCCGCTACCGAGGGCATGGAAGTCGATGACCTTGCTGACCTGCTGGCCGACCTGCCGGAGGCGGTAACGCGCCAGGTCCTGCAATCACTCGACAAGGTCGATCACGATCGCCTGCAACAGGTTCTCGCCTACGACGAAGAAAGTGCCGGCGGTCTGATGAACGTCGACATCGTGACCGTGCGTCCTGATGTCACGCTCGAAGTCGTCGCCCGATATCTGCGAGTAGCTGGTGAAATGCCCGACGGCACCGATCTCATTTTTATTGTCAATCGCGATAACGAGTACGTTGGCTCGCTATTTCTATCCCGCCTGCTCACGAATGACCCGGACATTCTCGTTTCGAGCATCATGTCGACCGAGGTTCTGCCGATTCCCGCACACACGCCGTCCGCGCAGGTTGTCTGGGAATTCGAGAATCGGGATCTGCTGTCGGCACCGGTCGTCGACGACGACTACCACGTCGTGGGCCGTATCACCGTCGACGACGTGGTCGACGTGATTCGTGACGAAGCCGAGCATTCGCTAATGAGCGCCGCGGGCCTCGATGAAGAAGACGACATGTTCGCGCCGGTATTCAAGAGCGCAAGACGCCGCGCGCTGTGGCTGGGCGTCAATCTGGGTACGGCGTTTGTGGCAGCGTCCGTCGTCGACCTGTTTCAGACGACGATCGACAAGATCGTATTGCTCGCCGTACTCATGCCCGTCGTCCCGAGTATGGGCGGCGTCGCCGGAACCCAATCGCTCGTCATCATCACGCGCGCGATCGCGCTGGGGCAGGTCGACCGCACCAACGCAATAGGGCTTCTGAGAAAGGAGCTCGGCATCAGCCTGATCAACGGTATCGGCTGGTCCGCTGTCGTTGCTGTATTTACTTTCCTGTGGTTTGGCGACTGGCGCATTGGCGGCGTTATCGCCGCAGCAATGATGATCAACTTGTTCACTGCGGCATTGTTCGGTTTCTGCATTCCGTTGCTACTGAAGCAAATGCGCATCGATCCGGCGATCGCTGGCGGTGTCGTGCTGACCACTGTCACGGATGTCGTCGGTTACATGGTATTCCTGGGACTGGGTGCGGCGTTGCTGATCTGAAACGCGTTGGGGCGCGCTCCCACGACCGCGTTCAGTGCAGGATATCGAGGTCCTCTTCCAACCAGTGCGGCGCAAACAGGCGCGGTATGTCCCTGCCAGCAATGAAGTCCTCGAGCTGTTCCCTGACCTGCATCGCGTCGTGGTAGCCGAGTTCGATCAGCTCGCGTGTATACGCCCGCTCGAACATCAGGTAGCTCAACAATCGTGTAGCACCACCGTGTTTGCCACCAATGCCCCACAGCAGCATTCGCAGGGCCCTTGGCAACTCGTGCCGGTGTTTTTGCGCCAGCACGCGCAAGTCTTTACTGGGCACGATCACCATTGTGTCGATCGGCTTCATTCGCGACAGCTTCGCACCACGATGCTCCAGCGGAATGGAGTCGATCAGCTGATTGATCCGGCTCAGTCGTTCCAGATCGGAATACAGGCCGTCCATGAACAGGGTATCGAGTGTATATCCCGCGATCTGCGCAATGCTCGGGTACGAATCCGGTTCCACAGGATCCGGAACCGTATCGGCAATCTCGTTCCGCACACCGATCACGAGTATGCGCTCGGCACCCAGGTGTACGGCAGGGCTCAGCGGCGTGGCCTGCCGCATTGCGCCGTCGCCGAAATACTCGCAACCAATCCGAACCGGCGGAAAGATCATCGGTACGGCGATGCTTGCCATGAGGTGGTCAATGTGCAGGTTGCTGCGCACGCCGGTGCGGCGTGTGCGGGTCCACTCCGGGTGATTGCCTTCGGCCTGGAAAAACGACGTCGAGCGGGCCGAACCATATCCGGCAGCCGTAACACTGACGGCCTCGAGCCAGCCTTGCTCGATAGCATGCTCAATTCTCGGGAATCGCACATTGCGACTCAGCAACGCCCGCAACGGCGCATTGTCGAGCAAGGATCTCGGCATGCGCACCAGCGTGCCACCCGTAACCAGGGCTCCAAGCCACTGCAGGCTGCTCCTCAACATAGTCAGATTGCCGGTGCGATACACCTGGTGGCAGCGGAAATGGGCCCAGACCCGCTCGAGTTCCGCAACGGCGACCCGGAAGCGTCGCGCCTTGGCGGCGAGGACGACGGAGTTGATCGCTCCCGCCGACGTACCACTGATGATGCCGAACGGGTTGGCGGTACCTTTCGGCACGAGTTCCGCGATCGCTTTTAGTACACCGACCTGAAAGGCGCCGCGGGCACCGCCACCAGGCAATACCAGGGCCCTCTTCTTGTGCTCGGGTTGTAACTCCATAAGGCTAATGCGCTGTGTTCCGTGTCGAGGCTATGCAGGTGGTTAGGTGAGTCGTATTATAGTGTGCAATCAGACCTATCCGCTCTGGACCATTTTTCATGAAGCGCCTTTTATCCTATTTGACAGCCGTCACCGCCATCGTGTTCCTGGGCGGGATGGTCGCCGCTGCCGGCAATCTCGATGTCGGCCAGCCCGCACCGGAATTCGAGCTACCCGATCAGCAGGGGCAATTGCACTCACTCGAGGACTACCGGGACCAGTGGGTCGTTCTCTACTTCTATCCGAAGGACGAGACGCCTGGCTGCACGACGGAAGCCTGCGAATTTCGTGACAATATCTTCGCGTATCGGGAACTGAACGCGCAGATTCTCGGCGTCAGCCTCGATGACGTCGATTCGCACAAGAAGTTCGCCGAGAATCACGACCTGCCGTTTCCGTTGCTCGCCGATACGGCGGGAGCCGCCGCCGACGCCTACGGTGTCAAGACCAAGATGATGGGATGGACGGTTGCCAAGCGGCAGACTTTCCTGATCGATCCGGAAGGCAATATCGCCAGGCATTACGAAAAAGTGAATCCTGACGAGCACTCCGCGCAAGTACTGGCTGACCTGAAGTCACTCGGCGCCGGCCGCTGATCTCAGTGCAAGGCCTTGATGCCCTCGTCGAGCCCGGAAATCGTCAGCGGATACATCCGGTCTTCCATGAGTTCGCGTGTTAACTTGACCGAAGGCGTGTAGTCCCAACGCTCCCGCGGTTCGGGATTGAGCCAGATCGCCTTGTTGTAGGTGTTCATCAGACGCTTGATCCAGACCGCGCCCGGCTCTTCGTTCCAGTGCTCGATGCTGCCGCCAGCGTAGACAATTTCGTATGGACTCATCGTCGCATCGCCGACAAAGATCAATTTGTAGTCGGCACCGTATTTGTGCGTGATGTCCAACGTTGACATGCGCTGCGCGTGGCGGCGGCGGTTGTCCTTCCAAAGCGACTCATAAATGAAATTGTGGAAGTAGAAGTACTCGAGATGCTTGAATTCGCTGCTGGCCGCCGAGAACAGTTCCTCGCAAACGCGCACGTGATCATCCATTGAGCCGCCGATATCCAGGCATAGCAGCACCTTCACCGCGTTATGCCGCTCCGGAACCATGCGGATGTCAAGCAGGCCCGCGTTGCGCGCCGTCTTGTCGATCGTATCGTCGAGGTCGAGTTGGTCGGCCGCACCCTCGCGCGCAAATTTTCGCAAACGCCGGAGCGCGACCTTGATATTGCGCGTTCCCAGTTCGACGGAATCGTCGAGATTGCGATATTCACGGCGGTCCCACACCTTGACCGCGCTGCGATTGCGGGAGCCCTGCTGGCCGATGCGTACGCCCTCCGGGTTGAACCCATAGGCACCGAACGGTGAGGTGCCGGCCGTACCGATCCATTTGCTGCCGCCCTCATGGCGATCGTCCTGTTCCTCCAGGCGCTCGCGCAGCGCTTTCATGAGTTCGTCAAAACCGCCCAGCGCCTCGATCTGCGCACGTTCTTCTGCCGACAACAGCAGCTCGGCCTGGTGACGCAGCCACTCTTCCGGGACGTCCTGGAAGAGGTCCCCGAAGGCGTCTTCGACGCCTTTGAAATAGATGGCGAAGATACGATCGAAGCGATCCAGCTGCGATTCGTCCTTGACCAGCGCAGCACGCGCCAGATAGTAGAAGTCGTCGACGCTCGTTCCGGCGACACCTCGCTGCATCGCTTCGAGCAATGTCAGAAGCTCCGTAATCGACGTCTTCATGCCGCCTTCGCGAAGCATGTAGAAGAACGGTATCAACATGACGGCTTACTGCTGGCCGGCCCTGCGGTCGAGGAACACCAGCCGCTCGAAGAGGTGTACGTCCTGCTCGTTCTTGAGCAGCGCACCGTAGAGGGGAGGAATCGCCTTGCGATTGTCTTCCGCACGCAGTGCTTCTGCGGGAATATCCTCGGCAAGCAGCAGTTTGATCCAGTCGAGCAGCTCCGACGTGGACGGCTTTTTCTTCAGACCCGGCACTTCGCGGACCTTGTAGAACGCGTTCAGCGCCTCGCTTAGCAGATTCTTCTTCAGCTTCGGGAAATGCACATCAACGATCTTCGCCATCGTGTCCTGATCGGGAAATTTGATGTAGTGAAAGAAGCAGCGGCGCAAGAACGCATCCGGGAGTTCTTTCTCGTTGTTACTCGTTATGACGATGATCGGCCGGTATCTTGCGGTAACCAGTTGCTTCGTCTCGTAAACGTAGAATTCCATGCGATCGAGTTCCTGCAGCAAGTCATTCGGAAACTCGATATCCGCCTTGTCGATTTCATCGATCAGCAACACCGGCTGCTCGTCTGACTCGAACGCCTCCCAGATCTTGCCGTGCTGAATGTAATTGGCGATGTTCTGGACACGATCATCGCCGAGTTGCGAATCTCTCAGCCGCGCGACGGCATCATATTCGTATAGCCCCTGCTGCGCCTTCGTCGTGGACTTGATGTGCCACTCATAGAGGGGCTTGCCAAGCGCGCCCGCCACTTCCATCGCCAGTTGCGTTTTGCCCGTGCCAGGCTCGCCCTTGATGAGTATCGGCCGTTGCAGTGTTACGGCCGCATTGACTGCCATCATCAGGTCGGCGGTTGCGACGTAGGTGCTTGTTCCTGTGAATCTGTTCTCTGCCATCTCGGTCCCGGATATAACACTTGCTGGCACCATATTACTCCCTACGCGTCCCAAGGAAAGACGCCCCGCGACACTTATGTCAATCGGCTGGCAGCAACAGCAATGTATGGCGCGGCTCGCCCGGCAGGAACGGATTCGGTCTGCCGTGAACCCAGTCGTCGTGGCCCGCGCGGTAAAACGGGGACAACGGGTGCCCGCTCTGTCCGGTCGGCATCTGCATCAGGCCATTCTCCTCGTCCCCGGGAGATACCGAGAAGCGCTGTGAGGCGCCGAACGCCGGTGCTTGCGCCTTTGGCAGATCGACATCGCCGTTTAGCGGATCGCCCGGCATGTCCAGCCAGGCAGACAGCATCGGCAAGGACCGGCTCAGCGGGTGCCGGATCGACGCCGTATTTGCCTCGCCCCAGGTGCGCTCCGCAAGTGGCCCGTCGTAGTTTTCACTGAACCATTCGAGATTGGACTGCACGGCATCGAGCAGCAAGTCGTCCCAGGTCTCGTACAGGCCCGGCAGGAAATGTCGTGGACGCTCCCTGAGGAGAGGCCAAAGCACGGCCTCGAACTGGTTGCTGAGGAGTGGTTCTACGTCGGCGGCACGCACTGGGCTCATCAGTCCGTGAAATACCTTCGCCTGCACCTCGAGGCGAAACGCCCGTACGATCCGGTACCCGACCGACTCGGGCGTTGCCCGTGGAATCCAGCCCCTTACCAGTTCGCGATACTCGAGGAGCCGGGAATCGCTGGCAACCCGCTCATCGGTCAACAGTTCCAGGATCAGTTCGCGCCATCGTGTTAGAAACACCGCACGATCGTCATACTGGATCGCCAGCATGTCGACCGGCGCAAACGTGTTGCCTGCGAGCAGTCCGTCACGGATCTGTCGTGCTCTTGCACCGAGGTCGTAACCGCTGTCGCCGATTACCTCGAGCGCTTCGCCATCGACTACCCGGGCATTCGCTGTCCAGATACGCTCGCTGTCCGGATTGACAATTTTCGGGTAGTCAGACGGGTGCAGCCAGCCGATCCAGCCGTGCTCCGTGCTCCAGTCGGCCGGCACCATCGGGTCGTAATTCGTCTTCACCGGCATCTGTCCGGCAATCGTCCAGCCGATGTTGCCGCCGGCATCGCCCGCGACGAAGTTCTGCGGTGGAATGCCCATCGTGGTGGCGATTTGCAGAGCCTCGTCGACCGTGAACGCGGTCTCCAGCGCAAGCAGCCTGAAGTTCATGGCCTCCGGGCTGTGCGCAGTCCAGCTTACGGCGATGTCGCCGTCGGGGTAGTCGATCTGGTCGTCGACGGGGCCCCAGATCGTCTCCCGGATCTCGTACGTTTGTGGCTCGCCATCCTTGACCTCGATACGCTCCTGGCGAATCTCGAATTCCCGGTCACCCTCGGGTGTGCGGTACGTTCCCGGAGTGGAACCCGCGCGTAGCAAGACGGCATCAGACCAGTCGCCGTA
>Ga0070726_10005126_pt1 | contig 10104 bp, 10 predicted proteins | sample tdAd471_FD_67275 | JGI IMG/M metagenome (GOLD analysis project Ga0070726, IMG submission 67275) | Marine sediment microbial communities from the Atlantic coast under amendment with organic carbon and nitrate - tdAd47.1 | ecosystem: Environmental > Aquatic > Marine > Coastal > Sediment | place...
CAGGCCCGCCAGCGCCGTGCGATCAAGATCGGACGGGTCAAGCGTCACCGGCTGCAGGTGCGAGGACCGGTCCGGCTGCAGAGCGAGTTCCAGCCAGCGCGAGGGCGACAAGGGCGCCCCCGCCGACCGCGCAATCGCCGGGCGGTCAATCACCCCGACGCGCGCCCCCTCCGCGACCGCTAGCGGCGCCGCCCGTGAGTCGTCGCCCGCCAACCGATCGCGATCGATCGTCACAACCAACGCGCCAAGCGCCGTGTCTTCGACCGGCGACTGCACACTCAAGAACACATCCTGTTCGCCCTGACCGGGCGCCCAGCGCACCGACGCGCGACCAGCATCGACCGGCGCGCCGCCCCCGCCCTCGAGCGCGTACGCCGCGCGGACTACCGTCGTCGACTCCGCGTCGAGCATCGGGCCGAACCGCCGCAAACGAACCCGCACTGTTTCGCGCTCCCCGTCGCCGAAGAGCATCGACCGCTGCGGCTCGACCTCCGCGACCTGCACGTTGTGCGCGTCGCCGCTCGCGTGACCCACCAGCCTCGCCGACACGCCCATCTCGTCTTCAAATACCCGCGAAGCGGTCTCGGCGGCGGGGAAGAACCCACGACGGAACTCGCTGAACACGATCACGCGCGACGTTGTCCCCGACGAAGCGTCAATCGCTGCGCGCACGCGCGAGAGCGCGCCCTCAACGTCAGGCGGCGCGTCGACCGATTGCAGGCTCCCCACGAGCGAACGCACCCCGCCCGTGTCGCCGCTGGGCGGGAGCACGGCGCTCAACGCGGGCCCGGCGAGCGGCGCCAACGCCACGCGATCCCCGGGGCCGAGCTCGTCGATCACGCCCTGCGCCGCGGCGATGTGCCGGTTGAGCGCTCGCATGTCGTTCTCGTCGCGCAGCTGCGCCGTCAGGCTGTTGTCGATCAGGAGATACACATCCGCCGGCCCGCCGGCGTCGCCGGCAGACCCCGCGAACGGGCGCGCGATCGCCACCCCCGCGGCCAGCAGCAGCAGACACCGCGCCGCGAGCAGCAGGAGTTGCTGCAGGCGCAGCTTGCGGCGCTGCTTCTGATACGCCTCGTACAGGAACCGCATCGCCGCCCATTGCACCGGGCGCCGGCGGAACCGCAGCAGCAGGTGGATCAGGATCGGGATCGCGACTGCGAACCCCGCGGCGAGCGCGATCAGCGGGTGGGCGAAGCTCACGACGCCCCCCGCTTGAGCTGACCGTTCCGGCGGGCCATGAACGCCGCCAACGACGGGCCGAGCCACTTGTGCGTGCTCACGGTCGCGAAGTCAAAGCCGAACGAGCGCGCGGTGCGCTCGATCGTCTCCTGGTGCGCGCGCATCGATGCGAGGTACGCGTCGCGCACAGCCCGCGGGTCGAGCTTGAGACGCCCCTCCCCCTCGAGTCCCTCGAAGGGAGCCGACTGGTCGAAGTCGAAATCGATCTCGCGCTGATCGAGCGTCTGGAACAAGATCGCGTCGTGGCGCCGGTGCTTGATCCGCGCCAGCGCCGCGCGCAGGCGGTCCGGGTCTTCGAAGAAATCGCTGATAAGAACCACCAATGAACGGTTCGACAGGTTCGCCAGGAGCTGATCGACCATCCGCCCCGTGTCCGACGGCGCCTCGACCGCCTGAGACGCCAGAGCGCCAACAATCTGACGCCACTGCCCCTGCGCGCTCGAACGCTTCAGCAGCGCGCGGATCGCGTCCGCGTACACCACCAGCCCGGCGCGGTCGCCCTGCCTGAGAGAGATGTACGACATCGCCGCCGCCAGCGCCGTCGCGTGATCGAACTTGCTCCAGAACGCGTTCCCGCCGGGCGAGAGCTTCTGCCCCTCCCCCGACGCGCCTTCAAAGGAGCGGGTGCCGAAGTTCATCGAGCCCGAACAATCAACGCAGATCATCACGTCGAGGTTCGTCTCCTGCTGGTACTGCTTCAGGTGGAGCTTGTCGGTGCGCGCAAAGACCTTCCAGTCGAGGTGGCGCAGGTCGTCGCCCGGCGCGTACGCGCGGTGCTCGGCGAACTCCACGCTGAACCCGTGGTACGGCGAGCGGTGCGCGCCCGTCATCACACCCTCGACGATGTGCTTGGCGCGCAGCTCGAAACTCTTGAGGCGCGCAAGCGTCTTCGGGTGCAGGTACAGCGTCGCGTCGTGCGCGCCGGGCGCCCCCTGCGCCACATGGTTGGTCGGCGTCTGGGCCATGAGGCTCCGGGTTAGTTGAGGGCGGCGCCGAACTGACGACGCTCGAGATCCGTCGCTCCGTCAGCAGGAACCTGCTCGAGCAGCGTGTCGATGACCTGGTCGGTGCTGATCCCGTCGGCTTCTGCGTTGAAGTTGGTCACGATGCGATGACGCAGCACCGGACGCGCCACGCGCCGCACGTCCTCGAGGCTCGCGTGCATGCGGCCCGCGAGGATCGCCGACGCCTTGGCGCCCAGCACGAGGTTCTGGCTCGCGCGCGGGCCGGCGCCCCACGACAGGTAGTCGCGGACGATCTCCGGCTTCGGGTCCTCGGCGCTGTGGTCGCGCACGCGGGTCGCGCGCACCAGACGAAGCGCGTACGCCATCACGTGGTCGGGCATCGGCGTCTGACGCACGATCTCCTGGATGCGCTGCACGTCCTCGGCTTCCATCACCGACGACAGCGTCTCCTTCGCGCCGGCGGTCGTCCGGCGCACGATCTCCATCTCCTCGGCTTCCGTCGGGTAGCCGATCGTGATGTTGAACATGAACCGGTCGAGCTGCGCCTCAGGCAGCGGGTACGTGCCCTCCTGCTCGATCGGGTTCTGCGTCGCGAGCACGAAGAACGGGCTGGGCAGCTCGTGGCGCACGCCGCCGGCCGTCACCTGCTGCTCCTGCATCGCTTCGAGCAGCGCCGCCTGCGTCTTGGGCGGCGTGCGGTTGATCTCATCCGCAAGGATGATGTTCGCGAACACCGGCCCCTTCACGAAACGCAGCGCACGCTCGCCAGTGGACCGGTCCTCTTCGATCACCTCGGTGCCCGTGATGTCGCTCGGCATCAGGTCGGGCGTGAACTGGATACGACTGAACTTCAGGTTCAGCGTCTGCGCCAGCGTGGAGATCAACAGCGTCTTCGCCAGCCCCGGCACGCCCACAATCAGCGCGTGCCCGCGGCAGAACATCGACATCAGCAGCTGCTCGACCACCTCGTCTTGCCCGACGACCGTCCGGTGCACCTCGGTCACGAGACGCGCGTACGCCTCCTGCACCTGCTCGACGGCTCGCTCGACGTCCCCGGGGCTGAGGCCGCCGCTGGCGGGGGTGTTGGCGGCGGGGTCGTCGTGGCTCATCGGGGTCTCCTTCACGGCCGGCGCCGCGTGGTCGGTCTATGATCGGTCCAAACGTCCCGGCGCCCGTTTCTACCGTCACGGTACGCCGTGGAGCCGCCAGCGGTTTGTATCGACCGCCTTCCGCGTGTCTCAACACGCGATCTCTCTCGGTTGTTGCCCTTTCTCTGACGCCCAGCCCAAGGTCGCGTTCGTGCCCGAACTCCCCGAAGTCGAAACCATCCGACAACGACTCGACGAACGCCTCCGCGGCGCCGACGTCACCGCCGTCCGGATCGCCCGCGCCGACGTCATCCGGGGAGCCCGAACACCCGCCGCCCTCCTTAAAGGACGAACCCTGGGGCACTTCGAGCGCCACGGCAAACAGCTCGCCATCACCACCCAAGGCGACGCACGCGTCAGCGTCCACCTCGGCATGTCCGGCAGCCTCGACCTCGCCCAGCCCGGCGCCCCCCGCCCGCCACACACCCACGTGATCTGGGTCTGCGACAACGACCTGGAACTCCGCTTCTGCGATCCGAGACGCTTCGGCGGGATCTGGACCCACCCCAACCGCCAGCACCTCCTCGACACCCGCTGGAACGCCCTCGGCCCCGACGCGGCCGCTCTCACTCCCCGCCAGCTCGCCGCCTGCTGCTCCGGGCGCACAGGGCCCGTGAAGGGGGTCCTGCTGAACCAGGCCCTTCTCGCCGGGGTGGGCAACATCTACGCCGACGAAGCCCTGCACGCCGCCCACATCAGCCCCCACCGCCCAGCCGAGCGTCTGACCCCGGATGACCACCGCGCCCTGGCGACACAGATCCGCAAGGTCCTGCGGAACGCGATCCGTGCGGGGGGCTCAACCATCCGCGACTACCGAACCCCCGACGGCGGGGCGGGGGGGTACGCCAAGGCCCACGCGGTGTACGGGCGAGCGGGCCAGGCCTGCCAGGGCTGCGGGCATGTGCTCACGGGCTCCCGCCTCGCCGGGCGAGCGACGGTCCACTGCGGGGTGTGTCAAACCTGAGACAGACTCTCTGTACGTCTATCAAATAAAAGAGAAGTAGTCGTCTTGATAAGGGCTGGCGCTCTGGGGATAAGTCTCGCGACCCGTTCGTAACCCGCTGTCGCGCCAAGCTATGGGCCGCCACTCGCCACCCGCGCTTCTTGTTGCAAACTCTGTTGCTCAGCGCCGTGAACAGGCGAGGAAACGGGTCTTGCGGAGAGGTGGCTGTTGCGGACAGGGAAGGCAGAGTTGGGTGGGGCGCAGTCGGCGGCAGGTTGTCCACAGGTTGTTCCAGCCTCTCAGGCCCGAACAAGATCCGTCTCGAGCTTGCGCAGGGCGCCGTCGATCGAGACGTCGTCCTTCCGGTGCTTCTCCACCGTGCGGACCGCGTGGAGCACCGTCGTGTGATCGCGGCCTCCGAAGTAGCCGCCGATCTCCTCGAGGGAGTACCGGGTGTGCTGGCGGGCCAGGTACATGCAGATCTGGCGGGGGAGGGCGATCGAACGCTGGCGGCGCTTCGACTGGAGGCTCGACAGCGAGACGTCGTAATAGTTCGTCACCGCGTCCACGACGCACTCGATCGTGACCGGGACCGCGGCTTCGGTCGTCTCCGCCCCGAGAGCCGTACGGGCCGTGTCGATGTCGATGTCGCGCTCGTCGATCCGCGCCTGCATCTGCACCTTCGTCAGGGCGCCCTCGAGCTCGCGGATGTTGGAATCGAACCGCGAGGCGATGAACCCCGCGACGTCCTCCGTGATCCGCTCGCCGCGCACCCGCGCCTTGTTCTTCACGATCTCGACCCGCGTCTCGTACGCGGGGAGCTCGATCGGCGCCACAACGCCCCACTGGAACCGGCTCACAAGCCGGTCCTCGAGGTCGGGGATCTGGTCGGGCGGCGCGTCCGACGACAGCACGATCTGGCGCTGCCGCTGGTAGAGGCTGTTGAACGTGTGGAAGAACTCGTCCTGCGTGCGGTCGCGCTTCGCGAGGAAGTGAACGTCGTCGATCACCAGCAGGTCCACGTCGCGGAACTGGTGACGGAAATCATCCATCCGCCCGCCCTGCACGCACTCGATGAACCGCGTGATGAACCCTTCGCACGAGATGTACAGCAGGCGCGAGCCCGGCTGGTTCGTCTCGATCGCCTGACAGATCGCCTGCAACAGGTGCGTCTTGCCCAGCCCGACCCCGCCGTGGATGAAGAGCGGGTTGTACGCGCGCCCCGGGGAGTTCGTGATGGCCTCGGCCGCGGCGTGCGCGAACCGGTTGTTGGGCCCGACGACAAACGTCTCGAACGTGTAGTCCGGGCTGACGGTCAGCTCGTCGAGCGCGCCGTGCGCACTGCTCGCGACATGCGGGTTGGGCGACGGGATGTTGATCTCGGTCGGGACCGTGACAAAGCGCACCGCGAGCAAGCGCCCGGCCGCGTCGAGCGCCGCGTCGGTGAACGAACGCGTGCACTCGCGGCGCAGGTACTCGACCTGCGCGCGGCTCGTCGCGAGGATCTCAATCACGCCGTTGTGGATGCTGGAGACGGAGAGCTCGGTGAACCAGTGTCGGCAGATCGCGGGATGGTCGCGCTGGACGATCTCAAGAATCGCACGCCATAAAGCGCGGTCCGCGTCGGCCATCGAGTCCCCTCCCATTCGCACGATTCTTGACACGCGTGTCGTCGTTTCCCCACCAGATCCGACGAAGCGATTCGGGGAAAATAAATCCGACCCGATCGCGTGTCAACGCATTACGCGTTGTTTCCGCGCTCGGCTTCTTCAAGCTGGCGCTCGTACCGCGCGCGGTTGCTGCGGTGATCCATCAGGAAAACGACGCGGTTCGCTTCTTCTTCGCCCGCGAGCTCAACAAGACGCTTGCGCGCCACCGCGAGGTTCGATCGTCGCGACACATGGATCAGCACAAGCTGCTCGCATTCAAGCACGCGCAGCCACTCCACGATGTCGTGGATGTGCAGGTGCTTGCCGATCTTCGCGCGCGAACGATGCTCTTCTTCGACAAAGGTACATTCGCTGATCACGACCTGCGCGGTGCGCACGTCCGTGCGAACCAGCGGTGCGCCAGGTTCCGTGTCGCCCATGTACGCCACCAGCGGCGCCTCAAGCTTCCGCGTGATCTCCGTGCCGCTTTCTTTGAGCTCGCGCAGCTTCTCCTGAGGGAAGCCGACATACTCCTCCTTGAGCTTCGTCCGGCGTTCGAACACCACATAGCCGAACGCGGGCGCCGTGTGCTCCACCTGAAACCCGCGCAGCGCGATGTTGTTCTTGATCTCGTACTCGCCCTCGGGCTCGAGCGCGATCAATTCAAACGGCGTGCGCTGGTTCTCCAGCTCGTGGAACCCCTCGAGCATCGTCCGCACCGCGCGCTCGATGCGCACGTCGCACACGATCGTCCCCACGCCCATGCCCTGGAAATGACGCTGCGAGCAGTAATACGCCAGCCCGCCCACGTGATCCATGTGCCCGTGCGACAGCGCGACGACCTTGCTCGCCAGCGCCGAACGCGGGCACACGCCCATGTCGAAGCACACATCAAGCTCAGGAACCTGAACGCTCGTCGCCTCGCCGGCGACAGACACCCCCTGCACGCGGAAGGGGGGGACGTACACAAAGCCGAGTGCGCCCTCGCGGGGCGGCGGTTTGGGGAGCATTCAGAAGCCTCCGACGGGGCTTTCGCCCCGACCAACGGGTGCAATGTCATGACGGACGAACCGCCGGCGCCATGCTACGACTTTCGATCCCCCGGTCAACGCGCCCCATCCAGGAGAGGCGACAGGTTTTCCACATTTCGGGTCCGTGTAGAGTGTCCCCATGAGTGAACAGCCGCCGACCGAACCGAGCGAACCCGCCCCCAGTCTCTTGAAGGACCTCGGGGCGGCCGGACCGCTGGCGATCATCAGCGCCACGCTCCCCGCCCTCGGTGGCTTTGTCCTCCTAGGAACCCTCAACGTCGTTGGGCCGTGGCTCAAGAGCCACGACGGACTCGGCGTCGCGATCTATGTCGCCGCGTTCGCCCTCTGCGCAGGCCTCGCGTTGCTCCCGACCTACGCCCAGGCGATCCTCGGCGGCTGGGCGTTCGGCTTCGGCATCGGCACGCCCGCCGCGATCGCCGGGTTCCTCGGCGCCTCGATCATCGCCTACGCGCTCGCGAAACGCGTCGCGGGGGACGATGTCGAACGCACCCTCGACAAACGCCCCGAGTGGCGCGCCGTCCGCGACGAGATCGTCGGGGGCAGCTTCTGGAAGACGCTGGGCATGGTCACGCTCCTGCGCATCCCCCTCAACTCACCCTTCGCGCTGACGAACCTTGTCCTATCAGCTTCAAGAACCCCGTTCATCCCCTACGCGATCGGCACCGCCATCGGCATGGCCCCCCGCACCGCGGGCGCCGTCTGGCTCGCGACCCAGATTCAAGACGAGATCCTGACCAAGGACGCGATGAAGGAAGCCAAGCCCGACTGGTTCCTCCCCGCCGCGATCGGCTCCGTCGTCCTCGTCTTCCTCATCATGACCCACTTCGGGAACAAGGCCATCAAACGCGTCGCCGCCCGCGAGCGCGGTACGATCGAACCATGAGCGACACGCCCACGCCCGAACCCCTGAGCCCCGACGACGTCCGCAAGGTCGCCGTCCTCTCCCGCCTTGAGCTCTCCGACGAGCAGATCGCCGAGCAGCGCGACGGGCTGACGGCCGTGCTCGGGTACGTCCAGCGGCTCCAGGCCGTCGACACCGAGGGCGTCGAGCCCATGGCCAACCCCGCCGGCGAGACCAACCGCCTCGACGAGGACATCCCCGTCCCCGGTCTCCCCACCGACGCCCTTATGAAGATGGCCCCGGCCACACACGCCCCCTACGTCACGACGCCCAAAGCCACAGGCGACGGCGGCGGGGCCTAAAAACCCAATTTCAATCGTCTCAGTCCGTTTGGAGTACCGCGGCGGAATATATTTGTTGACACAACTATTGTTGTGCGTATGATCATCCTCATGACCAACGATCACGACACCCCGACGCAAGGCCTCGCCGGCAGGATCCACCGCCGCCGGGCCTTCGAGTCCTCCCGGGAAGAGGCGTACCTCTCCCTGATGCTCACCGTGTCGCTTCTCGAATCCGGCGTCACCGCCCTGCTCAAGGAACGGGATCTGACGCAGCCCGCGTACAACGCCCTGCGCATCCTCGCTGGAGACGACGCGTCGCTGACGTGCTCCGAGATCCGCGACCGCATGATCGCCCGGGTGCCCGACGTCACACGACTGATCGACCGGCTTGTCAATCGGGGCCTGGTCTCGCGCGAGCGTTCACAGCGCGACCGCCGCGTTGTGCGCGTCGCGATCACGCCGGCCGGCCGCGCCGCGATCGCCGGCCTCGCTGACCGCCTCATCGAACACCACGACCACACTCTCGCGTCGCTCACAGACGACGAGACGAACCAACTCATCGCGTTGCTTACCCGTGCGCGCGCCGGGGTCGAATCCCCCGCCTCCAGCGCACAAGGAAAGGACAAGCCATGACCGACACGACCAACACCCTCTCGAACGCCCGCGCCCTCGCCGACATGATCGAGCGGGGCGAGATCCTCGAAGCCGTCGACCGCTTCTACGCCGACAACGCGCAGATGCAGGAAAACGCCAACGCCCCAACCGTGGGCAAGGACGCGATCGTCACGCACGAGAAGGCGTTCCTCTCCACCGTCAAGGAATGGAAGCGCACCGAGTTCAAAGCGATCGCCGCCGAGGGCGACGTCGCGTTCCTCGAGTACGCCTTCGATTTCGTCAACACCGACGGCCAGCTCGTCCGCTACAAACAGATCTCCGCCCAGCGCTGGAAGGACGGGAAGATCGTCCACGAACGTTTTTACTACGACGCCAGCGGTTCGTAACCAGCACTCCGAAAGAAAGGATGCAGCGATGATCACTCTGAGACCCACCGACGAGCGCGGGCACATCGACCACGGCTGGCTCGACGCGCGCCACAGCTTCTCCTTCGGGCGCTACGTCGACCGTGCGCACATGGGCTTCGGCCCCCTGCGTGTGATCAATGAGGACCGCGTCGCCCCCGGCGCCGGCTTCGCGACCCACCCCCACGAGAACATGGAGATCATCACCTATGTCCTCGAGGGCGCCCTGCGCCACGACGACTCCACCGGTGGTGGGGGTGTCCTGCGCCGCCACGACGTGCAGGCGATGACCGCCGGTGCGGGGATCACGCATTCTGAGAAGAACGCCTCGACCACCGACGCGCTCCGTCTCATCCAGATCTGGATCATGCCGCGAGAAGACGGGCTCCCCCCCGCGTACGCCGACCGGCGGTTCGACCCAGGCCCCGCCGAAGGGCGACTCCAGACCCTCGCCTCACCCGACGGGCGCAACGGCTCGCTGGTGATCAACCAGGACGCCACGCTCTCGCGGGTCTTCCTCGACCCGGGCGAGAGCGTGCCGCTGACGATCGAGAACGGGCGCCGGCTCTGGGTGCAGGCGGTCGCGGGCAGCGCCGATCTCGCCGGAGCCGGGGTATCGGCCGGGGACGGCGCGCACTCCGAGACCCCGGGCGAGATCACGCTCAGCGCGGGGGAGCAGGGGCTCGAAGCGCTGATCTTCGACCTGCCCTGACCGCGTCCGCGGCGCGTGGCTGGTACATTCCGCCTGTGAGCACCGCAGACCTGACAATCACGGAACTCCGCGACCGCATCCAGGCGGGCGGGGCAACCAGCGAGGGCGCCGTGAGCGACGCCCTCGAGCGCATCGACTCGCTCAATCCTGATCTCAACGCCTTCACACAGGTCTTCCGTGACGAGGCCC
>Ga0070726_10005127_pt1 | contig 10103 bp, 4 predicted proteins | sample tdAd471_FD_67275 | JGI IMG/M metagenome (GOLD analysis project Ga0070726, IMG submission 67275) | Marine sediment microbial communities from the Atlantic coast under amendment with organic carbon and nitrate - tdAd47.1 | ecosystem: Environmental > Aquatic > Marine > Coastal > Sediment | place...
ATGGAGGTGAGCCAGTTCACCTACTTCCAGCAGGTGGGCGGCATCGCCTGCAGCCCCGTTCCGGCGGAGCTGACCTACGGCCTGGAGCGGCTCACCATGGCGCTCCAGGGCGTCGACAACGTCTACGATCTGTCCTGGGTCGAGGGGGTCTCGTACCGCGACGTCTTCCACCGGAACGAGGTGGAGCAGTCCAAGTACAACTTCGAACACAGCGACCCCGACAAGCTGTTCGAGCTGTTCAACACCTACTTCGCCGAGTGCGAGCGGCTGTGCGACCTTGGGCTGGCGTTGCCCGCCTACGACCAGGCCGTGGCGACCAGCCACGCCTTCAACCTGCTCGACGCGCGCGGGGCCATCTCGGTGGCCGAGCGGCAGCAATACATCCGGCGCATCCGCGACCTGACGTGCCGCTGCGCCGAGACGTGGGTGGAGCAGTCGGATGACGACGACGTCGTGGCGACGGCCCCCGAGGTAGCCGTGGCACGGCCTGTCGACGGCGTGCCGACCGGCAGCGGCGAGCTGCTGGTCGAGGTGCAGTGCGAGGAGCTGCCGGCAGGCATGGTGCGCGCCGCGCTCGCGTCGCTGGCCGACGGCGTGGAGGGTCTGCTGGAGGGCGTGGAGCACGGGGCCGTGCGCACCTATGCCACGCCTCGTCGCCTGGCGGTGGTCATCGAGGGCGTGGCCGCCCAGACGCCGGTGGTGACGCAGCTGGTGACGGGTCCACCGGCCGACCGTGCTTTCGACGCCGAGGGCAAGCCCACCAAGATCGCCCTGGGCTTCGCCCGAGGGCGTGGCGTCGACTCCGAAGCGCTCGAAGTGGTCGACGGCCCGAAGGGCAAGGTCGTGGCGGCGCGGGTCACCGAGGGGGGCGAGCACACCTCGGATCGGCTGGTGGAAGGCCTCGACGCGGTCATCCGAGGCATCCCCTTCACCAAGTCGATGGAGTGGGGGCACGGCGGCGTGCGCTGGGCGCGCCCCATCCACCGCGTCAACGTGCTGCTCGACGGCGTGCGGCTGTCAGGGGTGGCGGTGGGGCTGCCCCTCGGCGCAGAGACGGTGGGGCATCGGCTGAAGGGCAGCGACCCATTCCCGTTCTCCGACGCCAGCGAGTGGCTCGCGCGCCTGCGCGAGCGCGGCGTGGAGCCCGACCTCGACGTGCGAAAGGCCCGCATCGAGGCACTGCTGTTGGAGGCGGCCGACACGCTCGGCTGCGACCCGATCGAAGACCCGGAGCTCCTCGAAGAGGTGCTGCACCTGGTCGAGGCCCCGGCGCTCGTGCTGGGCTCCTTCGACGAGGTCTTGCTAGAGCTTCCGGCGCGGCTGCTGGTGCAGAGCATGAAGGAGCACCAGCGCTACTTCCCGGTGTTCCGCAACGGCGCGCTGACGCACCAGTTCGTGGTGATCAGCAACAACCCCTGGGGCGACGAAGCCCGCATCGCGGCAGGCAACGCCCGGGTGCTGCGCGCCCGCTTCGACGACGCTCGCTTCTTCCTCGCGGAAGACCGCAAGCGCACCCTCGAGAGCCGCCGTGGCGAGCTGGAGAAGATGCGGTGGATCCGCGGGCTCGGCACGATGCTCGACAAGCAGGAGCGGGTGGCTGCCATCGCGGAGGCGCTGGCCCCCACGCTGCAGGCCGACCCGGCCACCGCTCGACGGGCAGGAGCCCTCGGCAAGCTCGACCTGGTCAGCCAGATGGTGGGGGAGTTCCCGTCACTGCAGGGCCACATGGGCCGGCTGTATGCGCGGCACGAGGGCGAGCCAGAGGCGGTCGCCGTGGCCATCGAGGAGGCCTACCAGCCGCGGTATGCCGACGACGCGGTGGCCTCCACACCCGCCGGGTCTGCGGTGGCTCTGGCCGACCGCCTCGACACGCTGGTGGGGTGCTTCGGGGTGGGGATGAAGCCCAAGGGCGGCGACCCTCAGGGGCTGCGTCGTGCGGCGCTGGGCGTGGTCCGCACCCTCATGCTGCGCGAAGTGCACGTCGACCTCACCGAGATCGTGGGCCAGGTGGTGTCGTTGTTCCACGACGCGGCGCGCACCAGCACGTTCTGCGACAAGTGGCACAAGGTGCGGGGGAGCGGTGAGGCCGCGAGCGACAGCGCGGCTCTGGTGGCCGACCTTGTCGACTTCCTGACGGCGCGCTGGCGGGCCCATGCGGTGGCCAGCGGCGCGACGGGCGACCTGGCGGATGCGGTGCTGGCGGCATCGAGCGCCGATCCGGTCGTCTGGGAGCGCAAGCTGCAGGCGGTGGCCGCACTGGCCGGCGACAGCGACTTCGTGGCGATCATGACGACCTTTAAGCGGGTGCTCAACATCACCCGAGACGTGCAGGCCCCGCTTCCCGAGCGCGCCGCCCTCACCCACGACAGCGAGCGTGCGCTGTTCGACGCCATCCAGGGTGCCGAGGCGGGCATCGCGGCGCACTTCGCCTCCCTCGACTACGCTGGCGCCCTCGACGGCATGCTCACGCTGCGCCAGCCGGTGGCCGACCTGTTCGACGCCGTGATGGTGGAGTCTGACGACCCCGCCGAGCGTGCGCACCGCATGGGGCTGCTGTGCCGTGTGGGCGACCTGTTCCTGTCCCTCGCCGACTTCTCCCGCATCTCCACCCGCTGAGGTTCGCATGCGCCGCTGGATCAAGACCTTCGACGACGATGGCAGTGTCGAGGAGCTCGGAACGAAGGGCCACGGCCTGATGGCTATGAACAAGCTGGGCCTCCCCGTCCCGGCGGGGTTCACGCTGACCACACCGACCTGCGCAGCGTTCTTCGCCGACGGGGAGCAGTGGCCCCAGGGCCTGGGGGAGGAGCTCGACGCAGCCATCGCCGCGCTGGAGGCATCCGCCGGTCGGCGGTTCGGGGATCCGACCGATCCGCTGCTGGTGAGTGTGCGCTCCGGCTCCGTGGTGACGATGCCCGGCATGATGGAGTCGGTGCTCGACCTGGGGCTCAACGCCGACACGACGGAGGCGCTCGCACGCCGTACCGGGGATCGTCGCTTTGCCTGGGATAGCTACCGCCGCTTCGTGCAGCTGTACGGCGATGTCGTGCTCGGGATCCACTACACCCGCTTCGCTCGCGCCCAGAAGCAGTTCCTCAGCGGCCGCGAGCTGGCCAGCGTCGACGCCGACGACATGCGCGAGCTGGCGCTACTCCTGGAAGGCGTGGTCGACAAGCACGGTGACGCCTTCCCGAGCGACCCCCGCGAGCAGCTCCGCTTCGCCATCTCCGCGGTCTTCCGCTCCTACAACTCCCACCGAGCTCGCTACTACCGGCGCTCCCGGCAGATCTCGGAAGAGGCAGGCACGGCCGTCACCGTACAGGCGATGGTGTTCGGCAACCTCGGCGAGCGGTCGGCCACCGGCTTTGCCGTCACCCGCGACCCGAAGACCGGGGTGCCCGGCATCTTCGGAGAGTGGAAGCCCCAGACCCAGGGCGATGACATGGGCACCGCATCGGTGGAGGCCTTTCCCATCTCGGCCGACGAAGACGAGCGCGGGGGCTCGATGGAGGTCGAGCGCCCCGAGGCCTACCGCGACCTGGTGGCGATGGCTCGCCAGCTGGAGGCGCACTACCGCGACATGCAGGCCATCGAGTTCACCCTCGAGGGCGACAAGCTGTGGCTGCTGCAGACTTCCGCTGCCGAGCGCACCCCCCAGTCTGCCGTACGGGTCGTCGTCGATCTGGTGAACGAGGGGGTCATCACCAAGGAGGAGGCCCTCCTCCGCATCGACCCGCGAGAGCTCGAGTACGTCTTGCGGCCGATCATCTCTCCCGACGCGAAGCGAAAGGTCATCGCCAAGGGGCTCGACGCCTCGCCGGGCGCCGCCACGGGCCGGGTGGTCTTCGAGGCCAGCGAGTGCCGTGAGCACCACGAACGCGACGAGCCCACCATCCTCGTGCGCCTCGACACGTCGCCGGAAGACATCCAGGGCATGGCGCTGGCTGCCGGGGTGCTCACCGCACGCGGCGGGCAGACTTCCCATGCGGCCGTGGTGGCCCGAGGCATGGGCAAGCCCTGTGTCGTGGGGTGCACCGACATCCAGGTCGACTACGCACGTGCCCTGTTCTACGCCGGCGACTCGGTCATCCAACGCGGCGACTGGATCACCATCGACGGCGGCACCGGCGAGGTGATGGAAGGGCGGGTGAGCATGCTGGCGCCCCAGGCCGAGGTGGGCTCGATGGCCGACCTGCTCGACTGGGCCGACGAGGTCGCAGAGCTCAAGGTGCGCACCAACGCCGACACGGGGGCCGATGCCGAGCGAGCGCGGGCCTTGGGGGCCGTCGGGGTGGGGCTGTGCCGCACGGAGCACATGTTCTTCCAGCCTGTGGCACTGCGGGCGATGCGCCGCATGATCCTCGCCGACGATCCTCGCTCTCGGCAGCGGGCGCTCCACGAGATCCTGCCGATCCAGCGGCAGATGTTCCTCGACCTGTTCCGCGCGATGGACGGCCTGCCCGTGACCGTGCGGCTCCTCGATCCGCCGCTGCACGAGTTCCTCCCGGAGCGGGAGCAAGACATCGCCGACGTGGCCCAGAGCCTCGACGTGCGGCCCGAAGCACTGCGGGCTCGCCTCGACAACCTGCACGAGACGAACCCGATGCTCGGCCACCGCGGCGTGCGCATCGGCATCACCACCCCCGAGGTCTACCGCACCCAGGTGCGCGCCCTGTTCGAGGCGGGCTGTGAGCTGGTGCGCGAAGGGCTCGACGTGCGGCCCGAGGTAATGATTCCCCTGGTGGGGTTGGTCAGCGAGCTGGAGCGGATGCGCGAGCTCGTGCACGACGTGGCTGACGAGGTCATCGCGGAGTTCGGGGTCGACCTTCGCTACCACGTGGGCACGATGATCGAGCTGCCCCGGGCGGCGGTCATCGCCGGCCAGCTCGCCAAGCACGCCGACTTCTTCAGCTTCGGCACCAACGACCTCACACAGATGGTGTGGGGCTTCTCCCGCGACGACATGGGGCGCTACTTCTCGGTCTACCAGCGTGAGGGGCTGCTGTCGGAGTCCCCCTTGTCGGCCTTCGACGAGGAGGGAGTCGGGGCCTTCGTGCAGATGGCCACCGAGCGGGGCCGGGCCACGTCGCCGCACCTGCCTGTGGGCGTGTGCGGCGAGCACGGCGCCGATCCGGCCGGCGTGAAGTTCTTCCATCGGGTCGGGGTGGACTACGTGTCCTGCTCCCCGTACCGGGTGCCGGTCGCGAGGCTGGCAGCGGCACACGCAGCCCTGGAAGCCTAGCCGATCAGCCCATCAACAGGGCGAAGGCCACCTGCATGGGTGGGTCGCCGAGCTGTCGCAGCGCCTCCTCCAGCGCCTCGTCGCCCCCGTTGCGAAGCCAGTCGTCGACGCGCTCCCGCACCGCAGCATCGAGGGGCTTGGCCTGCAGCCTTGCCACCAGGTCGACATCGTCGTCGTCGGGGGCGGGCGTCGACGACTCTGCGGAGGGTGCGTCGGGCCAGTGCCCCGACGGCAGCGGGCGGGTGGGCTCCTCGTAGGCGGCCGGCTCCGGCAGGCCGCCCACGGCCACGCCGTGGCTTCGCAGTCGATCGCGTCGGCGGTCGGCGAGCACCTGCCAGGGCTGGGCGTTGAGCACCTGCTGAGGTTGTAGCCAGGCGCGTCGCGCCGTCACCAGCCCGTACTCCTGGCGGCCGAGGTGCGCTGGGGCGTGAGCGTCGGTGTTGATGGCCACGGGCACGCCCATCTGAGCGGCCCGTCGTGCATCGACATCGGGGAGGTCCATCCGGTAGGGGTTGCCGTTGATCTCGATGGCGACCCCGAAGCGCCGAGCCTCGACCAGCAGCCGCTCCAGGTCGAGCTCGCCGCCCGGGCGCTTGCCCAGCATCCGGCCCGTCGGGTGCCCTATGCAGTCGACCAGCCCGGTCTGGATCGCGGCAATGAGACGATCGGTCAGCTCGGAGCCGGGCTGATCGAGGTGGCTGTGGATGCTGGCGACGACCCAGTCGAGGGAACGCAGCACGGGGGCATCGATGTCGAGGCTGCCGTCGGGGAGGATGTCGACCTCGGTGCCCGCGGCGAGTCGCAGCGCGCCGAGACGGTCTTGCAGCTCGGCGAGGTGGCGGCGCTGGGCCACCAGGCGCCGCTCGTCGAGGCCGCGTGCGACCGCCAGCGCGTGCGTGTGGTCGGTGATGGCCAGGTAGCGGTGCCCCATCTGGATGGCGGCCCGGGCCATCTCTTCGGCGGTTCCACGGCCGTCGGAGGCCAGGGTGTGGCAGTGCAGGTCGCCCATCAGGTGCTCGGCCGCCACGAGGCTCGGCAGCCGCCCCTGCTCGGCGGCCTCGATCTCCCCCGTGTTCTCCCGCAGCTCGGGGGGAATCCACGGCAGCCGGGCGGCGGCGAAGATGTCGGCCTCGGCTGTGCCCGGCGCTACCCGCTGGTCGGTGTCGCGGACGAACACGCCCTTGTCGCTGATCTTCAGCCCTGACAGCTTCAGGCCACGGGCACGCACCGCGATGTTGTGAAGCTTGGAGCCCGTGAAGTAGTGCAGGCCGGCGCCCCAGCACTCGGGCGCTATGACCCGAACGTCGCACTGCTGCCGGTTCGACAGCCTCACGCTGGCACGGCCATCGCCCTGCACGAGCACCGCTTCCACCTCGGGCAGGGTGACGAAGTGGGACGTCACGGCGAGCCCGTCGTCGCTTGCCACCAGGATGTCGAGGTCGCCGATGGTCGCCTTGCCGCGCCGCACCGAGCCGGTGAGCTGCAGCTGCTGGATGACTGGGTTGTCGGACAGCTGGGCCACCAAGCGCTCGCCGACCCGCCGGGCATCGGCGTAGGGGAGGCGACCGACGCGCAGGCGGTGCTCGGCGATGCTGCGCATGAGCTTCTCGGCGGTGCGCTGCCCCATTCGCGGCACCTTCTCGAGCTGGCCGGTGCGGCAGGCCCACTCGAGCTGCTCCAGCGAGGCGATCTTCAGGTGCTGCCACAGCCGGCGCGCCGTGCTGGCGCCGATCCCCTTGACCTCCAGAAGGTCGCGCAGGCCCGGTGGGAGCTGGCTCCGCAGACGGCGGTGCTCGTCGCAGGTGCCGGTGCGCAGGATCTGTTTGATGCGGACGACGCTGCCCTCGCCCAGCCCCGGCACCCGGTCGAGGGCGCCGCGACCGAGGAGGCTGGCGGCGCTCTCGGGGAGGTCTTCCAGCACCCGGGCGGTGCGCCGGAAGGCGCGGATGCGGTGGGGGTTGCCCCCAGCGATCTGGGACAGGTCGGCCATCTCGGCGAACACCGCAGCCAGCTCGGCGTTGGTGCGGGCCGAGGCCATCAGCCTCCCTTCCCGAGCTTCTCCTCCAGCTTCTGAAGCCGCAGGTTCGCCTCGTCGCTCCACTCGAGGCCCAGCATCGAGCCATGCAGCGCCAAGACATCCGAGGCCACCTTCGCGGCCTCGGCCTCCATGGCGACCTCGAACAGGCGCAGCGCCTGCTCCTTGACCCACTCCGGGCCGAGGGCATCGCCGAAGCCGATGATCATGTCGAGGGCATCCTGGGAGGGGGTGGCCCCCTCGGGGATCTCCCCCGAGCCGGCCAGCGCCAGGGCCTCGTCGAGCCAGGCCTGCACCTGGTCGGCGTGCCCTGTGATCGCTTCGCAGGAAGGGCTGTGGGCGGCATGGCAGGCCTCACGCCACCCATCGAGGGCGGCACGGGTGTCTTGCGGCGTGCCTACGCCCTCGAGGTGCAGGCGGGCCTTGAGGGCGCACTGGTCGAGGTCGGAGGCTCGACAGGCCGCCTCTGCCTGCTGCAGCAGGTCAGGGCATAGGTGGATGCGGTCGGGGAGCGGCAGCGCATCGTCGGAGCACGCACGCGCCTGCTGCCGGTCGAGCCACAGCTGCCGGTGGCCTCGCCAGGCCGAGCCCCACGGGGCATCGCAGGTCGCGGCGGAGGGATCGCTGCGATCGAGCCGGTCGAGGATCTCGGTGACCTGCACCTCGACGTGGTTGCCGGTGACGCCCAGGTCGGTCGGGGACTCGAGCGCCGCCACGCCCGCGGTGGCACGCCACGGCGTGGCGCAGCCCAGCCGGGAGGTGAGCTCGGGCACCGGCCCCTCGATCAGGGTGAGCAGCTGGACGCATGCCAGGCGGGCTGCCTGCAGGTCGTAGGTGTCGATGAAGCGCATGGCGGTGCCGGCCTGCATCGGCGCCGCACAGGCCTTCTCCAGCAGCGGTCGGGGGCTTGCCCAGCTGGCGATGTCGGCGCGACCGACCTCGGCGAGGAAGCCGTCGAGGCGACCGTCGGGCTTCACCGACTTGAGCGCCTGCCGAAGGGCCACCTGATCAGACGCCGGAAAGGCGTCGCGGCAGGTGGCCTTGCCCTGGTCGCAGGCCTTGCGAAGCTCGATGCCCCGCCGGACCATCTCCATGCCGGCGGCGGCGCAGCTCGTGGTCACGCCCGGGGGCTCCCAGGGGAGCTCGGTTCCGGCGTAGGTGCTGTCGATGGGACGCGTGGGCCAGGGCGCCTCGATTCCGAAGTAGCCCAGGCGGGTGGCCTCGTCGGCGGCCAGCAGGTTCTCCACGACCGTCGTGAAGGCAGCGGTTCGCTCGATGTTCGCCTCGACCAGCTCGCCCACCGGCTGCCCATCGCGGCAGGTGGTCAGGGCGTCGGCAATCGGGACCGGGCCGACTCCAGGCACCTCCACGGTGTCGGCGGCGAGCGCGAGGGCGAACAGCATCAGCATGCAGGGGACTCCGTGGAGGGTCGGCCAGACCAGAGGGCATGGTACCCTCCGCGACCGGAAAGGGAGGATCGATGGCTGGCCAAGACCCGAACAACCCCATGGGCGCGATGGGGGGAATGCCCGGGATGGGGGCGCAGATGGGGCAGCCCATGATGGGGAACCCCATGATGCAGATGATGCAGATGATGCAGATGATGATGGGCCAGCAGATGGGCATGCCCCAGGTCGATCCCTCCGCCATGCCCTTCACCCAGATGGCCGCGCCGGTCGCGGATGGCGACGCCGGGCTCGACAGCGACATCATCCGGCCGGCGACCTTCGACGAGCTGATCCGCAGCCAGGAGGCCATCGAGACCGGCTCCGTCCTCGACTTCCTGTGCCTGACCGAAGACCGTGCGCACGCGCTGGGTGGGGTCCCCAAGGGCTGTACGATCGCGCTGGTGGGCCCCCCGGGCCGCGGCAAGACCCGCACGATGCTGGGGGCGCTGTCCCGCGTCGCCAAGACGGGGGCCAAGGTGGGCTTCGTGGTGGCCGAGGAGGGCTTTCACGACAAGGAGGGCTCGGGCCGAGACGACCTGTGCAGCCGCCTCGTGAAGATCGGCATGGGCGCCACCGGGCTCGACGAGGCGGCCTTCCGCACCGAGGTGCTCGACAACGTCTATGTGCTCGAGAGCCAGTACCACAAGGGCCAGTCGTGGGACGACTTCATCTCCAAGTACCGCTACCTCGTGGAGAAGGCCGAGATCGACTTCGTCGTCATCGACTCGCTGAACATGCTCGACCCGTCGAAGAACCGCACCGCCGACAACCTGTCGGCCCTCAAGACCTACAACCACGAGCGCGGGGTCACCGCCGTCTGCATCGGCCAGATCAAGGACACCGGCCTGCCCGTCGGCGGGGAGGCGCTGATGCACACGGCCGACGCGGTGTTCCTCATCGAGGAGATGGGGCTGACGAGCAAAGACATGGCCGCGCAGTGGGGGGGCAACTATCGTGACCGCATCGCGGTCATCCGAGCGGTGAAGTCGGTGACGACCCCGACGTTCGAGCATCCGGTCCGCGTCGACCAGGATGAGCTGGGCGTGTTGTGCAAGCACGAGGGCCACCCGGCCGACTACGCGCTGCCGGAGCGCGCCTGATGCACGTCGTCGGTACCGACGAGCTGCGGAGCTGGCTGTCTGGGTCGGATCTGTCGGAGGCGGTGAAGGGGTTGGGGGCCACCCCGCTCGACGAGGACTACCTCGCCGATGCACTGGGGCTGCCGTTCCACCTCGGCTTCGTCGCCCGCCGCTTTGGCCAGGAGGGCCACGGGGAGACGCTGCAGCAGCTCAGCTCGCTGCCGTTCTACAGCCTTTGCAAGGGCCTGTTCCTGCCGCTGTCGGTCATGTCGCCCGACAAGGTGGCGGGGCTGTTCGGT
>Ga0070726_10005128_pt1 | contig 10097 bp, 8 predicted proteins | sample tdAd471_FD_67275 | JGI IMG/M metagenome (GOLD analysis project Ga0070726, IMG submission 67275) | Marine sediment microbial communities from the Atlantic coast under amendment with organic carbon and nitrate - tdAd47.1 | ecosystem: Environmental > Aquatic > Marine > Coastal > Sediment | place...
GGTGCTCTGGTATTTCCGTAAGGACATCCGCCCTCTCTGGCGCGGCTGGACGGATTCCATCACCCGCCGGCAGATGAGCCACGAGGGCCAGCTGGCCTGGGCGGTGCTGCTCGGCACGATTCCGGTCGGTCTGGTTGGTTTACTCGCCAGTGACTGGATAGAGATCAACCTGCGTTCCACGCTGGTCATTGCGCTGGCAACCATCGGTTTTGGTCTGCTGCTCGGCTGGGCCGACTGGCGACACCGAGGCGAGCGCAGCGAGTATCAAATCCGCTGGCGGGACGTCGCCATTGTCGGTCTCGCTCAGGCGCTGGCACTGATTCCCGGGACCTCCCGCTCCGGTATTACCATTACCGCCGGACTCATGGTGGGCCTTAGTCGTGAAGGTAGCGCCCGGTTTGCGTTCTTACTATCGATTCCAACCATTTTCCTGGCTGGCGGACTCAAAGGCATCGAACTGCTGCAGGTGGGTACATCGGTAAGGCTCGATCTGTTACTGATCGGCATGCTGGTGTCAGCGGTTAGTGCATATGTCTGTATTGAGGCGTTTATTCGGTTGCTGGCTTTTGTCGGCATGGCCCCTTTTGTGATCTACCGCCTATTGCTGGGAGGTTTGCTACTAGTCTTGCCGTTGCTGGGGTAGCCTGATTAAACAACCCTGTTCGTTTTAAACCGATAAACTCGCTAGAATGCCAGGGCGAGACAGGCTCAATAAGCGGGTGTAGTTCAATGGTAGAACTTCAGCTTCCCAAGCTGATAGTGAGGGTTCGATTCCCTTCACCCGCTCCATTTCTTACGGTGTGCTGATTCTTTTAATAATCTCCTGAATGTTTCTAACTGGGCCCGGTGGGGCGTTTTTAAGGCAGGTTAATGCCTTAAAAAGGGTAGTCTCCCATTTTCCTTTTTTTCTTGGTCATTACAATTAGTGTTAGCCCCAAGACTAGTAAAAAAAGTGTTTCAGGCTCTGGTACTGGTTTCAAGTCAACAGTACCTAATCGAATGTTATCTATGTTAATTTTCGAACCAGCTGGGCCGTCGAATGCAAACCTCAGGTTGGCATTCGATAATCCAAATAAAGCTTGATTACTAACCCAAAAAGAAGCGCTACTCCAGCTTCCTAAGGACACCGCGCTAGAATCCCATGAGCCGATAAGCATGTCGTCTATCAATACATCTAATATTCCAGATGCTGTTAAAAACTGGTAATCAAAATAAATAAGGAACGAATCATCACTCGTGTCAATGATCATATCCATGTAAATCGGTGACCTGGTTTCTAAGGCTGCATAGGAGTTTTCTAAGTCATCAATAATTTTGCCATCGCCTGGTCCTTCAAAGGTTACAGCAACATTATCTTCTGAAAAATCGATCACCTGTTGTTCGGTAATAATGTTCTCGTTGGTAAATTCTCGTTCAATAGCAATTTCTGCATAGGTCGAAAATTTCGGGGAATCTATTTGAAAGGGGTGAGGGTAGGGTTCAAGTTCATTTAAAATTCCATACGCATTAATGCCCCCCTCTATCCAGCTTGTAATGTCCTGTAAACCGTCATATAGGTCTATAAGGTCTTTGGTATCTTGAAGTGCCTCTTGAACAGGTGCCTCCTTTATAAATAAACTTTTAAGTCCATCAATAAGGCCGCTCACAAGTGATTTAAAGGTTCCGTCAATAACATTAACTGCATTTTCTTTTAAATCAGCGCTGCCAGGTACAGCTGTAATGTAAAAAGATGATGCTTCTCTTATAAAAGTTGTTCCCTGACTCCATGAGGCCATTGCTTCTTCAAGTTTTGATAATGGAATGGATTCCCCCGCTTCTTGCCCGGCTAGTATTTCATCGCGGATGCTATTGAAGCGAGCTAACTTCTCCATACCTTGAATTCGTCGGGTATCACCAATCAATAAAGCCATCGTTTCAGGACTTAGAAAACTGCCAGCGATGCTGTCCTGTATTTCCAAAGCGATTTCTAGAGGGCTTGTCCCTTGTGCAGTTAAGAGATTTGCAAGATGGGTCGTTAGTCCCGATTTTATTGCGTTGGTGATAGCTATAATCCCCATGTGTTCAACCGCCTTATCGCGTTGAAATGCTATCAGATTTGCTAAGCCACCATCTAGATCTGGGTCAGCTGAATAGGTTGTTCCAACACCCTCAATATTTTCTGTTGTTACTACGCCAGAATTAAAATTCTTAAGTATTGTTAGCGCATCCGATGCTGCGATCATTTTGAACGCAGTGGCGCCATCAACAGAAATTTTTGATTGGGTATCTGAATCAACTAGTTGGTTGAATTCAGAATAAACTTCATTGACTTCTATGGTGTTACCGCCAGTTTCTAGATTGAATATTCCGTTTTTAATAAGGTAATTATTTCCCGAAATGACATTTTCATAAAATTCGTAATTTTGGTTAATTTCTGATGCAGACAAAGCACTGTCATAAATTGCTATTTCATCAATTCCACCATCAAAATAAATTGGTGAATTTGGGTTTACATGGCGGCCGATATTTAGTGGGGCAGCTACATTGACGTGTGCATTTGATTGATCAATTGTGTTATCGAGAGCTCCGTCGATATAGGTTTTCTGGTTAGTCCCATCATAGGTGATAGAGACGTGGTGCCACTTATCATTTGTTATAGATTTATTGCTAAACATACTAGTGGCTGATGCTGCGTCTGTCTCAGTTTGGATCTTGCTATTGGAAGCTACTCTTACCTCAAAGTCATTGAAGGAACCGATCCGCTCCCTTTCCATGATGGTCCTGTGCCCCGAAGACCCGGCCGATGGCTTTATATAAAAAGAAGTCGTCCAGTTAGCCCATGTATCGTTAAAAGTGGAAGTCTCAATATAGTCACCACTACCGTCGAAATAGGCAGACTGGCCAAGTTTGCCCGCTGCGAAGTTTGTGTTGCCGTGAACGGTGCCATGGTGGCTGCCGACGGTATCTAGCGCATGCCCCTCAAAATCGTAATAGGCAACCAGGTCATGAGTGACTAATGGCAACGATTGGACGGGAAAGGAGAGAATTATTAATAGAGTGGTGGAGAGCGTACCAGCGGTATAGCGCATCACTTGTCCCTTATTTTTTAACTTGATCCTTTTTTGGATTGCTAACGCATGAATCATGCCAACGGGATAACAACCTGTTTTATATGGTTAAAAAAGAATTGTTGTGTTTATTGTTGGACGTGAAATGTAAAAATTGATGACACTATTGCTGGAAAGTGTCAGTAATTTTTACTATCGTCAGTTTTGGGCACCCTCCATTTTTGTTCCCGTTCGCTCGGCGGCAAGGTATCGTTCATCTTTGCCGAGTTTTGGGGCGACTGGTGGAGCCCTCTGAGCAGCCATTAACACCAGCTGTGCTTATTGGCAGTGATGTGCTGTTCATAAGCGATGGCACCTGTAGTTCGTAGTAATAAATGAGGATCACTCATGAATCAGGCCGAAATATTCGCTCCGCTTTTTGTCATGTTTTTCCTAACGCTGGTGGTCTGGCTTTATATGTACGCGCGCCGACTGCCGTTCGTGTTTTCCGGTGATTACAAACCGGATCGGGGGACGGCGCTGGAGCTGGATTTGGCTGCACCGGTGGACGTCGCTCAGCCTTCGGATAATCTGAAGAACCTGTTTGAGCTGCCGGTTATTTTTTATGCAATGGTGCTGATGCTGTTTGTGACCCAGCAGGTGGACGAGACCTACCTGATCGCTGCCTGGGTGTTTGCCGGATTTCGGGTGCTCCACAGTGTTATGCACTGCACCGCCAATATTGTTATGGTGCGGTTTTCGCTTTATGTGGTGAGTGCTTTCTCGCTCTGGTTTATGGTGGTGCGGGCGGCGCTGGATTATTTCGCGTAGCGGCGATGGTAAGTCACGCTATTGGCGGGGCTGTCATAAAAAGTTAACCCCACTGTAATAGTTTTTTCATGGTGTCCGCTGATCATGCGCGCCATGAAAATAGATGAAGCGAAAACAAAGCGGTACCGGACCGTCTGGGTCTCGGATGTGCATTTAGGATCGAAAGGCTGTCAGGCAGAGAGTCTGCTGAAATTTCTGCGCAGTGTGGAGTGCGAGACGCTCTATCTGGTGGGTGACATTATCGATATCTGGAGTCTGCAGCGATCGGTTTACTGGCCGCAGAGCCACAATGATGTGCTGCGGACGATTCTGGGCAAAGCCAAGCACGATACGCGGGTGGTCTATGTGCCGGGTAATCACGACGAAATGATCCGCGGCTACGTCGGCAATCAGTTTGGCAACCTCGAAATTATCCGCGAGGCTCTGCACACCACGGCGGACGGTAAGCGTCTACTGGTGATGCACGGCGACGAGTTTGATAGTGTGGTTCAGTGCAGCCGGTTGTTGTCGATGATGGGCAGCCTTGCTTATGAATGGCTGTTGTTGTTTAACCGGGTGGTTAACTCGGTTCGTAAGGTGTTCGGCCGTCCTTATTGGTCTCTGGCCGGCTATTTGAAACACAAGGTTAAGAACGCGGTGCAATTCATCGGCCATTATGAAGATACCCTGGTGAAGACAGCCGTCCATCGGCAGGCAGATGGGGTGGTGTGTGGTCATATTCACCGTGCCGCATTGCAGAAGATGCAGGGCATGATCTACGCCAACACCGGCGACTGGGTGGAGAGTTGCAGTGCGCTGGTAGAGCATCAGGATGGTCAGCTGGAGCTACTGGAGCACCTCTCTACGCTGGGTTTAGCGACGGTAGAGGACGATCCACAGCGCATGGCCCGGGCAGCCTGATCTGGGTGTTTGCCGGTACGGGCCCTTGAACCTGCGGGGTTTTTTTGAAAATACTCTATGGTGTGCAGGGTACTGGCAATGGTCATATCACCCGCGCCCGAGCGCTTGCACCGGCATTCCGGAAAGCCGGCGTTGAGGTTGATTACGTCTTCTCCGGCCGCGATTCAAATCGCTATTTTGACATGGAGCCGTTCGGTGATTACCAGGCATTCACCGGGCTCACATTGATGATGAAAGCGGGCCGGCTCGATTATCCGGCGACGTTGTTGCGCAATCATCCGCTGCGATTTCTAAGCGATGTATTTGATCTGGATACCCGCGACTATGATCTGGTATTGACCGATTTTGAACCGGTGACTGCCTGGGCCGGCCGACGACACCGGAGCCGGGTCATTGGTGTCGGCCATCAGTACGCGTTTCGCTACCCAGTGCCGCTGGCGGGCGCGACTCTTGCCGGTCGAGCTGTGTTTAATTATTTTGCCCCGGCGACGGAAGCTGTCGGCCTGCACTGGCACCATTTTGATCAACCACTTCTGCCGCCCTTGATCCCATCGATGTTGCCGGCTGGTAACTTCGACCCCAAACTCGTTGTGGTCTATCTGCCGTCGGCGAAACTTGAGGCGTTGCTGACCATCCTGAAGGTTTTTTCCGACTATCGGTTTCATGTTTATACCGATGTGGATCAGGAACAGCAGTTTGATCAGGTCTGCCTGAAACCCTTTTCCCGGGCTGGCTTCCAGCAGGATCTGGGCAGTTGTAATGCGGTGGTCTGTAATGCTGGTTTTGCACTCGTTAGCGAGGTACTGGCACTGGGTAAAAAGGCGCTGGTGATTCCGCTACGGGGGCATATGGAACAGCTGTCGAACGCGGCGGCCCTGCGTGATCTGCACTATCTGGTGACGGCCCCGGCGTTGACTAAAGATGCGCTTGGCAAGGTATTAGAGGCGGCGCCTGGACTACCGCACCACTGCCCGGATATCGCCACCCTGCTGGTGAAGCGATTACTGTCGGGGAAATCGTTAACGGACCGGGCGTGGGTAGAATCGGTTTGGGCGCAGACAGCGCCTTAACGGTAGTGGTTGCAGCTGAGGGTTAGAGTCGACAACCAGCGGCCTTCGCAGTAAGGTATTGGCCCTCAAAATATAATGATTGTTGATGGAGCAGCGCCATGAACCCAGATGACCTGAATAGCTTATTAATCGACCAGCCGGATGCCGGCCTGTTTCAGGTCAGCCGAAAGCTTTTTAATGATGAAGAGCTTTTTGAGCTGGAAATGGAACACATTTTTGAGAGCGGCTGGGTATACCTGTGTCATGAAAGCCAGGTGGCAAACCCCAACGATTTTTTTACCACCTATATTGGGCGCCAGCCCGTGGTGGTAACCCGCGACGAACAGGGCGAAATCAACTGCATGATTAATGCCTGTGCCCACCGTGGCGCAACCCTGTGCCGGGTGCAAAAGGGCAACAAGAAATTTCATGTCTGTTCTTATCACGGCTGGACTTACGACTCGACGGGAAAAAATGTCGACGTAAAGGATTTAAGTAGCGGGGGTTACCCGGATCCTTTCCTGCAGGCGAGTCATGACCTTTCCCACATTGCCAAACTGGGGGTTTACGGGGGATTTGTGTTTGGGTCTTTGAGCGCCGATGTCCCCGAGCTGGAAGATTATCTGTCTGAGTCGAAACCCTTTATTGAGATGATCTCCGCCATGAGCGCCGAGGGCATGGAAGTGGTCAAGGGCAGCTCTACCTATATCTACGAAGGTAACTGGAAGATGCAGGCAGAAAACGGCATCGATGGTTATCACTTCACCACTATTCACGCCAACTACGTGGGGGTGATCGCTCGTCGAGCGGCAATCGAGGCGGCGGGTGGCGAAGATAAAGTTAAGGTCGCCTATGATTCCTCGATGATGAAAGGTTTTAGCAGCGGTCATTACGATTTGAACAATGGCCACGCGGTGATCTGGATCGATTTCCCCAAACCGGAAAACCGGCCCCTGTGGGAAATGAAGGACGAGGTTGAAGCCCGGGTTGGTGGCGCCAAGGCTGAGTGGATGCTCAAACGTCAACGTAACCTGCTGGTCTACCCAAATGTTCAGCTAATGGAGCAGGCGTCCTCACAAATTCGAGTGTTTCGACCGATTTCCTATAACCGTACCGAAGTAAAAATTTACTGCATCGCGCCGCGGAACGAAACTCCGAGCATGCGTGAGCGGAGGTTGCGGCAGTACGAGGATTTCTTCAATGCCACCGGCATGGCCACACCGGATGACCTGATGGAGTTTGAGCAGTGTCAGCGGGGTTACGAAGGCCGCGAGGTGAAATGGCAGCAGGGTTATGACCGCGGGATGGCGGATATGATCGACGGTGGCGATGAGCTGGCTGATGAGCTCGGAATTAAACCCTATAGCAGCGGTCCCGACGCCACCCACGAAACCCTCTATCACGGCCAGTACCGGCAATGGGAAAAGATGATGAGCGCCGGCGTGAAACGGACCAGCGACGAAACATAACTGAGTGACCACCTGCTCCCATTATCAGCAAGGCTGAGGACCGATGGACGACTGCCTGTTTTGTAAAATTGCCAGTGGTGAAATTACCACCGACCTGGTGTATGAAACCGAATCGGTGCTGGTTTTCCGGGATATCAACCCGCAGGCGCCCCTGCACGTGCTGGTGATTCCGCGCAAACATATATTGACCGCCAACGATGTGGCGGCCGAAGATGCAGGGCTGGTGGGCGAGATGGTGCTGGCTGCCCAGCAGGTGGCAGCCGCCGAGGGCTATGCGGAATCAGGCTATCGGTTAGTGATGAACTGCAATGCGGATGCGGGGCAGACCGTTTTTCACATCCATCTGCATTTGCTGGCCGGGCGGTCATTGACCTGGCCGCCCGGTTAGAGAGCCCTGGTTACCGAGTGCAGCCCAGGCAGCGAGCAAAAGTAGCCTTCGCGGGAGCGACGACCAGGGTTTTGCCCGCCTGACCGACATTGTCGCCCAGCACGGTAAAAGGCAACGAGACGATAAATACTGCGGCACCGACAACCGTTGATGCCAGCTGAACGGGGCGTGCGATGAACATATCTGCCCCCATCTCGATGGCGGATGGTTGTTGCTGACTGGACGGTGCGGCAACGGTCGGTTGGGCGATAAGCATTAATGCCAGTGCGGCTGAGCCGAGTATTTTTGTGATGGTCCTGTTCATGGTTAAGCTCCAGCTATTTCTAATGAGTTAGCGTCCTGCGGCGGATTACCGATTTCGAACAAAGGGTCCTGAGTCTGGAATGTCGGGTTTTGGACGTCGGTTTGATGGATCGTTTTTTAATGTCCGGGTGTTTACCCTAAGTTAGCCAGGGTTTTTTTGTCAATGTATTTCAAAAGCCTAATGTAGGTTTCTCGAGTAATTTATCAACAAACCACCGTCCCTCAGCGGTTCCCCAGTTTGAGTTCCCCTTTTTCGACATTGATCGCCTGGGCCAGGTTCGGGTGTTTCTCTTGCCAGTCGGCGACGGCCAGTCGCCGGGCAAAGGGAATGATTGCCGCTGAAAGCGCCTGGGAGGCCGTGCGAGGAACCGCCCCCGGCATGTTGTTCACGGCAAAATGGGTGACGCCACACTCCTCATAGGTTGGCGCGGAGTAGTCAGTGGGGCGAGTAGTTTCGCTGCAGCCGCCCTGGTCCACCGCAATATCAACAAATACCGAACCGGGCTGCATCGCTGTGACCATCTCCCGGGTGATTATTTTGGGGGCAGACAATCCGGGTATTAGCACCGCACCGACTACCAGATCCGCCCGGGCCATCTGTTCCAGTAGTGCCTCCGGGTAGGGGTATTCGGCGGTAATGTTGGCTGCTGACTGGTGCCACTGACTCAAACGTCCGGCGTCAATATCCATGACCGTGACCTGGGCGCCCAACGCGGCCGCGAGCCGAGTGGCACTGCCACCGGCATTACCGGCGCCGATCACCAGTACCCGACCACGTTCGGCGCCACCGAGTCCACCAAGTAGTATGCCCCGTCCGCCGAGGTGCTGGTGGAGCAGGTTGGAGCCGTTTTGAATGGCCAGTTGTCCGGCTATGTCACTCATCGGGGCCAGTATTGGCAGTTTTCCTGCGGTAATTACGGTTTCAAAAGCGACCGCTGTGCAACCAATATCGAGCAATTGTTGCTGCAGTAGCGGCTGTGCCGCCAGGTGTAAAAAACAGAACAGCAGGTGCTCCGAGCGCAGCAGAGGGACTTCCTCCGGCTGGGGTTCTTTCACCTTGATGATTAGCTCGGCCTGGTCAAACAGGGTTTGCCGATCGACAAGGGTTGCGCCGATACGTCGGTAACAATCGTCGTCATAACCGCTTAACAGGCCAGCGTTGTGTTCTACCAGCAGTTCGTGATTCTCTTTGATCAGCAGTTCGCAGGCATGGGGGACCAGTCCTACCCGGCCTTCAAGCGTTTTAGTTTCAACCGGAATACCTATTTTCATCAGGTTGCTCCCTGTCGCTGAGTCAAGGTGTCATGGGCTTTTCGCGAGTAGCTGCTGCCAGGGCGGCCGCCATTAATGCCAGCAAAACCAGCACTGAAGAGAGAAGATTAGCGCAGGCCTGCCAGTGGCCGCCATTCTGAGCGATCCAGCCAGTTAACGGTGGGCCCAGTAATATGCCTAACCCCTGGCCAGACATGCCGAGGCCAATAATTGGGGCGACGGCAGACGGGCGGGTTGCCAGTTTCGGTGCCTGGACAAAAATTGCGGTAGGAATAATTCCGAGAAAGAAACCGTAGCTGCCCAGAATCAGGAAGGTAGTGGGGCCAGTGCCGGCCAGGTTAAATAGCGTCTGGGTAAGGATGATCATGGCTACCGCCGGACCCATTAGCAGTAACCAGGGCGGTAGCCCTTTTTTGGCTAATAAGCCGCCGAAAAGATTCCCGGGAATAATAAGGAGCGGAATCGTTGTTATCAGGGTAGCGGCGGCGGGTGTGGTCAGGCCGAGCTGGTCGGTGAAATAGATGGGCAGGAAAGTGAAAACGCTAAAGAACTGGAAACTGAAACAGGCAAAAACCAGCGCCAGTAGCCAGGGTCCTTTCCGTCTAAGCGCCGTCAGGTCAAACTCGCCACTACTCTGCTGACTGCCGGTTGATTTGGGCGTTCGAATCAGTAGCCATGCCAGCGCCGATGAGACGGCAGAAAAAAGCCAGAGGGCTCGCCAACCGCCGGAGGCCATTAACAGGGGTGAGAGCAGCATGATAATGATGCTGCCGACGGGTAACCATAGCGCCCACACGCCCATGGCCATCGCCCGGTCTTCATTGCTGGACATGCTGGCAATCCAGGCGGGGGCGGCAAC
>Ga0070726_10005131_pt1 | contig 10092 bp, 9 predicted proteins | sample tdAd471_FD_67275 | JGI IMG/M metagenome (GOLD analysis project Ga0070726, IMG submission 67275) | Marine sediment microbial communities from the Atlantic coast under amendment with organic carbon and nitrate - tdAd47.1 | ecosystem: Environmental > Aquatic > Marine > Coastal > Sediment | place...
GCCCTAACCGGGAGGGTATTGATCCGCAGCGAGGCCGAACGTTTGCACCGACTTGGTACCGGGCGGCAGACAGCGGTCCGGCCTTCTTGACCGACGAGGCGATTGCCTACATTTCAAGCCGTGAGACGACACCCTGGTTCGCCCATATTTCCTACCTGTCACCGCATCCCCCTTTTGTCGTGCCAGAGCCTTACAACGCTCTTTACGATGCCGCCGAGGTGCCACTGCCGGTTCGCCAAGCGTCGCCGGAGGAAGAGGCGATGCAGCATCCCTGGACCCGCTATTATCTTTCCAACCAAGTAGACTGGCCTTATACCTATGGTGCCTCGCTCAAGGATAACCTGGACATCGACGAAGCTGAAATCCGCCAGCTCAAGGCGACCTATTTTGCCATGATGACGGAAGTCGATGCTCAAATCGGTAGATTGGTCGCGCATCTGAAAGAGACCGGGGCCTGGGAGCGAACCCTTATCGTTTTTACCTCGGACCACGGCGAACATTTAGGCGACCATTGGTTATTGGGAAAGCTCAGCTACTACGAACAGTCTTATTTTATTCCCTTGATCATCCGGGATCCGGAAGCAGCGAGCGACCCGGGGCGGGGTCAGGCAATTGACGCCTTCAGCGAAACTATTGACGTTATGCCAACCATCCTAGAGTGGCTCGGTCTTGAGGTTCCCATGATCTGCGACGGTTACTCGCTGCTTCCCTTCTGCCGAGGTCAGGACGTCCCGAACTGGCGCACCGAGGCTCATTCGGAGTTTGATTTTCGGCACTTTCCGGGGCTTGATGGCGGTCAGATATTGGGCCTAACTCCCGATCTATGTAGCGCAAATCTGATCCGGGATAAGCGGTACAAATACGTCCATTTTGCCGGTCTGCCGCCGCTGTTTTTTGATCTCAAGAATGATCCCCACGAATTTCACAATCTCGCCGACGATCCCGACCATCGCGATCTCGTGCTCAAGTATGTGCAAAAAATGCTGAGCTGGCGTATGAACAATGATGAACGAACACTCGCTAATCAACGAATAAGACAAGACGGTGTGGTTGAGCTTCACCCGCACCGCCGGCCAAGATAGTTTTCGACCTGGAATTAGGGAAGATACTCAGTCGGACGGTGTCTTGACCCGACTGGCGCGACAGCATTTTGAAATCAAACTCAATCCATCGACCTTGGAATAAAGGGAAATTGCTTGGACAAAAACCGCCTTTGCAGCCAAAGCATGTTTGGGCGATACGTACCAGATTGCAACTGGATCATCGTGTGCGCGACCTGGCGCTTTTCAACATCGCAATCGACAGCAAGCTTCGCGGCTGTGATGTAGTTGCCTTGAAAGTCGAAGACGTCGCGCCACATGGTTATGCCATAGATAGGGCTTCCGTTCGTCAGAAGAAAACGGGCCGGCCTGTGAGGTTTGAAATCACGGAGCAAGCCCGTCAAGCAACTGATGATCACCTCTGTGTGCGGAAGGGGACTTCTCAAAGCTTCCTGTTTCAAGGTCGTGGAAAAACCGATCGTCATTTATCGACGCGGCAATATGCGCGATTGTTGTCTCGATGGATAAAGTAAATAGGATTGGACCCGACTATGTTTGGAACACATTCTTTGCGTCGAACAAAAGCTACTCTGATCTATCGACGAACCAGTAATCTGCGTGCAGTACAGCTTCTACTTGGCCACACCAAAGTGGAAAGCACAGTTAGATATCTTGAAATTGAGGTAGATGACGCCCTGGAAATAGCTGAAAAAATCGACATCTGAAATTGGCGGTGGCGCAGACATGCGCCACCTACCCCAAAACACCATAAAATCAGTGGATCTGCCGCTGATTAAAGACCGAGTGGTCTATGTACTATCGATGTTCGACAAAGGTGCTTGCGAGCCCCCGCAACCAAAATACCTAAATAAATACAACAATATACAAACATCTAGATGCATCAATCAGCATCGAAGGTTGACGGGTGTTAAGCGCCTAATGCATTCATATACCGCGATGAACGATTATGCTTTAGAACTGAGCACTTTATTGGATGAGTTTTTCGTTTGGCGAAGATGGGATATGTTCGTTTTTAGTATTTTTGCAACGATTAGAAGGTCCGCTTCACGAACAGAACATTGATATGAGATGGGAACCGGTTCGGCCAGCAGAGCGGCGGCATTGACGAGGCTCGCGGAAATTTCTTAAACTCTGTGCCTATCTCCCAGTTTCAAAGGCGCCGTGATGAACGACATGCAGATCAATAACGCCGACATCGACCACAACGATCCGGCTGCCGTCCGGCGCGCCATTCGGGCTGGCCTGATAACCGGTGAAACCAGCGGTCTCGGCTCGAAATTCATGCAAGGGAATCTGGCGATTCTGCCGGCGGAGCTGGCCATGGATTTTCTACGTTTTTGCCAGCGCAATCCGAAGCCCTGTCCATTGGTCGGTGTTTCGGAGACCGGTGAACCGATGTTGCCGATGCTCGGCCATGATATAGACATCCGAACCGACATTCCGAGTTACAATGTCTATCGCGACGGAGAACTGAGCGAAAAGGTCACCGATATCAGGGATCTATGGCGCGATGATTTCGTTTCTTTCATCATCGGTTGTTCTTTTTCCTTTGAACAGGCGTTGATCAATGAGGGCGTCAGGCTCAAGCACTGGGATCAGAAGCTTACGGTTTCCATGTATGTCACCAATGTCGAGACAGCGCCGGCCGGCCCATTCGGAGGCGGCACCGTCGTTTCCATGCGCCCAATGACAGCGCGCAACGCAATCCGGGCTGTGGAAGTAACCTCGCGGTTCCCGCATACTCACGGCTCGCCAATTCATCTCGGCGATCCAGCGCTGATCGGAATCGAGGATATCTCGAAACCGGATTGGGGCGACCCGCAGGAGATTGATGATGACGAGATTCCGGTCTTCTGGGCGTGCGGCGTAACGCCGCAAAACGCGATCCGCATGGCGCGGCCGGAAATTTGCATTACCCATACGCCGGGCAGCATGTTGATTACCGATTTACCCAGTCAATTTGACAGCCGACTTGATGATTGACCGACGCTAACTATTATCTTTTAGCCACCGGTCTTTGTCGAACGCAACATTGTCACCAAAGAAGTGGACTACTCGATCGAGCTTTTCCAGTTCGGCAATGTTGTAAATCCTGACCGGCGACAGCAAAGTATTGCTTTCGCCATAGTTTTCGACCCAGGCATTGCAAGTCTGCAGCGTGCTCTGACGCTGGACCACATCCCAGATATAATAATGGTGCGGGATGATGACCCGGGGTTTCAGGGTGTCAATAATGTGCGCGGTGTGGATATGCCCCATGACGTGTTGCGAGGCGTCGATCGGTAACAATGCAATGTCTATATGCCCGAGCGCCTGCCATATCTCGGGCGGCGGATCGTGGCGGTTGTCGCCCCAGTGAACGATTCTAAGACCGCCGGTTTCGATCACGATCAGACAGTGGTCCCAAGACCGGGGATTGTTCGGCGGCTCGATATCGACGCCATGCAATTGTTTGTGGATTTTCTTGAAGTCATAAATGGCGCAACTGGAATCGACGGCATGTTTGTCAGCCAACCCGGTGATCCTAAGGTCGCCGAAACGGTATTCGCCGATTAGGCGATCAAGCAGCACGTGAGCGTCAAGTCTATGCAGGGCGTCATGGTCGAAATGAGCGTGAGTAGAGGTGCCGATATCGACGGCGGTGATCGGGAAATCCCGGAAATACCAGTCCCATTCTCGCGACGGGTGATTGCGCCACGGGTCAATCATCACGCTAACCCCTTTGGGGGAAGTGATCCGAAAGGCCGAGGACCCGAAATATGCTATTTCGACCGGGCCATCTCTTGGCGGCGACGTATCGGCTTGAAGATCGATCATCCGATTGTGGTTGGATGTCATCTGCCAGACATTGAGACCGTTATTGATTTCGCTCATCGTCCGATCCTTCCGATTGTCCTGTTATTTTCAATGATAGACGAGATCAGGTAGCCACACAGCCAGTTTCGGATACAAGAGAAGGAGGGCGATCAGCAGGAACATACCGAATAAGAACGGCACGGCGCCGATGCTTACATCGTTGAAGTTGCCGCCGCGGGCGCGAATGCCGTGCACGACATAAAGGTTGATGCCGATGGGTGGGGTAATCAGTGCTGCTTCCATAAGCACCGTGATCATGATGCCGAACCAGACCGGATCGAACCCCATGTGGATAATGATCGGGAACACCACGGGAATAGTGGTCAGCATCATCGACAGCGTTTCCATGAACATCCCGAGCAGAAGATAGAAGCAGATGATGACGATCATCGTTTCCATCGGCGTCCAACCCATGTCCTTGATCGCCTCCAGCATGGTCTGGGTGATGCCCATAAATCCGAGGACGAAATTCAGGAATACAGCAGCGAGGATTATGAGCATGATCATTGCGGTTGAACGCATGGTGCCCTCGAATGCTTGTTTTAGCATCTCGATATTCAGGGCTCGGTTCCAGGCCGCAATGATCAGCGCGAAGACAACGCCGATCGACGCCGCTTCCGTCGGTGTCGCGATCCCAGCATAGATCGATCCGACGACAGCCATAAACAGCAGCACCGGCGGCAGCAGGTCGGGCAGAACCTTGAAACGCATCGCCCAGTTGGTCTCAATTTTGTCGCCGCCCCATTTTGGCTTCCAGATGCAGGCGACCATAATCACAGCCATAAAAAGGCCCGCGAGCGCGATGCCGGGAAAAATACCGGCGAGATAAAGCTCCGGTACCGAGGTGTCGGTGAGCAATCCGTATATGATCAGGTTGATGGAAGGAGGTACCAAAATGCCCAGCGTCCCACCCGCCGCCAATGAGCCAAGAAATAGTCGTTCGTTGTACCTATGTTTTTGGATTTCGGGATAAGCGACGGTTCCGACCGTGGCGGCGGTGGCAACGCTGGAACCAGACGAAGCGGCAAAGATTGCACACGATCCGATGTTGGCATGCATGAGGCCGCCAGGCAGCCAGGACAGCCACTGGATAACTGCATTATACATGCGTAAGGCAATGCCCGCCCGCAGCATGATTTCGCCGAGTAGGATGAACATTGGTATCGCGACCAGAATATACTCGATACTCTGTTCCCAGACGAAATCGCCAAGCATCAGCGATCGCCGCCCGCGCATGAAAATCTCGTCAAGTGACAGGCTGAGAATACCCAGTACTGCGGCCACGGGGACAGCGGCAACGATCAAGGACATTAATATTGCCAGGATCACAAAAGGCATCAGACGTGGGTCTCCTCGTCTATTTCCTCCTCCACGGTTTTAACCCCGGCGATGTCGTTGACGGTTTGCCAGTCGCCACGGAGCAACGAATTCAACCCGTAGGCGGCGACAAACGTAAGACTAATCAGAAAGAAAATAAGCCCACTTACCCAGAACATTTGCGGGATCCAGAGCGGCGTCGCCAGGGTCGTCTGGGCTGTTGAGTTGAATTCGATATTTTCGATGAACATGCCCCAGGCATTCGTGGTTAGCAGGAAAATGTAGTAAAGCAGAAGTAGCACCCCGATAATGTCCAGAGCAGCTTTGGTACGCAAGCCGAGCACGTTATAGAGCGCGTCAATACGAATGTTAGAGCGTGTGAGCAGGCAATAGGAATAGGCCCATGTGGTGCTGGCGGCAAACACATAGCCGGAAATCTCGTCAGATCCGCTGATGGTGATGCCAAATGCTTTGCGTGCAAAAACATCGCCGGTAACCATGATCGCGGAAAGCAACAGCGCGGCCCCGCCGACCCAAACGGCAACCTTTGAAATTCCAGTCAGCTTGTCATGAAATATCTGGAACATTCAGCCACCCGATGTGGGCAGATGCCGCGCCAAACTCGTGGAGTCTGGCGCGGCATCGCAATGTGTTTGCCCGTATGCGATTTACTCCGAAGCCGTTAGGCCGACGATCTTGCCGATTGTGGCGTTCCATTCATCAGCGCAGGCTTTGCCGCAACGTTTGGCCCAGCGTTTAAGCACCACATTTTGAGCGATGTCCTTTAACATTGCCTGGTCGGCGGCGCTGGGGGTGATTGGGATCATGCCGCCCGGCTCGCCCTTGTCGCAAGGACCGGAAGCGTTGCAATCCATCCCCTTCTGGTCGAGGCTGCTTTCGAAGGCCCAAATGTCATCCTCGAGCTTTTTCGCTTCCGACATAATGAGGTTCTGGGTGTCCATATTAAGATCATTCCAGGTGTCCATATTGATCGCCGTGAAAGTCGCCGCGTAGCCGACCCGGACCCGGATGTTGTGAGTTACAACCTGCCACCACTTCGCATTATAGGCCGGCATCGTGCCTGTGATGCCGCAGTCGGCAACCCCTTTCTGCAGTGCTGGGACTACTTCCGCAAAAGCGATGGTGACCGCAGAGGCGTCCAAACCTTCAATAAAGTCGCCGAGTGTGCGGCTATAGGTACGGATTTTCTTGCCGGCCAAATCCTTGAGGGAGATATTCTTGATCGACTTATCTTTTAGATTGCACCACAGCTGTTGGCTTGGAAATGTGTAAACATTGATCAGCTTGGCATTGTATTTCTCGGCAATTTCGCGTTCGAGGATCGGGCGATAGACATTAATCGCCTTGCGGTAGGTTGCAAAATCCTGGATGACGCCGGCGAGATCGATCCCTTCAAGCGCCGGACTGGCCTTGGCGCTGTAGGAAGTCAGAGCGTGGACTGCGTCATAGGCACCTTTCTTGAGACCAGACATTACTTCGTAGCCCTTGATCCCGAGTTCGGTATAGGGCTTGGCGTTTGCCGTCAATTTGCCGCCCGAAGCCTTCGGTAACCGGTTGTTCCAGAAATCACTTTCGTACTGTTTCCAGTTCTCGAGAAAACCCCAGGTCCCCACAACCTCAAAATTGAACTTTTGCACTTCTGCATTTGCTTGCGTGACGCCAAACGCGAGAGCAGCGCCGGTCAATATCCCAGCTAATATAGTGTGCCTGATTTTCATGTTATTGTTCCCTGTTGATTGTGATTGATTTCGCCTATTGTTTCTTTCCCTTTTTTGTTGATAGTAATCTACATGGATAGTTTTGTCTAAAACGATTTTTTGTCTTGCCGTTTTCACAGACGCACGCTTGGCGGGAGAGCAATGGCTATGCCACGTATTAATGAAATTGAACCAACTACACTTTCGCCCGATGCACAGGCGATTTTTCACCGCTACATAAGCGAATACGGACCTTTCGAAAATCAGGCCCGAATCTTTGCTCAGCGTCCGCCGGCACTGCGGCATATCATGGGGCTGTTGCTCGAACTGGCGGACGAGGCGGTACTGTCGAAACGCTATCTCGAAATTGCTCTCGTGACGGTTTCCAAGCTTAATGCCTGCGAGTACTGCGTCGCCCATCACGGTCCGCGCCTTGCCAGCGCGGGGTTCAGTGCCCAGGCCTTCGATCAGTTGCTCGCGGACGAGGTGCCGGGATTTGATGAGGTGGATCACCTGGTGCGGGATTATGCAGTGCAAGTGACGAACAATTTTCAGTACATGCGCGATGCGATCTTCGAGAAACTGAAACAACACTTTAGCGATGCGCAAATTTTTGAGCTTACCCTCAGGATTGCTCTATGCGGGTTTTTCAACCGGGTCAACGACTCGCTGCAGATTGCCATGGAGGACGGCGTGCTCGAAGAGCTCGAGGCGGTCGGCACATCCCTGGGCAATCCTGCAACAGCTGCGGATTCCGAACCCGGACACTAAGACGACGAATGACCGAAAGCTTAACTTCTTCGCTTCGCTTTGAAATCTTGCCTTGCGACCAGGATCGTAGTCGTTATGCCTTCTTTGGTGAAGAGATCAAGTATGGCTGCTTTGGGTGAGGCGCTGTCCACAGCACAAACGGCAGGCGTGGGGAAATGCCTAATTCCCCCATGCCTGCCTATACGTTTGAGAATATAGTTACAGTGATCAGATAACCGATTAGCCTGCTGTCAGCACGGCTCCCATACCCTCATCATCAAGGGCAGGTCGGGCGTCTATCGATATTAGGTCATTCCAATCAACGGATAATTTTGCCACGGTTTGAACGTCATCTGTTTCGATGATCGCGACGCCATACGCGCCATCGGCTGAATGCCAGCGATGAAGCAATGTCGCCCCCTCGGGCGGCAGCCCGCCTGTTGCAAGGAACCGTTCAATCGCTGCTTTGCGATGTGCTTGATCTATTTCATAGCGAACCATGAATATCATTTTTTGTCCTCCCGACTATTTTGTTGAGTTACTGGCAGTATGCCGTACCAAAAAATAAACAACCAAACATCTTACTAATATACAAACATCTACGGTAGCAACGGACCCCACTCAATGCAACTTTTATGTTATCAGATGTGCAACTTCGGCGCCATCCACCCTATCGGCAGTCGCCATTTATGGCGTTAAAGCTCGGGAATGTGGCGATGAACCATCGCCTCTAAAATTCGACTATCTCGGCGTGGGATAGCAGCCAGTCGACGAATGTCTTTACCGCCGGGCGGGTCGGACCGGACCAGGTTGCGACGTAGTAAAGACCGAACATCGGTTCCGAAAACAGCTCAACAAGTCGCCCATTGGCGGTGTCCTCCTGCATGAAGACGGAGCGGTAATGATTGCCTTTAGTCTGTTCCGGGCGAAACAGTCCAGCGAGCGATCAATGACCGCGGGCTCCGTGATCTGCATCTGTGGTTGCCGCTTCAAACGCAAGGCGCATTTTCCGGCAGCTGGTCCACTTCAAAATCTGTAATTGACAACCAGAGCGGCGCCAAGCTGGTTTGGATCTCCGGCGTCATCGACAACTGGACTGTCGGCGGCGTCATTCAGCAGGCGCGTATACCTGAGGGAGCCTGCTGAAGACCAGTTTTTGTTAAAGCGATAGATAAGACCGACGTTCAGGGAAACATCCTTGATCCCGTCGTCAGCGCTGAAAGTATCAAGGCCGCTACGGCCGGCATCTTCAGCAGAAACGTCGAAATACTCGGACATGAAATCTTTGCTTGCATAAGTGCTCTCAACACTCGTTCGCAGCCCCCAAGGACCGCCGAGGCGGGTGCGATAGTGGGCGCGAAGCGTAAACAGGCCACCGATGTCGTCTTCGACATCCCAACGAGAATCTAACTCAAACCCTACAATGCTCTTGTTCTCCAATCTGAAATCGTAACCGAGCACCAAGCCGACCAAATAACCATTGTTGGTGTTTTTCATGGCGTCGACCTGATCGTTGTCAACATCACCGCGCTTGCGAATATACTGACTTGAAAATCCCAGGCGAAAATTCTTGTGCGGCAGCAGGTTCGACTTCAGGTTCGGCCCCCTGATCGTCAGATAGGTGTTCGGGTCATACAGGTCCCGGGCTCGGACAAGCCAGTACGGACGGACCTTGTGATCCTCCGAACCCTGGTAATCCGGCACAACCGCGACGCCGGCACCAACGGTCCAGTCTATCGCCAGCGCACTAGCGGGAAGGCAGGCAGCACCGAGCAAAAACAGCACCGCAAGCCAATGTTTCCGCATTTTTTTCTCCATCATCAGAAACCAGAAATGGTCTGCGCTAGGCAAACTAACTGATCCTAGCCTATCAGGCGCTGTCTTTCCTATCAAACGCGATCTTTCCCCACGAAAATAGCGCCCTGCGCTTTTGGCAGCAGTGGCCACGAGCAGAAGTTTCCTGCCCGCGAATGACACTAGGCAAGCCGTTCAGAGTGCGGGCTTTCATCCATCTGAGAGACCAAAAGATGATTTAGCCGCAAGGATAATTCAGCCCTCTTCGCCGCATGCTCTGGACTGTCCCATAAATTGTTGGTTTCGTTGGGATCCGCGGCGATATTGTAAAGTTCCCCCCACTGTTCGCCGCCGTAGAGCGTCAGTACCCATTCTTCATTTCGAAGCGAGCGCACCCGGGCAAGATTCTCAAAACCGAGACGCTGGACACCGTCATTGAATTCGATCAACAAGTCTTCACGATGTTTGCCATCCTCGGCGATCGCAGACAGAAAGCTTTTGCCCTGCATTCCCCGATAGGGCGCGAGGCCGGCTCTTTCGAGAATGCTGGCGGGCAAATCGACGGTCGAGGCTAGACCATCGAAAACCGTCTTGTT
>Ga0070726_10005133_pt1 | contig 10086 bp, 10 predicted proteins | sample tdAd471_FD_67275 | JGI IMG/M metagenome (GOLD analysis project Ga0070726, IMG submission 67275) | Marine sediment microbial communities from the Atlantic coast under amendment with organic carbon and nitrate - tdAd47.1 | ecosystem: Environmental > Aquatic > Marine > Coastal > Sediment | place...
GCGTTCCAATTTGGTTAAAACAGAATCGCCCAGCATCAATTGGTTGTAGAATTTACTGAAGGTGCGAAATTTATCAGCGTTAAATGTAAAGGCCCGCAGGACGTTGGGCACCATTCCCAGCTTTTCTTCACATTTTGCGAAATACGTCTGAATGTCGTCATCCAGTTTTGTTTGATCGGGCAGGGCCACTTTTACGATATGATCGGGTTGCGGCATGTTTTCCTCCTGTTACTTATGTTCGGTTTACATATTGTTTGTTATATGAACAAAGTATTATCATATTTGTCAGACAAAAGAAAAGAAAAAATAATACCCGGCATAATCAATCTATGCCGGGTAAAAATTATTTAGGGTTTACAATGAGTTGAAAAGCGGCGCTGTGGCCTTTATCGCTGACCAACACAAAGGCTAGGGTTGTTTGGTCTGGGTATTGATCAAGGTTGTTGATTGTAAATGTTTGTTTGTTTGTACTGAGATCAGTTCCCAAGGCATAGGTTTTGAAAGTGGGAACTGGTGTTATTGTCCCTTGATAACGTAGATTATATTTAGTGTTGGGCTCACCATTCACGGAGAGAGTGAAGCTATTATTGGCAGGTGTCAGGCTTTCGGGCGTTACACTCATACTAATCCCGGCAACAAGTTTAACGTTTAGGGTATCGTTCGCGCCGCGATCATCAAAGATATGCACCGGGTATGTGCCATAATCGTTTCGATTGCCCTTCCATGTAACGGCAAACTCTGTATCGCCATCACGATTGACGCTGCGTTGGAAAGTGAGCCCGCTTGGGCGTTTGGTCATGGTGGTGCGAACAGGTGATTTACCGCCAAATACGGAAACATGGCGTGTTTCACCGACCACAAGACTGATTTCTTTTTCTGACAAGGTTAAGGCCTTTGGCCCGCCAAGGTTTTCACAATCTGCAAAGTTAAAGGGGGCTGATTTCTTAAGAGCATTTGCGAGTCCGTCTTGAATATTGGCAATGCGATTTTTCAGTAAATTATGAGTTTCTACCAAGGTTGTGATGTGATGGTGAACTGGGGCCAAATCTTGCTGAACGTTATTGGCAACTTCAGCATCAATTTGTGCTTGATCGGGGTGAATGGGTTGTCTGACGTCAAGTAAGCTGTTTGGTGTAGATACATTATCTGAGAGCCTGACCCAAAAGTAGTTGAGTGATTGCAAGCACTTATGCTTCTATCGGTTTGCAACAACTGATGGAGAACAACAATGGCTTGGACAGCAACCACTCGCCTTGATTATGACCGTTCAGACTGTCGTTATGCAAGTGATTTGACAGATAAAGAATGGGGATTGATTGAGGGTTTTATGCCGCTCCCCAATCAACATGGTCGTCCCCGCACAACGAATTTACGCCAAGTGATGGATGCCATTTTATATATGGCAACAACAGGGTGTCAGTGGCGAATGCTGCCCAAGGACTTTCCGCCCAGTTCGACGGTTCAACGCTATTTTTATGAGTGGAGAAGCAACGGCCTGCTCAAAACTATCAATCATTTTCTGGTGTTTTTGACCCGTGACCTTGAGGGAAAAGAAGCCAGTCCAACAGCAGGCGTTATCGACAGCCAGAGTGTAAAAACGACGGAAAGCGGTGGTCCTCGCGGTTATGATGCAGGCAAAAAAATCAAAGGCCGTAAACGCCATATTGTCACAGATACCTTGGGCTTGTTGGTCGGAAGCAAGGTTCATCCCGCTGATATCCAAGATAGAGATGGGGCATCGGCTGTTTTAAAATCCATTCGCCATAGCCACCCTTGGCTACGCCATATCTTCGCTGACGGTGGTTATGCAGGACCAAAATTACGTTCGGCTTTAGATAAAATCGGGAATTGGACAATCCAAATCGTGAAGCGGTCCGACAAGGCCGAAGGCTTTGAAGTGTTGCCCCGTCGTTGGGTTGTTGAACGGACCTTTGCATGGCTCAACCGTTGTCGGCGTTTAGCAAAGGATTGGGAAAAATCTATCCAATCTGCAGAAGCATGGATATTGGTGTCTTCAATCAGGTTAATGTCGAGACGGCTTGCAAGGTATTGTTATGAAATGTGAACTTTTGAGTCAGACTCTGAAGAAACAAGGGGGGCAGGAGGCGAAACGTCTCTTGCGTTTATCTGCTGGCTGACGAACCCATAAAGCGGTGTGACATCACCAAGATAGCGCATTGAGCTTTGCTGAACTGTGTCAAAAATGGAGCTTGGATTTGGCAAAGTCTCATCAAGCAACTCTCGAATATTGTCATCCAATTCGATCAATTTTTGGGTAATCTCTGCCGCGGCTTGAGAGAGTTTGTCTTTATGTTGATCAATAATGCTTTGGTTACTGTCAAAGGTCTGCTTTAGTTTTAGGAGTTCTACTTTAATTGTACGTGTTTTATCAGTCAGTTTGGCCATTTCAGTTGCAGAGATGAATGCATGAAGTTTTTGGGCGTATTCTTTAAGTAATCTTGGATCGTCTTTCGCGTCGGAGGAATTGCTTTTGTTTGTTTTGGGAGGAATAACAATACCGTTTGCGTTTCCGTTATTCAGTATGTGACTACTTTGAATTTTTGAACGATTGGTGGTGTTTACTGTCAAATGTGGTTTTTCAGGAATTTTAATAGAACCATATTCTTCTTGGAAATCAGTGATCTTGTTATTTAGTTTGTCATATTCCTTATATAGCGCATCGATTTTTGCATAGTAAGGTACAACAGGGTCTGTGAGTAATCCATTTGCTCGACGCATGATACAGGCAGCGGCCTTGGCCCCGGTCCGATAAATTTTTCGACGTTGTTCTGGGGCAAGGATGCGAGAGCCTGAATAAAGAACGGCTGAACCGATGCCAAAACGGGCGATATTGTCCGTTGATGTTTCTGTGACGGCCGCCCAAATCGTTGCGGCGGCTAATCCCAAAACCCCGACATTCAGCATGGATTGTGCATTTGTCAAATCATCAGCCGCATCGCGATAGCTTTTCCAGGCAATCAAAGTATCGGCAAAAGCGAGACAGCTATCCGTGTGGTAAAAATCATTTAAGGAGAGTTGATCGGTGGATAATGATGTGTTCGTGCAAATACGATGTGCCGGACTGGGGACATTTGATAATAAATCCAAATTGTTTGAAATCGGTGTGTCTACAGGCTCAAATAGGGCACAACCGGATAGAAAAATCGCAATAACAGGCATCGCGCTATTGCGAAGTAATTGTTTTCGTAACATTTTTCGCTCCCTAAACTTATATTTAATGATGTTTTTTATAATTATTATACAATTATACATCATTTCAATTCTATTTATAAGTGTTTTATTCGCGCAGTGATTGTTTATGGGCGCTCAGGATGAATTGTTGGATGATCCAGATAAAGAATAAGATGAACCCAATGCTATAGGATGCAGCAGAGACAATGCCCCAAGGGGAGAGATCGAGGATCTCCATCAGTAAGCGGGCGACAACGGAAAGACTTAGGAAGGCGAGCATCCACAGCAGCGCAGGCGGAATGTGAATTTTTATGCGCAGGCGTTGTTGTGTGGTTCGGCACATGATGGTCAGGGTCAGGGTGCCAAGGGCGGCAATTGTAATTGTGTGAATGCCAAGGATGGAATAGGGGGTATCTAAAATCTGCCCCATCGTGCGCAAGACAATCCCAATCAACAACCACGCAAATCCAATATGAAGCCAAAGACATTGTGGATTGCGACAAAGGCGGACAACTTGCCAGTGATAAAGGCGCATGATGAGGCAAAAACTTAAAGAAAGCCCACCCGCGACAGAAAGAAAATTCAGGCCGCTTAAGTCGCCGATGACAAGGATGAGGAGAGCGAAAAAGCCCTTTTCTTCCCAATAGGATTGCGTACCGGGTTTTAAATGATCATCAAAGGCCTGCATTGCCCCATTGGTGACAGCGGTGACCACACGCCCACCCATCATATAAACCATCGCACAAATCAGATTGAGCCCAAAGATCAAGCCGCGTTCTTCGCCTAAGTCCCAGATGTTCATTCGTCCGAGTTGGAAAAGAGTCTCACCGATGCTAAAGGCGGTTAAAATGGGGGCAAAGGCAAGGTTTCGCCAGCTTTTCGCATTCTTGAATAACGGAACAGCGGCCAGTATGGCGAGTAAAACCGGGAAGGAAATATAAAGAGCTGCCGTGAGTAAAGCGGGGAGGTCTGGAAAAAATAAAGCGGCCCGCCCCGCCATCCAAAGGATGGTTAATAAAGCCAGATTGATCTTTTTGACACCATTGAGCAAAAATCCGGTCATAACGGCAAGCGCAAAACCGAAAATCATCTCATGGGCATGATCCTGTGCACTTAGGCTCAAGTCCACAAGCCCCAGATAACTGAGGATCCATAGGGGAATGGAAAGCGCAGCGTGGAGTGCCGCCAACGGGTAAAACAGGCGATAGGCCTGTCGCGTTTTTTGAAAAAGGCCCGCCCCAGCCACAGGACTTAGCCCTGCTGGGCGCGGTGCAACATCATATGATCGGCCAGAACGCAGGCCATCATGGCTTCGGCCACAGGCACACCGCGAATACCGACGCAAGGATCATGGCGCCCTTTGGTGATCAGGTTACATTCGTTACCGTGAATGTCGATGGTTTTACGTTCCACCAGAATGGAGCTGGTGGGTTTAATGGCCACACGTACAACAATGTCCTGCCCGCTGGAAATACCGCCTAGGATCCCGCCTGCATGGTTGGACAGAAAAACAGGTTTGCCATCTTCTCCCATGCGGATTTCGTCGGCATTTTCTACACCATTCAGGCTAGCGGCATCAAAGCCGTCACCAATTTCGACACCTTTGACCGCATTGATCGACATCATTGCCTTGGCGAGATCTGCATCCAGTTTGTCATAAACCGGTTGCCCCCAACCAACGGGAACGCCTTTGGCGACAATTTCAAGAACAGCACCGATGGAAGACCCTTCTTTGCGGATACCATCCAGATAGGTTTCCCAATCTTTTGCCATAACCGGGTCAGGGCAGAAGAAGGGGTTGTTGTCAATTTCTGCCCAATCAAAACGGCTGCGATCAATTTTATGCGGGCCGATTTGAACCAGATAGCCTTTAATGTCAATCGCGTCGCCTAAGACTTTGCGCGCAATGGCACCGGCAGCAACCCGCATGGCGGTTTCGCGTGCGCTGGATCGTCCACCACCACGGTAATCGCGGATACCGTATTTTTCCCAATAGGTATAATCGGCGTGACCGGGACGGAATTTATCTTTGATCTCGCCGTAGTCTTTGGACCGTTGATCCGTATTGATGATTTCCAGGCCAATGGATGTGCCGGTTGTTTTCCCTTCAAACACACCGGAGAGGATGCGAACCTCGTCCGGTTCTTTGCGTTGTGTGGTAAAACGGCTGGTACCGGGTTTACGTTTTTCCAACCAGACTTGAATGTCTTCTTCCTTAAGCTCAATTTGCGAAGGCACGCCATCGACAACGCAGCCGATGGCGGGACCGTGGCTTTCGCCGAAAGTGGTGAAGCTGAAAACGTGACCGAAACGGTTACCGGACATTTATTTGGCCTTTTGATCGTTTAAGAAGTCGCAATATCGGGGGCGTCCACCGCCTTCATCCCGACGATGTGATACCCGCAATCAACGTGATGGGTTTCCCCTGTGACACCGGAAGACAGATTGGACAGCAGATAAAGGCCGGCACCGCCAACGTCTTCCAAGGTGACGTTGCGACGAAGTGGGGAGTTTAATTCGTTCCATTTCAGGATATAACGGAAATCGCCGATCCCGCTGGCCGCCAGTGTTTTCATCGGACCCGCTGACAAGGCATTGACACGAATTTTATCTTTGCCAAGGTCTTCTGCCAGATAACGAACAGAGGCTTCCAACGCGGCCTTGGCGACTCCCATGACGTTGTAATGCGGTGTCACACGTTCGGATCCGTAATAGGTCAGAGTGACGAGGGAGCCGCCTTCGTTCATCATCGCTGCGGCACGTTTGGCAACAGCTGTGAAAGAGAAACACGAGATATCCATCGTTTGCAGGAAGTTGTCGCGGCTTGTATCCACGTAACGACCTTTGAGTTCTGATTTATCGGAATAGGCGATTCCGTGAAGAACAAAGTCCAGTTTGCCCCATTTTTCTTCAAGTGTGTCGAAAACGGCATCAATACTGTCTTGATCGGTGACGTCGCACGGCAGCATAATGTTGGAACCAACAGACTCGGCCAAGGGCGCAACGCGTTTGAGTAACGCATCGCCTTGATAGGTGAAAGCCAGTTCAGCACCTTGTTCTCTCAGTGCTTTTGTAATGCCCCAAGCGATTGAACGCTCGTTGGCGACTCCCATAATCAGGCCTTTTTTACCAGCCATAAGCGCAGGCACAGTCATGACATCCTCACTTCAAACTTCTGTAACTATGATAATTGAAGCTCTTTTTGCCTTTTTTCAAAGAAAGCTTCAATAATTCTTTGAACTTTGTATAGGATATTATCAGCAAAGGGGAAAGAATTCTCTCGTCACAATTTTAAAGTTTTTAGTAACAGTCGGTAACAAAAAATGGACGCTTCTCAAAAAACGTCGTTTGATATGACAAATCTCGCACAAATCTGGTCGTTAATCCTGCGTCGCTTCGGGGAAGACCAATGTCTGCGTATTGCAGCGTCTCTCAGTTATACTTCTTTGTTATCACTGGTGCCGTTGATGGCGATCAGTTTTGCAATTTTTGCGGCATTCCCGGCTTTTGACGGGGTGCAGCATCAATTGCAAGCCTATGTGTTTGAAAACTTCGTCCCTGCAGCCGGGGATGCGGTTGCAAAATATCTGCAAACCTTTACTGAAAAAACCGGCGGTATGACAACGGTAGGGATCGTTGGTTTGGGGGTGACGGCGATTATGTTGCTGTCCACAATCGAAGATGCCATGAACCGAATTTTCAGGGTCCGCGAAAAACGACCCTTTGTCTCACGTTTGCTGATGTTTTGGGCCTTGATGACATTGGGACCGCTGTTAATGGGGGCAAGCTTGTCCTTATCAACATACTTCTATGCCTTGACCAACTGGGTGGACGTCAGCGGCGTCGGCGGGATCAATGTATCGTCGTTTGCCAGTGTGATCCTGCCCAACTTAATGATGATGGCGGCGTTGACGTTTTTTTATGTCTTTGTGCCCAATCGGACAATTTCTTTTCGAAATGGCATTATCGGTGGGGTGACAGCGGGTTTCTTTTTTGCGGTTTTGAAGAAATTATTTGGGCTTTACGTTTCTCATTTTCCGTCCTATCAGGCGATCTATGGCGTCTTGGCAACAATCCCCATTTTTCTCATCTGGATGTATCTCACATGGGCGGTGGTCTTGATTGGGGCGTTATTGACGGCGACGTTGGAAGACTGGGGAAGAAATGCTTTTCGTAATGGAAAGATTATTTCACCGTCGGACAAAATGGCGGCGGCATTGCATGCGTTGCGTCTTTTAAAAGAACAGCATGTCAAAGGCGGCGCATTATCGGACAAAATTTTAAATCGGGAATTGGGGACGCATGTGGCCTCTGTTGTGATGAAAGCCTTGGAAAAGGCTGGTTTTGTGGCCTTAAGTCAGGATGATAAATGGGTGCTGGCCCGTGATTTGCAAAATGCGCAATTGAATGAGCTCTACACCGTTTTAGGATTGGATCTTCAAAGTCCGTCCATTGGCGCACGGGCGTCTCAAGCTCTTCAAGAGGCAGAAATGGCTCGTACGAAAGCGATGGAAAAGGTATTGTACGATATTCTGGATTGATTTACTTATTTGCATGTGTTGATTTCTGGTTGAATATCATGCATTTTAAGGAAATAAAAATTAACATTACGTCGAAGAAAATTAAATGCGTTTTAAATGGGCCTTTTTGCTGCTGTTTGTCTGTATTTTGCAAAGTACAACAGGGCATGCATATGAAAAAGTAAGCTTGAAACTTCAGTGGTTGGATCAGTTCCAGTTTGCCGGATATTATATGGCGAAGGAAAAAGGGTTTTATCGTGAGCGTGGCCTTGATGTTTCCATACAGCCTTTTACCTTTGAAACCCATGATGTTGTCGCACAGGTTTTGACGGGAAAGGCAACCTACGGAACGGGGCGTTCGTCGCTTTTGGCAACACGTGTTCAAGGGAAGCCCGTTGTCGTGTTGGCTGCGATCTTTCAGGATACGCCTTCTATCCTTTTAACAAGGAAAGACACGGGGATTAAAAATATATCCGATTTGATCGGACGAAAGATTATGATTACCCCTGATGAATTGGGGGCAGCGGCCACAATGGGTATGTTGCAGCACGAAGGGGTGCGTGCCTTTGATGTTATCCGGCAAAAACACAGCTATAATCTGGATGATTTAATTACCGGTAAAACGGATGCTATGGCATCCTATGTGTCAAATGAACCCTTTATTCTGAAGGAAAAGGGAGTTGCTTTTAACAGTTTTGCCCCGAAAGATTATGGGCAGGCTTATTATGGTGATTTGCTGTTTACGTCTGAGCGTGAAATTCGCGAAAACCCTAAACGCGTAAAGGCCTTTCGCGAGGCTTCATTGATGGGCTGGGCTTATGCGTTTAATCATATTGAGGAAACGGTTCAGGTCATAAAAGAAAGCTACAACGGGCAGAATAAATCGGTTGAAAGCTTAATTTTCGAAGGACACGAATTACGTAAGCTGGCGTATAAAGACGGGATTGAGCTGGGCAATGTGACGGCGGATAAATTTCGCCAAATTGCGCAGTTGTATTATGAAATCGGCATTTTCCCTGAAATCTATACATTTGATGGATTTATCTGGCAGGAATAATCGCGCGTTAAAGCCGTTTTTGAACCAACGTATCCAGTGTGCTGGAAAAACGCGAGCGATCATTCTTTGAAAAGGGGCGATTGCCACCACCGTCAATTTCACCGATGTCGCGCAGATGGGTCATTAAATCCCGTGTGGCAAGTGCCATCCCGATACTGTCCGGTGTAAAGGTCTTGCCGTTATGTCCAAGGACATCGGCCCCTTTTTTGATGCAACGATCAGCCAGCGGGATATCCCCTGTGATGCAGATATCGTTCTCTTGAATATGTTCTGCGATCCAGTTGTCGGCTTCGTCAGGGCCTTGTGGGGCGACCACAATGTTGATCAATGTGCTTTGTGGCAAACGAAGCCATTGGTTGGAGACGAAATGAACTTTGACATTTCGTCTCGCGACCACTTTAAGAACCTCATCCTTCACCGGACAGGCATCTGCATCGACATAAATTTCAACCATCAGGATTGAGGTTTTAAATCAGAAAAGTCGTAGTCGTCAATATCGACGTAGAGTGTGTAGATTTCCCCGTCCCGCCAAAATGTAATCGGAACTTTCTTTTGCCCGATTTCCTTTCGGGCAAGTTCGACATAATGTTGGGCATCTTTGATGGGAACGTCACGAATACCCAGCAGGATATCGTCTTGCATGATATTGGCGCGAAAGGCAGAAGAATCTTTAACAACAACCGTTACAAAAGCCCCCATATTGCTGTTGACCTGCTTACGCTGTTCTTTGGTCAAGTCGCGCACATATAACCCAAGGCCGCCGGGGCGTTTCTTGGCAAAAAACATGGCCTCTTGGTCATAGTTGGTAACAGTATAGGGGATGTAGGTTGTTTTGGATGAATATGTTGTGCTGGTCCCGGAATAATATGTGGGGGAGTAACCGCTTGAATAATCGTTAAAGCTGCCGGAATGATAAGTTGTTTGCGTGTCCGGTGTCGATAATGCGAAGGTTTTGGATTCTTTGTCCGTCATGGCTGTTGCATAAACGACCAGTTCGGCCCCGACTTTCTTCGCAACTGCCTTTAATTGGGTCTCGTCACCGAGCTCTCCATTAAAACTGGAGTTTCCAATATAGCTGTAGCCATTTTCCAGCATTTTATAGAGTGTTTCTTTCCCCTTTTTTTGTGAGACGGAAATAATCTTAATATCACCGGAGGGCGGGAGAGTGTTATACGGTGTTGGGGTTGTGCCGTTTGCAGAATAATATTTGTCAAAATTATTAACGCAAGCGGACAAAGCTAAAAGCAAAAACATTGAAAGAAGTGCGCGCATCAAACCGATCCATAGCTTTATAAAATAACTTATGGAAGCATATAG
>Ga0070726_10005134_pt1 | contig 10086 bp, 5 predicted proteins | sample tdAd471_FD_67275 | JGI IMG/M metagenome (GOLD analysis project Ga0070726, IMG submission 67275) | Marine sediment microbial communities from the Atlantic coast under amendment with organic carbon and nitrate - tdAd47.1 | ecosystem: Environmental > Aquatic > Marine > Coastal > Sediment | place...
AGGTCGGCGTCGCCCTGCCGGGTAGCTCTGGGACCCTCGACTGCGCGATCGCCTACGACGCGGAGACCTTGCTCGAGGCGACCGAGCGCGGACTGCCCGTGTTCGAATACGCCCCCACGAGCCGGGTCGCCCGGAGCTTCGTCGAACTCGGGCGAGAGGTCATAAGGAAAGTCTTGGACGCGGCTTAGGCTTCGCGCCCGGGCGCTGGGCCGCTCGGGTGCTCCAGGCGTTTTCTCGACCCGCCTGACCCTCGACGGGCCGACTGATCCCTTGAGCCGGTAGAATCGCGCGCTCGAAGGAGTCGCAATGTCCACACCGCGCGCCCGTCGAGGGCACAGCTGGATCCTCCTCGCAGTCACCTGCGTGGGGCTCGCCTCCGCTCAGGAGCCAGAGGCGCCCAGGGATCCGCTGGCCGAGCCCGAGGAGGCGCTCAAGGTCGAGCGCCCCGAAGAGGTGCGGCGGGTGGAGTCCGAGCTCTCGCGGATCGAGGCCGCGAACCCCGCCTCGCCAGAGCGGATGAACAAGATCCGCGAGCGGCTGCGTGAGATCGACAAGGAGGAGACGACGATCCCGCTCGCGCCGCGGCAAGAGGTGCTGGCGCTGACCGTGGACAACGCGGTGCGGATGGCCCTCGACAACAACCCCGACTTCCTCGTGGCCCTGGTCCGCGCGCGGGCGGCGACCGCGGGGATCGACGAGGCCGAGAGCGCCTTCGACCCGGTGCTCAATGTCGACGCCTCGTGGAGCGAGGGGCGCCCGCCGTTCTTCAGCGGCAACCCGTTCTCGGGTTTCCCGGTCGGCTTGCAGACCGCGTCGAACGACGCCCTCTCGGTGACCACGAGCCTCAGCAAGCGGTTCCTGCTGGGCACCAACGTGACCGTCGTGTGGCAAGAGGCTCGTCGCAAGACCGAGAACGTGTTCTCGCTCAACCCCTCCTACACCCCGAGCCTGAGCGTGGAGCTGGTGCAGCCCCTGCTGCGCGGAGCGGGGATCGGGGTCAACTCGCTGGCGATCGAGATCGCCGAAGCCAACGCGCGCCTGGAGGAGGCGAACCTGGCGATCACGCTCCTCGACGGAGTGGTCGCGGTGGAGCAGGCCTACTGGAACCTCGTCGCTGCCGAAGCGAACCTGCGCAGCGCCAAGCGCCAGCTCGACAGCTCGATCCGCCTGCTGGAGGACACCCGCAAGCGGATCCGCCTCGGGGCCTCCGCCGAGCTCGACATCGTGATCGCCCAGTCGGGCGTCGCCCAAAGCCGGGAGTCGTTGATCCTGACCTCGAACGCCCTCGAGGCGTCCCGCGATCAGCTGTTGCGCCTGGTGCGCCCCAGCGGGGACCCGACGAAGTGGGACGTGTTCCTCGTGCCCCTCGAGCGGCCCATGGAGGTCGACGAGCCTGCCCTCGACCTCGGGCGCTCCCTGAACCTCGCGCGCGCGCGTCGGCCGGAGTTCTACCAGGCGGAGCTCTCCATCGAGAACGCGCGCCGGACCCTCGCCCTGCGCGAGAACGAGGCGCTTCCCTCGCTGGACGTGGTCGGCACCTTCCGCGAAGACGGCCTCGGCGGACAACACCACAGCGCCTGGACCTCCCTCGCCAGCGGACGGTTCTATTCCTGGAGCGCGGGGGTGCGGGTCAACTTGCCGCTCTTCCTCCGCGCCGAGCGCGCCCGCGAGCGCGCGGCGAAGCTGCAGCTCGAGGAGGCCGAGGCCTCGCTGAGCGTGCTCGAGTCCCAGGTCGTGCTCGAGCTCCGCGGGGCGCTGCGCGACGTGCGCGCGGCGCGAGCCCAGCTCGCGACGAGCCGCGCCAGCCGGATCCTCGCGGCCCGCCAGCTCGAGGGGACACGGCTGAAGGTGATCAAGGGCGCGGACGCCGTCCCTCGCGACGAGCTCGAAGACCTGGCGGCGCTCTCCTCCGCGGAGACGCGTGAGATCCAGGCTCGCGTGAACTACCGGATGGCGATCACGCGGCTGCGGCGCGCCGAGGGCGGGCTGCTCGAGCCTTGGCTGGACGTGGTGGACGAGCGCGTGCAGCGCGTGCTGCAACGCGAGCGCACGCCGCAGGAGTAGTCGCCTGCCTGCGGGTGAGCAGAGAGAGGACGAACGGACCTCGGGGCTGCGCCCCGACGGCCTGCTCCTCGCTTACCTCGCGCTTCGCCGCAAGCCCGAGGAGCGCGCGCAGATCAAGGAGATCGTGCGCGGCCTGGGCAGCAAGGCAGCGCGCATGGAGATCGTGGCTCAGGCGCTGATCCGGCACCACCTGCTCGATCCCCGTGGCTTCGTGCGCTTGCGCAACCAGATCGAGGACGGGCGGCGCGCGTGCCGCGCCTGTCAGCGCCGGTTCATTGGCGTGCCCGGTGAGGTCCCCAAGGTGCGCCGCTGCGTGTGCGGGCGGGTGAACCGGATCCCGGCGATCACCCTCCGCGACGACGACAACCCGGGCCTGATCGAGGAGGCCCCGCCTGGGCCGGCGCGCTTCGTCGGGCCATACCGCGTGCTGGGTCGACTCGGCGACGGAGGCCACGGGTCGATCTTCCGCGTCGCCAACGGGGAGGGGCAGCAGTTCGCGCTCAAGCGCTTGCACTCGGGGGCTTCCAACAGCGCGCGCGAGCGCTTCCGCCGCGAGGCCGAGGTCCTCTCGCGCCTCAGTCACCCGAACGTGGTCAAGGTGTTCGAGCTCGCGGTCGACGAGAAGGGGCGGCCCTACTTCACGATGGAGCTGGTCGAGGGCTCCCCCCTGGAGAAGCTCAAGGGTCGCCTCGAGCCCGAAGTGTTCGTGGGGATCGTGGCCAAGGCCGCCGAGGGGTTGCACCACGCTCACGAGCACGGGCTCGTGCACCGCGACGTCAAGCCGCACAACATCGTGGTCGGCCGCAAGGGCGAGCCGAAGGTCGTGGACTTCGGGCTCGCGCACGACGTGACCGCGAACACCCTGACCCAGGAGGGCGACTTGCTGGGTACGCCCCTCTACATGGCGCCGGAGCAGCTGCGGGGTGAACACGACCGAGTCGATCGTCGCGCCGACGTCTACTCCCTCGGCGCGGTCCTCTACGAGGGCCTCTGCGGGAGGCTCCCCTTCGTCGCCTCCAGCCTGCCCGAGCTCAAGCAGGCCCTCGATCGCTTCGAGATCCCGCTGCCCTCGAGCCTCACCCACGAGGTGTCTCCGGCCCTCGAGGCGGTGGTGATGCGTGCGCTCTCTGCGGAGCCCGAGGCCAGGCAAGAGACGGCCCTGACCCTCTCCCTCGATCTGCGCCGGGCGCTGCGTCGCCCCCAGGAACCACCTCCCGCGCCGCGGGTGCCCGGGCGACTGCGCTGGGTCGCGTTGATCGTGGGTCTGTTCGGCGTCCTCTCGCTCTCGGGGGCGGCGGTGCTTTTCGTCCAGCGCCGGGCGCTGGCCGAGGATCGCGCGCAGGCCGCGAGCGACGTCGAGGAGGCCCTGGCGCGGGCGAAGCTCTCTCTCGAGAGCGACTTGCTCGGGGCCGACCGCGCGGGGGCGCTGGCCGACGCGCGCGAGGCGCTCGAGCTGGCGCAAGGCGCGTTGGGGGGCGGGGTCCGCGAGCGGCTCGACCCAGACGCCGTCGTCGAGCTCGAGACCCGCGCCGCAGACATGACCCGGGAGTGCCAGATCGCGCTGGCGCTCTTGCTCAGCGCTGGGCCCTTCGCGGAGCGCGAAGAAGCCCGCGGGCTGCTGCGTGCCCTGCTCGACGACGACCCGGAGCAGGTCCCCTTGTGGGCGGCCCTCGCGCGAGTCGACTACGCGGATGCCCGCCTGCGAAGTGCGCGCGCCGCGGCCCACGAAGCCACCCGGCGTGAGCCCGAGTCCGGGGACGCCCAGTTCGTCCTCGGCCACACGCTGAGCCTGCTGGGGGAGCCTGGCGCGGGGATCTCCGCCCTCGAGCGTGCGCTGCGCAGCCCGCTGGGCTACTTCGGGCGCGCCGACGTGCTCGGGGTGCTGGGGCAGCTGAAGCTGGCCGAGGGGAAGCGGCAGGAGGCGCTGCGCATCTGGCGCGAGGGACAGCAGGCGGCGCCGCACAACGAGCACGTCCAGGTCCTCGCCGCGGACCTCGCCCTCGACGAGACCGACGAGACCGCGGCGTGCGAGGCGCTCGAGGCGTTGCTGGCCGGAGCCCCCGAGGCCCCCTTCGCGGTCGAGGCCGCGGTGCAGTACCTCGTGCAGGCGGCGGACTGGTCGCGGGCCCAGGCCTTGCTCGACGCGCGAATCGCCGTGGACCCCTCGCCGTCGCTGCTCCTCGTGCAGGGGACCGTGCACCAGGTGCAGGGCAACTGGGAGCAGGCCGGTGACCTCTACCGCCGCTGCGCCGAGGTGATCCCCGAGGACGAGCTGATCTACACGCGGCTGGCGTTGTTCTCGGCGCGGCTGCGCCACCTGCGCGGATACACCGACGAGGCCATCGACATCCTCCAGCGCCACCTCGACCGGGGCCACGCGCACTCCACGCTCTCTCTGGCCTACGAGCTGATGAACCTCTTGCTCCTGCGCGACGGGCCGCAGGACGTGGAGCGCGCCGAGGCGCTGCTGCACGGGATCCGCGACCCCGACTTCAAGGTCGAGGCGGCCCTCCTCGAGTGGCGGATCGCCCTCGCGCGTTCGGACCTGGCCGGCGCCGAGCGGGCCCGGCGCAAGCTGGGAGAGAAGCTCCCGGAACACCCCTACGTCCTGATGCTCGAGGCGCGCTACCTCGCCGCGCTCGGGCGCGACGAGCAGCTGGGGCTCTTGCTCGACCACGCCGCCGCGAAGGTGCCCCTCGCCTTGCGGGGGACGATGCTCCCCACCTCCAGCTGGCGCCCTCCCTTCAACACCGCCGTCGAGCGTCTGCAGCGCGGGGGGCAGTTGCTGCACCACGCCCGGGAGACGGGGCAAGTCGAAGAGCTCCGCCGCGCCGGGCGGCTGCTGTCCGACGCCTACGCCCTCGTCCCGGAGCTGGTGTGCGCCGAGCTGCTGCGGATCGTGACCGAGGCCGAGGCCGGCGCTCCGCCGGACACGATCCTCGCTGCCCTCGCGCGCCTCGATCGCCCGGGGGTGCTGCTCGTGTCTGCGCCGGGGTTCCCCCCCGCGCGGCAGCAGCTCGAGCAGCTGCGCGGGCGGCAGTACCTCCGCTCCAACCGACCGGCAGACGCGATCCACGCGTTCACCGAGGCCCTGACCGTCACCGAGCCTCCGTCGACGCGAGGCGGGCGGAGCCGGCGCGTGCAGCTCTTGCTCGAGCGGGCCGAGGCCAACGAGGCGGCGGGGATGGCCTCCGCTGCGCTGCGTGATCTCGACAAGGCGCTCGAGATCGACCCGCTGAGTGACGCCGCCCGCGTGCGTCGCGAGCAGATCCGCAGGGCGGCGGGCGACGCGAAGGGCGCCGAGGAGGACGCCCGCCGGCTCGCCAGCTTGCGCCAGGGCCCCCGGGAAGAGGTTCAGCGCGCGCTGGCCGGGCTGGGCACGGCGGCGAGCCTGGAGCAGGCCAAGCCCTGGTTGCAGCAGCTGCGAGAGCTGCAGGAGGTGATGCGCCCCACGCTCCACGGGGAGCTGCTGTTCCTGGCTTCGCGCGCGCGGAGCCGCGCGCTCTTGCGCTGGGACGGGATCGGCGCGGCCTTCGACGACATCGCGGCGCTCTGCCAATGGGACCCGCGGGGGATCGAGGCGCTCTACGACCTGATCCCGGGCCACGTCGACGAGCCCAGCCAGCGCGAGGCCGTGGTGCGCGCGCTCCGTCAGCCGCCCACGTTGCGCCATGTCTCGCCGTCATTCCGCGCGGGATTGGGCGGCTTCGTGCTCAAGGAGTTCGCCGACGTCGAGGCCCGCGGGGCGGCCACGGGGCTGATTCAGTACCGCTCGGGCGGTGACGACAGCGCGAGCGCGCCGCTGCTGCTCGCCGGGATGCAGTTCGCCCACGGCTACCGCGCGCGAGCTCGCGGGGTGCTGACCGAGGTCTTCGAGTTGGCCGAGGTGCCCGCCTACGCCCACTACCTCTCGGCCCGCGAACAGGTCGCCAGCGGCGACTGGGATGCCGCCTTCGTATCGCTCACCGCGGCCTGGGAGGGTGGGTTCCAGCCGCAGGCGGGATACGGCGGCGATCGGTTCCTCGCCCCGCTGCGCGAGCTGGAGCCCTTCGCCCGCTTCACCCGCTAGCGCGAGGCTGTCGCGAGGCGCTAGTCGTCTTCTTCGGAGAACAGCTCGTCGAGCAGGACTTCGCCGAAGGTGAGCTCGATCTCGCGCTCGCCCGAGATCCCCTCGTCGGGCTCGAGTCGAAACGCGCCGGCGTTGAGGTGCATCAGCTCCCGCAGCGCGGGCAGGCCGCGCTGCCCGTTGGAGACGCTAGCCGACCAGGGCTGACCGTTGCGGAAGGTTACGTGGCCGTCGACGGTGCTGCCCCGCAGGCGCAGCACACCGGTCTTGGTGTTCGACTCCACGTCCTGCAGCAGGTCCTCGAGGGACACGTCCTCCAGGCGCCCGCTGAGCACGATCTCCGCGGCCTGCACGACCTTGGTCATCCCAAAGTCCGAGTGCGTGATCCCTGGCATTTCCACGTAGAGCCGGAAGGGCCCCACGTTGAGCGGCTTCCCGGGGAGCAGCTCCTCCCAGCCCGCGCCCACCCGCCGGCCGCAGTTGAAGCACCCGTTGGCGCTGCCCAGGTCCCGGACGTAGATCGCATCGGCGCGGCGCACGACCTCGCAGTGCTTGCGCGAGACCTCGTGGTGGGGGAGGACCATGGTCGCCGTCTTCGGCGACCGACCGACCACCACCGGCTGATCCATCCCGAGGGGGATCGGGTCATGGGGGTCGCAGCAGAGCAGCACCGCGGCCGCCTGCTCCGCGACCTTGTGATCCTTGTCGTCGCTGGAGTCGTAGGTCCGCGTGCCCCCCGAGGGCGTCGAGGCGTTGGGGTCGAAGGACGCCGGGACGGGGGTCTTGTCCTCGGCCCCGTCTTGCAGCTCCTTGACCTTCTGGATCTTGCACACCAGTCGGTAGAACTCGGGGGCGTCGAGGAAGGCCAGGCGCTTCTCGAGGCCAAAGCGGAGCACCATCCCGCTGCGCAGCGGGATCCGGTCACCGGCCTCGATGCGCACGCCGTCGACGTAGGTTCCGTTGGTGGAGTTCATGTCCATCAGGAACCACGTGGGGTCGTCGCCGGACGGTGGCCAGAGCACGGCGTGACGGTTGGAGACCTGCTCGTGCTTGACGCGCACCGCGGCGCGCTTGCCGCGGCCGACGGTGATGGACTCGGCCGAGGTGCGGATGGGGAAGACCTGTCGCTCCTCCTGTCCGCCCTCGAGGACGAGCTTGCCTTCCTCGACGAGGAAGGGATGCTCGAAGCTCGCGAGGAAGGTGTCCTCGCTCAGTCCTCCGAAGCGCGAGATGAACTCGCTCAGGTCCACGGTCTTGCCTCGTCCTCCGCTCTCGGTGTACGCGCCGGCATCGGGTCGGGCAAGTCATCCGGGAAGGACGGAGCCCTGCAATGGGGTCGGAGCGGCCGTGGGGCAGGTGCCTTGCGGGGTCCAGGGGCAAAGTCTATTGGGCGACCCGAGGCTAGAACTGCACGAGGAGCGCCCCGGCGGCGACGCTGTCCCCGGCCGAGACGGGGACGGACTTGACCACGCCCTGGCCTTCGGCACGGATCTCGTTCTGCATCTTCATCGCCTCGAGGATCAGGAGCACCTGCCCCTGCTCGACCTCGGCGCCGGGCTCGACGCGAACCTCGACCACCACGCCGGGCATCGGGCTCTTGACGCGCTTGAGCTTCTTGTGACCGGCGCCGTCGCGGCGGGCGAGCTTGGCGAACCGCGCGTCTTGCACCCGTGTCGGCAGCGCCGGGCGCGCGGGCAAGGTCAGGCGGAGCTGAGCGGGGTCCTCGGCGTCGCCCTCGAGGGCGACCTCACAGCGCGCCTCGCCCAGGCTGAGGGTGTGCAGCGGGGCGGGGCGGGGGGTGAGGTCGGCGAGGCGGGCTGGGCCGTCTCCCAGCTTCACGGTCAGCCCGGCGACGGTCTCCTCTACGCTGACCTCGAGGGTCTTCCCGGCGATCTCGACTTGATACCGCATCGCGCTACCTTCCCAGCCGGCGACCGGCGAGGACCCAGGGGGAGAGGCCGCCTCCCGCCGCGCTGGGGGCGGTCGGGGGCGCGACTTGCCCGCGCCGGTGCGCCCACAGCGCCGCGGCTGCCGCGGCGAACTCGAGCTCGGCAGGGCTCAGCTCGGGTGGCGGGAGCGACTCGACCCAGGGGATGAGCCACGCGGTGTGGAACTCGCCGGCGAGGAACTGAGGGTCGCGGGCGAGGGCGGGGACGAGGTCGAGGGTCGTCGTCACGCCGCCGAGGCGGAATCCCGCGGCGGCCGCGGCCAGCCGCTCGACCGCCTGCTGGCGGGTCCTCCCCCACACGGTCAGCTTGGCCAGGAGCGAGTCGTAGTAGGGCGTGACCTCGGCGCCCTCCACGAGCGCGGTGTCCACGCGGACGAAGGGGCCCGCCGGGAGGCGCAGCCCGCGGATCGTCCCGATGCTGGGGGAGAACCCCTGCCAAGGGTCCTCGGCGTTGACCCGCAGCTCCATCGCGTGTCCGCGGGGTTGCCAGTCGTCCTGGCTGAAGGGCAGCTCCCCCGTCTCCGCGATCTCGAGCTGGGCGCGGACGAGGTCGAAGCCAGTCACCCACTCGGTCACCGGGTGCTCGACCTGCAGCCGGGCGTTGACCTCGAGGAAGTAGAACTCACCGGCCTGGTCGACGAGGAACTCGACGGTTCCGGCCCCGCGGTAGTCGACGGCCTCGGCGAGCGCGACGGCGGCCTTGCCCAGGCGCTCGCGCAGCTCGGGGCCGACGAAGGGCGAGGGGCTCTCTTCGAGGATCTTCTGCTGGCGGCGCTGCAGCGAGCACTCGCGCTCGCCGAGGTGCAGGGCGTTGCCCTTGCCGTCGCCGAGGATCTGGACCTCGATGTGCCGCGCCGGGCGGACGCAGCGCTCGATGTAGACCCCTGCGTTGCCGAAGGCGCTCTGGGCCTCGCCCGCGGCGCGCTCGAGGTCGGCGAGCAGGCTTCTGGGGTCGTCGACGACGCGAATGCCCTTGCCGCCCCCGCCGCCCTGGGCTTTGAGCAGCACGGGGTAGCCGATCGCCTCGGCCACGGCCGGAGCCGCGGCGATGTCGACCGCCCCGTCGCTGCCCGGGATCACCGGCACGTTCGCGGCGCGCGCGATGGCCCGCGCCTGGATCTTGTCGCCCACGGCGGAGATCGTCTCGGCGCGAGGGCCGAGCCAGATCAGGCCGGCGTCTTCGACGGCCGCCGCGGCCTCGGCGCGCTCGGAGAGGAAGCCGTAGCCGGGGTGCACCGCCTGGGCGCCCGCCTGCTTGGCTGCCTCGACGATCGCCTCCACCCGCAGGTAGCTCTGGCTGCCGGCCGGGGGGCCGACGCAGATCGCCTCGTCGGCGAGCTGGACCGCGAGCCCGTCGGCGTCGGCCTCGCTGTAGACGACCACCGCGCGGCGGCCGGTCTCGCGACAGGCGCGCACCACGCGCACGGCGATCTCGCCGCGGTTCGCGATGAGCACGGTGTCAATGCGTCGAGCCATGGGGCTCCCTTCAGAGCGGGATGTTGCCGTGCTTCTTGGGCGGGTTGGTGTCGCGCTTGGTGCCCAGGCAGTCCAGGGCACGGATGAGGTGGCCGCGGGTCTCGTGGGGCAGGACCACGGCGTCTATGTAGCCCAGCTTGGCCGCGGCGTAGGGGTTGCAGAAGGTGCGCTCGTAGTCGGCGCTGAGCCGCGCCGCTTCCGCGGCGGGGTCCTCCGCCGCGGCGATCTCGCGGCGGAAGATGATCTCCACCGCCCCCTTGGCGCCCATCACGGCGATCTCTGCGGTGGGCCAGGCGATGTTGAAGTCGCCGCGGATGTGCTTGGAGCTCATCACGTCGTAGGCGCCGCCGTAGGCTTTGCGCGTGATCACCGTCAGCTTGGGGACGGTCGCCTCGCAGTAGGCGTAGAGCAGCTTGGCCCCGTGCTTGATGATCCCGCCGTACTCCTGATCGCGACCGGGGAGGAACCCCGGCACGTCGACGAAGGTCACCAGCGGCACGTTGAAGCAGTCGCAGAAGCGCACGAAGCGCGC
>Ga0070726_10005143_pt1 | contig 10065 bp, 10 predicted proteins | sample tdAd471_FD_67275 | JGI IMG/M metagenome (GOLD analysis project Ga0070726, IMG submission 67275) | Marine sediment microbial communities from the Atlantic coast under amendment with organic carbon and nitrate - tdAd47.1 | ecosystem: Environmental > Aquatic > Marine > Coastal > Sediment | place...
CAGCGCCCTCCTCGACCCCCAGATCCCCCTCGAGGGCGTCGCCGTCGCCGTCGGCCTGACCGTCGAACAGCTCATCACCCTCCTCGACACACCCGCCATGCAGGACCGCCTCGCCCGCCTCGAGCGAGCCCTCGCCCAGCGTTCCCGCCTGGTCACGGTCGCCAGCCAGACCGCCGCCGTCGGCGCCCTGTCCACCGTCATCGACGAGCTCGGCTCCGCCGGCGAGCAGCGGACCGGGCTCGAATCCGCCCTCGCCGAGGCCCAGGCCGAGGACGATGAGCAGGCCATCGACGAAGCCGCCACCGCCCTCATCGTCCTCGACCATCGCACCCGCCAGCTCACCGAAATCGCCCGCAGCGCCCGAGCCCTGCTGAGCTTCGCCCGAACGCTGAAAGTGACCGTGAAGCAGCCGAATCCCGAATCAGCGCTTCGGATCGCGCCGGACGGCGAGTAGTCTGGGAGGCGACTCGCACCTCGGAGACGCCATGAAGCACCTGCTCACCGCCCTGATCGCCGCGCTCGTTCTCGTTCTGCCGCTGCACGCGGATGAGCCCGCGCAGACGATCTCCGTCCGCGTGATTGATCACGAGGGGAACCCGATCAGCGGTCTTGCCCTGTCCGTAGAAGTTGGCGAGCAGGCCGTGCATAGTTTCACAGATGAAGCGGGGCTCCTCAGACCATTATCTTTGCGTCTTGGGTTCGAAACTCCGATTAGTGTCACAGTTCAAGCTGAAAACTGGATCAGACTCGGCTTTTCCCCTATGGGGAATATCGCTGTCTTGAGTTCGGCTGATCGCAGCCATGCCGGCGAAGTCGTCTCGCGCCATAGTGAATTGGTCCGTTCCTACGCGTTCGATAGCGTGACATACTTCGAGGCCGACGACATTGTGGATGGCGTGGTAACCATGCAGGCTCCCGAAGCGGTCCGTTGCAACGTCCGACTTCGGCTTGACGAGTGGCCCCTTCCGGAAACGGCAGGGCGTCTGCGGCCGGGCTGGTCGTTATGGCGAATCGGCAGCAACGCTATGCGGATCAGCGAGCAGGAGTTCACAGACTCAATCGCTCGCGACGCTCCTGATGGCAAAGTCGTGAGCGAGCACGTGATCATGGTTCCCCGAGGTCAACGAACCCTCATTGCAGCAAGGTACAACCATGAGTATCACCTCATCGAGATCGAGCAGGAGTTGGCGGAAGATGGCGCGTTTGAGGTGGATTTCGACATACCTCAACAGACTGAGCCTGTAGCTCGCGTCAATTTTCTCCTGCGCGCAGACGACACGGCTTCGGGGTATCACCTTGTACGCGCCGATGCCAAATCCGCACAATGGTTGCCAGTCATTCGCATTTCCAACAGCAATGACCAAGCAATCGATAGAGAGTTCAATTTTGACATACCTTCGGGCGAGTATCTCATACTTCCCCTAGGCACTCCGTGGTCGGACACCCTCCTCCGCCTCCGCCGCGGCGAGGACCTCCCGCACCTCAAACGCATCACCATCCCCGAAGGCGGCACCGTCGAACTCTCATCCGAAGTCTTCCTCGACCCGCCCGCCGAACCCGAAGCCAAGGACGCCACGCCATGAAGCACCTGCTCACCGCCCTGATCGCTTCACTCTTGCTCGTTCTGCCGCTGTGGGCTGATGAGCCATTGCAGAATCCAACTGTCCGTGTTCTGGATCACGAGGGACAGCCAATCGAGGGCTTGATCCTCCAACTTGACTGGCGCGAGGATGGGACAGACCCGCTGTTCTTCCCACCGAGGAAACGTAAGGCCGGAGCGTTCGCGTTGACGGATGCCAGCGGTGTTGCTCGGTTCAAGTCCATCGACTTCGCAGATATCGACGATGAAGCGCGAGTCCTCATCGGACCGTCCACCTACGGCATGCCAGCCGAGGTGGCCCCCCCGGCCGCTTCGGATGTCATGGCTCATCATCTTCGTCTGAAGCGCGACTACGTGCTTACTCGATCGCATCACCTCAACGGCATGACCATCAAGAATGGTATCTTCGAGATCAGAGTTCCCTCAGCGGTCAGCGTGACGGTTCGACTGGAACAGCATGGGCTTCGCTCTGTAGCCGTCGAACGCAATGGCGGTGTCAGCCAGAACATCCCAGTCGACACGCACGACAAGGAGCACTCTTTCAAGGTGGTGCTGCCGCGGGAAAGTGATGCTGTAGTCGGCGTGATGCATCGTCAGGTCTTCTCTCTTGTCGAGCTGTCTGCGGGGCAGACTGCTCAGCCGTTCGTCGTTGATGAATTGCTTGACATAGCGCCTCGAGAGAAGGATGCAGAACTTCGCTTTACGGCGAGAGCATGGGACAACGGAAGGGATCGATACTTCGGCTTCGCGCGCCTCGACGGTTCTTCGGCGGAGCTCATGAAGCTCCCCGGTTCACGCACGTGGGACGGGAGCGGCAACATCGATGAGCAGACCTATAGCATCCCCATCTCGACAGGCGAATATGTGCTCGTGCCCTACGAGCCTCAGAGCACGGTCGTGTTCACACACTGGTATGACGGCTCCATCTTCGACACCCTCCTCCGCCTCCGGCGCGGCGAAGACCTCCCGCACCTCAAGCGCATCACCATCCCCGAAGGCGGCACTGTCGAGCTCTCCTCCGAAGACTTCCTCGACCCGCCCGCCGAAGCCGACCAGCCCCAAGCCGCCGATCCCCGCTAACCTCTCCCCGTGCGACTCCTCGCCATCGATCCCGGTCTCAAGGTCACCGGCTACGCCTGCCTCGAAGCCGCGGGCTCAGCGCGCGATGCCGTCTCGATCGTCGAGGCCGGCTGCTTCCGCTTCAAGGCCGGCGCATCCATCGCCGACCGGCTGCTCGAACTCGATCGCGACCTCGCCGAACTGCTCGAGCGCACCCGTCCCGACGCCGCGTCGGTCGAAGCCCTCTTCAGCCACACCGCCCACCCCCGCGCCGCCATCGTCATGGCCCACGCCCGCGGCGTGATCCTCCTCCGCCTGCGCGAGGCCGGCCTGACCCCCATCGAGCTGCCGCCCAAGACCGTCAAGAAGGCCCTCACCGGCTCCGGCAGCGCGGGTAAGGCCCAGATCCAGCGCGCGGTCCAGGCCGAACTCAAGCTCGCCGAGCCGCCCGAGCCCCACGACATCGCCGACGCCATGGCCATCGGCCTCGCCGGCCTCTGGCGCAGCGCCCCGGGCGCGACCGTCGGCTGAACCCGCCGCGCCGGGCGCGTACACTGCCCCTCCCATGGCCAACAGTCCGAGCACCACCGATCTCCGAGCCCAGGTCCTTATCGTCGAGGACGAAGCCGACCACGCCGACGTCATGGCCGACGCCCTCAAGCGCCCCGGCCACGTCTGCACCATCGTCAACGATGTGCGGTCCGCCATCGAAGAGCTCAAGGGCGGCGCGTTCGACATCGTCGTCACCGACCTGCGCATGCCGAACTCATCCGGCTTCGCCACCGGCGTCGCCGACCCGACCAACCCCGCCAACGTTTCCGGCACCGTCGCCAGCGACGGCGCCGATGCGGGCCTGCGCGTCCTCGACGCCGCCCGCCAGCTCCAGCCCGAGGCCGAGACCATCATGGTCACCGCCCACGGCGATGTCCCGACCGCGCGCGAGGCCTTCAAGCACGGCGTGTTCGACTTCATCGAGAAGCCGCTCGACCTCGCCCTGTTCCGCAGTCTCGTCAACCGGGCCGCCGAGACCGTCCTGCTCCGCCACTACTCCGCCCAGGAGGCCTCCGGCACAGAAGACCTCGTTCAGCACGCCGGCTTCGAGGGCATCATCGCCGGCTCCGAGGCGATGCGCCGCATCCTGAGCACCGTGAAGACCGTCGCTGCGTCGAACCTGCCGGTGCTGATCACCGGCGAATCGGGCACCGGCAAGGAACTGATCGCCAAGGCCATCCACACGAACTCCCAGCGTTCCGGCCAGCGCTTCGTGCCCTTCAACTGCGCCGGCCAGAGCGAATCGCTGCTCGAGAGCGAGCTCTTCGGCCATGTGAAGGGCGCGTACACCGGCGCCGACCGCGACCGCCAGGGCGTGTTTGAATACGCCGACAAGGGCACGCTCTTCCTCGACGAGCTCGGCGACATGCCCCTGCCTATGCAGGCCAAGCTGCTGCGCGTGCTCGAAAACGGCGAGGTCGTGCGCGTCGGCTCGAACGACTCGCGCAAGGTCGATGTTCGTTTCGTCAGCGCAACGAACAAGGACCTCGAGAAGGCCACCAAGGACGGCAGCTTCCGCCAGGACCTGTACTTCCGCATAAAGGGCTCACACATCCACCTGCCGCCGCTGCGCGAGCGCCGCGAGGACATCCCGCGCATCATCCGCCACGCCGCTTCGAAGTTCGCGACAGAACTCGGTCGCAACGCCCCGGCCTTCTCTGACGCCGCCGTGCTCCGCCTCACCGCGTACTCCTGGCCCGGTAACGTCCGCCAGCTGCTCAACGTCGTGCAGAACATGGTCGTCATGGCAGCGGGGGAGTCCGAGGGCAAGGACGTCAGCGTCGATGTGCGCCACGTCCCCGCCGAAGTCCAGAACGAGCCCGAGGGCGACAGCGAACTCACCGGCACCGGCGAAGGCGGCTCGCTGGCCGGCACCAGTCTCGAAGCCCTCGAAAAGCGCGCCATCCGCGAGACGCTCAAACTCACCGGCGGCAACCGCGAGCAGACCGCCAAGCTCCTCGGCATCGGCGAGCGGACGCTTTATCGGAAGCTCAAGGACTACGGCCTGCGCTGAATCGGCGCGTGTCGCCTCCGGACGGAAATCGGACAGTTCACAGCGGTTTTTTCTCTTGCACGCGATACCTCTCGCACGCTAGGTTTGTCGCGGCCGCCGGAGCGTGACGACCACGCGGATCCCGGCGCCGCCCCGAGGAGCCCCGATGATCCTGTTGCCCGTCGCCGTCGATGTCCCGATGCAGCGCTACCCGATCGCGAACTGGGTCATCATGACCATCGCGACGCTGTACAGTTTTTCGTTGTTCTTCGGCAGGGATTATCCGTGGGAGACCGCCGGGTACTGGAAAGACGATCCGATGTTCGGCGCGACGATGTTCCAGTCGATGTTCGCGCATGCCGACATCGTGCACCTCGTCGGAAACATGATCTTCCTCTGGGTCTTCGGTAACGCCGTGAACGCCAAACTGGGCAACCTGCTCTACACGGCCTTCTACCTCGCGTGCGGCATCGTCGCGGCGATCGCGTGGAAGGTCATGGGCACCGGCGAGGTGGCGGTCGGTGCCTCGGGTGCGATCATGGGCGTGGTCGGGGCGCACGTCGTGTTCTTCCCCACCAACACCGTCTCCATCTTCTACTGGATCTACATCCGGGCCGGCACGTTCTCGATCTCCTCGCTGATCGTGGTCGCGATCTATGTCCTGCTCGACCTGCTCGGGCTCATGAACGAGGCCAACGGCACCGCGAACATCGCGCACCTCGGCGGTTTCGCGCTGGGTTTCGCCGTAGTCCTCGGGCTGGTCCTGTCCGGACGCTTTCCGCCGACCCGGTACGAGAAGAACCTGCCTCAGGTCATGGGCATGCACGAATACGACACGAGACCCATGCCGGTCGGCTTCCGGGACTGATCGCGCGGCGTATCATCCCGGCGTGAAAGACGAGACCGGCAAACCAAAGAAGGTCAAGCAGCCCATCGCCTACACGGTGGGGGCGCCGGTCGCCATCGTGCTGTTCGTCTCGCTGCTCATCGGCTCGGTCATCGTCGTGCGGAGCATGACGAACACGGGCGCGCAGCAGCGCGAGCAGGAGCGGGCGGTCGTCGAGGTCCTGCGCACCGAGATGGATCAGGTCTTCCCGCCCGACAACACCGAACTCGCCGGCGTGACCGTCTACGCCGAAGCGGGCATCGATGTGGTCTCCGTCCGGATCCACGGCCTGCTCGATCGGCGACTGCAGGACCGGGCGGTCGAACTGCTCCGCTCAGCGCGGGGCGACGGCGCGTTCGGGAGCGCCATCGTGAAGTTCCATTACCCCGAAGCCCGTCCGGAGGGCATGGACCCGGACTCCGACGCCGCGCGGATCCCGATCCACGACGAATCCCCCGAGCCGTTCCGCGAAGTTCGCCTCTGAGCGGCTGATCCGGGCGTGTTGCTGGTAATGTGGGGCCCTGAGGAGGAACGACCTATGCGCTTCGCCGTTCGGATGCCCCTGTTTCGGATGCTCGTCGTGCTGCTGGGTGCGACGCTGCTCACCGGCTGCACCAGCTATCGCACGCTGAGTTTCCGGGTCGTCGACCTCGAGTCGCGCGAGCCGATCGCTGATGCCAAGCTCGTCATCGAGCAGGGGACCGGCGACGCGCCCTTCGGGCCGAAGACCGCTCAGGCCCGGACCGACGACGACGGCGCCGCGAAACTCAAGGCGGCCGACGAACCGTTCGTCGCGGTCAGCGCCGAAGCGGTCGGCTACATCGGGGAGCGGTTCCGCGTGATGACGCCGCACTCCACGCCGCAGGTCAATGCCCCGTTCGTCGGCACGGTCGAACGCACCAGCCCGAACGAGTTCGAGGTGCGCCTGCTCAGCGGTCCGCAGGCCTTGGTCACCCTCGTGGTGCCCGACGACTTCGCCGGGGTCATCGAACTCGAATACGGCGCGACCGACGACTTCGAGCCCGGCGCACGCCGGTTCACGGTGTACGTCGAGGACCGTACGGCGCGATTGCCCGCCAGCCCCGCGCTCGATGTCGCCCACCGTTTCGACGCGCGCCGGGTGTCCGGTCAGCGCCTCGGCGGCCCGCTGGGGACCTGGGAAGAGAACGAGCCGCTGCGCTCGCAGGTCCGCCTGCGCGGGCCGGTGGAAGCGGTTCGCGCACCCGTGTACGTGATCGGCGATCTCGATCGCTTCCGGCGCGTCATGCGCGCGATGTACCCTTGATCCGCGCGAAGCAAGTCCGTGGAATACCGCCGGGCTCAGCCCGCTTGGTCGCGTGTTGATCAACCACTCTCACCGAACGGAGAAGACATGAAACTCACCCATCGCTTGCCCTGGATCCTCGCCGCGATTCTCGGAGTTGTCGCGATCGGCGCGCTCGCCGGTTCCCGCGCTGAAGCACGCCCGCAGGAATCGGCTTCGATTGTGGACAAGCTCGCCGTGGTATGGACCTCCGGTGACCCCGACGTCGCGCACCGCGTGTGCCTGATGTACACGCACGCCGCGCAGCGCGCGGGCTGGGCGGGCGATGTCACGCTGGTCGTGTGGGGCCCGTCATCGCGACTTCTCGCGGCCGATAAGGACCTGCAGGCGAAGATCCAGCAGATGAAGAACGACGGCGTGACGGTGCTCGCATGCATCGCGTGCGCGGATTCGTACGGCGTGACCGAAGACCTGCGCGCGCAGGGCATCGAGGTGAAACCGATGGGCAAACCGCTCAGCGAGATGCTGCGCGACGGCTACGAAGTGCTCACGTTCTGAAAAGCGCAGCGCAACCGACAGGTTGTGCACACGCGCAGCGCACGAACGCGTGTGTTCGCGCATGAACGGGGCGCGTTCGCGTGTGTTGTTGCGCGTTTGCGCGATGCGCAGAAAAAAACCGTCGGTCGAGGGCTCCGATCCCCGACCGACGGCGTGCCACGGCTTTCGCCGCGAAGAAAGCTGAAACTCGGCGTGTGCCGAGGGACATATCAGTCTGTGTGTTGCGGGCGATTGGCCCGTCGCCACCAGCGCTCTTAGGGTAGCGTAGTCATCGGCATTTGTGCGACCTCGCTGAGGCCACGACTTTGCGCGAGAATCTGTAAGTGCTTGTGAGCAATCGTTTTAGAAATATGCCGAATTTCATATCCTGTATTCATGTCGGAAAATCGACTTCCCGGAATCTCGGCGGATTTGGGTGGTGTTTGGATGACGGAATCAGTGGCTGAGGCGCGGGTCATCGAGGTCGGTCTGGGGCTGGTGGTCCGAGCCGGGGAAGGGGACGCACGGGTCCTGATTACCCGCCGGCGGGCCGACACGGTCTACGCCGGCTACTGGGAGTTCCCCGGCGGCAAGGTCGAGCCCGGCGAGAGCCCCAAAGACTGCGCCGAGCGCGAGGTCCGAGAGGAGGTCGGCCTGACGGTCCGGGCGACCCACCAGCTCGCCATCGTCGAGCACACCTACGAGCACGGCACGGTCCGCCTCAACGCCTGGGTCTGCCTCGAGCCCGACCCCGGGGCCGAGGCGAGGGCGCTGGAGGTCGACGACCTGCGCTGGTGCACGCTGGAAGAGATCCCCTGGGACGAGTTCCTCCCGGCCAACAGCGCGATCGTGAGGGAACTGGCGGTGTATCTTGCGGGGCTTGGGAGCGCGTAAAGCCTGGGGATTCCTGATGTACCGGTCGCGCAGCGCGGATCAGAGGCGAGACGGACTAAAGAAGCAAAGTGCATCGATTCTGTTGAACGGTGCCTGCGTGCTTGGCCTTGCGAGCAGTGCGGGCGCAGCACCAGTTGTCGAGCCGCTCGGTTCGTTTGAATGTAGGGGCAGTTGGGCGGAGGGGTGGAACCTCGGCGGCATCGCGTACGACTTCGTCGAGATCGCGATGGTCACCAAAACGCGCATGTTCGTACCTCCGCTGATGAGCGGGTTCAGCGTGTCGGGGTGGGACCTGATCAGGGACTTCGGTTCAGCACAGGTATTTGCGCAAGCGCCGCTGATGAGGGTAAGGAGTCGCCTTCGGGGCTCGCGCTGCGAAGGAGGCACTCTTTCTTATTCAGCCGGGTTGATTCGTACCGACCTCAATGTTGCTGTGCCTTCTCATTGCTTGATTTCATCTTTGTCATCTCCTGATGAGGGGGATTTCTTGAGGCGTTGAACATGCGTAGGTCCCTGAATTCGGCTATTTTTCCGAGTTGATGCTAGCGGTGCTGACTCTCTAGCGACGATTTCGCGCTGATGTATCTGGTTTCGGGTTATCCCGTTGCAAAGTAAACAAGATCCCACACACTGCAGTTGCCGTTGCCGGCCTCAACGGGTTGGTGACACGGCGAGTCCAGGGGATCTCGCACGCGTCGTGGGAGATGAAGGGGGAGCATCGGAATCGTCGCCGCGCCGACCAAGCGGTGGCATAGGAGGAGAAGACCATGAATGTGTTTGGAGGAATTGCGTGCGTGCTCGCGCTGAGCGGAGTCGCGTTGGCGGAACCGGTTCTATTCCATGACGGCACACCACAGCAGGGTAACAGTTGGACTTCGGGGAATTTCAATGCAGGGGGCTTTACCGCGGTTGACTTCATGGGCGTCTCGATGAACTCCGCCGGCGACTCGTTTCAGTCGCCTGTCTTCCAGAGTTTCGGCAATGCCGGATGGGACAACTTCGGGAATTATGGCAGCACCTCGACTATTGCGGCGTCGTCCGGCCCGGCGTTCGTCAGCAATTCGTGGCAATTTCAGTTTGCTGGCAACATGAGCGACCCGCTGAACTTTGACCTCTATCTCTTCAGCGGATCGACGATAGAGGGCGTCTTCAATATCGATTGGAATGGTTCATCTTTCTCGATCTCCTCGGGATCGGCATCGCTTACCCGCGGGGACTTTGAAATGGCCGTCATCCCGCTTCCGACTGCGGCCGCGATGGCGCTGTTCGGCATGGCGGCGGTCGGAAGCCGTCGTCAGCGCTCGGTCGCTTGATTTTCATCTGACCCGATCGGATCGCTCGGCGCCCCGCTCTGCGGGGCGTTTTTCGTGCGCTGACCAGTTTGAACGAGTCAGTCTTGCGGATCAAACTGCTCCAACAGACGCAGCTGTTCCAGCCGTGCTTCGGCCTGAGCGATCAAATCGCCGGTCAGAGTGAAGTCGGCATCAGGGGCGCTGTCCGCGGCTTCGCTGCGTAGGTCGCGCAGTTGGTCGATGGCTCGGGCGAGGGTGTCCGTGTCGTCGGATCGCGTGCCCTCAACGATCGGCCAGTAGCGATCGGCGAAGGGGCGCATGTCGTCGTCCATCAGGTCGTTGATGTCGGTTCCGGGTGCCGGTTCGTCGTCGGGGTCTGATGGAGCGGGCGTGGTCTCGTCATCGGGTAGAGAGTTGGTCGGCGGTGGCGGCGCGGTGCCGGTGTTGGCGTCCGCGTTGGGCGAGTTGCTGGCCTGCGACGGCGGCTCT
>Ga0070726_10005144_pt1 | contig 10064 bp, 9 predicted proteins | sample tdAd471_FD_67275 | JGI IMG/M metagenome (GOLD analysis project Ga0070726, IMG submission 67275) | Marine sediment microbial communities from the Atlantic coast under amendment with organic carbon and nitrate - tdAd47.1 | ecosystem: Environmental > Aquatic > Marine > Coastal > Sediment | place...
TGCTCAAGCACATGATCGGCCTGTACCGACCCGCGTCGGGGCGGGTCTACCTGGAGGGCCGCGAGCTCGTGCACGCCCAGGCGGACGAGCGGCGTGCGATCCTGCGGCGTATCGGGGTGATGTACCAGAGCGGAGCACTCTTCGGCTCGATGACCCTGATCGAGAACGTGTGCCTCCCGCTGGAAGAACTCACGGACCTGCCGGAGGACGCGCGGCTGATGATCGCGCGCTCGAAGCTGGCCCAGGTCGGGCTCGCGGGCTTCGAGGACCACATGCCCTCCGAGATCAGCGGCGGCATGAAGAAGCGCGCCGCGATCGCGCGCGCCATGGCGCTGGACCCGCCCATCCTCTTCCTGGACGAGCCCTCCGCGGGTCTCGACCCGATCACCTCGGCCGGGCTGGACCGGCTCATCGTCGAGCTCTCGCGCAGCCTGGGGATCACCTTCGTGATCGTCACCCACGAACTCGACAGCATCTTCGCCATCGCCGACCGCGTGATCATGCTCAGCGCCGAGGAGCGCGGGATCCTGGATTCCGGTCGTCCGGCCGACCTGCGCGACCACAGCGCACACGAGTTCGTCCGCCAGTTCTTCAATCGCGAAGCCGATTCTCCTAGAACAGCACCGACCCCATGAGCGCTCAGGTCAACTACTTCCGAATCGGTCTCTTCGTGACGATCGGGTTCTTCCTCGGCGGGGGCTCGCTGGTCCTGTTCAACATCCAGGACGTGTTCGCCGACGGGTTCGTGATCGAGACCTACCTCGACGAGTCCGTGGAGGGGCTCGACGTCGGTTCGCCGGTCAAGTACCGGGGCGTCAAGATCGGCAAGGTCGACGAGATCGACTTCGTCCGCAACCTCTACCGCGACGTCATCTCCGACGACCAGCTGGGCCTGGGCAGCTACGTCGTCGTCCGCGTGCAGCTGGAGCCGCAGGTGTTCGAGGGCGAGTCGTACGAGTCCGCCTTCCAGCTCCTGCAGCGCGAGGCGGAGGCCGGCCTGCGCGCCATCCTGACGCCGAAGGGCTTCACGGGGACGGCCTACCTGGAGGTCGACTACCGACCGCCGGATCAGTATCCCGTGCCCGAGATCGACTGGCAGCCTCGCCAGCTCTACCTGCCCTCGGCGACGAGCACCCTGCGGCGCTTCGCCCTCGGGCTCGACGAGTTGCTCAGCAAGCTGGTCGACACGGACGTCGACACGACCTTCGACAAGCTGGCCGAGCTCCTGGCCAGCATCCGACTGACCACGGATCGCGTGAGCGAGCTGCTTCACGACCCGACGGTCGAGTCGATTCCGGCCAACGTGGCGGGGATGGTGGAGGCCACGCGCGGCCTCGTCGAACAGCTCGGATCGCAGGCGGGGGAGACCCTGACCAGCCTCCGAGAGGGCGCCCGTGAGCTCACCGAGCTGGGCGGCAAGGTCAACACGGTGCTCGACAGCCCGGAGATGGCGCAGGGGCTCGAGGACCTCTCGGCCAGCGCCACGCACATCCGTTCGGCTTCGTCCGACGTGGCCGACACGCTCTCGGCGATCCGCAAGTCGCTGCACCGCATCGACTTCATGTTGAGCGGCCAGCAGCCGGACCTGGAAGCGTTGGTCGCGAACCTGCGCGTCGTCTCCGAGCACCTCATGCGACTCACCGAGCTGGCGGAAGAGTATCCGTCCCTGCTCCTGTTCGGCGAGCCCCCGAAGCGGGCCAAGCAATGACCATGAATGGATCGTCTGCGGCGGCCCGACTGGCCGTGTTGTTCCTGTCGCTCGCCGCGAGCTGCGTGTCGGTCTCGAAGGAGTACCCGGACATCCACTCGTTCGTGCTCGACGCCCATCGGTCGGGGGAGAAGGGCGCTCTCGCCGTGCGCGAGAACCTCATCGTGCGCCGGTTGAGGATCTCGCCGCGCTTCGAGACGCAGTCCTTCGTGTACCGCACCGACGAGCACGCCTTCGAGTCGGACTTCTACAACGACTTCCTCGTGGCGCCCGACCAGCTCATCACGGAGGAAGTGCGCGACTGGCTGCGGCGTTCCGGGCTCTTCCTGCACGTCCTCACGCCCGACAGTCGGGCGGACGCGGAGCTCGTGCTCGAGGGCAACATCGTCGCGCTCTACGGAGACTACTCGAAGCCGCGCGAGCCCATGGCCGTGATCGAGTTGCAGCTCTTCCTGATCCGCGAACCCGGGGGCGCGAGCGAGGTGCTGCTGGAGCGCTCCTGGCACCGCGAAGTGCTCATGACCGGCGACCGGCCGGCGGACCTGGTCGCGGGCTGGAACCAGGGACTCACGGCGATCCTCCAGGGATTGGAAGCCACGCTCGCCAACATCGACGTCGATGGCTGAGAGCCGGGGGCGTCTGGTCGCGATCGACTGGATGCGGGGCATCGCGATGGTCTTGATGGCCGTCGACCACGCCTCGGACGCGTTCAACGCCGGGCGCCTGGCGGGGGACTCGGCCTGGTTCGGAGCCGCCGCGGACCCCACGACGGCGCAGTTCCTCACGCGCTGGATCAGCCACCTGTGCGCGCCGACCTTCGTGTTCCTGGCGGGCACGGCGATCGCGCTGAGCTTCGAGAAGCGACTGGCCCAGGGCGCCGGCGGCTGGGCGCTGGATGCGCACCTCGCCGTCCGCGGGCTCCTGCTCATCTTGTTCGAGGCCTGGATGAGCCTGGCCTTCGGGATCGCGCTGTTCCAGGTGCTCTACGCGATCGGTCTCGCGCTGATCTGCATGACGGTCTTGCGCCGGCTGCCGACCTACCTGCTGGTGGGAGGCGCGGTGTTCTGGATCGCGGGCGGTGAGTTCGTGCAGGACCGCCTGGGGCTCGTGCCTCCGAGCGCGAGCGGCGGCTTCGCGAGCCTGGCGTCGGGCCTGATCTTCGTGCCGACCGTCCTGCAGACCGGGCTGACCACCTGGCTCTCGACCCACGAGCCGTTCCAGAGCCTGCTCTACAAGGGGCCGGTGTTCGTCATCGCCTACCCGCTCCTGGGGTGGTTGCCGACGATGATGCTGGGGTGGGCCTTCGGGCGAGTGTTGCTCGGACGCCGCAAGCAAGGCGAGGGGCCGCCCGTGCGACTGCTGGCGACGACGGGAGCGGCGCTCCTCGTGCTCTTCGCGATCGCGCGCGGACTGCAGGGCTACGGCGACATGCACTACCCGCGCGTCGAGGGGCCGTGGTGGCAGTGGCTACACGTCAGCAAGTACCCGCCGAGCCTCACCTTCCTCGCCCTGGAGGGAGGCCTCATGGCCCTGTTGCTGGCGTGGCTCTTCCGGCTTCAAGACCGCCTGCTCGCCGCCGGGCCGAACCACCCGCTCCTGGTGTTCGGGCAGACCGCGCTCTTCTTCTACCTGCTCCACATCCACCTGATGGTCGCGATCTCGCACGGCATCTGGGGGAGCGAGAAGCAGGGCGGCCTGCCGGCGACCTACTTCGGCGCGTTCGCGATCCTGGTGGTCCTCTATCCCGCCTGCCGCTGGTTTCGCGGCTACAAGGCGCGGAACTCCGACGGCTGGGCGCGCTACATCTGAGCGACGTACGACCGACCGCTCTCCTTGCTATCGCCCGCTGTCGCTCGGGGGCAGGTAGCGCGCGGGAAGCGGGTTGCCCTGCGCCTCGGGCTCCCAGTAGATCGAGACGATCCACCAGCGATCCCGCTCGTGCAGGAGCTGGATGCTGTTGATGCCGCGCAGGAAGACCTCGCCTCCCTCTTCGCGCCGACCTTCGTAGGTGCTGAAGACGTGCACCAGGCGGCCGAACTCCTGGACCTCGCGGTGGATCTCCGACTCGTAGAAGCCCGACTGTTCGAAGAACGGCGCCGAGCGCTCGGCGTAGCCCGCGGGATCGTAGACGCGCAGCGCGAGCTCGCCGTCGTCGCGGGCCGGTCCCAGCGGGATCAGGCGCGCGCCCTCGGGGATGAAGAGGTGGTGGAAGCGGTCCCAGTCGCGCTCGGCTCCCGCCGGCCCGGAGATGACGTCGTAGAGCGCCTCGAGCGTGCTCTCCATGGAGCGGACGTCGGCGGAGTAGTCGGACTCTCGGGTGGGGCTGGAGGAGGACACGGCGAGGGGCGTCACCAGGAGTGTGATGAGGGCGGTTCGGATCATGGCAGTGGGGTCGAGAACTTCCTGTCTGGAGCAGGTCGCCGAGATCTCACTACCGCGGCGAGAGCGGGCATGCTCTAAGATGGCGAGGGTGCGCGCAGTGTTCGCGCCTGTCTTTCACTCATGTCGAACTCTGCCGCCCCCCCCGCGCGAGGTCCAGCCCGTGCCTCGGGAAGCACCTGGTTGATCTCGCCGGCCGTCGACGTGTTCGGCTTGGTGGGCAGCGTCGCCGTGAGCTACGCGCTGTTCTTCGCCTGGCAGGGCGGGCTGCTCGAGGCGGTGCACCTGGTCCCGATCTGGATCTTCGTGTTCCACGGGCCGCACTTCTTCGGGACGCTCACGCGGACCTTGCTCGACCGGCAGGCCTGGAACGAGCGCGGCGTGGTCTTCCTGCGGTCTTGGCTGTGGTTCCTGGTCGGGCCGGCGATCGTGGGCGCGGGGCTGCTCTTCGGCTCGCGCGACCTGGTCATGCTCTTCTTCTTCCTGGCGGCGGCCTGGGCCTTCCACCACGTCGTGAAGCAGCACTTCGGCTTCGTCGCGCTGTTCCGAGCGCGCAACCGGATCTTCGACCGCACGGACCTGCGGCTCACGCGCTACTACCTGATCTTCTCGCTGTGGGCGCCGGTGCTGATCCTGCTCACGAACCACCCGCACTGGCTGCAGCAGATTCCGGGCGTCGTCTCCCTGGCGGAGGTCGTGGGCCAGGACGAGCTCTGGCGGTCGTGCGAGCGGGCGCGCGGGGCGCTGACCTGGGGCTTCTGGGCGGCGCAGGTCGCGTTCCTCGCCACGCGCATCGGCGTGCGGCTGCGAGGCGGCCGAGTGCTCGTCATGGAGCTCGCGCTGATCGCCGCCTGTGTCTCCCTGAGTTGGGTCGTGGCGCAAGCGGCGCTGCGCTCGCCCGACGATCCCTGGGCAGCCTACGCGATCGTCCCCCTGATCACGATCTTCCACAACGTCCAGTACCACTGCCTGATCTGGCACTACAACCGGAAGAAGTACCGCGGGGAGGGCGCCGCCGATCGCTACGGGTGGGCGTCGGTCTTCAGCAGCCACCTCGTGGCCTACTTCCTGGGCGGCGTGCTCTACACGGCCGTCACCATCGGGCTGGAGTCCTACGGGCTGCCGCTCTTCGACCGCTCGACCTACACGGGCGAGATCCTGGTCGCCTTGCTGTGGGGCTTCTCGTTCCAGCACTACTACCTGGACGGAGTGATCTGGAAGGTGAGCCGCGACGCCGAGCTGCGCCGCATCCTCTCCTTCGCCTGAGTCCTGCGCTCCTGGCGTTGGCGGCGGGCGACGCTATCATCGTCGTGCCCATGCCTCGCCCGGTACCCGTCGCCCTGATCGGTCAGCAGTTCATGGGCCGCGCGCACAGCAACGCCTACAGCCAAGCGGCGCGCTTCTTCGACTTGCCGCGCGAGCCCGTCCGCCACACGATCTGCGGCCGCGACGAGGCGAGCTTGAAGGCCTTCGCCGAGCGCTGGGGCTGGGCGCACACGACGACGCGCTGGCAGGACCTGGCCGAGGACGACGCGATCGAGCTGGTCGACGTCTCGACCCCCAACGACCTCCACCGCGCGCCGGCGATCCGCATGCTCGAGGCGGGCAAGCACGTCGCCTGCGAGAAGCCGCTGGCCGGGACGCTCGACGACGCCCGCGCGATGCGCGACGCGGCGCGCAAGTCGAAGGCTCGCACCTTCGTCTGGTTCAACTACCGCCGCTGTCCCGCCGTCGCGCACGCCTTCGGGCTGATGCGCAAGAAGAAGCTCGGGCGGGTGTTTCACGTCCGCGCTCACTACCTCCAGAGCTGGGGCGGGCCCGAGACGCCGATGGCCTGGCGCTTCCGGAAGAAGCGGGCCGGCTCGGGAGCGCACGGGGACCTGAACGCTCACTCGGTCGACCTGGCGCGGTTCCTGATGGGGGAGGAGATCGCCGAGGTGCACGGCGCCGTGGCGCGCACCTTCGTCAAGGAGCGGCGCGATGCGGTCACGGGCAAGCAGGCCAAGAGCGACGTCGATGACTGCGTCCTCTTCAACGCCAGCTTCCAGAGCGGAGCGACGGCGAGCTTCGAGGCTTCGCGCCTCGCGACGGGACACCTCAACCGCAACTTCATCGAGATCAACGGCGAGAAGGGGGCGCTGCGCTTCGACTTCGAGAACATGAACGTGCTCTGGGTCTGCGACGACGAACCCGGGCCGGAGTCGAACGGGTGGCGCCGTGTCATGTGCACGTCGGGAGAGCACCATCCCTACGTCGGCAACTGGTGGCCCGACGCGCACCTGATCGGCTACGAGCACGGCTTCGCGAACATGGTCGCCGACATGATGCGGGCCCTCGCCGGGAAGAAGCCCGCCGTCCCTCTGCCGGACTTCGAGGACGCCTACCAGACCCAGCGCGTGCTGGAGGCGGCGCTCGTCGCGGCGCGCGAGCGCAGGTCCGTGAAGCTCTCCACCATTCGATAACGGAGCCCTGGAACCATGCCGAGACCCGTCTGCCTGTTCACCGGTCAGTGGGCCGACCTGCCCCTCGAGACCCTGGCCGCGAAGGCGGCCGACCTGGGCTACGAGGGCCTCGAGCTCGCCTGCTGGGGCGACCACTTCGACGTGCACCGCGCGGCGACGGACGACGCGTACTGCGACGCGCACTGGGAGCTGCTCGCGGACCACGGTCTGGCGAGCTACGCGGTGAGCGCCCACCTCGTCGGCCAGGCGGTCTGCGACCGGATCGACGAGCGCCACCAGAGCATCCTGCCGGAGGCCGTCTGGGGCGACGGCGACCCGGAAGGCGTGCGGCAGCGCGCGGCCGAGGAGATGAAGACCACGGCGAGGGCCGCCGCGCGCTTCTTCGGGCGCGCGCCGAGGGCCGTGAAGGAGCGCCTCGAAGCCACCGGCCGCATCGTCGTCAACGGGTTCACGGGCAGCTCGATCTGGCCCTTGCTCTACTCGTTCCCGCCGGTCCGCAAGGAACAGATCGAGGCGGGCTACGCGGACTTCGCCACGCGCTGGGGCGCGATCCTGGACGCCTTCGCGCAAGCCGGCGTGCACTTCGCACTCGAGGTGCACCCGACGGAGATCGCCTTCGACATCCACACGACGCGCCGCGCGCTGGCCGCGCTCGATCACCACGCTCACTTCGGGTTCAACTTCGACCCGTCGCACTTCGGCTACCAGGGCGTCGACTACCTGGGCTTCCTCGAGGAGTTCGCCCCGCGCATCTTCAACGTGCACGTGAAGGACGTGTGGTGGGCGGAGGCCGGCGCGCGCATCGGCGTGTTCGGCGGCCACGCGGACTTCGGCGAGCCCGGGCGTTTCTGGGACTTTCGCTCCCCCGGCCGCGGGCGCATCGACTTCGAGTCGGTCATCCGCGCGCTCAACCACGCCAACTATCAGGGACCGCTGACGGTCGAGTGGGAGGACCCCATGATGGACCGCGAACACGGTGCCGCCGAGGCGGCCGACTTCGTCCGGGCGCTCGACTTCGAGCCTTCGGAGCGCGCCTTCGACGCCGCCTTCGCCGACGGCAACCGGAGCGACGCATGAGCTCGAGCTCGACCCCGAGACCGCTCCCGGGAGGGCTGACCCTGCGCCTCTCGGTGATGATGTTCCTCCAGTACGCGATCTGGGGAGCGTGGCTGCCGATCCTCTATCCGTTCCTGCTCGGCCACCGGCAGTTCGAGCTGGGCCAGGTCGGGCAGGTCCTCGCGGCGGGAGCCCTCGGCGCGATCATCGGCCCCTTCATCGCGGGCCAGATCGCGGACCGCTGGTTCTCCACCGAGCGCTTCCTGGCCGTGAGCCACCTGGCCGGCGCCTACCTTGTCTGGAGGCTGGCGGACACGACGGACTTCGCGACCTTCCTCGCGCTCTCGGCCTTCTACGGGGTCATCTACGCGCCGACGCTGGCGCTCACGAACGCGCTCGCGTTCCACCACATCCCCGACCGCGACCGCGACTTCGGGCGCATCCGCTTGTGGGGGACCATCGGGTGGATCGTCGTGGGGATCGCGGTGGGGCAGTGGCTGCTCCTGAAGCACACTCCGGCCAACGTGGCTTCGGAGCTCGTGCAGGCGGCCCAGGACGCAGGTCGCGCCGACGCCTTCCGTCTCAGCGCGTACCTCGGGATCTTCATGGGCATCTACTGCCTGACGCTCCCGCACACTCCGCCCGACAGGGAGGCGAAGACCAACGCGTCGCTCGCCGCACTGGGATCCATTCGCAAGCAGCCGCTCCTGGCCCTCTTCCTGATCGCGGTCCCGATCAGCTGCATCCACCAGTTCTACTTCGTGTTCGCCGCCGACTTTCTCAGCGCCTACGGGCGCGATGCGGCCGGGGCCATCAACAAGATCTTCGGCGTGGGCGGCGGCGGCCTGATGACCATCGGGCAGATGTCGGAGATCCCGGTCCTGGCCGCCATCCCGCTGCTGGCCCGCAGGGTCTCCCGCAAGGGACTGCTGATGACCGGCATCCTGGCCTACGCCGCGCGCATGGCGCTCTTTGCCTACACGGACTCCCTGCCGACGGTGCTCCTGGGAGTCGCGCTGCACGGACTCTGCTTCGGGTGCTTCGTCTTCGTGGCATTCATGGTCGTCGACGAGGAGACCACGGCCGACGTGCGCGCCTCCGCCCAGAACCTGTTCAACCTGGTCATCGTCGGGATCGGGATCGGGGTCGGCAGCTGGGTGTCGACCCAGGTCGGAGCCTGGGCCACGGTGGGCGGCCAGATGGACTTCACGAAGCTGTTCGGAGCCGCCATGTGGGCCGCGCTGGTCTGCCTGGCCTTGCTCGCCGTCATCTACCCCGGCCAACCTCGAAAGGCCTGAAGGCACGCCATGCGCACGACACCTCTCCGCCTCACCGCACTCCTCGTCTCGCTCCTGTGCGCCGGCTGTCAGGCCCTGGGCCCGGACTCCGAGTGGACGCAACTCCTCGACGGCAACACGCTCGAGCACTGGCGGGGGCACCGCCGGCCCGACGTCCCCGCGGGGTGGGTCCTCACTGACGGTGTCCTGGCCTTCACGCCGGGCATCGACGGAGGGGACCTGATCACACGCGACGAGTTCGACGACTTCGAGCTGCGCCTCGAGTGGAAGATCTCCGCGAACGGCAACAGTGGGATCTTCTTCCACGTGTCCGAGGACTACGAGCAGACCTACGAGACCGGCCCGGAGATGCAGGTGCTCGACAACGCGGTCCTCGGCGACAGTGGTGACCCGCGCACTTCCGCCGGAGGCAACTACGCCCTCCACGCCCCGCGGCGCGACGCGGCCGCTCCCGTGGGCGAGTGGAACCGCGTGCGGATCACCGTCCACGGAGACCGTGTCGAGCACTGGCTCAACGACGTCCTGGTCGTGAGCTACCGACTCTGGACCGCCGAGTGGTCGGCCCTCGTCGCCGCGAGCAAGTTCATCGACATGCCCGGCTACGGCATCCAGCGCAAGGGCCACATCGCCTTGCAAGACCACGGCAATCGGGTCTGGTACCGGAACGCGCGGATCCGTCGGTTCTAGCCGTAGGAATCGCGCCTATCCGAACGCAGTGTCGGGCTGGAGTGGGCCTGCACTCCCGAACGGCAGGGCGGACTTCCGGCTCACCCAACGAACTCGATGATGAAGCTACGGATCGCACTGTTGGCCGCGCTCGCCGGCGCCGGTTGCTCCGAGGAAGACCCCCGGCCGTCGATCATCCTCGTCTCGTGGGACGCCGTTCGCGCGGATCACACCAGCCTGCACGGCTACGAGCGCGCGACCACTCCGAACCTCGACCAGCTCGCCACCGAAGCGCTCGTCTTCGAGCGAGCTCACACGACTCAGCCCTACACGATGTCTCACATGGGGCTCTTGACCGGTCTCTATCCGAGCGCTCATGGCGTCGACGAGAATCACGGGCTCTCGCCTCGATTGCCGACGCTTGCCGAGCGACTGCAAGCCGAAGGCTACGACACGGTGGCGCTGTACCACCCGGGGTGGATCGATGAGCGCTAC
>Ga0070726_10005145_pt1 | contig 10063 bp, 10 predicted proteins | sample tdAd471_FD_67275 | JGI IMG/M metagenome (GOLD analysis project Ga0070726, IMG submission 67275) | Marine sediment microbial communities from the Atlantic coast under amendment with organic carbon and nitrate - tdAd47.1 | ecosystem: Environmental > Aquatic > Marine > Coastal > Sediment | place...
CAGAAACTTGCCATTGAGCTTTCCTTCACAATCATGCGCGGTTGGGCATTATCTGACAGCGAGCAATTCACACTGACCGGCCTCAAAGACACATATACCTATCAGTTATGGCAACGGCGGGTTTTCACCGAACTGAGCAAGGAGAGCTACCTTCGCCTTACCTGCGTCATCGATGTAAACCGGCAACTGAAGCTATTGGGCACGCCAGCCACTTCAGCCGTCCGGTGGCTCAAATCGAGCAACCCCGCTTTTCAGAATCAAAGCCCACTCCAACATATGCTCGACCATGGCCTGGAAGGTATTCAAGATGTGAGCAGGGTTCTTTGTCAGCAGGCTCACTACCCGCTCAAAACCACCCACCTTCACTAACCATCCCTATTCACGACCCGCCAAAGGAGGCACCAATGACTGCTTCTCACGCTACTGCTACGCCTAAAATCGCTGGTACACAGCCCCTAAAGACAGTGACAACCGAATATCTCACCACCTGCCACAAAGAGTTCATTGCATGGCTCTTTGAACAAGCTGCCAAAGGCGGTTATCACATTCTGCTCGTGCTCGCGGGATTGATCTCTGAAACCACAAATTGGTTCTGAGGGAGGCAAGACATGAACAAAATATATGATGGCGTCATCGAAGACGCATGCCTCGTTTCCTTTGCAGATGCTCCCGAGCATCACAAAAATCTTCGTTTGCTTTGTGGTATCGTTGTCGAAGATAAGTTCCAGCGCTTCCGCCCTGGCGATGCCTTCCGGTCATCGCCTGTCATTGAGGTTGATGGCAACAATGTACGAACCGCCAACAGCCTATATCAGGTAAAAGGCCCGCTGGACCATATCGAACTACCTTGGTCTCATCTTGAGGCAGTACTCCGCTTGATGCACCCAACGGAAATCAAAGGTTTTGTGGATGAGGGTTTCACCGAGATCCTTATTCAACCCGAAAATTAAAAAATGAAGTAGCGACTGTCCCCCGTCATATCTTTCACTGTATCCGAGAGACGAAAACGTCGGCTTTGTGGTAGCATAATCGGCGTCATCCTTTCCGGTGTCATAACCCAAACTGGCCACACACAACGTTGGGCTACCGACACTCATGCACCTCAACTGTTAGATGGCTGATTCCAACCTCTTGGGTAAGGCGGGCCTTATAATGATCCGGATGCTTCGGGGTGTGGGTGACGATCGAAACAATGACTGAGAGCTGGTTTGAGTTCAAACGCCAGACATGAAGGTCGGCTACCTTGTCCTCACCTTCCCCTTCGATCAGGTTGACGATCTTCTCGCGCGCGCCGGTGTCATCGTGCCGGTCCAGGAGGACCGCCGCTGTGTCCTTGCCGAGGCCAATGGCCCAACGGGTGATGATGATGGCGCCCACAATGCCCATCACTGGGTCCATCCACGCCCAGCCCAGCGATTTGCCGGCGAGGAGCGCGATGATTGCCAGAACCGACGTGAGTGCGTCCGCAAGCACATGCAGGTAGGCCGCCCGTAAGTTATGGTCATGATGGTGACTGTGGCTGCTGTGAGCATAGTCATGGTGATGATAGTCGTGATGACCGCCGCCGAGCATGAAGGCGCTGGCGACATTGACCACAAGTCCCAGCACCGCCACGGCAATCGCCTGGTCGAACTGGATAGCCTGCGGCGTGATCAGTCGCTCAAAGGACTCAACGGCCATCAGAAGCGCCACCACGCCGAGCACGATGGCGCTTGAGTAACCACCCAGCAGGCTCACCTTGCCGGTGCCGAAGCTGAAGGCGTCATTGGCGGCATGCTTGCGCGCATAGGCGTAGGCGAACAGCGTGATCCCAAGCGCGGCCGCATGGGTGCCCATGTGCCAGCCGTCGGCCAGGAGCGCCATGGAGCCGAAAGCAAGCCCGGCCGCGATCTCGCCCACCATCATGATGACGGTGAGCCACACCACCCGGCGGGTGCTTTTCTCCGCCTTCTCGCTGGCGCCATGAAAATCATGGCTGTGCATCCATTGGTCCATCTTGTCCGCGTGCATTGCGTTTGCTCCGTTCCATGGAAAAAGGGAAGTGGCGCGGCCCCGAGGGGCCACGCCAGGTCAGTTTAGGCCTTGGCTGCGGCTTCGCCAGCACCCTTGGCCTGCGTTTTTTTGCCGAACAGGCTGTAAAGCACCGGCAGCACCACGAGCGTCAGTAGCGTTGACGAAATGATGCCGCCGATTACCACGGTGGCCAGCGGACGCTGTACCTCGCTACCGATCCCCACATTGAGCGCCATGGGTACAAAACCGAGGCTGGCGACAAGCGCGGTCATCATCACGGGTCTGAGCCGCACGAGCGCGCCCTCACGGATCGCCTCGGCGAAGGCTTTGCCGCCGTCCAGAAGCCCTCGGATGAAAGAGACCATCACTACGCCGTTCAGCACCGCCACGCCCGAAAGCGCGATAAAGCCGACAGCGGCAGAGATGGAGAACGGCATATCCCGCAGGAGCAAAGCCGCAACCCCGCCGGTGAGCGCGAGCGGGATACCGCTGGAGACGATCAACACATCCCGCCAGTTACCAAAGAGCGTGTAAAGAAGCCCCAGGATCAGGAGGAGTGCCGCAGGCACCACAAGGCGCAACCGCTCAGCCGCCGAAATCAACTGCTCGAATGTGCCGCCATAAGTGATCCAGTAACCCGCGGGCACACCAACGTCCCGCGCAACCGTGGACCTGACTTCTTCGACAAAGCTGCCGAGATCACGGCCCCGCACATTGGCGGTGACCACCACGCGGCGCTTGCCGTTTTCGCGGCTGATCTGGTTTGGCCCGATCGCTACTTCAATCGAGGCAAGCTCCGACAGTGGCACGAAAGAGAGGTTATCCTCGTCCCCTTCCCGCAGATGGTCTGGGAGCGGCACAGGCAACCGTCCGATGGCGGCCACATTATCGCGCAGGCTTTCCGGCAGGCGCACCACGATATCGAAACGGCGATCGCCCTCGAATATCTGGCCCGATGCCCGGCCGCCCACAGAGGTGGCAATCACGTCCTGCGCGTCGGCAACAGAGAGGCCGTAGCGTGCGAGTGCTTCCCGGTTTGGGATCACCGACAGGATCGGCAGGCCCGTGGCCTGTTCCACCTGGATATCGGCAGCGCCTGGGATAGAGCCCATCACACCTTCGATTTCCTTGGCGGTCGCCAGAAGTGTGTCGAGATCATCACCAAACACCTTCACGGCCAGGTCTGCGCGCACACCCGAGATCAGCTCATTAAAGCGCATCTCAATGGGCTGGGTGAACTCATACTTGTTGCCGGGATAGGTGAGCATCACGGCCTTGATTTCCTCAACCAGTTGCGCTTTTGGCTTCTTCGGATTTGGCCATTCCTTCCTGTCCTTGATCAGGATGAAGGTGTCGGCCACGTTCGGCGGCATCGGGTCCGTCGCCACATCGGCGGTGCCGATCTTGGAGACGATCTTGTCCACTTCCGGGAACTGCCGCAGGCGGTCTTCGAGCGCAAGCTGCATGTCGATCGCCTGGCTGAGGCTGGTGCCCGGAATACGGAGCGCATGCATTGCGATGTCGCCCTCATCCAGGTTCGGAATGAACTCAGACCCCATTTTGGACGCTACATAGCCGGTACCTGCGAGGAGACCCAGAGCCCCCAGCACGACAAGAACTCGTGCCTTCAGGACGAAGCCGAGAAGGGGCGCATAGACGGACTTGGAGGCACGCACCACAGCGCTTTCCTTTTCCTGCACCTTGCCTGTCACGAATGTCGCAACTGCAGCCGGTACAAAGGTAATGGAGAGTACAAGCGCGCTGAGGATCGCCAGCACCACGGTGAAGGCCATCGGGTGAAACATCTTCCCTTCAACGCCTGTGAGCGCAAAGATCGGGACGTAGACCACGGCAATGATCACAACACCGAAAATGCTGGGTTTGATGACTTCCTTGGTCGCGTCGGCCGCCAAGGCATGACGTTCCTCCTTTGAAAGCAATCGACCAAGCTTGTGCTGTTCCGCAGCAAAGCGCCTGAGACAGTTTTCAACGATGATCACAGCCCCATCAACGATCAGGCCAAAATCAAGCGCCCCCAGGCTCATCAGGTTGCCGGAAATGCGGTTCTCCACCATGCCCGTGATGGTCATCAGCATGGAAAGCGGGATCACGAGAGCCGTGATCAGCGCCGCCCGCACATTGCCGAGCATAAACAGCAGGATCACGATCACCAGAAGCGCACCCTCAACAAGGTTCTTGGCCACTGTTTCGATCGTTTTGTCCACCAGCACTGTGCGGTTATAGGCGGGCTTGATGACAATACCGACCGGCAGCGTTTCGTTAATCTCCGCCACCTTCTCGTCAACCGCCTTGGAGACGACGCGGCTGTTTTCGCCGATCAGCATGAAGACAGTGCCCAGCACCACCTCATGCCCGCTTTGGGTAGCGGCGCCCGTGCGAAGTTCCTCACCAAGGATGACATCCGCCACATCTGTCAGGCGGATCGAAACGCCATGCCGCTGGGTCACGATAATCTTCTTCAGGTCCTCGATGCCGTCGGCTTGGCCTGGCACGCGCACCAGATACTGCTCACCCGCGCGTTCGATATAGCCCGCACCCACGTTGGCATTGTTGCGCTCCAGCGCTTCGATGATGTCATCAAGACCAAGGCCAAAGGCCGACAACTTGTCCGGCCAGGGTGTTACGTGGAACTGCTTTTGGTACCCACCGATGGTGTTCACCTCAGTGACGCCTTTAACCGTCACAAGCTGCGGCCGCACAACCCAGTCATGGATGGTGCGCAGGTCGGTGGGCGTATAGGCCTCGCCGTCTGCATTCACCGCACCTGGCAGGGCATCGACGGTGTACATGTAAATCTCCCCCAGACCTGTGGCGATTGGTCCCGGCTCGGGCTCAATGCCCGGTGGCAGATCAGCTTTTGCCGTTTGCAACCGTTCGTTCACAAGCTGGCGAGCGAAATAAACATCGGTGCCATCTTCGAACACCACGGTAACCTGCGACAGACCGTAGCGGGAGATCGAACGTGTATAATCAAGCTTCGGCAGGCCCGCCAGGGCCGTCTCAATCGGGAAAGTAATGCGTTGCTCTGCCTCAAGTGGCGAATAACCAGGCGCTTCCGTGTTGATCTGCACCTGCACATTGGTAATGTCCGGCACAGCATCGATAAGTAGGCGCTGGAAGTTAAATGCTCCCAGAGCTGCGACCGCTATAACGAGGACCAGAACTGTCCATCGCTTGGCGATCGCTAAAGATATCAATCTATCTAGCATGATAATTCCTTTGAACGCCTAGTGGTCGTGTGACGCGCCATCTTTTTCGATGTCCGCCTTGATGATGAAGCTGTTCGTGGTGACATAGGGCTGGCCCGGTTTGATGCCGCCCAGCACTTCAACCCAATCGGGTGTGCGTTCGCCCAGTTCCAGCATCCGCACCTCATAGGTCGCACCCACACGGGCAAACACCACAGTGAAATCGCGGAAGCGCTGCAGCGCTTCGGGCTTCACGGCAAGCGGCACCTCGCGCCGGCCAACCACAGCCTGGCCCTTCACGGTCATGCCCGGAATCCATTCCTTTGCCGGGTTTGCGAGCGGCGCATGCATGATCAGCGTTTGTGTCGCGCTCTCGGCTGTTGGAAGATAGAACTCCAGCTCTGTTTCAGCCGTATGGCGACCATCAACCGAACTGATCTTCACTTTCTGGCCAGGGCGCACGGTATCGGTATCGCCCGGATAGACATGGAAATCCACGCGCAGTCGCGTGAGGTCCCCGATCACAAAAAGCGGCCGGTCATAGACCACATCGCCTTTCTGAGCCGTCCGGCTGACGATCACACCGTCCATAGGGGCGGTGATATCATAAGGCTGCAGGCTTTCGTTGCTTTCGATCCTAGCCAGCACTTCACCAGCCTTGACCGTCTGCCCCTCGGTCTTACGCACCTCCAGGATCTTGCCCGGGAAACGTGCCCTTAGGGTAGACTCGGCGTCTGGCGCGAACTCCACGCGCCCCAACAGATCCAGCGTTGTCTCGATGATTTTCGGGCCCACAGGTTCGACCTCAATACCCATCTGCTGCGCCATGGGGGCGCTGATGGTGGAGCGGCCTTCATAGCTGTCGTAGGTCCAGCGGTGTGTCCTGCCTTTGTATTTGGCCTCTACCTTCACATCGAAAGAGTGCGGTTCAGTGACCACCCCGTCGCCAGAGAGATAGTCACCCGCAGCGGAAAAAGGGAAGTAATTTTCTTCGCCGTCCAGACGGCCCAGCGTGATGCTGGCCTCGACGTTTTGCGGCGACACCGGCTGACCACCTTCATAGGCATAAAGGCGGAACTGCGGCGGCGTGCCTTGTTCAAAGATGGTGACCTCGATGGCGAAATCACCATCCGACAATAGGCGCCCGCCATTCGGCCCCTTGGGGACTTCATCATGAGTTGCTTCACCGTGGCCGTGACCACCTTCATCATGGGAATGGTCGTCGTGCTCACCGCACGCCGCGAGCATCAGCGTGGCGACAGCAAGCGTTGTCAGTTTCTTCAAAATAGACTGTGTCATAATCAATTTCCTTCGCGATCGTTTTGGTCTTCCGCCTCTGCCGTTAGTGCGGCGGCGGGCGTGATCGCGTTTGTGGAATAGGTTGCTGTCAGGCGGTTGATATCGGCCTGCGCCAGATGAAAACGGGTCACGGCATCAAGCTGCTGCATTTCAATGTCAGCGAAAAGCGACTGAGCCGCAAACACATCCAGGTAGGACGCTGCCCCCTTTGCCATCCGGTCTATGACGAGTTTCTTGGCTGTCTCAGCCGCGCGCCTGTTTGCGTCCAACTGGCGTGCCATTTGGAAGGCACTTAGCTGGCGATTATGAGCCATCATCAACTGGCTGGAAAGCTGACGCTCCACCTCCAGGCTCTCAAACCTAGCGCGGCTAATGGCTGCGCGTGCCCGGCTGATATTGCCCTTGTTGGTGTCATGGATCGCCAGCGGGATCGATACCCCCGCAACCGCAGCCACATCGGATGTCTGCTGGTGATAACGCAGACCGACGCGCACCGTCGGGTCCTGTACAGCCTTGGCTTTCTCAAGCTTCAAGGCTGCAGACTGGGCGGCCTCTTTCTTTCGCCAGACCTCCATATCAGGGGCGTCCAGGACTGCCTCTGGTGTTACCGGTGTCACAGCATCGGGCAGCACCAGCACGTCCGTCGCCTCCAGGGCAAAATCAGCCGCGGCATCACCCCACAATCCCGCGAGCGCAATCCTGGCAGCGTCCAACTGCCGCTTGGCTTCCTGCAGATGGTTGTCGGCATTCAGGGTACGAATAGCGGCGTTCTGTGCGGCAAGCTCAGAGTCCTTACCAGCTGTTACCCGTTTGCGGATCGCAGTCTCAATGTCCCGCAAAATCACGAGCTGCGCCTCAAGCGCGGCGACGCGTGCCTTTGCACCCACGGCCTGCACATAGGCCTTCTCGGCCACATGAATGAGGTCCAGGCGGCGCACATGCCACTCGGCTTCAGTGATGCCCGCTTTCTCTTGCGCCAACTGGGTCCTGAGGCCACGCTTGTTGCCGCGCTCATATTGCTGGGCGTAGGTGACGGTCAGCTCCGTCCGGTCCAGCCCGGTGAAGGGGCCGGTGCCAGTGAAGTTCTCTATCTCCGCCCCAATGGTTGGGTTGGGCTTTACCCTCACTTGCAAAATCGCGGCATCCATCTCGGCCAAACGGGCACGTGCCGCCTCCAAACTCGGAGAGGCTTCAAGAACACGCTGAATGGCGGCGTCCTTGGTCAGTATGGTCTCGGCGAAGCTGGGCGAGGCAAAGGATGCCAAACCAGCCAATAAGCCGACAGCAGCACAAGCTGCTCTCTTTTGAAAATACATGATGCTCTTCTCTCATCAAATACAACAGGAGACGCCTAGCGGGAGGCCCGACGCCATTGTCAGAATCTGAAGAAATTAAGCCAGAGGAGGAGGAATAGGCGGCCTGTGCCCGTGGGGACGAGCGCGCTCGTTGGCGACAAGGCCGTAACGGGCAGTGAAATGCTCCAGGACCGGTACGGCGACCGCATCCACTTCAATGAAAACATTGAGAAGCGTGTGAAACCCGACGTGGGCAGACTTGCCGTCCAGCGTGTCATGCTCGGTCGGTTCATCATCGTCATGGCTGTGCGCCATTTCACTGGCGTGAACCTGAACGTGCGCGCTTTTGATATGGTCATGGTCCATATCAAAGACAGCTAGGTCGATAAAACGCATGAACATCAACGCAAAAAGCGCTGTCAATGCTACATGTCGTTTGACCAAGGTTGCCGTCATTTATCTGCCAAGTTCATTAGGAGAGGGCGGATGGTAGGCCGGAGCGCGCCACTGATCAACCCCGATGGCGCGAATGTGATTATTACTGCTTCAGGCCCTGGATCTCATAACTGCCCTTGAGCTTCAGCTTGATCGTCATGGCCACATCGGTCTTGTTCTTCCAGTACCAGCCGTGGGAGCCTTCCCATGGCGCATAGAAAAGCCCGCTCATGCCCGATGACGTGGCAATGGCAAAACTTTCATAATAGCCTGTGGTGTCGCCCTGCGGTTCACCGTGAAAGTCGTAATACAGCTCGCCGCCTTCGACGCTCCATTCATGCTGAACCTTGCCGCCAGGCATCATGTGCAACTTATATTCAAGCCCCTTGCCAGGGGCGATTTCAATCTCGACCGTATCCTCCCGCACGGGGAAGGCCTGTGCGGCATCGGAGGCCTGTTCCGCCTCGGCTGCAGGGGCTTCATCCGCTGCAGCAGCAATTTGTGTAAGGCCTAGTGCCTTACCGGTGCCAAGCGGGTCGATTTCATATTCGGCAGGCAAGATAAGCGTAACAAGCGCCACACCGGCAAGCACGGCGGCGGCAAGCGTGCCACGCACGAGCGATGTGGTTGAAAGCAACTGATGATCGTCAGACATATATGCCCCCTTAGGCAACGAAATAGCCGGTGAGCTGAAAGCCGATCAGCATCATCCCGGCGGACATTAGCAAGAAATTGGTGATGGTGGCGAACCGGCTGAAGCTCTCGTGCCGCCGCCAGAAGGCCAGCAGCAACAGAATGATCATGAGCGCCGACAGTTGCCCCAGCTCAACCCCCACATTGAAGGACAGCATGTTGCCGACCAGATTTTCTTCATCGAGCGGGAAGTCCTGTAGTTTCGTCGCGAGGCCGAAGCCGTGGAACAGGCCGAAGATCAATACCATGGCACGCGTATCAGGCCGCCAGCCCACGGTACGTTCAAAGCCACCCAGATTATCGAAACCCTTGTAGACCACCGACAGGCCGATGATAGCGTCGATCAGATACGGATTGACGGCAATATCGTTGAGCACGCCGGTCATCAGCGTCAGGCTGTGACCAATAGTGAAGAGCGTGACATACAAAAGCACGTCTTTTGATTTATAGAGAAAAAAGATCACACCCACGAGAAACAGCAAATGGTCATAGCCTGTGACCATATGCTTGGCGCCGATATACATGAAGGCAATCACCTCCAGCCCAGCATTCTGCAGCAGAAACTGTTTCGTTCCCTCATCCACCCCGTGCGCCCAGGCGCCGGTTGAGCTTCCCAAAACAAGAGCCGCCAACAGTGCAGCCAGCGCGAAAATCGTTTTTATCATGAACTGTTTCCATCCCCTTGGTTGGGAAACAGTCATAAACGGAAAAATGATGAAAGCAAGGAGAGCCGTTTGGGCACTTGAGGTGGCAAATGGCGAAGGATAGTCCGTTCAAGAGGCTTAGGAAGTAATTGCTTAGGACCTTACGTCGTATCATCCATGTTTCTGACAAAGACTATGATCGGCTAGAACCTTGATAATCCGGCAGTCCGAAATCGTTTCTCCTGAACAATTGGTAATCATGCGCTTCAGTTCTGCCTGCATCACCTGAAGCGCCGCAATCTTGCGTTCTACCTCTTTAAGATGACCTCGTGCGATTGCATCAACTTCCTCGCACGGTCTATCGGGCTGATCTGAAAGCTCCAGAAGGTTCCTGATATCATCAAGGGAGAAGCCCAGTTCGCGACTATGTCGAATGAAGGTCAACCGCTCCAGATGAATTTCATTGTAGAGGCGC
>Ga0070726_10005148_pt1 | contig 10056 bp, 5 predicted proteins | sample tdAd471_FD_67275 | JGI IMG/M metagenome (GOLD analysis project Ga0070726, IMG submission 67275) | Marine sediment microbial communities from the Atlantic coast under amendment with organic carbon and nitrate - tdAd47.1 | ecosystem: Environmental > Aquatic > Marine > Coastal > Sediment | place...
GATTATTTCTTGAATCACGAGATTATGCGGTATGTAGTAAGCGTAAAGTAAGCGCACAAAATCGGCAGGTGGGTAAAGACTGGCCTACCCATGGGGATACGATGATTGGCCTGACTCGCCTGAATAATATCGAAGCTTGTATTAAGGCTGTACTGCAGGATAACATTCCAGGAGATTTTATTGAAACTGGGGTATGGAAAGGTGGAGCCACGATTTTCATGAAAGCCTTGTTGGTCGCTCATCAGGTTTCGGATCGCCGAGTATGGGTAGCTGATTCTTTCGAGGGGCTGCCGCCACCAGATGAACAAAGTTTCCCAGCAGATATTGGCGACCAACACTCAGGTATGAAGGAGCTGGCTATATCATTGGAAGAAGTGAAGCGGAATTTTGAAAAATACAACCTACTTGACGATCAAGTCCAATTTCTGAAAGGATGGTTTAAAGATACGCTTCCAACCGCCCCGATAGAAAAGTTGGCTTTACTGCGTCTGGACGGGGATATGTACAGCTCAACCTATACGGCCCTCACTCACCTCTACCCCAAATTGTCTCCTGGTGGGTTTATCATTATCGATGATTGGGGCGCAGTGGCCGCCTGCCAAGAAGCTGTGCTGGATTACCGAAAAGAGAATGAGATCACGGAAAAGATAGAAGAAGTCGATTGGACGGCGGTTTATTGGAGAAAAAGCGATTAACTAGTGAATCAAGTCTTTACTACACTTCTACAAATGGCCTAAGCTTATGGATATTGCCAATAATCGGCTAGCCAACTTCATCAAAAGATCTCCTTATTGGCATGAAATGGTTTCTAAGTTCATTGCCTGGAGTTTGGGGAATAAGTGGGTTTGGATGCGGTCTATCCTGGGAAGTCGAGCCTACAATGCTTGGCAAAAAGCAGCACCTATACAGCCAATTTCTTATTCAGTAGTTATCCCTACCATTTGGAAATCAGCTGTATTAACGGAATTGGTAGAAGTACTCAATTCATCAGATTGGGTAAAAGAGATCATCTTAATTGATAATGCGGGAGAAGAGGGTCGCCATTTGCACACTTATTCCAAAGTTAAGGTCCAGAATCAGCCGACCAATTTATATGTCAATCCGGCCTGGAATCTAGGAGTAAGTTTGGCGCAATCTCCCTATGTCATACTTTGCAATGATGATATTCTTTTCAATCCCAGCATCCTGAAAGATGTGAGCAAAATGGTAGTCAGAGAGGACATTGGGCTCATCGGAATTTATGAGAACTGCTTTTTCAAATCTCCTACAAGGCCCCAAAACTTCCATTGGCGATTCCTGCCAAAGATGTGCTGGGGTTTTGGAACTTTGTTGATTTTTCATAAACAAAATTACTTGTCTATCCCCAAGGAATTAAAAGTTTGGTACGGCGATAGTTTTCTTTTTACTCAAATGACTAAGACACATCTGGGTATCAGTGGTATTTCAATCCAAACCCAAATGAGTAGCTCCTCTGATTCTCCGGTGTTCAATTCGATCAAAGAAGCAGACCTACAGTGGTATGACATCCATTACGCACCTTAAGTACTTGTTTGGAGGTAGCTTAATGCGCTCCCATAAATGCTAGATGATTCGCATTTATGGGAGCGGCTTCTCTGGAGGCCTAGAGATTTCCGAGGGAGTTTGCAGGTGGGGAACACCTACAAGAGCCTGCAAGGGCGGCGGTTCACTCCGCTCGCAAGGCTTCTACCGGATTGGCGCGTGCCGCCCGAAATGCCTGAATAGCAACGGTCCCTAAGGCAACCAGCAAAGAAGTGAGAATCGTGATAGCAAAAGGCCCAAAACTCGGTTTTACACTATAAGCAAAATCTTGGAGCCATTGTGTCGATAACCAATAGGCTACAGGGATAGCCACCAAACTTGCAATACCAACTAGAGCTATAAATTGCCCGCTCAGTAGCAGAACCACTTGCTGGATAGAAGCACCTAATACTTTCCGAATGCCGATTTCTTTAGTTTTCTGCTGGGCCATGTAAGTGGACAAACCTAATAAACCTAAAATAGCAACAATAATAGTGAGTACAACACTATAAAACATGGTATTCCGCAAGGTGCTATACTGCTCATATTGAGCAGCAAAAGATTGATCTAGAAACTCATATCGAAAAGGATGATTCGGTTCCACTTGTAGCCATTTTTCTTTGATAAAAGCCAGCGTATTTTGCCAATCTGCCGTTTGTAAACTAATAGCAGAGATTGGGCGATAAACCGGATTGGCAAATAAGGCTAGTGGACCAATCTCATTGTCTAAGCCCAAATGATGATAATCCTTTACCACTCCTACGATTTTACCCCACTGCTCATACCAAGGTAAACGGATGCGATGTCCTATCGGGTTTTCCAATTGCAAGCGTTTTACAAAGGCTTCATTCACTACAAATGCCTCTAAGGTATCAGTTGGGAAATCACGAGAGAAAAACCGTCCTTGCACCATCTCCAAACCCAGTACATCAGCATAATCATAGTCAACAAAAGCAAAATCCGGGCTGAAATAAGTATTCTCTCTTTCAGCAATTTCCAATGTATAATTGGTAGTCTCCTGCCCCGGAAAGAAGGAAGCAGTAGAGACCTTATCTATTCCAGGATGGCTGATCAAGTCTTGTTTGACGGCTTCCACATTTCGCCAGGAGTCTTGGTAATTCATCGGAATGGTAATTACCTGTTCATCCTTGAAACCCAAATCTTGCTGTAGCATAAATTGAACCTGGTCGTACATGACTAGCATTACGACGCCCAGAACCACCACCCCTGTAAATTGCGCAACAACCAGACTTTTACGAAACAAACCACCGCCCAGCTTCAATCGCTGACCAGACAAAACCTGCATCGGACGAAAGGCTGACAATACGAAAGCGGGGTAAATTCCGGCCAATAAGCCCACGAACAGACTGATACCTAACCAAGGTACAATCAAGCTAAGGAAGTCTTTTCCAATCAATACGATTTCGCGGCCACACACCTGGTTAAAAACCGGTAAGACCAGCTCCGCTAAGGGAATCGCAATCAATAAAGCAACAACACTTTGTAAGGCTGATTCTACTAAAAATTGCCCCATCAACTGTGTTTTCACCGCGCCACCTACTTTTCGAATCCCGATTTCTCTAGAACGATTCACCGCCCTGGCTGTCGATAAATTTACATAATTAACCACCGCTACAAAAAGTACCAAAGTGGCTATAAACCCAAGTATATACAAATAGCGTAAATTCCCTTTTTGGTTGGAAATGGAGGTAATTTCATTGGAGTGCAAGTAGATTTCTTTGAAGTTCTGCAGGCCCCATACTGGCATGTCCTTAGCTGTCACTTCAAAATTAGCAGCCGTATAGGCCGATAGCATAATGGGAGATAACAAATCATACATTTTACTTTCGACCTGCTCAGTAGAAGCCGAAGGAGTCAGCTTCACGTAGGTCGCAAAGTTATTATTTAACCATTGCCCCCAAAGGTTGGATTGTCGAAGAAAGACCTCATAGTTGAGGTGCGTACTGCCCTCGACAGTTGGGAAAACGCCCGTAATGGTATATTGCTCATCATCGTTGTAACGCAAGCTTTTCCCGACTACGTCATTTGTACCAAAAAATCGCATGGCAACCTTCTCTGACACCAACATGCTATTGGGTTTGAGGAAAGCTGAATTTTTATCGCCTGCAATGAGTGGAAGCTCGATAACCGATAGAAAACTACTATCAGCCAAACCCACTTTATCGAGATACAATGATTTTTCAGGCGTGGCAAAAAGCGATTCCGCATCAGGTCGGAGGTAGGTCGCCGCTTCTATTTCAGGCAAGGCTTCGGCGATCTTTGGTGCCAACAATTGCGAGTTGTAGGTCCAGGCCCCTTCCCCGTCGGCATTGGAGCGATAGACCCTGTAAATTCGGTCACCCTCTGGCACCCATTGATCCACTTGCAATTCCAATTGTACATATCGTCCAATCAAAATCGCCACCATAAGACCCAATGCTAAGCCCCCAATGTTGATAGCAGAAAAGAGCTTGTACTTTAGCAAATTACGCCAGGCAATCTTTAAATAGTTTTGAAACATAGCTTTACGTTTTTGGTTCTCTGACAATTTTGACACTTAGAGTCAAAGAAATAGTTTTTATTCATACCGCAATGCCTTTACCGGATCAGAAAAAGCAGCTTTCAAAGCCTGATAAGACAGCGTAAGTAATGCGATGAATAAGACCAACAACAAAGGTGCTAGTAATATTCCTAGTCCAATATTTATAGTAAATGCAAAATTACTTAGCCATTGTTGAAGTCCGTAATACACCATAGGACCAGCAATCAATCCGGCTATAATAATCAAGGTGATAAACTCTCTTGAAAGCAATAGAAGTATATGGCCAATAGAGGCGCCCAAAACCTTACGAATACCAATTTCCTTCGTTTTTTGTACCGCAGTATAAGTCACTAATCCGTACAGGCCGAAACAAGAAATCAGGATAGCTAAGAAGGCAAAGTAGGAGATGATTTGACCAAACTGGCTATCATTCTCATAGGAATTTCCGATCGTCTCATCCAAAAAGGTATTCTCAAATACTTTTTCGGGAAAAAGAGCATTCCACTTCGATTCAATAAAAGCTAAGGTAGCAGGTATATCGCCATCCTGAATCCGAATAGAAAAGGTATTAAAAGTGGAAGGATTAACATCCATTATAAAAGCATCGATGGGAAAGCGTAGGCTGCGATAGTGAAAGTCTTTTACAACACCGACTACTTTCCCTTTCTTACCTTCTCGATCCACCATCTGCCCCAGTGCGGCTTCCGCATTTTCCCACCCCAGCAACGTCACTGCACTTTCATTGATGACAAAAGCATCCAAATGGTCACTCCCAAATTCTCGATCAAAATCACGCCCCGCCGCCAATTCTAATTCATAGGTTTCTACAAAGTCATAATCGACGGACAAGCCAGAGGCGAAGACATTTTCATCTGGCGGAATATGATCAGAATCGACCCTGCGACGGACAGCACCTACGCCCAGGGTGCCAGAGGATAAGGTCACTGCTTCCACCTTCGGGTTTTGCAATAATTCTTCTTCCAAAGCATTCGTCCTCTGCCGGATATTGGCATCTACACCACCAAAAACCGCATTAATATTGGGGCTAAAGAGCGGTACATTAATGACTTGATCTTGCTCAAAGCCCATTGGTTGCTCTTGTAGGTAGTTGATTTGACGAAAGATGCCAATCGTTCCTGCAATCAAGACAATAGAGACCCAAAATTGGACACTCACTAGTACTTTCCGCAGTAGTGCACCCTTCGGTAGGCTGCTATATCCTTTTCCTTTCAAAATGTGAATAGGCTTGAAGCGAGCAACAAAGAAAGCAGGGTAAATACCTGCTAATAACCCCGTTACCAAGAATACAGAGATAAATAGTAGTCCCAGCCAGGCATCAGATAAGAGGTTGAAGGAAAGTTCGCGCTGCGTCAAATCATTGAGGTAGGGCATTAGTAACTGTACCAAGACCATGGATACAAGAAAAGCCAGAAAACTCAGCAAAATTGACTCTCCTAAAAATTGGCCCATGATTCCTTCCTTCCCAGCACCTACGGCCTTTCTCACTCCTATCTCCCGCGCTCTACTCAAAGAACTAGCGGTAGATAGATTGACAAAGTTGATACAAGCTATAACCAGTGTTAGTAAACCAATCCCCATGAATAAATAAAGGTAATTCATATTGGCAGGTGTCACCTGCTCCAGACTCGCCTCAGATTCGGTGTGTATGGCTAACAAAGGGGTCAGGCTAAATTCTTGGTTGTCCCGAAATTGCTCACTGCCATGTACCGCAAGAAATTCGGGGAATCGCTCATTTACTGCAGCAAATGAAGCACCCTCTTCCAATAAAACAAAGGTCGCAGAATGAGACACAACCCAATTCTGCGTCAAGTTATTGCGAAGTACAGGGCCAAAGTTCTCGCCCTCTATATCAAACATATTTTCGTAGGGCACGATCAGGTTAAAGCGCAAATTAGAGTTGTCTGGATGATCCTTGATCACTCCACTAACCCGAAAAGGATAAGCACTGAGGAAATGTACGGTTTTACCCATTACATCAGTAGTACCAAAGAATTGATTTGCCATTTCTTCGGTAATGATCAGCGAGAAGGGCTGATCCAGTGCCCTAAGCGGATCTCCTTGCGTAAACTCAAAAGTGAGTATATCTAGTAAATTGGAATCCGCAAAAACCACATCTTCTACCTCGAATCTAGCTGGGCCTCTATCTCCTACCCCATCTTTGATCTCCACACTAACACTACGAGGATACATACGCGCGGCGTATTTTACCTCTGGAAAAAAGGCAGGCATTAAGGGGGCAATTGGAGGTGGTATCCTAGCCAGTACTGTTCCGCTATTACCGAAACTCGCGGTATAGGTAACGCGGCCTACTCGCTCCGCTTTCTCTTGAAATTGATCGAAGCTAAATTCATAACGAACAAAAATCACGATCAGGAAACAGCAAGCCATGCCTAATCCTAATCCCAAAATATTGACAAAGGAAAAAAGCTTGTGCTTGAGCAGATTGCGTAAAGCAGTCTTTAGATAATGTTTAACCATTGGTCCATCTTCTTTTAAGCACTTGTTTGGAGGTAAGTATTCGAGCTGCAAACGCTACTTCCCAGCAAGCACTAAGTGTTTTTAATAGCTGTACAGAGAGGACCTGATTATTAATTTGTCTCAGAGCAAGTTTGAGGTAGCATAGAAAGGAATCAATTTAAAAAGGAAGGTGATGGTCGGTTAAAGTACAAAACCACCGACCATCTCCATGCAATGGAAAATTGACTATACGTTGTCGGGTAATTAAGATCAGAAGAATGATAACTCCTTCTCCAGCCTCCTTTTAGTTCCCATTGGGAGCTTGAACAGTATCACTTGCTCCAGCAGGCTGGCGAACAGCTTTGTCGGTACGGATACCACCGTCTACTAACTCAATGATACGTGTGCCATACGAGGCATTTCTTTCACTATGCGTCACTTGAATAATGGTGACGCCTTCGTTATTGAGGTCTCTGAAGAGTTCCATAATTTCCTCTCCTTGCTTACTATGTAGATTGCCCGTTGGCTCATCAGCCAACAATAGGCGGGGTTTGTGTACAATGGCTCTAGCCACACCTACTAATTGTTGTTGCCCACCAGATAATTGGTCTGGAAAAAGGTCTTTTTTTGCCACAATATTGAATCGATCCAACATATTGGCAACGATACTTTTCCGGTCTTTTCCTTTTATTCCTCGATACAAGAGTGGCGTTTCTATATTTTCGTAAACCGTCAGGTCATCAATCAAGTGATAGGCTTGGAAAACAAAGCCCATGTATTGCTTATGCAATTCATTGCGCCGTCTTTCTTTCAAGCGGTGCACAGGTTCATCCAGGAAAAAATAATCTCCCCCCGAAGAACTTTCCAGCATACCAATGATGTTCAAAAGGGTAGTTTTACCAGCACCAGATGGTCCCATGATCGTGACGAATTCTCCTTCCTTAATCTCTAAGTTCACATCACTCAATAACCAACTCTTATTCAGGCCAGTTCTTACGTATTTTTCAATGTCTTTTAATACTATCATCTGTGTACTTTTTTTCAATTAATAAACCAATTTCTGTGCCACTCCCCCTAACCTTCACATTTACAAATACTTAAACACTAAAGTGCTTTGTAAATGCTTGATTTTTTGTTCGAATTTGAACAAAAAGTGTTCAATAATGAACAATCCAAGTTCGTTGGCTCGCTGCCTATTCGACATGTAAGGCTTCAACGGGGTTGGTATGTGCTAAGCGAACGGAATGATAACTGACCGTCAAGCCAGCAATGAGTAAGATGGCTACCGCAGGTAATACAAACAACCACCAGCTCAATTCGATCCGAAAAGCAAAATCAGACAGCCATTGTTGCCCACCATAATAAGCCAAGGGAACAGCGATCAAGGCGGCCAAACTAATTAATTGTAAAAAGTCCTTGGCCAAAATGCCGATAATCCCAGTCACAGAGGCACCTAGAATTTTCCGAATGCCCATCTCCTTGGTGCGAATCGCCGTCATGAACACCGCCAAGCCAAATAAGCCTAAGCAAGCAATAAATATAGCCAATAATGAAAAAATGGCAATAGCTTTGCTCAACACGCCTTCTTTTTCGGAAAGCGCGGCAAGGTTTTCATCCAAAAAGTAATAGGAAAGTTCTTCGCCAGGCAAGAATTGCTGCCATTTCTGCTGAAGGTGACTCAAAAAAGCTTCGGTATCATCTCCTTTCAATTTTAGCGCTAAATTGTAGCCACTATCATCCAAAGTCATCACTACTGGCACGAGATCATGATGAAAATCCTGGAAATGAAAGTCCTTGACTATGCCAATAATTCGCTGGTCCTTATTCAAGACTTGGCCGATGGGGTTTTCAAGGGCTAAGGCCTTTACCGCCGACTCATTGAGGATTAAAGCGGAGGAGTCCTCCGCCAACTCCCGACTAAAGCCTCGCCCTTCCAACAATTGCATTCCTATTGTTTCCAGATAGTCTGCATCAATCGGGAAGGTGGTAAAACTCTGTGGATTCTCCATCTCCGGCGTCTTATAGGTGGCTTGCCAGAGGTTGCGACCAGCAGGCATACGACTGTTAAAACTACTGTTCATTACTTGTGTATGCTGTGCCACTTCCTGCCGAAAACTTTCTTTCTGCTTATATAGGGAATCCAAATTATAAACGACCAAGACATTTTCGTGTTGAAAGCCCTTGTCCGTTTGCCTCATGTACTGAAATTGCTGATAGACCGTGAAGGTGCCAATCAGCAAAAAGGCCGCCATGGTAAATTGTACCACAATCAAGCCCGCTCGAAAAACACTTTTCTGACTCAAATTCAACTTGCCTTTCAATACACTTGCTGGTTTAAAACGGGTCAGGTAGAGGGCGGGATAAAGGCCGGAAATTAATCCTACCAAAAGGGCAAATCCAAGCAAAAGCCCCCCATGCGTCCAATGTTGGAAAACACTTTCCATTAATCGGCTACCGGTTATCTTTTCTACCATATACAACAGTACATCCGCCAGGGCAGCGGCTATCAAAGCTGCCAAGACACTGAATACGACAGCTTCCAATAAGAACTGCAAGCGCAATATTCCTGGGGCGGCGCCTAAGGTCTTTTTTACGCCGATTTCTCGTGCACGAGTGATACCGACTGCCGTAGAAAGATTAATATAATTGAAACTGGCCATTAGCAAGATAATAAGGCCAATAACGGCTAACATATTGACTAAAAGGGAATTTCCTCCTGCTGAGAGTTCAAAGCGCAGCGGTTCTCCGAGGTAGATATCTTTGAGCGGCCTGGGATGAAAATGAACAGCATTGCTACTTTGTATCCACTCATCCACATCCATTTGAGGGTTGATTTTGGGATAAATTTCGGTGCGCAGCAATTGGTCTAAATAAGCTACTAGGTCCGACTCATCTGCTTGCGGTTGTAATTTGGCATAATTATATAGGCTCCCCGACATCCAGTTGGTTTCTCCCCGTAATTTGGGGTAAATGGGAAACCAAAGCCCGGTGGGCAGGTGTGAATACTGGGTCTGCGTTTCGACTACTCCAGTGATTTGAAAAAGCGTCGACTCCTCCCCTACTTCCAAATATTTCCCGACAACAGCCTTGGTACCAAAGTATTTTTCTGCCAAATCTGCCGTAAGGACCACACTGTTGGGCTCCTGCAAGGCCGTGGCTGATGTCCCTGCTTCAAAGGTGTAGCCAAAGACTTGGAAAAAGCTGGAATCTACATAAATCGAATTGGGTTCGATAAAGGTTTTTCCACCTACCTTAACTTGCTGGTCTCCGCCTCTGGTGGTTAGGCGGGTGGCGGCTTGTACATCTTTGGACTGGATCAAGTGTTCACGTAAGATCTCCTGACTCACCGCAAAACTACCCATATTCATGAAGTCAGTTCCAATGCGAAATACCTGTTTACCTTCCGGAAAATGTTTATCATAACTCCATTCTTGCTGCACATACATGAGCATAATGAAGGAACAGGCGATGCCCAAGGAGAGGCCCAATAAATTGAT
>Ga0070726_10005149_pt1 | contig 10055 bp, 10 predicted proteins | sample tdAd471_FD_67275 | JGI IMG/M metagenome (GOLD analysis project Ga0070726, IMG submission 67275) | Marine sediment microbial communities from the Atlantic coast under amendment with organic carbon and nitrate - tdAd47.1 | ecosystem: Environmental > Aquatic > Marine > Coastal > Sediment | place...
AAATATAAAAAGTGTTATATAAAGAAAGAATGTATTAATTAAGTGAAATATCATGAATAAAGCTTTAGAAGGGATGGATAAGATTGATCGCCAGATTCTAAACGTGTTGCAAGCGGAAGGGCGCCTCACGAATCAGCAGCTCGCAGAACGCGTTAAGATGTCACCGGCGGCCTGCTGGCGTCGCGTGAAACAGCTCGAAGAACGTGGGGTGATTCAAAACTACGCCGCAATTTTGGATCGCAAGCGGGCGGGCTTTAATTTTTGTATTTTTGTCCACGTTACATTGTCGAGGCATATAAAAGAAGATGTTGAAAAATTTGAGTTGGCGATTAAAAAGCGCCCGGAAGTATTAGAGTGTTACGCCACGACGGGAGACTCAGATTTTATTCTCAGGGTTGTGGCCTCTGATATTGAAGCCTACGATCAATTTTTAGAAGAGTTTATGTTTGGTTTGCCAGGAATATTGCAGGTGAAATCGAGCATTTCGCTACGGGAAATAAAGTTCGATACAAAATTACCTTTGTGACCTAAAAAAGAGGTAGATGCGGCAAAGGCCGCATCTACAATGCCACGATTAATTAACTATTGCGCTTATCGATAACGCGTTGCGCCTTGCCTTCGGAGCGAGGGATGGTGCCAGGATTGCCGACCTGTACTCGAGCTGAAATACCGATATTTGACTTCACTTTATGGATGAGTAGTTTAGCCGTATCAGTCTTTTGGTTTTCATCCAGACTGGCGCTGGATTCAACATTAATAGTCACTGAGTCCATACGGCCTTCGCGTGTCACCTCAATCTGGTAATGTGGTGCCAGGACTTTAAGGGATAAAAGCTGTTCCTCGATTTGGCTTGGGAAAACATTCACGCCACGAATAATTAGCATGTCATCGCTACGGCCAGTAATTTTATCCATACGACGCATGGTGCGTGCTGTGCCTGGCAGCAAGCGGGTGAGGTCGCGTGTGCGATAACGAATAATAGGTAATGCTTCTTTGGTTAGGCTAGTGAACACCAGCTCGCCTTCTTCGCCATCAGGCAATACTTCGCCGGTTTCCGGGTGAATAATTTCCGGGTAGAAATGATCTTCCCAAATGGTCGGGCCGTCTTTGGTTTCGATACATTCCTGGGCGACGCCAGGCCCCATGACTTCCGATAAACCGTAGATATCGACGGCATCAATACCCATACGATTTTCTATTTCTTTACGCATGGCGTCGGTCCAGGGTTCAGCGCCAAAAATACCGACGCGAAGCTTAAGCTTGCTCATATCGACATTACGTCGTTCCAGCTCGTCAGCAATATTGAGCATGTAAGATGGAGTAACCATGATAATGTCTGGATTAAAATCTTGAATCAGCTGGATTTGTTTTTCGGTATTGCCCCCCGACATCGGAATAACGGTACAGCCTAAATATTCAGCGCCATAATGAGCGCCCAGACCGCCAGTGAAGAGGCCATAACCATAGGCCACATGGACTATGTCTTTTTTGCTGCCACCTGCAGCGCGGATTGAGCGGGCTACCACGGAGGCCCACGTGTCAATGTCTTTGCGCGTATAGCCAACTACCGTTGGTTTGCCAGTCGTTCCGCTTGACGCGTGAATACGAACAACGTCATCCATTGGGGTGGCGAACATGCCAAAGGGATAGTTATCACGTAAATCTTTTTTGGTGGTAAAAGGAAACTTGGCTAAATCGGATAGTTCACGCAAATCCGATGGGTGAACACCTTTGTTATCGAAGCTTTGTTTATAGAAAGGGACGTTATCGTACGCGTGCTGAAGTGATTTGCGCATGCGTTCAAGCTGTAGCCCCTGGAGTTCATCAACGCTTGCGGTTTCAATAGCTTCACCAGCAGTGTTCGCTTTGTTCATAATTATTCCTGTATTACGCCAATTTTACGGAAACCCTGATTGTCTTCGTGGAGCCCTTAAATCAATGTAAACCAAAGCAAATAGCGTAATTCGCTCGTGGCCAGATCCTTAAGGCAATCGACTGAATAGCGGTTGGTGCGCTCACAATGACTTTTTGTCGTTCTTTTTTTGTGGCTATTTGTAAGCCATTGGAAATATTTTTGCCAGAGTTTTATAGCAATTATAGTTCTTCAAAATATTACAAAAATTCTGTATCTTTTGCAATAGCGTATCATTTACAATATGATCTAAATCAAGAAAACTCATCCCAGGTAGAGAGAAGAGGGTTAAAAATGAAGTTACAAAGCTATGTGAACGGGGCGTGGCATGAGGGCGTAGGTAGCGGTAAACAAGTGTTCAATGCTGTTAATGGCGACGCTGTCTGTGAGGTGAATAGTGATGGTATTGATTTTCAGCAAGTGTTGCAGCATGGCCGTGAAAAAGGTTCGGCCGCGTTAAGGGCGCTGACTTTTCATGATCGAGCCAATCGCCTGAAAGCCATGGCGAAACATTTGATGGCGAAAAAGGATGAGCTTTATCGTATCTCTAGCTGGACCGGCGCGACTAAAAACGATAGTTGGGTAGATATTGAAGGTGGTGTCGGCACCTGCTTTGCGTATTCAAGCCTCGTGCGCCGCGAGTTCCCCAATGATACAGTATTGGTAGAAGGCGCGGCTGAAAGGCTATCCGCCAAAGGTACTTTTTCGGGGCGACATATTCTAACTTCCAAGCAAGGCATCGCTTTGCATATTAATGCCTTTAACTTTCCTTGCTGGGGCATGTTGGAAAAAGTGGCGCCCAGCCTGTTGGCCGGGATGGCAGTTATCGTTAAGCCAGCGACTAATTCAGCTTATCTGACAGAGGCAATGGTGCGCGAGATGATTGCTGGTGGTTTTTTCCCAGAGGGCTCTATTCAGTTGATCTGCGGTGGTGTTGGCGATATTTTTGAGCATCTACAAGAGCAGGATGTCGTGACCTTTACCGGTTCGGCGGCAACCGGACGTAAACTAAAAACTCACCCCAATATTGTTGCCAATTCCATTCCTTTTAATATGGAGGCGGATTCTCTGAATTGCTCCATACTTGGCAAAAGTGTTGAGGTCGGCAGCGAAGAGTTTGATCTCTACATTAAAGAAGTTGCCCGTGAAATGACGGTGAAAGCGGGGCAGAAGTGTACCGCAATTCGCCGTGCGATTGTGCCGCAGGATAGAGTGGAAGCTGTTGCGCAAGCCTTATCGCAACGCTTGAGTAAAATCAGCATCGGAGACCCTAGCGTAGAAGGTGTACGTATGGGGCCATTGGTTGGGCGTGACCAGGTGGAGGATGTCTGGCAAGGTCTGGAAACCTTGCAGCAGAGCTGTGACGTCATTTACGGCGGCAATCGGGATTTCGACGTGACGGGTGGCGACAAGGACAAGGGCGCATTTTTCCCAACGACGCTACTGCATTACGCCAACTCGCTGCAACCTGGAACACCACATGATGTGGAAGTATTCGGCCCGGTTAGTACGTTGATGCCATACAGTACATTGGAAGAGGCCACGGCTATTGCGAAAATGGGTAAAGGGAGTTTAGTAGGCTCCGTATTTACCTACGATAACCAGGAAGCCAGAGATTTGGTGCTGGATATGGCCGCTTATCATGGTCGTATTCTTATCGTCAATCGTGATTGCGCGGCGGAATCGACTGGGCATGGTTCGCCCTTACCGATGTTAGTGCATGGCGGCCCTGGCCGTGCCGGTGGTGGTGAGGAGTTGGGTGGTGATCGTGCCATTAAACACTATATGCAGCGTACCGCTTTGCAAAGTTCACCGACTATTCTCACGGCGATTACGCAGGAATATCATGCCGGTGGTAAGACGATTACCGACGCTACTCATCCCTTCAAAAAGCACTTTGAAGATTTGCAGATTGGTGAAACACTGACGACGCATCGTCGCACCGTGACAGAATCCGATATTGTTAATTTCGGCTGTATCAGTGGTGATCACTTCTATGCGCATTTTGATGCCATTGCGGCTAAGGATTCTCTTTTTGGGGAGCGGGTCGCGCATGGCTATTTTGTGATTTCAGCCGCCGCCGGTATGTTTGTCGAACCTTCGCCAGGCCCGGTTTTAGCTAACTACGGCATGGATAATCTACGTTTTGTCGAACCGGTGAAGATTGGCGATACCATTCAGGTGAGTATCACCGTTAAACGTAAAATTAAAAAGGATCCCAGAACGCCGGAAGAACAACCAAACGGAGTTGTCGTTTGGGCGGTGGAAGTAGTTAATCAAGAGCAAGTGACAGTCGCGTTGTACGATATCCTAACACTTGTTGCACGCCGTGAAGCATAACAGCTGACGTAAAATTTAAGTGAGAATGAAGACATGAATTTTGAAACGATCGAATATAGCCTCAGTGATGGCGTTGCGGAGTTGCGACTAAATCGTCCGCAAATGCTCAATAGCTTCAATGTCCAAATGCACCAGGAAATACGCAGTGTTATTGATGAGGTGGAGAACGATAAAACCATTCGTTGTTTGCTGCTAACCGCTAACGGTCGTGGTTTTTGTGCCGGACAGGATCTTAATGATCGCGCCGTTGCACCAGGTGGTGAAGCACCCGATTTGGGCGCGTCGGTAGAAGCTTATTACAATCCATTGGTGCGTAGTCTGACAAGCATGCCCAAGCCTGTTGTGTGTGCGGTAAACGGAGTTGCGGCGGGCGCAGGAGCAAATATTGCGCTGGCCTGTGATATTGTTTTGGCGGCACGATCCGCCAGTTTTATCGAATCATTCTGCAAAATAGGCGTGATACCGGATTCTGGTGGTACTTGGAATTTGCCACGTTTAGTGGGGTTAGCGCGAGCGCGTGGATTGGCTTTGACCGGAGAAAAGATAAGCGCCGAAAAAGCAGAATCCTGGGGTATGATTTGGCGCTGTGTGGACGATGAAGTGTTAATGACAGAAGCCAGAGCTTTGGCAAAACATTTAGCGACTCAGCCCACCAAAGGCTTGGGTTTCATTAAACAAGCACTGTTGGGTTCTGCAAATAAATCGCTGCATGAGCAACTCGAAGTTGAAAAAGAATTGATGCGCACGGCTGGTAGAACCCATGATTACCAAGAAGGTGTTGCCGCGTTTACCCAGAAAAGACAGCCTAATTTTAAAGGCGAGTGAGCGTCGCGGTGGATATGCAAAGCGCTACAGAATCAGAACAAGCCTTGGCGGAAGCCTGTGTCAATACGCTTTACCAGCGTGATGTGGCATCACAGGACTTAGGGATGAAACTTGTCACCGTTGCGCCGGGGCAGGTGGTGATGGAAATGAAGATCACCGAAAAAATGCTTAACGGCCATAAAATCTGTCACGGTGGATTTATTTTTGCCTTGGCAGATTCCACCTTTGCCTTTGCCAGTAACAGCGAGAATTTTTCTGCGGTAGCGACAGATTGCATGATCGACTACGTCAAACCCGGTAAATTAAATGACCTGCTAACGGCACGAGCAAAGCAGATTGATCAGGGTAAACGAGTTGGTTATTACGACGTGAGTATTACCAATCAAGAGGGTGTAAAGGTTGCCCATTTTCGCGGTAAATCTTACCGCCTTGGTGGTGCCATTTTAGATGAGGACGGAGAGTCAAAATGACAGAGGCCTATATTTGTGATGGAGTGAGAACAGCGATTGGTCGTTATGCGGGCGCGCTGGCCTCAGTGCGTACCGACGATCTTGGCGCTGTACCCATTCGCGCCCTGATGCAGCGGTACACCAATGTCGATTGGGAAAAATTGGATGATGTATTTTACGGCTGCGCCAATCAGGCGGGTGAAGATAATCGTAATGTGGCGCGTATGAGTGCTTTGCTCGCTGGTCTACCTGCGGCGACGGCGGCAGTCACCTTAAATCGTCTTTGCGGTTCCGGTATCGATGCAGTCGGCACAGCGGCCAGAGGTATTAAAACCGGTGAGATTTCACTGGCCATCGCTGGTGGCGTCGAGAATATGTCGCGCTCGCCCTTTGTCATGGGTAAGGCTGAAAGTGCTTTCAGCCGTGATGCGCAGATATACGACACGACTATGGGTTGGCGTTTCGTGAACAAACTCATGAAAGCTCAGTACGGCGTCGATTCAATGCCGGAAACAGCCGAAAATGTGGCGGAACAGTATGGCGTTAACCGTGAAGATCAGGATGCTTTTGCATTGAGAAGTCAGCAAAAGGCCTGTGCTGCGCAGGATAACGGTACTTTTGATGATGAAATCGTCGCCGTTGAAATTCCTCGACGTAAGCAGGAACCGCTGATATTCGATAAAGACGAACATCCGCGTTCGGGCACCACGCTAGAAGCGCTGGCGAAATTGCCAACCCCTTTTCGGGCAGGCGGCACCGTTACTGCGGGTAATGCGTCGGGTATTAACGATGGCGCATGTGCTTTATTGATCGCTTCCGAGCAGGCGGTGTCAGACTACCAGTTAACACCGAAAGCGCGTGTGGTAGCGATGGCCGTTGCGGGTGTCGATCCAAGCATTATGGGTATTGGTCCGGTGCCAGCCGCGCAAAAGGTATTAAAACTTGCCGGCCTGAGCATAGCCGATATGGATGTGATCGAATTGAATGAAGCATTCGCCGCGCAAGGCTTGGCGGTGATGCGTGAGTTAGGTTTGCCGGATGACGCACCACAGGTCAATCCGAACGGTGGCGCAATTGCACTGGGCCATCCCTTGGGTATGAGTGGTGCGCGCCTAGTGACCACGGCAACACATCAGTTGCAGAGAACCGGTGGCCGCTATGCCTTATGCACAATGTGTATTGGCGTCGGGCAGGGTATCGCCATGATTATCGAACGAGTTTAGTGAGGAGCAAGCAATGAAGACAGCTTTGAGTGAACAGGAATTAGAGCAGCGCTTTCAAGAGCGTATCGATTCAGAACTTAAAATTGAACCCAAGGACTGGATGCCGGATGCGTACCGGAAAAATTTGATTCGTCAGATTTCCCAGCATGCTCACTCCGAAGTGATCGGCATGCAACCGGAAGGTAACTGGATTACCCGAGCGCCAAGCTTGCGCCGTAAAGCGGTATTGTTATCCAAGGTGCAGGATGAAGGCGGACATGGCCTTTATCTGTATAGCACGGCAGAAACGCTGGGCACATCACGCGAAGAGATGATTGAGGCACTGCAAAACGGTACGGCAAAATACGCTTCTATCTTTAATTATCCGACCCTGACCTGGGGTGATATCGGCGCGATTGGTTGGTTGGTGGATGGGGCGGCTATCGTCAATCAGGTGTCTTTACAGCGCACCTCCTATGGCCCCTATTCGCGCGGCATGGTGCGCATCTGTAAAGAAGAAAGTTTCCACCAGCGTCAGGGTTACGAAATCATGCTGGTATTGGCGCGAGGCAGTGATGAGCAAAAACAAATGGCACAGGACTCGTTGAATCGGTTTTGGTGGCAGTCATTGATGATGTTTGGGCCGCACGATACGGAATCCGCGCACTCGGCGCGTTCGATGATTTGGAAAATCAAACGTCAAAGCAACGATGAGTTGCGCCAGAAGTTTGTCGATCAAACCGTGCCGCAGGCAGAGTTTTTAGGTTTGACCGTGCCCGATCCTGATTTGAAATGGAACGAAGCGACCGGGCATTATGACTTCGGTGAAATTGACTGGGATGAGTTTCACCGCGTATTGATGGGCAATGGCCCCTGTAATCGTCAACGCATGCAACACCATGTCAATGCCCATGAAGAGGGGCGTTGGGTACGCGAGGCAATGCATGCCTACAACGAAAAGAAAAAAGCAGAGAAGACAAAAGCAGTCGCATAGACTGAATGGAAACACGACCTTAATGAACAGTTAACGGTGAATAAAATGGCAACAGACAGCTTAGATTTATTTGAAGTTTTTATCCGCTCCAAGCGTGGCTTGGATCACAAGCACGTGGGTAGTTTACATGCGGATGACCATGAACAGGCACTTGAGTATGCGCGTGATGTTTATACTCGTCGCAGCGAAGGCGTCAGCATTTGGGTCGTCAAGTCTTCCGATATCGTTTCTTCGCAGGAAGAGGATAGTGAAAGTTTTTACGATCCGATGGATGACAAACCCTATCGCCACGCGACCCACTACCAGCTTCCCGACGAAGTGAACAACATGTAATGGGGGGGACAACAGAATGAGTAATAAACAACAGTTATTAGATTACACTGTGCGGCTTGGTGATGATGCCCTGATTATCGGTCACCGGTTATCGGAATGGTGCCGTAACGCTCCTTTTCTTGAAGAAGACCTGGCGGTCGGCAACGTTGCCCTGGATTTTATTGGTCGGGCGCGCATGCTCTACACCTATGCAGCAACCTTGAAAGGGGACGGTGCGACAGAGGACGATTTTGCCTACCTGCGTGACTGCCGGGATTTCCGTAATTTCCTGATATTGGAATTACCACGTGGCGATTACGCCTTCAGCATGATGCGCCAATATTTGGTGGATGCCTTTAATGTTGAGTTTTTAGCGCAACTCTGTCAGTCCAAGGACAAGCAACTGGCCGCCATTGCTGCGAAAGCCATCAAAGAATCGGTTTATCACCTGCGCCGCAGTAAAGACTGGGTGTTGCGATTAGGTGACGGTACTGAAGAAAGTCATCAACGCACACAAAAGGCATTGGATGATCTCTGGGGCTTCACCCATGAATTGTTTGAAATGGACGAATTAGAGACAGCACTAGCTAGTGCTGGTATCGCAGTCGATCGTAGTCAGTTGAAAGATGCGTGGAAAGCGAATGTCTCAGCGCTTCTTACCGAAGCAACTCTCAATGTCCCTGAGGATGATTGGACGGTAACCGGTGGCAGGGAAGGTATGCATACTGAACACCTCGGCCACTTACTGTCTGAATTACAATTTATGCAGCGTGCCTATCCAGGGTTGGAGTGGTAGCGCCATGATGTCTTTCGCGGAGCAAATTCCGTTGGTGAGCCCGGAGCAAGCCGAGCTGCAAAAGCGCAGGGCAAACTCTGCCGACGGTGCCCTGTGGGATCTGTTGGATCAGGTCAAAGATCCTGAAATCCCGGCAATTAGTCTTTGGGAGCTAGGCGTATTACGTGATATTCAACGCCAGGGTGACAGCGTCAAGGTGGTGATTACGCCCACCTATTCGGGCTGTCCGGCGATGGAAACCATGAGCGCGGATATTCGCTCAGTGTTAGCTGAAGCGGGATTTGCCCAGGTGACAGTAGAAATGAGTTTATCCCCCGCCTGGACCACCGACTGGATGAGCAGCGAAGCCCGCAAAAAACTGCATAACTATGGCATTGCGCCGCCGCAGCAGGATTTAGATACGGTGTCGTGCCCACATTGTCAATCCGACCGGGTTGAGCAAGTCAGCGAGTTTGGCTCTACCGCCTGTAAAGCCTTATACCGCTGTCTCGATTGCGCGGAACCTTTCGATTACTTTAAACAAATATAGAGTATAGCCATGTCTTCTAATACTGGATTTTTCTCTTTACACATTGCCGATGTCAGACCCGAAACCGATAAAGCTGTGTGCGTATCTTTTGACGTGCCTGACGATTTGACAGATACCTTTCGGTTCAAGCAAGGCCAATATATTACCCTGGAAACAGAGATCGATAATGAGCCGGTGCGTCGTTCCTACAGCATTTGTTCGGGTGTTTTTGACAAACGACTTAGCGTTGCTATCAAACGGGTCGAAGGTGGCGTGTTCTCGAATTATGCCAACGAGCATTTAAAAGCCGGTGATACCATCAAGGCTATGCCGCCGCAGGGAAATTTTTTCGTGCCGGTAGCACCTGATAAGGCGCGTAAATATCTATTTATTGCGGCAGGAAGTGGTATCACACCGATTATTTCCAACATTAAAACCATTTTGCAGGCTGAACCGAACAGTCTGGTGACTTTGCTGTTGGGTAATCAACGCAGTAGCACCATCATGTTCCGCGATCAGTTGAGCTTTTTGAAAAATCGCTATATGACGCGGTTTCAATGGGTAAATATCCTGAGTAAGGAAGATCAGGGTTCTGACCTATTGTCGGGCCGCATCAATAACCGTAAAGGCGGTGAGCTGAACAAACAGTTAATTACCATTGCTGATTATGACGAATATTTTATCTGCGGCCCGGAGTCCATGATTTCAGAGGTTTCC
>Ga0070726_10005153_pt1 | contig 10048 bp, 3 predicted proteins | sample tdAd471_FD_67275 | JGI IMG/M metagenome (GOLD analysis project Ga0070726, IMG submission 67275) | Marine sediment microbial communities from the Atlantic coast under amendment with organic carbon and nitrate - tdAd47.1 | ecosystem: Environmental > Aquatic > Marine > Coastal > Sediment | place...
TACATCGGTGACCAACCAAGTTCGGTGGATTTGGTATTCGTAGGTATCACAAATGTAAGCGGTATCTGCCGTCATTTTTACGATCAGTCCACAGTTATTATCGGTATCAATCGGCTGCCCATCAAAAGTAGGAGCACCTGTAATTTCTTGATCAGCATCAGGGTTATCACAACTGAGGTCTATATTTTCTGGAAAAACGACCTCATCAAGTGTAGGACGTTCTACGGTAATCAGTTGCTGGCAAGAGTCTGCATTCCCAAATTCGTCGGTCACCACCCAGCTTCGGTGTATCATGGCCATCGTACCAGACGTACAATTACCGGGCAACTCTTCATCGGAATAATTCAATGTGATGTCGCTACTACAATTATCATTTACTACAGGATAACCGGTTTCTTCTGGGCTTGTACTGGCCACACAGTTGACGGTTACGTCTTCGCATTTTGTGATTTCAGGGGCCAGTTTATCAATAATCTGAACAAAGCCTACACAAAACACGCCAGTTTCGACATCCGTCACGGTCACGCTGAGTGTTTTGTCTAGATAGGAAGAGGCATCGAAGGAAACCTCATTCATACCATCGGCAACGAGTATATTCATTTCGTTTCTCAGAACCAGGGATTTCATTCCTTCACATTCCTGTGGCGCTTCGAGTATGCCATCAAAGTCTAAAGCTGCGATGCAATCAGTCCCTACCGATAATTGGATGGGCGCATCGATGGAAGCATTACAGGCTAGGTTACAATCTTGAGCCTTTAAAGAAAAGGTACAACAAAAAGCAATCAAGCATCCAAGGATACTCGGCAGCTTACCCCAACTTCGGGGGGGCTGGCCAAACTTAGCCATAGGGCTAATCCCGACCAGGATCAAGTTGTGGATAAAGTGTTTCATGTTGATGTATTTTAAATGATAAATAAGTTTGGGTTATAGCACAGCCAGGCCAGTTTACAAGCGTTTGCTAGTACTAGCGCTTAGTGTTTTCCGAATAAAAAGTTTGAAAAGGACATACCTCTAGCCCGAGTAGTCGAATGACTACCCACTCACAATATTCAAGCAAAAGTGGGTCTGCAAGGACGAGGTAAGCTTACGAATTTGTATTTCTATCGAGGTTATTCTTGTATGGATCTTCGAGATATAATCATGAAGCAAACGCCCAGTAAAACATCTCAACAAGTATTCTATTTAACCGCTTTAGATTCAGGTGACATATTGAAAATACCGTGCCAATTTTCAATCAACATAAAAAAACAATTATCACACAACAGCTTAATCAATTATTAATCAATCATTTAAAAAAATATTTTCTTTATAATACATACGCTAGACCTTGGAGGTTTAAGCCTTTAATAGTTGAGCAATTGAGCGCCCTAGTCCTGGCTTTAAATCTTTAAACCCTCAATTTTTCAACAATCTCTCCGCTATCATATGGCATTGAGGCTTCTCTATGGGTTCAGTAATATTGGCAATAATCTTATGCTGGGGAAAAATGAACTCGGTAAGATAAACGAAGTGAAAGGCTGATGGTTAGTTCTAATGAACAAAAAATAACACTTGACTATAAGGAATAAAAAAAGCCCCCCTTCTGTCTGCATAGAAGAGAGGCCATCCCAAAAACCGATTTAAGTATACACTTGAAAACGGTTCTTGTGTGAATCACATACAATCCAATCGCCTTAATTATAATTTTCTTTATTGTCTCATGGAAGTTATATAGAGTATTACGGACTATTTTATTTAAGGTTTCATTCCAATAAAATAAAATCTAAGGATTTTTTTAAAATATGTATTTGATAGAAAATCAGATAGAAACGTCAAATATCACATCCATAATGAAAAACTATTTCTTTAAATAGTCTTCAATTAGTACACCTTATTGCAGGTGTTGAAACTCACATACAGCTTGTACGAGAGAACAGTGCAATAGGTTCTAATTATCAGGGTTTTTCTGGGTAATAAATAGACCTATAGATTCAAAACGATCACGTTTTGAATCTCCTCAATTAAGATTTTTAGTAAACTCAAAGCTCTTTAGAAGGAATCCAAGATCATTTCATGTCTTAGGAATTTAGCAGTTGTTGGTAAGCTAAACTTAAGAGGTGAAGGATAGCCTGTTAGCTATCTGTACGGACCATGGATTATAATTTGTTTATATGCCTAACAAATATACACTTTATTGCAATCTTTCACATACCCTAAACGAGGTATTTTCTCATTACATATGGATGATAACTCCTAGAAAACCTGTTCTTTAACTCAAAAAGAGTTGGAATAGGGATTCTCTTAAAATAAGCGACCCCTCTCCGAACTGAAAGGGGTCATCCCAAAAACCAATTGTTAAAAGGACATCTTAGCTTTTTAGCTAAAACTTTAATATTTAGTGATTAGCGTTTTTCTTATCTATCAGGGTTCTCAAAACTGAATGCTACCGTAACTTCATGAGAACCTACACTATAATCTTGGAACCTATTGAAGGAAATATCATAAGAATAGTAGAGATTAAAACCAGAAAGTCTTGTTCCCAACAATATAGCAAGTGCATTGGCGACTCCGCCTCGGTAAGAAAGGCCAGCAATCAATTGCTCATCCAAGAAACCTGCTTTTAAATTAATATCTACCATGGACTCAGGTCCCATCAGTACCTGACGAATAACTAATGAAGGTTCTAGTGTCAAATTCAAATCATATAAATCAAATTTATGACCGAAAGCAAAAGTATAGTATTTCAAAAAGGAAGGACGAGCTTCTCCAATGGCTATATCATCCAATCTATTCCTGACGAGGTTGTTGATACTCAATCCTCCGAAGGTATTGTCTCTAAAAGTACCGTAAATACCTACAGAAGCATCAAACACGCCTTGTCCGGCCAAGAAGTCATCTATCAATCGATCTCCTTGTTGAAGCAATGGCCCAGTAGTTACATCATTATTGAGGGTCATTTGCTGAAATTCTGTCGAAAAACCAGCAGAAATCTTCCAGTCTTCTCCTACATTAAAACGAAAGGCATAATTGAGAAATAATCGAAGATTTTGTAATTGTGCAGCTTGTTCGGAATAAATACCTAATCCCAAACCAAAAGCCTTACCAATAGGTGTATTGAATAATGCCCCGTAAGTCTTTGGTGCATCTTCAAAACCCGTCCATTGTGCACGTAAGTTAAATTGTAGCTGGGCTACTGCATCAAATCCTGCCGCAGCGGGATTGATGAGATTCCGACTACCATTTCCTAAGTTATAATGATTAAATACTGCTTCATATTGGGCCGAGAGAGCCAGGCTGAAAACCAGAAAAGATATGAGTAATGTTAATTTTTTCATTTTAGATCGGTTGAATCATGGGAAAATAAGGTTTAGTTGGGTAGATATGATATTGCCGGTTGGAACTAGGCCAACCGGCAATAGCTACCCTACTCTCTTAAGATAGTCAGAGAGCCTTTCATCTGTACAAGTGCATTATTGGCATCCATATACTCGAGTACCCAATAATAAGCACCCTCTGGTAGGTCTTCTCCCCTACTCGTTTGTCCGGAGAAACAGTTCGTACCCCCTAAATCCGTACAATCATACCCATCTTCTTCATATACTAGTTGCCCCCATCTATTGTAAATCTCAATATGGTTGTCAGTGAAGTCATCTGAGCAGAAGATAATCAGGTCATCATTCAAGCCATCCTCATCAGGGGTCAGCACTACTCGATCTTCAAAGCAAGGGAAGCGCTTATCTTTCACCACTCCTGCAACTTCTCCCAGTGCAGAAGTACAACCATTGGCATCGGTCACCTCTACAAAATAAGTTCCATTACAAAGTCCTGAAATCTCGTCAGTCACCTGACCAGCTGGTTTTACCCAATTATAGAAGTAAGGTTCGGTACCACCAGTAACGATCGCTCTGGCCACACCATTACATTCTTCTGTTTCTGGTTCTGTTTCGATGACCACTTCCAAAGGTGAAGGTTCTGCTAAAGTATAAGTCGCAGCATCTACGCAGTTATTAGCGTCTGTTACCGTTACCGTATATTCTCCAGCAGTCAAAAAGCGAGCTTCATCACCAAAGTCATTACTACTCCAGCGGTAAAGATAAGGAGCAATACCCCCGGAGGCTAGTACATTAATTTGTCCATCCACCTCAGTAGCACAACTGATTTCGTTGATATTTACTGCTTGTACTTGAAGGCCATCAGGAGCTGTAGCTTCGATAGTTTCTTCTAACATACATACATCATCAAACATACGTACCGTATATGTACCAGGAGAGGCTGTATTAAAAGTAGAAGCGGAGCTTACTACTGCGCCATCACCGTTTACCCACTCATAACTCAAGGTTCCTTGGTTACCTCCACCAACAGCTTGCAGTATGCCATCGCTTGCATAGCTACAGCTAACCGCAAATCCATTGTATGAAGAAACTGTTTCGAGTGTATTAAACCGTAGGCTAGATTCCGTACCGATTTCATAGGTTCTAATCAAAGCAGCACCAGAATTATCGGTTACAGTTACGGAGTATTGTCCTGCGGGTCTATTCTGAATAGATTCTGCTCCTTCAAAATTTTCACCCGTTTGTTCATCTTTCCAGGTAAATTGGTATGGAGCTGATCCAGTCAAGGCTAGATCAATTCCACCATTGGTCTCTCCCAAACAACCTACGTTAGTCGTCGTCACTTCATCTGAAAGACAAACCACTTCTATTTCAATTCCTTCTTTTACACAACCATTGGCATCCGTAATAATCGGAGCATAATTGCCACAAAGAAGCTGAATAGGTTGAGGGCCATTAATACTCGCATTCCAAGCTACATTATAGGGTGCTCGTCCACCAGCGATATCCAATGTAATAGAACCTGTTCCGCCTGCATCCTCGGTATCATTCACTACTTCCCAAGTCACTTCAATAGGATCGACTTCAGGCACAACAGCTACTGGTGCTAATTCTGCACCTAAGGCATCTTTGAGCGTTAGGTTATAACTCCCCGTGCCCAAGCCCGGCAAGTTAAACGTTCCATTCGCATTCGATTGTGTCAAAGCGGGACGTCCAGCAACTGTTAATGTATAGGGCGTTACACCACCCACCACCTGTAGCTCTATCAGTCCATCTTCTCGGCCACTACAAGTCGTTTCTGTTACATCCATCCGAGTCAAGGTAAATGGCTCTGAAGGAATAAACCAACATTCTCGCGTGGTACAACCATTGGCAGTGCTAGTAATATCGGCACAAACCTCTCCTACAGGTAGATTATCAGCGTTCGGGCCAGTGTCATTATCGGCATTATTCCATTGGATATTATAGCCTGAGTTCCCTCCTGCAATACTGATAGAAATGGCGCCATTAGTATTATCTGTAGACGCTGTAATACTAGACTGAATATCTAATGAGAAGTTAGTTACTTCAAAAGTTCCGGTTAACTCTTGACCGTCTTTTACCACAGTTACTCTGTAAGTACCCGCACACACACCATCTAAATCCTCCATGGCACTAACAATAGGATTATCTCCTACGCGTTGCCATCCAAAAGTGGCTGCTCCTCCGGGTAAGCCACCAACAACACTGATATCTACGCCACCATTACAAATACTTTCACAAGCTTCTATAATACTAAAGGAAGTGATTTCTAATAGATTACCTAAGTCTGCACAAATGGTTTCGACACAGTTATTATTATCGGTCACCTGCAAACAATATTCACCAACAGAAGAAAGATTACTAATATCCTCAGCATTAGAGTTAAAGCCGCTTGGCCCAGTCCAAGAATAAGAATAGGTGCCAGGCCCTGTACCGCCAGATACAGATGCATTTATCGATCCGGTACCACCACCTGTATTCGGCACATGTGAAAGGCTAAGGCTAATGATAATTGGATCAAAATTACTTAGGATATTGATATTATTGAGATCAGCACTACAGTTATTCGCATCCGTGACTACTACAGCGTAGGTTCCCGCCGATAACCCACTTTGCGTTGTGACGTTATCTGGTAAATTACCATTCCAATCGATGTTGTAAGGAGGAGATCCTCCGTTAACAGCAATCGCAATCGCTCCTGTTTCATCACTTGCACATTGTACATTTTGCACAGAAATCACGCTGATACTAATGGGGGCTGGACTTCCTACAGTATAGGGTCCGCCGGTAGCCATACAGCCATTGGCATCCGTCACCGTAACATTGTATACATCAGGTGCTAAGCCATTATTTTGGCTGGTATTCGTACCAGAAGGAGACCAATTAAAAGTAAATGGTCCTGTTCCTCCAGTTATATTAAGGCTGATACTTCCATCCGTTCCATCTGCACAGCTAGCATCTGTGATTGTCTCAGCAATCGTCATGGCAGCCGGGCTAGGTACGGTAATTGTTTCAACCGTTTGAAGGCCCGTTCCATTATCAGTTACCGTCACTGTTACGTCGCCAGCGGAAAGGCCACTCGCTGTATTGGCATTTCCCAACCCGCTGATACTCCATTCATAATTATAGGTAGGGCCTTTGCCATCTACCGTCAATACGATGGAGCCGTCATCTTCACCGGGACAACTCACGCCTGTGATCGCTGCTGTGACAGTTGGTGGAGGATCTTCTCCTACCAAAATATTACCACAGACTAAGGTTGGATCTACCAGTGTAAGATCAGCTGCAGTAATTTCGACAGCCACGGGGTTATCCGTTAAACAAATTTGTGAACTATTGGTACCGATAACGGTGAAGCATAATTCAAACAAGGGTTGTGGATCATTATTCGTATCTAGGGTAACACCTAGACCATCCGGATCATTCCAGGTCAATCTTATCACCCCATCTACCTCAGCGGAAAAGGAGCTTTGTGATAAACCATTTAGATTGAAGCCTTTGATTTCATCTAATTGTAATTGGTCTGCATTGTAAGAAATTGAAAATTGCATCCCGATGATGTCTACAAATTCTTGCACATTAACGGGAACACAAAAAGACTCTCCTTCTTGCAAACTTCTATCTCCAACGATAATTCCAAACCCATCAAAACCAGACCCCGTACCATTATCGCTAATCGTAATCGTACTTCCATCAAAGTCAAAGGGGATAATATTGGAATTACCATCGACAACTTCGATGTCGGTAGGCTGGCCTGAAATAGTAACTGTCGTAATCGCATTATTGCCTAAAACCGTAAAACAGACTTGGAAAATGACCGTCTCATCGGGTATAGTGACACCAATGGCATCTGGATCAGACCAAGACATGGTTATATTCCCAGGGCTAGGGTTCCCGAAAGAGTTCGGACTGAGGCCCACTAGGTTCGTATTCTTAATTTCTACAAATTGTAATCGGCTAGGGTCATAGTTCATACTGAATTGAGTTCCTAGGATATTATTGAACTCATAAGCTGTAACATCCAAGCAGATTAAATCTCCTTGATCTGCATTGGTATCTTGTATAACCACTCCAAATCCATCAAATGACGGTCCTGAGTTACCTCCGCCGCCACCGCCGCCATTGCCACCATTAACGGTTACCACACCATCGTTCTGCTCAAAATTGATTTCATTCAAACCTCCATCAATAATCTCTATTGGAGTAGGGGTACTACCAAAAGTAACCGTAGTGGAGCTATTACCTATAACATCAAAACAGATCTCATAGATCACTGTCCCATCATCCACTGAAATACCAGCAGCATTGGGATCAGACCAAGACATCGTTATGTTACCAGCACTAGGATTCCCAAAAGAGTTAGGACTCAAGCCAGCCAAGTTTGTATTAGATATTGAGCTAAATTGTAGTACGGCAGGATCAAAATTAATGGAATATTGCATTCCCAGGATGTTATCAAAGTTGTAGGCGACTACATCCAGACAAATTTGATCGTCTTGATCAGCCGTTACATCCTGTATTGCCAATCCAAAACCTGTAAAGTTAGGATCTTCATTGCCATCTCCACCGGATCCACCGTCACCGCCACCATCTCCACCGTCACCGCCATCTCCACTTATAGTAACAGTAGCATCATTTTGTGTAAGATCAATTTCATTCAAACCTGAATCAATTACTTCAATAGGCGTAGGTGTACTGCCAAAACTAACGGTCGTGGTGCCTGTACTTATTACATCATAACAGATTTCAAAAAGTACCGTCCCATCAGCGATCGAGATACCTGTAGCATTAGGATCAGACCAAGACATGGTAATATTACCAGGAGTTGGATTTCCAAATGAATTTGGGCTAAGCCCTGCGAGATTGGTGTTAGAAATTGAACTAAATTGAAGAATTGCAGGATCGTAATTAATGGAATACTGCAGACCTAGGATATCTGTAAAGTTAGTCACCGTGACATCGAGACAAATTTGATCGCCTTGATTTGCAGTAATATCTTCGATAGTTAAAGTGAAATCGGTAGTACCAGAACCACCACTTCCACCATCTCCGCCAGAACCACCGTCACCACCGCTTCCACCGTCGCCGCCAGAACCACCATCGCCACCGCTTCCGCCGTCGCCGCCTCCATCATCAGTGGGAGGGTTTCCATCCACCGTAACAGCAGATTCAGTTCCGGTGAAACCAATAACAGTCAAGGTTCCATCAACGATTTCAGTAGGTGTCGGGGTATCAGAAAATGTCACTTTTGTACCTGTTGTACCTAATACGGTAAAACAGACCTCAAAAAGGACTGTTTCATCATCTAAGCTAACGCCAATAGCATTGGGATCAGACCATGACATGGTAATATTTCCCGGTGAAGGGTTACCAAAGGAATTGGGACTTAATCCGGTAAGATTGGTGTTAGAAATGTTGTCAAATTCAAGAATTGCAGGATCATAATTCATAGAGAATTGCATACCAAGTATGTTCATAAAACCACTTACACTTGCGTCTAAGCAGATTTGGTCACCTTGATTGGCATCAAAATCCTCTAAAGTAATTGTAAATCCTTCGAGATCGTCTACCCTATTATGCATAGGGTTTGCCATCATGCTCATGGGTATAAGCAAAAGGAGCCCGGCAAATAGGCGTGTAAAAATCCTATCCATCATGTTCGGAATTTGGGATGTTAGGGAATATAATTTATTGCTCTAAAAACACGAGCTTTTGAGTCACCTTGAAATCAGGTGAGATAAGATGGTAGAAATACGTGCCAGGCTGATCTAAGATGTCCTTTTTAATAATTAGATCATGTTGGCCACTACCAAAATACCTTTGTTCCTCAAAAACTGTTTTTCCTTGTAAATCTAAGATGCTAAGACGAATGGTTGTTGATTGTGTAAGGCTAAATTTTAGTGTTGTATGATGGGCGAAAGGATTGGGGTAACAGGCTTGTACTGCTATTTTTTCTGGGGCTGAGTTATAATTAACGTCTACCGTTTCACCTAGAGAAATGGTAGCATTTGTTAAATCAACGGGAACGGCTGTAAACGATGTATCTACAATTTCGGTAATAGTAGAGACATCAGTCGTATCTTCATAGAACTCAAGCTTAGAAAACTCTCCAAAAGCTCCTATCGCGTCAAACTCCAAAGAGAACATAATAGAGTCATTTTCGATACTTATGCCACTTAGTGAGCCCGTTTCATACCATACAAAAGATACTTGACCATCTTCGGATGACTCTGGAACACCGAAATGATCGTCGAGATCAAAAGGGTTGTGAATGTTATTCACACTTTTGAAAGTAACTACAGCTGGGTCCCAGCGCAAAAAAAACTGCGTACCAATAATATTATTATAATCAGCCACTTTTACAGGGATTGTAAAAGTTTCTCCAGGTTGGACAGTAATATCGTCTAGGTAAATAGAAACTTGGCCCGAGATAGGGGCAAGTGAAAATAGAGAAAGGAGGCAAAGCAGGAAAAGCTTTCCAGTTGCATGTTTCATATCATGGGATTATGCTCAAGGGTTTCTTATTCTTATTCCCAACGAAGGTACAAAAAAAAATAAAAACCACCCCGAACCCTTGGTGATTTTACAAAAAAAATGGAGTGACCCAAAGGGCCACTCCAACCTTATCTCGTTTAAGAGAGATTATTGTGCAATAATCATCTTCTTAGTTGCTTTGTAATTGTCAGTAGAAACAGTGTAGTATAGTACACCTGCTG
>Ga0070726_10005156_pt1 | contig 10046 bp, 16 predicted proteins | sample tdAd471_FD_67275 | JGI IMG/M metagenome (GOLD analysis project Ga0070726, IMG submission 67275) | Marine sediment microbial communities from the Atlantic coast under amendment with organic carbon and nitrate - tdAd47.1 | ecosystem: Environmental > Aquatic > Marine > Coastal > Sediment | place...
TCGGTCTATCCAGACGAGTTTTGAGAAATGACCGAACCCGCATCGGCCAGTGTGAGCCTGTCAGCAATCGAAAGGCCGGATTACTTGCATGCCGCAGGCCGCTTAACCTTAACTGACTGATTTCTGGAAATTCGGAGTCGGCAAAAGATTTTTCCGGAGCATGAAATGCCAGACGATTTTGAAATCTCGGCCCGGGAAATCATCGACTTCCGGTTTCCGGACGGGCCGATCCCGGACCCAAATCCCGGTTTGCAGTTTTCCGCAAACTGAACCAACATTTGCCGCCGCCCACGCACAGGAACGCTGCGCGCGCAGAAGGGATTTGAACATGAGATTTCATCGGCTTTATTCAGACGCCCAAGGCGAGAGCCACTGGCAAGATGTCGAAGTGGAGCTTTGGGAACGGACCTTTGCGCCACCCGCCAAGGCCATTGAAATCTCAACGCCGGAAACCGCCAGGCAAACCATGTTTCTGCGACTGCGCGCAGGGTGGGACGAACCGATACATCCAACGCCTGTTGCGCAAAAGCTTGTCGGTCTTGCCGGTTCAGTGCGCGTGACCGCCAGCGACGGCGCGTTCAGGGACATCGGCCCGGGGGATGTTTGGCACATGGAAGACAAGCACGGCAAAGGCCATCACACCGTCGTCACAAGCGATGAAGACTTTTTGTCGGTGATCATTCAACATGAATGACAGGGGCGGGGCGAAAGCGGCCACCTCCCATCGCGCGGCCTGACCTTTTGCGGGCACGCGCGTCCACAAAAATGCCGACCGCGCAGAAAACCCGCATTCTCCATCCGTGCCTTGTTGGGTGGTGACGGCAGTGGGTCTATGTCTGGAAAGTGGTGGGCGACCCTGGAATCGAACCAGGCGTGCGTCTCCGCGAGGGAGTTACAGTCCCCTGCCACACCTTGCGGCCTGTCGCCCACTGGCGGGCGGGATACCCTTGGGCGTGCGAGGCGTCAATACGCAAATGATTGAAATCGTGACAAAGGGCGCGTGGATTGAAATCCACCCGACGCGGGCACCCTGTAAGGTGGGTTTCAGCCCACGCCCCCCCCACAAGCTGTCTGGTTATTTCGCGTGGTGTCGATTAGGTGCGGTGCAACAGGAGAGATGCGATGAAAAAGCCAAAGTGGGTTGTTGAAAAGGAACGTGACAAGCGCGCGGCGGCGGCTGAAACGATCTGGTTGTTCGGGCTGCACGCGGTGCGCGATGCGCTTTTGAACCCGAGCCGCGAAAAACTGCGCCTGATCACCACGCTGAATGCGCTGGGCAAGCTGGAGGACGCGGTCGCGGCCAGCGGGATGACGCCAGAAATGGCCGATCCGCGCAAGTTCACGGCCCCGATTGATCCGCAATCGGTGCATCAGGGCGCGGCGTTGGAGGTCAAGCCGCTGAACTGGGGGTCACTAGAGGAACGCTGCGTTGGCGGCCCCGATGGTGTGCCCCCGCGCGTTGTCTTGCTGGACCGTGTGACGGACCCCCATAACGTGGGTGCCATCCTGCGTTCGGCCGAAGTTTTTGGCGCGCGGGCGGTCATTTCCATGCAGCGCCATGCGGCCCCCGAAACCGGCGCATTGGCCAAAACCGCCAGTGGCGCGCTGGAACGCCAGCCTTATCTGCGGGTGCGCAATCTGGCAGAGGCGATGGAGACCCTGAAATCGATGGGCTATCTGGTGCTGGGCCTGGATGGCGAGGGGGATCAGGACATCAACACCGCCCTGGCGGGCAAACACGACCGTGCCGTCGCGCTGGTGTTGGGGGCCGAAGGGCCGGGATTGCGCGACAAGACCAAGGAAACCTGCGACGCCCTGGTGCGGATTGATGCCGTGGGTGGTTTTGGTTCGCTGAATGTCTCGAATGCGGCCGCCGTAGCCCTATATGCCTCCAGAGGAGCATAGGAGGCCCGATTGCCGCTGCGAAAGATTGCAACCTGTTGTTATTGCGGCACCCGCGCCGCGCTGGTTCTGACCGGAGAGCAGCGCCACGAGCTGTCCTGTGCAAGCTGTGGCGCGCCGCTGCACAACCTGAAAATGTTACCGATCAGCCCGACGCAGGCCACCGCGCCTGCGGCGACGCTAGCCCGCCCAAGGTCCGCAAAACGCCCCAAACCGGCGCCGCGCAAGAGGCGTAAGTCGGTCAAAAAGAATAATAAACGCAAAGGGTTGGCGCACAAGGCCCTGTCCGAGCTATGGGACGTTGTCGACGACATCTTTGACTGAAACATTTGCCCACGCCCCGTCACACTTGTGTCAGGGGGCTTTTGCGGCGCGATCCAAACGCGCATCTTGGGATCAACCCGAGCAACCGGAGTGTGACCCATGCTGACTCGCCGATCCCTGTTGGCCCTTGCCGCCCTGACGCCCGTTGGCGCGTTGATGGCGCCCTCTGTCATGGCCGCGACGCCTGAAACCTTTGCCGATGATGGTCTTGCGATCCGCGGCATTGATCCGGTGGCCTATTTTGCCGGCAATGGCCCCGTTGCCGGATCGCCGGATCATCAACTGATGTGGAAGGGTGCGATCTGGCAGTTTGCCAGCGCGCCCAATATGGCCGCCTTCGAGGCCGATCCGACGGGATATGCCCCGCAATACGGGGGTTATTGCGCCTATGCAGTGTCACGCGGCTATACCGCCGGCACCGATCCCGAGGCCTGGACCCTGCACGCTGGGAAATTATATCTGAATTATTCGATTTCCGTGCGGGCGCAATGGCGCCCCGAGATTGCCGAGAATATCGCGCTGGCGGATGCAAACTGGCCAAAAGTGCTGGAAGCCTAGAATTTCCTGTGCCCTTAACGGCCTGTTCACAATTATCTTACATCCTCTTTTAAGTGGCCGCTCAGCCCCTAAATCTAGGATCAGAGGCACGCAGCTGGAACCTGCTGCTTCATTTCACTGTCCCTCGTTCCATACCTTGCGCCCGGATCCCCTTCCGGGCGCTTTTTTATGCGGCTATAGGGGGATGATGTATTCTGATGATCTGATCCGTGATGTTCTGACCCGCGTGAAAACGATCGCCGTGGTCGGGTTTTCCAACAAGCCCGCGCGCGCCAGTCACGGTGTCGCCAGGTTTCTGCAATCGCGTGGCTATCGCGTTGTGCCGGTGAACCCCGGTCTGGAGGGACAGACGCATCTGGGAGAAACGGTGTATGCGGGGCTGGCCGATATTCCGTTCGACGTGGATATGGTCGATATCTTTCGCCGCTCGGACGCGGTTGCTGGGATCGTCGAGGCCGCACTGGCGCGCTGGCCCGATCTGGATGTGATCTGGACGCAGTTGGATGTGCGCGACGATGCGGCGGCACAAAAGGCGCAGGCGCGCGGTGTCACGGTGATACAGGATCGTTGTCCGGCGATCGAAATTCCACGTCTGCGTTTGGGTTAACCGGCGAAAATCCGAGTTATTTTGAACAGAAGAAATCAGGGGCGCGATGCCTTTTCGCTGATCCCGCTTTGGGATTGGCGTTTGGCCAGTTCGGCTTCGATATCGGCCAGTGACACATCGCGCGCGGCACACATGACCAACAGGTGATAAAGCGCATCTGCGGCTTCGGCCGTCAGCGCTGCACGGTCGCCTTTGACGGCTTCGATGATGGCCTCAACAGCTTCTTCGCCAAATTTTTCCGCGGCCTTGTCGGGGTTGGCCAAAAGGCGCGCTGTCCAGCTGGTATCGGGGTCGGCATCAGCGCGGGCAGCGATCGTGGCGGCAAGATCTGTCAGGCTCATGTCATCCTCATGGGGAGTCCGGCGGCGGCCATATGGGCCTTGGCCTGTGCGATTGTGTAGGTGCCAAAGTGAAAGATCGAGGCGGCAAGCACGGCGCTGGCACCGCCTTTGGTCACCCCCTCGACAAGGTGATCAAGCGTGCCGACGCCGCCCGATGCGATCACGGGGATATTCACTGCATCGGCCACAGCGCGCGTCAGCGCGAGGTTGAAACCGGATTTCGTGCCATCCCGATCCATCGAGGTCAGCAGGATTTCACCCGCGCCGCGTTCGGCCACCGTGCGGGCAAATTCCACGGCGTCGATACCGGTGGGTTTACGCCCGCCATGGGTAAAGATTTCCCATTTGCCGGGACTGACGGTTTTGGCGTCAATCGCGCAGACGATACATTGCGAGCCGAACCGCAGCGCGGCTTCGGTGATGACATTCGGGTCGGCCACAGCGGCAGAATTGAAGCTGACCTTGTCAGCCCCCGCAAGCAACAGATCACGCACATCGTGATGGCTGCGCACGCCCCCGCCGATGGTCAACGGCATAAAGCAATGTTCGGCCGTGCGCGTCGCCAGATCGAACATCGTGCCACGGTTTTCGTGGGTCGCCTTGATGTCGAGAAAACAAAGTTCATCAGCGCCTGCGGCGTCATAGGCCTTGGCCTGTTCCACAGGATCGCCCGCGTCGATCAGATCGACGAAATTGACACCTTTGACGGTGCGCCCTTCGGCGACGTCTAGACAGGGAATGATGCGGGTCTTTAACATATCAGCGGTTTAGCGGCCCCGCGCGTCTAAGGCAATCGGGCGTGGATCGGTGGGTGCTAGCCGCGCAAGGTCGCCAGCGCCGCGCCCAGATCAATCGCCCCATCATACAGCGCGCGCCCCGAAATTGCGCCGGAAATGACGCCTGTGTCGCGCAGGGCGATAAGATCGGCCAGCGACGACACGCCGCCCGATGCGATCACGGGGATATCGACGGCGCGGGCCAATGCCTCGGTCGCGGTGATATTGGGGCCTTGCATCGCACCGTCACGCAGGATGTCGGTGTAGATGATCGCGGCCACGCCAGCGTCTTCAAAGGATTTGGCCAGGTCGGTCACTTGCACGTCGGTTTCGGTCGCCCAGCCTTTGGTGGCGACGAAGCCGCCCCGGGCATCAATCCCCACGGCGACCTGACCGGGGAAGGCCGCAGCAGCCTGTCGCACCAGCGCGGGGTTTTCGACGGCCACCGTCCCAAGGATCACGCGCGCCAAACCGCGGGTCAGCCAGCGTTCAATCGTGGCCATGTCGCGGATGCCACCGCCCAGTTGCGCGGGCACGGGGCAGGCGGCCAAAATTGCCTCGACCGGGGCGGCGTTCACGGGTTCGCCCGCGAATGCGCCGTTCAGGTCCACCAGATGCAGCCATTCGCAGCCCGCATCGACAAAGGCGCGCGCCTGCGCCGCCGGATCGTCGTTGAAAACCGTTGTCTGGTTCATATCCCCATGCACAAGGCGCACGGCTTGGCCGTCTTTGAGGTCAATCGCGGGGTAGAGGATCATATGGGCGGCCCTTTTTATGTCGTGCGTGTTTATGCACGGCGGCGGGCCGGATGCAACGCGACCCAACGTTAGTGTTGCGTGGAATCGCCTGTGCGGCGCAATGTCACCCCAGTTCTTTGGGAGGAGACCAAGATGAAGAAGATTATCCTTGGCATGGTTGCCGCAGTTGCACTGGCGGGGGCCGCATTTGCCGACCCGCTGGAAGGCATGTGGCGCACGGTGCCTGATGACAACGGCAACAGCGGATTGATTCAAGTGGCCCCCTGCGGGTCGACCCTGTGCGGCACCCTGATCCGCGCCTTTGATTCCAGCGGCAATGAAATGGCGTCACCCAATGTGGGCCGCCAGATCATCTCGGAAACCGTTGCCCAAGGTGGTGGTGCGTATCGCGGCAAGGTCTGGTCGCCGGATCGCGACAAGACCTACAACTCGCGTCTGCAGTTGAATGGCGACACGCTGTCGGTGTCGGGCTGTGTGCTGGGCATTTGCCGTGACGGTGGCACCTGGACGCGAGTAACTCACTGATCTGACTAGAACAAACCCGCGCCTGTTTGGTCAGGCGCGGGTTTTTTCATGGCCGCCAGCGCAGAAAATTGGCGATCATCCGCAGACCGGCGGACTGGCTTTTTTCGGGGTGGAACTGTGCGCCGATGATGTTGTCGCGCCCGACAATCGCCGTGACATCGCCGCCATAGTCACAATGGGCAAGGCGCTGGGCAGGGTCACGGACGGTCATCGCGTAGGAATGCACAAAATAGGCGTGATCGCCGGATGTAATCCCGTCCAGCACCGGGTGGGCCGCATCAATCACCAGATCGTTCCAGCCCATATGCGGGACGGGCAAGGCGGGATCATTCGGCGTGATCTTGTCGATCGAGCCGCCGATCCAGCCGAAACCGGGGGTGTCCTGATATTCGTGGCCCACTTCGGCCAGCATCTGCATGCCCACACAAATCCCGAAAAATGGCACGGCGCGGTTTTCCACGGCGTCGATAATCGCTTCGGCAAGGCCGGAAATGCCGTGCAGTTCGCCGTGGCAATGGGGAAAGGCCCCGTCACCGGGCAGCACGATCCGGTCGGCGGCGGCGATCACCTCGGGCAGGCCCGACACGATCACCTCGCCGCCGTCTACCTCGCGCGCCATGCGTTCAAACGCCTTTTGCGCGGAGTGCAAATTGCCGGAGTCGTAATCAACAAGCACGGTTTTCATACGGATTTTCCTGCGCCCGGGGTCACAAGGCACCCTTGGTCGATGGAATCGCATCGCCCTTGCGTGGATCAACCTCCACGGCGCTACGCAACGCCCGCGCGACCGCCTTGAAGGCCGCCTCGGCGATGTGGTGGCTGTTGAACCCGTGCAACCGATCAATGTGCAGCGTGATGCCGCCATGCGTGGCCAGCGCCTGAAAAAACTCTTGCACCAGTTCCGTGTCAAAGCTGCCGATCTTGGCCGTGGGGAGGTCAAGATTGCAGATCAGATAGGGGCGCGCGGACAGGTCCAGCGCGCAACGCACCTGCGCGTCATCCATCGCCAGATGGCATTCGCCATAGCGCCGGATGCCCTTTTTGTCGCCCAACGCCTGCGCCAGCGCCTGACCCAGCGCGATGCCAACGTCTTCGACAGTGTGGTGATCGTCGATGTGCAGGTCGCCCTGCGCCCGCGCGGTGATATCAATCAGCGAGTGGCGCGACAGTTGGTCCAGCATATGGTCAAAAAACCCGACACCGGTCTGGCAATCATAGCTGCCGGTCCCGTCAAGGTTCACCTCGACGCTGATATCTGTCTCTGCCGTTTTGCGGCTGATTTTTGCGGTCCGCATGGGATCCTCCGTAGTGGGTTGCCCCGCTTATAGGCGCGGCAACGCACCACGCCAAGCCACCAGATTTCGCGATTGAACCCCTGTGACGTGCATGCCAGCCTTACCGCGTGTTTAATCAGACGAAAGATGCGCCGCATGGCCCTTGAAAACGGTTTCCACGATGTGCCCGCAGGCAAGATCGCGATGGTCGTGACGCACCTTGAAATGCGCGCGCGGCCTGCCCCGCGCGATATTCCCGATGTGGCAGGTTTGGCGCTGCGCCACGTGCCAAGCCCCGATCTGGCATGGTATCGCGCGCTGTTTCGCCGTGTCGGTGCGGATGATTGGCTGTGGTTTTCGCGCCTTGTGATGGATGACGCAAAGCTGACCGCGATCCTGCAAGACCCTGACGTCCACGTTTGCGCGCTGACCAAAGACGGCGCGGATATGGGCCTGCTGGAGCTGGATTTTCGCGAAGGTGGCGCTTGCGAACTGGCCTACTTCGGGATTGATCCCGCGTTGATCGGGCAGGGCGCGGGGCGCTGGATGATGGAACAGGCCACAGCACTGGCATGGGATGCGGGCATCAGCCGCTTTCATGTGCACACCTGTTCGATTGATCACCATGCCGCCCTCGGGTTCTATCTTCGCAGCGGGTTTAAGGCGGTGCGCCGCCAGATCGAAGTCGCCGATGATCCGCGCCTGATTGGCGTGCTGCCTGAAACCGCAGGCGGGCATGTGCCGGTGATTGGCGATGACAGATGATCCGCCACACGGTCTTTTTCACAGCCCGCGACCCCGATGATCGCGACACGATTTTTGCCGGCCTCGACATCCTGCGTGCCAATCCCCATGCGCTAAAGCTGCATGTCGGGCGCAATTTGCAGACCGATGACATTCCTGGGCCGAAAGTTGATTTCGTGGTTTACGGTGAATTTGCCGATGCCGCGCAGATGGCTGCCTTCAAGGCGCACCCGCTGTATGCCGAATCGATCCGCATCGTGCGGCCATTGCGCGTGTCGGCGGACGTTCTGATCAAAGACGAAGGGGATTAACGAAACTGGAGCGGGCGAAGAGATTCGAACTCTCGACCCTAACCTTGGCAAGGTTATGCTCTACCCCTGAGCTACGCCCGCACCGGTTTCGTGCCGCTGATCTATATTTGCGCGCGGGCCACCGCAAGACCCTATTTCAGATTCTAGCCGACTTTTTCCGCCTGTTGCCGCCGCTTTCGTTGCCGCAGCAGGTTGAGCCCTTCAACCGCTCCGGCAAAAACCATCGCCGCATAAATAAAGCCGCGTTCCACATGGGCTTGAAAGCCGTCCGCGACCAGCGCCATGCCAACCATGACCAGAAATGCCAGCGCCAGCATTTTGGTGCTGGGGTGGTTTTCGACAAAATTGGCGATCGGGGTGGCGGCCACCATCATCACGATGATCGCGATAACAACGGCGGCAATCATCACTTCGAGATGGTCGGCGATGCCCACAGCGGTAATCACGCTATCGAACGAAAAAACCAGATCAAGGATCATGATTTGCACAACAACCGACAGCAGGGTCGCGCCGACGACACGTTCGGGTGTGGTGTGCAGATCTTCGCCTTCGACCTCGTCGAAAATCTCGGTGCTGGCCTTGTAGATCAGGAACAATCCGCCCGCGATCAGGATGATATCGCGCCAGGACACGACCCAGCTGAAAATGGTAAAGGCGGGGGCCGTCAAGCCGATGATCCATGTGATCGAAAACAACAGTGCGATGCGTAGCACCAGCGCGCCCATCAGCCCGTAAAACCGCGCGACGGCGCGTTTTCCCTTGGGTAATTTGGACGCCGCGATCGAAATAAAGATCACGTTATCAACGCCCAAGACGATTTCAAGCAGGGTCAGCGTCAGGAACGACGCCCAGACGGCGGGATCGGAAAGCAGGTCAATCATGTGCAGGCCCCAAGGTTCGCGTGATACTTATCGACGCCTGCGCCACTTACAAGGGCTCGCCATCGGGCAGGGCATCGGGACCGGTGAATATCTGCCCATTCAGGCCAACATCTTCGGAATGGGCCACGACACCTTTGTCGGTCAAAAGCAAGACGCCATAAGCGCCCGGTTCATCGACGGAAATCGTTGAATCGTGGCTGCGCAGATCAAGCGGGGCCTGATGGCAGGTGCTTTTGAACAGGGTAAAGGGCACGCCGCGCGTGCTGCCGGAAATCGTGCGATGCACATGACCGCAAAACAGATGCGCGCGGTGCGCGGCAAGCAGGGCCAGCATATCCGTCTCGCCGCTCAGGATGCGAATGCCATCCATGCCGGGCAGGCCGATATCCATCGGCGGATGATGGGAAAACACCAGCGGCACCCGCCCGTTGGCCCCTACCAGGGCTTCGCGCAGAAACGCCAGTCGCGTGGCGCAGATTTGCCCCGCATGGGCGCGATGCCCCATCAGCCCGTTGCGCGTATCAAGCGTGATCAACCGGTGCGTGCCGATATCGGTGACCGCCTGCACAAAGCCATCCGCATCAGGCGCGGTGGGAAAGGCATCCCGAAACGCGGCCCGCACATCATGATTGCCGATCATCGGGATCAGCGGAACGGGTAGATCGTTCAAGGCGTCGGCCAGTCGCGCATATTCACTGGCTTTGCCCGAATGGGTCAGGTCGCCCATCAGCACCATTGCCGCCGCATCCGCGTGACGGGCCAGCGCATGTTCAAGCGCGCAGCGCAGACGCGTCAGCGGATCCAGGCCGATGATGGTTTCGCCCGCACTGCGGATATGCAGATCGGTCATGACAAGAACCTTGCGCATGGCTATTCCCAGTCTATTGGCACGGGGTTGTCGGGCAAAAGCGATGCGAAATAGGCCGCTTCAACGTTCAGCATCACTTGGATCATCGGCACCACCTTTCCGTTGTTTGCAACATGATCACAGCCCGTCACCATAATGGGCAACCCGCACAAGGCGCAGCACAGCCCATCACGGGGC
>Ga0070726_10005161_pt1 | contig 10036 bp, 8 predicted proteins | sample tdAd471_FD_67275 | JGI IMG/M metagenome (GOLD analysis project Ga0070726, IMG submission 67275) | Marine sediment microbial communities from the Atlantic coast under amendment with organic carbon and nitrate - tdAd47.1 | ecosystem: Environmental > Aquatic > Marine > Coastal > Sediment | place...
AGTCGCAGAGGAAGCAGTCCCATCCACCTTCAAGAAGATTAGTCCCCAGGGGCATATCCCTATAGAACAACGGGCGACGGATACCTCGGTATCCGTCGCCCTTTATCGTTAATTGCTATCCGGGATGCTTACCCGAGCAGCCCTACGAGCGTGGCAAACCCTGCGGCCGCAAAATCTTTTCCCGGATACTTGATGAATTCGACGTGTCCGTCCATATAGAGCACGTTCACACCACCGGGAATGTGGCTGAAGTAGTTGATGTTGTCTTGACCGGCAATAATGTCTGACATGATGGGCAATTGACTCTGCGCCATCGCCGATCCGGCCGGATTATTGATGTCGGTGATCGTAAAGCGCTCGATACCTTCACGGAGCCGATAGACGGTGGAACCGCCCGAGTTACCCGCTGTCGACCAGTCGTAGGAAAGGCCAAACGTACCGTTAATCGCGGCCCCGTAATCCGTATAATCGAGATCCCCATCCAATACCGCAATCTGAGCATCAACCGTGTTGATTCCCAGCGCGGAGAGGTTACCCGCCACGGCCATCATGCCGAGAATCTGTGCCGGTGCAAAATACCCTGCCCCCCCAAAAGGCGTCAGGTCGATATCGTCATGATCAATACCATCGACCATCCAGCCGAGATAAAAATAGCTTTCGTCCGTCGCGGCCATGCCGCCCGCCACATCGCCGTAGTTGTCCAAGCTGAATTCATTACAGGGAATATGCAGCCAAGGCTCGTCGGACGCCGGATTACGGAGCAGCGGCGGTTCCGGATCGGAGGGGCAGGAAAGTACATCTGCATCAGTCAGGTATTCTGGAAATACGGCTGGTGTATGGAAAGACCAAGCGGTTCTGGCGGTGCCTCCGGCGGGCAACTGGGCGTTGGGTACGCCGGGCACGGGGTCACAATCCACTCCTGGCAGCTCTGAGACCTGCATGACGTAAGGATACCGCTCCCCCTTGCTTTCATTGGAGTACATTTTCATAACAATCCCCATTTGCTTGAGATTGTTCTGGCACGAGGCCCGACGGGCTGCTTCCCGCGCGCGGGCGAGCGCTGGCAGGAGAATCGCGGCCAGAATGCCAATGATGGCAATCACGACCAGTAATTCGATCAAGGTAAAGCCTTTCTTATTCATGGCTATTGCTCCTTAGAGTAATTTCGTTGTCCTGTGTGCAATAGAATGGCGTAAGAACCATTCGATTCACGAAGTGAACTCCCCACGCCCTCGATAGCGTTAGATGCATCTGACCCTGCGGCAGACCCTCCTTCCTGACAGACCCCGCTGCCACCATACGACCCAACCCTTAAGTCCAATTGTATTGTTCCCCTTATCTTCCCCGAGAATCCCTACAATGTCAAGACCATCCTTACTGCGCATTCTGACAATTACTAAAACATCCGCATTGTCCCGACCAACCCCACCTATTTCGGGAGAGCACCGTGAAAATTGACCGGCTTTTCCAATGCTATATTTGACAAAATACAAAAAGCGTGCTATATTGTATTCAGTCCAAACAAAAGGAGGATTTGACCGATGACCATTAAATCACAAACCTTACCCCAAGATATCGCCGAAGCGGTCGCCGCTCCGCTGCAGGAAACCGTGGTTGACTATTTGAGCCTTGCTTCCGTCGTGCAACAGGCGCACTGGGCCGTTGTGGGACCCGAATTTCGCTCCTTCCATGTCTACATGGATGAACTCGCTGCCGAGCTTGACGGTTTAACCGATACCACGGCAGAGCGGATGTTGGCAGTAGGGGTTTTGCCCCGGGGTCAGGTAGACTATGTGGCAGCGCACGCACAGGTGGACCCCCTGCCCACCACCTTCGTTCAGAAGCGCGATCTGGTGGTCGCCTTGAACGAACGCATCGCGGCGGTTGTAACCCGCATACGCGAGCGCATTGTCCTTTTGGAAGAACTGGATGCGGTCAGTGCCGATTTGCTGATTGGCGCGACAGCGGGGCTGGAGAAAACCTTGTGGATGTTGCAAGCGGAAAACAGCTAGAAAATACCATTGAATCTCGTCTGCGCGGGGCCGGCCTTCGGGTAACCGGCCCCCGCGTTCGGGTCTTCAATCTGCTCCAGTCGCTCGGGGGTCATCACAGTGCCGATGATTTGGCCCAGCAGTTGAGTGCCGACAAAGGGGGCATGTCCCGTGCCTCGGTCTTCAACGTGCTCCATGACCTGACCAACGCCGGGCTAATCATGCTCAGCGACGCCGGGCCTGGTCGCGCATTCTATGAAGCGAGTGACACATGGCATCATCACTTTGTCTGTCGTAACTGCGGCGACATTATTGACGTACCCTGTGCGAAGGACGTAAAGCCCTGCTTGAATCCTGCCCTTCCCGGCCCCGGCTTCGCGGTCGACGAGGCCCAGGTGATCTTTCGTGGCTTGTGCCCGGCCTGTAATCCGGAAGTAGCCCCCGGCATCGTGCTCGCATAACGGCAGGGATTACATTCTTCAGAGGTAGATCGGTTTGGGGACACCGGATCCGGTGCTTTCGCGGGGAGGGGTCTGCTCCCACACGCCGGGGACCGTCTGCGCGCAGTTCGGGCACGTCCCACCTTGCATTCGGTTTTCGACCACATAAAAACCATGCCGTCGAATGAGTGTCGTGCCGCATTGGGCACAGCAGGTATTCTCCCGTTCTCCCACCCTCCCCGGCAGGTTTCCCGGATACACGAAATTCAGTCCAGCCTCTTTCCCCAGCTGCCAGGCACGGGTTAGTGTCGCCGCAGAGGTACGATCCGTATCGTTCATTTTGTAGTCCGGATGAAAAGCCGTCACATGCCACGGAATATCTTTCGAAATACCGGCCAGGAAGTGTGCCATTTCCCCCAGCTCTTCGTCCGAGTCGTTAAAGTCGGGAATAATAAGTGTGACGATTTCCACCCAAAACCCCATGGCGTGTAATTCTCCGATGGAATCCAGCACCGAATGAAGCTTACAGCCCAACGCCCGATAGGAGCGCTCCCGAAATCCCTTCAGGTCTACCTTGTAGAGCGAAACGTAGGGCTTGAGAAAGGCCAGTACCTCCGGAGTCGCGTTCCCGTTGCTGACAAATCCGCAGACCAGCTCGGCCTTCAGTGCCTCTTCGAAGACTTCCGCAGCCCAATCGGCGGTAATCAGGGGTTCGTTGTAGGTACTGACAATGACCGGTGCTTCCCGTTCTACCGCCTTCATCACCAGGTCTCGGGGAGTGACAAATTGCGGCATGGAGACTGCGACCTCGTCCCGCAGTGCCTGGCTGGTTACCCAATTCTGGCAATAAGCGCAGTGAAGGTCGCACCCCAGCATTCCAAACGATAAGGCGTCACGCCCGGGAAAGGCGTGATAAAACGGCTTTTTTTCAATGGGATCACATTGTAATCCCGCCACGTAACCGGTGGGCACACGAAGCGCCCCATCCCGATTAAAACGCACTTTACAGACCCCTGCGCGGCCTTCGCGCACGAGGCATCGGTGCCCGCAGGCAAGACACCGAACGGCCCCATCCTTCTCTGCACGTACGAGGGCCTCTGCACCGGGTGCAGTGTGGTCCTCAAGCAGCTCTTTCAGGCCGAGCATCGCTTTGGTCATGACGTGCCTCCCACGGGTCGGGCTACGGGTGCCTCTCCCTCATTGTAGCATTGCATCGGCCGATTTCCTATGATGGTGCCGACATAAAGGAGGATACCATGACCTATCAGGACACCATCACGCTATCCACGTCGGTGGAAGGCGAAATGCATGACCTCACCGAAGACGTGGCGAACATCGTTCGACGGTCAGAAATCCGCGTCGGCACGGTCCATATCTTTAACGTGGGCAGCACGGCGAGCATTGGGTGTATTGAATTTGAGCCCGGCCTCGTGCACGACCTGCCCACGGAGATGGGGCGGCTGTTTCCGCCCAGTCGCCACTATGGACACGAGCAGACCTGGCACGATGGGAACGGTCATTCTCACTTACAGGCCACCACCTTGGGCCCTGATCTCACCGTACCGATTCGCGAGGGCATCTTGATTCTGGGCACCTGGCAGCAAATCTTTCACTTGGAATGCGATATCAAACCCCGCGAGCGGCGCATAATCGTTACCGTCATGGGAGACTGAGCAACCCACCCCATCGCGCCAGGGCGACACATCACCCCGCTTCACCGCCTTCTGGCACATCCGCTGCGGGTGCGATGGGCGTCAAGGTCACCTCCCGGACACGTCGCATGTCGGCCGACGTTATCTTCCAGCGGAATTCCGGGGTTTCAACGACTTCGCCCGTGTGAGGTAAATGACCGATCAATTGAGACACATAGCCGCCGACCGTATCAGACACTTCGGCATTGTGGTCGATTCCCAAATCCGGTACGCGCTGCACCAGTTCGTGTAAGGGACAACGCCCATTGATACGAAAACCGTCCCCCGTCTCCTTAATCATCTCACTGGTCGACGCATCAAACTCATCATCAATATCGCCCACCATCTCCTCCAATACGTCTTCCAAGGTCACAATACCCGATGTCGCGCCATACTCATCCAAAACGACAGCCAGATGTAACCGCTCCGCCTGAAATCGGCGGAGGGCCTGTAGCAGACTCGTGTGCTCGGGCAAAAAGAGGACTTCCCGTTTCATCGCATCGAGATCCACAATGCCCGCGCCAAATACATGCAACTCGGTACCCGGCCCACTTTCCTGGACCTCCACGCCCCCGTTTTCCGCGTTGGTCGATGCAATATTAAAACGACCAGGCGTCAAATCGAGAGATTTGACGAAGTCCTTTGTATGAACCATACCGACGACCTTGTCGATACTGCCCTCACAGAGGGGAAGCCGCGTATGGGCCGCACTCTTCAGCAGTGCGAGAATCTCCTCCGTACTTTGGGTCGTCAACAGATGCACCACCTCAGTACGAGGGGTCATGATCTGGCGCACATAGAGTTTTTCCAACTCGGAGGCCGCCTGAATCATGCGGGACTGCTGGGGATCCATCATCGTGGCCGTAGACGCCAAGGCGGCAATCTCCTGCAAGGTCGTGTCCTCTCCTTCCTCCTCCCCCCGGGAAAATGGCCGGTTTACAAACTGCACCAGCCAGAGTACCGGTGAAAGTATACGTATCAGGAACGCAAGCAGCGGAGCGATAAACGGAGCGATGACCCCGCTGTAGCGCACGCCCAGCGTCTTGGGAAGAATCTCCGTAAACTGGAGCATGAGGTAGGTGAAGACAACGGAGAAAATGAGGAGGCCATTGGTGCCAAATGCCTTCTCGAACTGGGCCCCCGCCATAGTCGCGCCCACCGTGTGGGCCGTCGTATTGACTACCAGAATCACCGCGATGGGCTTCTCGATATTATCCTTGAACTTGCGCCAGATTCGGCCCAGACGGGGCCGAGTGCTCTCGAGTGCGGCTACCTGGCTGGGCGTATAACTCAACAGGGTTGCTTCCAGCAGAGAGCAGATGGCCGACATGCCCAAGGCAAGGCCCACACTCAGAAAGAATATCACCATGGTTTTCTCTGTCCTTTCGGAAATTCCGTCATCATTCTTTGTGCCCCCAAACGGGTAGCATACGATCCCTCAGTGGACTTCGCAAGTGAAGCCCCGGGGGCGGGTTCCCAAAGGGCCCTGCACGGGCCTCTCAGACCCGAAAAGTTGTATCCGATGCCGCAATTTAAGTAGACTTCGGCCTCTGATTTCTACAGTGGCCCCGATAGTTCAACGGATAGAACATTCGCCTCCTAAGCGAAGGATACAGGTTCGATTCCTGTTCGGGGCACCATTTTTCACGCTTCGTCGACGCGCACGATCACACCATTGTCCACCGTATATTTCCAAGTCTCACTTCCCGTGTCCGTTGCGATCACGGCCGTGCCCCGCTCGATACCCGACGAGACCGGATGTTTCTGCTCAACAAATAGTTGGACCCCCGCCTGAAAACGACCGGAAACCTCCAGCGACTCGGCAGGTACTACCGAACTCACGCTGAATTCGTCCAGCAGACGATTTTGTATTTCAGTCATTTCCGCCCGCCGCTCCCCGGCCTCTTTGCGATAGCGCTCTACCCACTGATTCCGCTTCTGCATGAGGGTCAACATCCGTTTCATAAAGGGGGTCATGACCCGCTGCATCACGGGGTCATCCACGCCCCGCTGCTTCGCCGCCCGAATCAATTGGGCCAGGGCCGTCTGACTCGTTCCGTCGGCCTGAGCGCGCTCCACCAGCGACTTACGCGTCGCATCCCGCGTCAAGTTTTCCTGGAGCTGCTTCGCCTGCCGATCCAGTGTGTTGAGTTCATTGCGCCACGCCTTGCGTGCCTCATTGAATCGCAATATGGCCTGGGAAATCGCGCTCTCAGAAACCTTGCGCGACGAGGCCGTGTGCAAGGCCATGAGCTCACCCCACTCTTTGTCCAGTTCCTCGGGAAACTCGCCCTCGACCTTCAGTTGAGACAGCTCTTTACTCACCTCCGAAAGCACCGACTGAATGGATCGCTCGGCGGCAACCCCGCCGGCGTTACCCGACTCCCCCCGGGCATCGAATTGCTGAAGCCGCTCGTTCAGTGACACGGAAAGCAAATGAACTCCGGTAAGTATCCGCACCAGAAAGGCCCGTCGGCGTTTCAGAGAATCGCCGACCTGCAGGGCTTTTTGAGACTCCTGCCCGCTACAGATGTACAGGAGCGCCGTGCTGGCATAATGCTCGGCTTCCTCCTGCTGAACAGTCATCAACTGATGGAGATGGGCGACACGATTCCGCAGTTTCTTGGCCGCGCGTTGTAGCGTGTGGGCATCCCGTGGCAGGGTTTCCCCGTAATCTTCTGCGGCCAGCTCGCTGCGAAGCACGATCACAACGGGCTGATGATCGGTGTGATTGAACTGAAGTGCCTGCAGGCGCGTAGTCACCGCAAATTCACCTCCGGTAACTTCGCCATCCACACGAATCCGGGGTGCCAGGTAGTGACCGAGACGGGTACGCTCATCAATGCGCAATTGGGTACCCGCGTAGACCAGATCCGGCCCTTCCGCAGTACCGATTCGAATGCGCCCGAGTTTGGCAATCACCGTCGCCCGATTCACAATTCCACGGGCCCGAATATTACCTCGCTGGGTAATGAGCAGACCGGAAACATTTTCACGCACTTCTGTATGTCCACTGACCAGGAGATTGCCCAACACGTAGCCCGCCACGTAGCAGGCGTCCCCTTCCACCACGACGGCAGCACCGTCGGGTATATCCCCGATAATCTTCAGCGAGCCACCATGACGCAACACGGGGCCACGAAAGGAAAGGGCAAGACCCCCAAAATTTCCGATAGTCCGCCGCGTCGCAGCCAGAATGCTGGCTTCCGTCGCCACACCCACATGCTTCAGCACGGCTGGTAGTCCTCGGACCGGTTCCCGACTTTCGCGTAAGGACTTAATTGCCTCCATTTTGGGCGCCATCAGCTCCAGGGGACGCTGAAACTGGTTTCGGGACGAGGTGCGCTCTATCAGCTCGTAGGCAAAAAAAAGAAAGTCCAGTTCATCCCGTGCGAGTACTTCCGGGCCCTTCTCCAGTAGCCGGTCCAGGACACTACGTAAGATGGGTTGCTGGCGGGCACCGTGCGTACTTCTGCCCGCATCCTGCTTGTCTGCCGTCCACTGGGCCACCCGCCCGGGCAAAGCGACACAGCTCTCCCGTATAGAATCGACGCCCTGATAGGACGCATACCACGCCTGACTCAGGGCGATATCTTCCAGACTTAACGCCAGCAGTTGCGCATCCGTGGCACCTACGACGTAGTTGACCAATGTTTCACTCATAGGTCCCTCCGCGACAACTATACCTAAGAAGCCCGTTCCGGTTCATCCTGGAGCCCCTCCACACTGGGTTTTCAAGGCACTTTCCAGGGCCCGGGAACGCCTTTGAATGCCCGGTCGACGCGTCCGGTGGAACCCCGCCGATTCTTGCCCGCTCCGGTGGCCTCGTGCTACAATCTCCGCCTTGCGCTTGATACCTCTCCCGCCACCCTGACGCTGGTCGGGTAGCGTGTCGCAGCGCCCCCGTTAATGCATCCAACCCAGCCCTGCCCCACCCGATACTACGCCCGGTGAGGCCACCATGACCCAGGGCACCGGCGTGACGAAGGATTTCCCCCATGGCACTCAGTATCGGTATTGTTGGCCTGCCCAACGTCGGAAAAAGCACCACCTTTAACGCCCTCACCAAGGCCCAGAATGCGGAAGCCGCCAACTATCCCTTCTGCACCATCGAGCCCAACAAAGCCATCGTCCCCGTCCCCGACACGCGAATCGATGCCCTTGTGGAAATCGTCAAGCCCCAGCGGGTCCAATACGCGACCGTAGAGTTCGTCGATATCGCAGGCCTCGTCAAGGGCGCCAGCACCGGCGAAGGCCTGGGCAATCAGTTCCTGGGCAACATCCGCGAGACGTCGGCCATTGTTCACGTGGTGCGCTGTTTCGAAGACGAGAATATCATTCACGTCAACGCCAAGCCGGATCCCAAGGAAGATATCGAGACGATTCAGACGGAGCTCCTACTGGCCGACCTCCAGCAGCTCGAAAAGCGCATCGAAAAGCTCCGGAAGCAGGTGCGCACCGACAAAAAACTCCAGCCCCAGCTCGACATGGCCGAATCCCTCGCCAAACACTTCGAGGCCGCCAATCCCGCCAGCAGCTTCCCCGACCGCGACAGTGATGCCTACCGCGAACTCGAGCAGGAAATGAAGTTCATCACGGGAAAAACGGTCATCTATGCCGTCAACGTGGATGAAGACGGCCTCGGCGAAGACAATCCCTACGTGGCTATCGTCCGCGAGATTGCCGCCAAAGAGAACGCCGAAGTCGTGAAACTCTGCGCCAAGATGGAAGAAGAAATGGTCGACATGAGCGACGAAGAACGGCAGGAATTCCTGACCGATCTTGGTGCCGAAGAAAGCGGCCTCGACCAGGTAATTCACAAGGGCTTCCGCGCCCTGGGCCTCATCGCCTATTTCACCGCAGGCGTCAAAGAAGTCCGCGCCTGGACCATCCACGACGGTGACACGGCCCCCCAGGCCGCCGGCGTCATCCACACCGACTTTGAGCGGGGCTTCATCCGCGCCGAAGTCACGGCCTACGACGCCTACGTCCAGCACAAGGGCGAAGCGGGCGCGAAGGCGGCGGGTGTCATGCGGGTGGAAGGCAAGGAATATGTGGTCAAAGACGGCGACGTAATGCACTTCCGCTTTAACGTGTAGGGGCAAGGGGCTTCACGCCCTGGTGGACTGAATGGACGACGTGGACATAGTGGACGGGGCAACCTCCAATTCCACGGCGCACGCGATGGCTTCTAAGTCCGCTTCAGGCTCAGCCTCCACGACAAATAGAATTGCCGCTGGGTGCCACCTTTACGCGGAGGAGCGAAGCGGGGGAGCTTACGGGTGCGGAGTCGTCGTGGCGAGCGTGGCACCAACGAGTCACCCCACAATCAGATCACCTTGGTAAGCATGCACCCGTAAGGCCGTTCGTCCCTCACGTCCGTAAGGGTGGCACCCCGAAACTTGCTCTTCGAGAGCGCTACAATTCGTTGGCCCACGGCGCCCACCAACAAGCCCTCCTTCCGACTTGCATTCTATCGCCCGCTGAATTATCGTAGCCCTTCTACAAGGTAGCAGCATCACAACACGGCAGGTCAAGATAAATGGGCGACACCGATAAACACGTTGATTCAAGCACTGAATCCGAATCCAGCGTTTCACGTCTTGGAAATGGTGCCGCAATGCACGCCCCGCTGCTCAATGTCAGTGCGTTTCATTCGAGGGAATACTGATGGCGTGGGTTCACGATACGCGATTCGATGGACCAGTGGCTGCCCCACATCCAATGCAGCCTCCACGCCCATTTGTCGGCCTGCGCGTTCACGAGTCCTTCTTTCCCCTCATTGTTTTCGGACGAGTCGCCTTTCCCGTAGGAATGTTTCTGACTACCGCGGTGTTCCTCAGTTCAGATCTTCTGGCATGCATTCTCATGGCGATTTGGCCCTTCTATTCCTACCTGTATTTCGTCGAACCAC
>Ga0070726_10005162_pt1 | contig 10035 bp, 8 predicted proteins | sample tdAd471_FD_67275 | JGI IMG/M metagenome (GOLD analysis project Ga0070726, IMG submission 67275) | Marine sediment microbial communities from the Atlantic coast under amendment with organic carbon and nitrate - tdAd47.1 | ecosystem: Environmental > Aquatic > Marine > Coastal > Sediment | place...
CTCCAGCCTTCCGTTGTCGGTTTCCAACGTCTTGATCTGCTCGGCACGATGCGAAGACAGGCCGTATTGCAGGTTGATCGCTGCGAGCGGGGCCGGAAGCTGGCGCAAATAGGCCGCAGGCGCGCCAACCTGACTCGCCAGTTGGCCGAAGCTCCAGTGGGTCGGTGTGACGGGTGCATCGGAGCCGGGCAGGATCAGCGCCAGGCGCTCGGGATCGTTGCGGTTTGCCTCGACATGGATGAGCGCGCTCTCGACCACGCGAGTGCGGCTGCGGTCAGAACGCCCGCGCACAGAACGCGCCAGGTCGCCAAGCGATAGAAAACGTTCGTCATCGGGCCGCGAGAACCACTCGGATGATACCCGGCCAATCCGCTGCCCGCGTGAGACATCGACCTTGTAGCCGCCGCCAACGTCGCGGCGCGCATCGAGAACCTGCATATTCATGGGAAAACCTCCATGACGGGCGGCCGGGAGCCTTTCTCTCGACCCTCATCCCGTCACGGCGAAGCCCGCCGTCCTCTCACTCTAACCTGCCCGCGCTGTGTGTAGCGGGAGCGGCCAGCGAGATTACCAAAACAAAAGACCGCACCCTGAAAGGAGGCGGGGATTATTCACTTGGCTTGTGCAGGCGGAAAGGCGGGGCTTGTCGGCTTTCATCGCCTGCACATGAAACCATCTCCGCCGGTTCAGTGTGCGTGCGGGGCCATTCTCGTCAAAGCGCCGCGCCATCGGGAGCAGAGCCGAAGGGGCTGCGGAAAAGAGCGCATCAACAGCCCCGCTCCGAATCTACGGGGCGTTGCGGGGTGTCCCCGTAGAGGCGGGTAACGTGCAGAGCGCTTGCGGGCTGCATGCAGGGAGGAAGCTTCCTCCCTTTTACTCAATCGATGAATGTGTAAGCCCGGACATAGGGCAGAATCGGTCGACCGGATGGTGACCAAACACGCAAATTGGAAATGAATAGGGCAGTAAATGAAGCTGCGAAGCTGGGATCTGCGATCAAAGATGCGGCATCCACCTCGAAATCCGTTCTAATCGAGGCAACAGTTCAAACACGCAACGACGGATCCACTCCAATGGCAATTTTGAGTTCCGAAGACGCGGTCAGAGTGATCAGCGCCCATGCGCTACGGATCATCTATTTAGTCGAACACGGTTTTTTGATTTTGCCGCTGAGATCGCCCCGCAGGAAGACCTTGGCGAAATTTACGCCGAACGGTCGCCCTAGCTCATCAAGACTGTGCCTTGCCGCCTTGCTCTTTTTGGCCGGCAAATTGACACTGGAAATTCGTGTCGTACCACCACCGGCAGATTGTTCTAGGTAGATAGAACGAACGGATAATTCCATCTGTAGGTCACCCCACCCGACATAACAAATGACCTTGCTCTTTCGTCCGCAAAGACCATGATATCCAGTAAAGGATAAGGCGCGCATGCAATGATTTCACCTCAGGAAGTAGCCGTTGTGATATTAGCAGCGGGTCGTTCTACCCGGTTCGGACGTCCCAAATTGCTTGAACAACTCTACGGAGAGCCCGTAGTGGGCCACATTCTGCGGGTGGCAGACAAATTCACGTTCGCGAACAAATTGGCGGTCGTGCCGGCCTCAAGCGCCCCACTCAAAGGCTTCATTGAAACTGCCGGGTTCCAGATTATCGCAAATGACGACCCGAGTGCTGGCTTGTCGCTATCGCTACAACTGGGAATTGCCGCATCTGGCGATGCTGTGGCCGTTCTGGTCCTACTGGCAGACATGCCGTTAATAACCGAAAGTCACCTTGATCGGCTTTTGAAAGCCTACGATCCGGTGGTTGGCTGTGTTGCATCGTCACTACAAGGTGTGGGGCAACCCCCAGCGTTGATTGGCCGAAAGCACTTCAAAAGTCTTGCCAGTCTGAACGGGGACCAAGGCGCCCGTGATCTCATCCGGAACGGTCAGTTGATCGAGACCGACGCTGATCTTTTGGCGGACATCGATGAACCGGAAACGCTGGAGCGGCTCAATCTGGCGAAGAACGCAATGCCTTACGGGACTGAAGGAGTTGGGCAATAACCGATACCCCCACTTCCCATGCAGACCGGCCACAATCGGGAAGCCCGATCGGGCTATGGATACGACGGAATTGTTCGGATGTGATCCCGACTGCCTCCATCCGCGATTGGCGCGCTGCGGCTCTGCGCAAGGAACCCAGTACCCCAACATAATATGCGTCGGATGCCAGACCGGCTTGCAGAACGGCATCGTCCAGATCATCATCGTGTGAAGCTGCGACGATGGCGGTCCAACGGTCGGGCGCAAGATCTTGAAGAGCTGCGATTACATCGCCGGAAATGTAGCGCGCGCCCGGGATTGGCATGGCCGAAACCGTTCCGGCCGGTCGCAGCAGGATCGCTTCGAGGCCGCACTGTGATCCAAGTGCGACCAGCGCCAAAGCGATCGGATTTTCTCCCGTCACGATCAGGCGCCAGCGCGGCAGGTAGGTCTTTGTATAGGCAGGCGCATGGGATTCGTCCGTGCGGCGGAGATAGCGCACCAATCGCTGGGAGCCAGTACTGGACCAGTATGCGACCCGGCGCTGCCGGTAACATTCGCGCAGCAGGCAAACGGCTGTGTCGTCAGGTGCGATGCGTTCAAGCAGGATCGACAAGCTGCCGCCGCATGTCAGCCGGATATCGATCCACGGGCTTCCCTTGCCGTAAGTCAGGCATCGGGGCTGCCCGTCTGCCAGGACATGTTGCGCATGGTTGGCAACATCGGCTTCGATGCACCCTCCCGAAAAGTAGCCGGTCGCCCGCGTTCCATCGAACACCATCTGCGTTCCAAGCGGTTGCGGTGCTCCGCCTTCAAGTGCAACTATGGTCCCAAGCACCGCCGGACGGCCGGCTTCAAGGCACGCAAACAGGGCTTCTCTGACGTCTGCAACCCAACCAAATAGCGGCCAATCCGCGCTATAGAGTTCCATGACTAGACCTGCCTGTTCAAGGGCATGCCGCAGGCACCGGGTGCGGCATGAACGCTATGACCGGAACACCCACCAAAGCCCGATCAATCCCAATGCAATTGCCCCACCGATCAACAGCCTGCGTGCGACGGCCCATCCTGCGGCGGAACCGATGTCCAGCGCCTCGTCATTGTCGTGAAGCGCAGCGGCGGGGCGGCTATCCACTGCGACCGGGCTTTGAAGGGATGCCACGGCACTTGGCTGCGTGTTGTTTGCATGGTCTTCGAGAATCAGGCGGTTAAGGCGGGTGGCGAACTCATTCATGAGCTTCTCGCCGACTTCCTCCATCACACCGCGGCCAAATTGGGCAGCCTTGCCGCTGACCGTATAGTCGCTGTGAATGGCAACGTGACAGCCATCCTGTCCATCTGGAGTTGCCTTCAGGGTAACCTTTGCCTTGGCACCTCCTCCGCCCTTGGTGTCCTTTGCGGCGCCTTCGACGACCAGTTCATGCTCCGCATCATCGCGGTGCGTAAAATGCAAATCGCCGCGATAGATCATCTCCACTGGCCCAAGCCGGACCTTGATCCGACCAACGAAGTCGTCGCCTTCACCTGATTCGATTGCTGCGCCTGGCATGCAGGGGGCAACGCGATAGACATCGAGCAGCACAGGCCAAGCCTGATCGACTGTGACGGGAAGACGGAACATATACTCGAAAATCATCTGAATTTACCCAATTTTGTTACAAGGCCGGGACGGCATCCACTTTCGATGCACGTTGCAGCGCATCGAAGATTCGTTGAGGTGACGCCGGAAAGCTTTCCACCGAGGCGCCGACCAGGGCCAGGGCGTCGTTTACCGCCCCGATAATCGCTGCCGGTGCCGAGATCATTGCGGATTCACCCATACCCTTTACCCCGCCCGGAACCAGGTCAGAAGGCGTTTCAAGATGCGCGATCTGGACATCCGGAACATCGACCGAAGTCGGCAGAAGATAGTCCATCAGCGTTGTGGTCACCAACTGACCTTCGCCGTCGTGGACCAGTTCTTCCAGCAGGGTCATGCCAATAGCCTGTGCGATACCGCCCCTGATCTGCCCTTCGACGATCATCGGATTGATCATCTTGCCGCAATCTTCGACGGCAAACATCTGATCAACCCTGACAAGGCAGGTCTCCAGGTCGATCTCGACAATTGCGGCATGACCGCCATTGGCCAGCACGACATCGGCCGGATCAAAGGCCGCAGTAGCTTCAAGGGCGGGATCGAATTCGGGCGGATGGGTCGCATCGGCAAAATAGGCTGCGCCGGCCAGATCAGCCAATGGCATGCCCTGTTCCGGGCTTCCCGTAACATGCACCCTTCCCTCGGAGAGGGTAATCCGCTCTGCACCCGTTTGAAGCAAGTGCGCAGCAAGTTGGCGGATCTTGACCTTTACCGCTTCGGCAGCCCGTCCAATCGTCCCCGCCCCGAAAACTGCACCACGGCTGGCAACCGTTCCAAAGCCATGCGCATTGCGGGTCGTTCCGGCGAGGACCGTCACATCGTCCAACGGCACACCAAATGCATCAGCGGCTACCTGGGCAAATGTTGTCAGATGCCCTTGGCCCGCCGCGACCAACGGTGTGGTCACGGTGATCTTGCCGGTCGGTTCAACCCGGACCGTCGCGGTGTCATGGGTGGTAACCGGGGTATGCAGAAACGAAAGAGCGCGGGTGCCGACACCGCTGACCTCATTGAAAACACACAGCCCCAATCCCAGCAATTTTCCCTTGGCCAGGGCTGCTGTCTGGCGTTCGCGAAACGATCGATAATCCACCATCTGCTCAAGCCGATCGAGCGTTTGCACGAACGTCCCCTCGCGGATCACCAGGCCGGTTGGCGTGGTGAATGGGTAGTCGGATTGATCAACCAGATTTCTTCGGCGAATTTCGAACGGTGAAAGGCCCAGTTCACGCCCCGCGCGGTCAATTAACGTCTCACGCGCAATGTGCCCGGCCGACCAGCCGACCCCGCGATAGGACCCGATCGGGCACTTGTTGGTGACGAGTGACAGGCTTTCATCGTTGAAGTTCGCGATGCGATATGGCGCGGTCAAAGTCGATGCGCCGACGTGCGATTCGACCAAATGGGTCCACGGTAGGCAGTTGTATGCCCCGCCATCGGTGCTCGATCGATTGCGCATTGCCAGAAACCGGCCGTCCGCATCGACGGCAATCGCCATTTCGTTGATTTGGTGCTTGGCATGGGTGGCGCTGAGCAGATTTTCGCGCCGGTCTTCAATCCAGCGGATTGGCCGCCCCAGTTCGATCGCCAACAGGCAGACTAGAATCTCTTCGGGATGCACATGCGCCTTTTGCCCGAACCCACCGCCGACCTGAGGGGTGATCACTTCTATCCGCTGTTCAGGAAATGCGAGGTGGATGGCCAGCATGGTCTTCAGAAACGAGGGCATTTGCGTGGCCGACCAGACGGTCAACTGACCACTTGTCCATTCGTGACTGGCAATGCACCCCCGGGGCTCCATCGGGGTGGCACTGACTCGGTTATTGCTGAACCGCCCTTGTGCAACGCAGGCGGCTCTTGCGAAGTCATTGTCCACATCGTCCTGGCAGCGGTGGCCGCGATAAACAAGATTGGCGGGGACCGCTTCATTAGCGATTACCTCCGCCGCAACGGCGGAGGCAATATCGGCCACAACCGGAAGTTCATCGTAATCGACGTCAATCAGCTCAAGCGCATCCTCTGCAGCGGCCTGACTGGTCGCAACAACAACCGCAACCGCCTCGCCAACGAAGCGTACTATGTCGTGGGCAAGGATCGGCTGTACGGTCGGCACAAAGCCAGGCAGCTCCATACGCGCCATCACACCGCCGCAGCGGGGCAGCACATCCGCGCCGGTCCAGACTTGAACGACCCCGCCATGCGCGCGGGCAGCCGACACATCGATCGCCGTGATCCGGGCATGGGCAAAAGGACTGCGCAAAATTGACACATGCAGGACATCTGGAAAGGCCAGATCGGCGATATAGGCAGCGCGGCCGCTCAAGGCGGCAGGGTCCTCTCGCCGCAATGCCGAGCGGCCAATTTCCTTTGCGACTATCTCTGGAACCGAAGACTTATCCATGGCCGACCTGCGTAGCTCGCATCGCATCGGGATCAACGATGGCATCAATGATCGTCTCATAACCGGTGCACCGGCAAAGATTGCCCGAGATCGCTTCACGCGCCTCATCCCGCGACGGCGCTGGATTGTCCCGCAATAATGCCAAAGCCGTCAACACCATGCCAGAGGTGCAAAATCCGCATTGCAGGCCATGATGGCGCTGAAATGAGGCCTGCAGCGGATGCAGTTCGCCGTTTGTGGCTAACCCTTCGATCGTTTCGATCCGCTTTCCGTCGGCCTGCACCGCCAGCATGAGGCATGCCCTAATCGGCTTGTCATCAACCAGGATCGTGCACGAACCGCAAACGCCGATTTCGCAGCCCTGTTTCAGGCCAGTCAGGCGAAGTTTGTCGCGCAGCGCGTCGCTCAAACTGGTCCTGGGCGCAGCTAAAAAGGAAGCGGGTTGCCCGTTTAAGGTCACCCTGACCGGCAGCTGGCCTTCTTGATCAGTCATTGGCACCCCCAGCCCGCAACAGCGCGCGGACGACCAGATTCTTAGCCAGCTCTGTTCTGAACCGGGCATCCGCATGAATATCAGATCGGACCCTGACGCCGTCGAGAGCGATTTGCGCAGCCTCCGTGGCAACCGCGCGATCAAGGGTTCTGCCATCTAGGACGGCGGCAGCGGATTCCGAACGAATCGGACGATCCGAGACGCCCCCTATGACAAGCGATGCGTTGAGGCATTTCCCATTTGCGATCTGTAGTCCTGCGGCGACCATCGCCAATGCAAAATCCCCTGGACGACGGGAAACTTCTTCAAATGCCCAGCTTCTCGCACTGTCTGGAAAATCAATGCAGGTCAGCAGCTCACCTTCGCCAATTGCGGTCGTGTAGTGGCCCTGGAAGAATTCGTCCGCGCGAATCCGGCGAACACCGTCAGGGCCTTGCAGCGTCATTACGGCATCAAGTGCAACTGCGACCACCGGCATTTCGGCTGAACCATCCGCATTGGCAAGACTGCCACCGAGAGTCCCGCGGTTTCTCACAGCTTGGTGCGCGACATGATGCAGCGCTTGGCGCAGCAAAGGGGTCCGGCGCGCGACGGCCTCGGATCTCGCAGTGGTATCGTGGGTCACCATCGCGCCAATCCGCAATGTGGCGTCTCCATCCGCGATGACCGCAAGCTCCTCGATCAGTCCGAGGTCAACCAGCAGCCCCGGACTGGCCATGCGAAGCGCCATCATCGGCAACAGCGATTGTCCGCCCGCCAGCGGACGGGCATCGTCATTGCCCGACAAAAGCTTTATCGCTTCTGAAATTGTAGCGGGACGAGCATACGAAAAGTCAGGAAATTTCATTGATTTCAACCATTGCCCTTTGCGCTCTCCTAGCTCGCCCTGTCACCTCTTACTGCAACTTGAAGCTGATTGTCACGCCATAGGTAGCCGGCTGTCCGGCAAATCTGGCGATCGTGTCATAGTCTGTGAACACGTTGCTCGCATAGTATTTGTTCAGGACATTCTTGCCAAATACCATGACGCTCCACTGCCCGTCATTAAATGAGGCGCCAGCCCGCAGATCAAGCAGGCCATAGCCGTCGATCGTGTAAGTGTCGCTGGCCGGGACCGAGGAGCGGAAATCAGGCGTGATGACCAAGCCACGAGCGCCGCCGATATTGGCAATAGCTTTGCTGCGGACGGAGTAGACCGCCCCGATAAAAGGTTCGGCATTGCCAACCGTCCATTTGTAGTCCGCCGAAAGACGCAATTGGTATTTCGGGGTGTAAGGGATGACCGATCCAGCATAATCGATGACGCCGCCTGCGGTATCACGGCCGACGAAGTTGGTGATCTTGCTGTCCAGAATGCTGCCTGACAGGCCCAGCGTCAGCCCATCAACGGGAGTGTAGGTGGTATCGAGTTCGAACCCAAGCATCCGGGACTTGGGAATGTTATCCAGTGCGTCAAGCACTCCAAAGATCGGATCGACGATCTTGCCGCGCAGCTGCTTGTCCCGATAATCGTAATAGAATGCAGCACCACTGGCGCTGAACCGCCGGTCGGATGAGCTGAATTTGAAGCCCGCTTCGTACGAAAGTAGCGATTCCTGTACCACTGGCAGGAATTGTTCGAAGGTTGCTGCCGCCGCAATCGGGAAGCTGCCCGCCTTGTAGCCCTTCGCCACGTTGGCATAGAGCAGAAGTCCGGGCGCAGCCTTGTAATCGATCCCAGCGCGCCACGAGACGTTATTCTCCTGGAGCGTGTCGCGGAACTCGCCCGGCAGATAGGTGGCTGGAGTGCCATCAAGCGTCGTGTTGTCGAGCGGGGCGCAACCAGCCCCGATGGGAGGCACCGGAACCCCGGTCGGTGTGAAACCTGCCATCGGGAAGAAGCCCAACTGGATAGCATTGCCCAACGAATCAAACACACCACCAAATGTGCCGTCGCCGGGATCGCCCGTACAGGTAGCAGCCGTCCGGCGCGCGTTTGTATAGCGGGCCCCGGCCTTCAACGTCAGTTGGCTTCCAAGATCATATTCGCCGTTGGCGAAAAACGCATAGTTGCGCATCTTTTGGTCAGAATAGACATAGGCGCCTGTGTAGCCGAAGATCGCAGCGGTGCTCTCTTGAGAAAAAGTCAGCAACTGGTATTCGTACACGTGGCTCTTCTCGTAGTTGCCGCCCACGACCCAGCGGAACTTTGTATTCCCGCCGTTGGAAATCCGAAGTTCCTGATTGAACGACTTGATGAAGCCGCGATCGACGATGAAATCAAGGACGAACAAGGATGTGCCGTCGGTCTCGAAGCCCTGGTTAGGCTTGTAGTCGACGTAAGAGGAGATCGCGGTAACCGTTACATCGTCAGCAACCTCCCAGTTCGTGCGCAGCGCGCCCTGCAAGAGGCGGTTGTTCGCATGGGGCCGAGTCTTTGGGGTCCACGGTCCATTCTGCGACGCGATTTCGGTCGGCGTCCAATCGGCTGCTCGCGCGTTGAATGGCGCGAAGGGATACGCGCGGAGCGCCGGATCGGTGAACGGCGGCGCCTGAGAAAGCAGCGTCTGGTATTGCGGAGCCTGCGGATCGCTCTTGTCGCGCCATCCATTCAGGTTGAGTTGAAAGTTGAGGCGACTGGAAGGCTCCCAGTCGAGCAGGAGGCGGGCCGCGTAGTAGTTGACCTGACCAAGGGTATCGTTGCGCGTATAGCTGTATTGCCAATCATCGGCTTGGGAGGTCGTAATCGCCAGACGCGCCCGGAGCGTATCGCTGAGCGGACCACTGACATGCGCGTTGATGTCGAGCCGGTTGAATCGCCCGTAGGAGAGATCAGCACCTGCTGAAAATTCATTGGTTGGCTTGGCCGCAATGAAGTTGATCGCGCCGCCGGTCGAATTCTGTCCGAACAGAGTGCCCTGCGGCCCTTTCAGGATTTCGACGCGCTCCAGATCGAAGTTGGCATGGGCTCCCAGTGCGGGAAATGCCAGGGGAACCTGATCGACATAGACGCTGGTGGTCGGATAGGCCGCCAAGGTAGTTTCGTAAAAGCCGACACCGCGCAGTGTATAAACAGGTGTTTGGGTGGCAGAAGGTGTGTAGCTGAGACCGGGCACTACACCGGCCAGGTCACTCAAGCTTACAACGCGCTGTTGAGCCAGCGCCTCACCGCTTACCGCAGTGATAGCAAGGCCAACCTTGTTGATGGATTGCTCTCGCTTGTTCGCGGTCACGATGATTTCACCGACACCCGCATCATCTTCGACTACTACTTGCTCAGCACTCTGGTCAACGACTTGCGCAGCTGCACTTCCGGCGAAGCTCAGCGCGAACGCCGAACACCCAGCGGTTAAAAGATAACGGATTTTCATAATTTTTATCTCCCCTCATTGACCACATTGATCCGGCCCACCCGCTGGTGTCCCGCCCAAGGCGATTCCGAAATCGGGACTTGAGCGCCGCCGCGCAGATGACGGCGACACGATCCCTTGCGC
>Ga0070726_10005163_pt1 | contig 10031 bp, 10 predicted proteins | sample tdAd471_FD_67275 | JGI IMG/M metagenome (GOLD analysis project Ga0070726, IMG submission 67275) | Marine sediment microbial communities from the Atlantic coast under amendment with organic carbon and nitrate - tdAd47.1 | ecosystem: Environmental > Aquatic > Marine > Coastal > Sediment | place...
TAGTCTTGCCCGAACGCAACGAACTCCGGTCATGCCCGTGGGAGGAACCACCTCGTGAAAACCCTTGTCAACGCCCTCGCCAACTCCGTCAAGAAGGCGCCGTGGATTGTTATCGCCGTCGTCATCGTTCTTTCGATGGTCCTTGGCAACTTCGCATCACAGTTTCTGCCAGCGGAGGATCAGAACGAATCGTTTGCTCCTGACGCCCCAGAGTTGACAGCAGCGACGGAGATCGCAACCACCTTTGGAGCTGTGTCGCGGATGCAGGTCGTCGTGTCGTCTACCACGGGCGATGTGATCACGCTTGCCGGGCTCGAATCCGCCAACGCGCTCGAAGAGAGCATTCGTTCGTCCGATGTGGCCGAGCTTCTTGTCGATCAACCCCAAAACCCAGCAATCCTTAGCTACATCGCCCCGGTGCAGTTCGCGATCGCTGCTGGTGCTCCAATCCCGACGACTGACGCCGAGGTCAAGGCCCTCTACACCGCCGGGCTCGATCAGACTCCTCCTGAGTTCCGTGGCTTCTTGACATCTCTCTTGAGCGACGACGCTGATCTCAGCACGGCTACCGCTGAGTTGGCCCTAGGTGTGATTACCTACCAGTCCTCGGATGACTTCGACGAGCTTGCGGAGCGAGCGCTCGCGATGGCCGACGCCGTCACGTCAGCGCCGACCAGTCCCGAGATCACACAGGAACCGTTCAACGTCGACCTGATCTTCTCAGATACTGATGAGTTCCAGACGGAGATCAGCCGGTTGCTCGTAGCTGCCGCCATGATCATCCTGCTTGTCCTCGCCTTCATCTTCATCGTCGCTCCCGGGAGTGCTCGTGAGAGGATCATCTTCTTCCTCGGTGTGGCCCTGATGGTCATCGGTGCCGGGATTGCAGTCGCTCCTGGTCTCGCCAAGATCTTCCCTGATATCTTCCCCGCCGCCTGGGGCGAAGCCGAACTCGGTCCCGTCCTCCTGAGCGCACTTGCGTTCTACACGATTGCATTCCTGATGTGGACGCTGACTTCGAAGCGACTCCGGAGGACGACTGCCGACACACTCGTCACCTTCCTCACCATCGGCCTTGCCATCCAGTGGATGCTCGGATACGGGTACCTGCGATTCGGCGACCAGTCCCAGATGGTGCAGATCCTCCCGATTCTCCTCATCGGACTTGGCGTCGACTATTCGATCCACATGACGACGAGATATCGCCAAGAATTGACGGCCGGGAAGTCAGTTGATGCTGCGATATCGACTGCCATCCGCACCGTTGGTGTTGCACTTGTTCTCGCCACGCTTACGACGGCCGTCGGGTTCTTGACGAACCTCTCGAGCTCTATCCCCGCACTTGCCGAATTCGGTGAACTTGCCGCGGTCGGTATTGCGGCGTCGTTCATTCTGATGCTGACTTTCGTACCTTCCGTCAGGGAACTCCTCGACCGCAAGGCAGAGAAGGCTGGCACGCTCGACACCAGTGGACTCGAGGCGGGTCAGAATCGTCTCCTTCCAAAGATCATCGGAAGCTTCTCCATACTCCCGAGACAGTTTGCGGTCGGCACGTTGATCGTGTCGATGGTTCTGGCAGGACTCGGTGCTTTCGGCATGACGAAGCTCTCAACGGAGTTCTCGTTCCTTGACTTCGTACCGACGACCTCGCCGCTGCGGGACACCGCTGTGACCGTGGATGAGCGATTTGAATTCCCAGAAACGACATCTGTACTCGTCAAGGGCGACTTGGCGGAGGGAGCAGCATGGAACGCCATGCTTGCGTCGTACAACGCCGCCGCTGATGTCCCAGACGTCTCGGTCATCGAGTTGGAGTCCGGCGCAAGGTTCCCACTTGGTCAATCTCTGATGTCGGTCATGGGTCAGTGGTTGAACCCAGGTGGAGAGCAATTCGATCAGGACCTCTTCAATGTCGCGCTGTCGGTCGGGTTCGGTCAGGACCGGACGGTGCCGGCAGACGCCGACGTCAGCCCCCTCTACGACGCTGCGTACGCCAAGGACGCGGTCACGATGACGGCGCTCCTTGCGGCTGACTACCAATCAGCGGTCTACAACATCGATACGACTGCTGGCGAGTCGGGGGCAGCTGAGCTGGCGATCAACATGAACGCTGCATTTGGTCCCATGGCTGCGGTAGGCGGAACTGCCGTGGCGACATCCCAGTTCATCATCAACGGTCTCGTTGTCGACACGTTGTCTTCGTCGCAAGTCTCGTCGCTGGTATTGACCCTCACGGCAGCCCTGCTCTTGCTCGTAGCCAACTTCTGGTTCGAAATCAGGAGGCCGATGCTCGGCGTCATCACGACGGTCCCGGTTGCCATTGTTGTCGTTTGGACCTTCGGCATCATGGCTGGGCTCGGCATTCCGTTCGGGCCAGTAACAGCGACCATTTCGGCCCTCGCGATCGGTATTGGCGTGCCATACATGATCCATGTCACGCATCGATACCTCGAGGAACGAGCGGAGCAAGCTGACGAGAACGATGCAATCGAGCAAACCTTGATTCATACCGGTGGTGCGCTTGCCGGGTCGGCCGTCACGACGATTCTTGGCTTCGGCATTCTGATCACGTCGACCACGATCCCGTTCCGCCAGTTCGGGTTCGTCACGGCATACACGATTCTCCTTGCGCTGATCGCGGCGGTGCTCGTGTTGCCTTCGATGCTCGTGCTGTGGTCACGGTGGCACATCAACCGCGGGGATGCACCCGCTGTGATCGAGCCGATAGGTGGCGTTGAAGCCATCGATAGCTAGGACGCAATGACGGATCAAAGTATGAACGGCGATGGTCCGATCGGAGAACCGGTCGGACCATTCCGCGTCCTCGACACGGCGACCCGCCGCCGAGCAGCGGTGGTGTACTTCGTTGTCGCTGGCTTCGCGGCGCTTCTCATTCTGGCGTCCGGAGTATCTGCCATGTGGTTGACCACGGTGTTCGTCATCGCAGCGCTTGGGGTGTTCCAGTTCGCAGGCGGATGGCGAATCAAGGTCACCGACATGGAAGCGATTGCGATCGCGTCAGACGCAGCGTCTTTTGAGGTGGGCCATGGTTCTGGCACGCTCGGGTTTCGGGGTTTGCTTGCGAAGCCGGTATGGCAAGTGCTGGTGTTCGGATCTGGTCCTGCGCCGACGAAGCAGGCACTCGTCACGGTCGACGGACTCTCCGGTTCGGTCCTCGGTTCCTACGAAGAGGATGTTCCCGCGCCCTAAGGCACACGTGGTTTGGGGCGCCGAAACTATCGATTCTCGATCGGGACGAAGTCTCTGGCCGGCTCTCCCATGTACAACTGGCGTGGACGCATGATCTTCGTATCGGGATCGGCGTTCATCTCCATCCAGTTTGCTATCCAACCCGGAATGCGACCGATAGCAAAGAGCACCGTGAACATTCTCTCAGGGAAGCCGAGCGCTCTGAAAATGATGCCTGAGTAGAAGTCAACGTTCGGGAAGATCTTTCGCGAAACGAAGTAGTCGTCGGCGAGCGCGGCTGCCTCGAGTTCACGGGCAATGTCCAGAAGTGGATCGGACGTGTGCATACGGTCGAGTACATCCTCAGCGAAGGACGCCAGCACACGTGCCCTCGGGTCGTAGTTGCTATAGACGCGATGTCCAAAGCCCATTAGCCGGAAATCATCTGACTTGTCCTTCGCCCTGGCGAGCGTGCTCTCGATGGTCGCGTCGGGATCGTCGTGGATTGCCTGAAGCATCTCGATGACCGACTGATTGGCTCCACCATGTAGAGGTCCCCACAGAGCACTCATGCCAGCAGCAACACTCGTGAACATGTTCGCCCTCGACGATCCCACCGCCCTGACGGTCGCGGTTGAGCAGTTCTGACCGTGGTCAGCGTGCAGAATGAGGAGCACATTGAGCGCCTTGACCAACGCTGGGTCGACAGGCGTGTCCTCGACAGGACGAGCGAACATCATGTGGAGGAAATTCTCGACGTAATTGTGGGCGTTGTCCGGATACACGTAGGGCTCGCCAATGGACTTCTTGTAGGCCCAAGCCGCAACCGTCGGCATCTTCGCGATGAGCGTCCGAGCCCCAGAGTCGATTTGTGCTTGACGCGTCGGGCGCCGGTAGACGTCATAGAACGTTGAAATTGCGTTGGTCGCTGAGGCGAGAACTGCCATTGGGTGCGCACGCCGAGGGAACGCATCGAAGAAGGACCGCATCTCTTCATTGAGAAGCGTGTGGGTTGAAATGTCATGTTCCCAGACGGCAAGTTCGGCCTGCGTCGGAAGGGCGCCGTAGAGCAGGAGGTATGCGACTTCCAAGAAGCTGCAGTTGAGTGCAAGTTCCTCAATGGCATACCCGCGGTGGCGCAACTCACCAGCGGCACCGTTGATGTAGGTAATCGACGACTTGGCGTTAGCCGTGTTCGCGAATCCTGGATCGAATGTCACATGTCCGAGATCGGCCCGGAGCCTGGTGATGTCGAGCGCAGATTGTCCGACCGTTGCCTCTAGTCGCTGGATGTCGAGAGTCGAATCGCCCATCGTCAACTTTGCGTTTATCTCACTCATATCTCAATGACCTCGTAGCTCCGGGTCGAGGGGCCTAGGTTCCGAGCCGGAGCGCTCGGGAACAAGCAGATTCTAGCGGCCAGTAGAACCCACCCCGTCTGTGGTACCTTTTCGGATGAAGGAGGCCATCAGTTGATTGACCTCAAGGGGCGCAAACGTGTCGCCCCGATACTCAAACCGATTGCGGCGTTTCTCTCGAAGCTGCATTTCACACCGACGATTGTCACGATTCTCGGTCTGGTGATCACGGTCGCCGGAGCGACGTTGATAGCGTCGGGACAGCTTGCGTGGGGTGCAGGAATCGCTGCGTTCGGCACGATTCTCGACGCTCTTGATGGTCCATTGGCACGCCTGCAGGGCAGTGCAACCAACCGCGGCGCCTTCCTTGACACGATGTCAGACCGATTTGGCGAGATTGCGGTGTGGATAGGACTGTCTGTTTATCTGAGGGATAGCCCACGGCTTCTTGTCCTGTGCGTCGTTTCCCTAGCCCTTTCTCTCCTCGTTCCATATGTCCGATCCCATGCCGAACTCCTCGGACTCGAGGGCAAGGGCGGATGGATGGGGAGAGCAGAGCGAATGATCCTCATTCTTCTCGGTATCGGACTCGTGGGCCTTGGGCTCGACATAATGGAGCCGGTCCTCTGGGTCTTCGTGGTTCTCACGGGATTCACGGTGGTCCAACGCATCCGTAAGACCTGGCAACAACTCGCGTCGTGAAGCATCGTCTGATCTACATCGCGTTTCGCTTCGCAAGCGCGCTCTTTGGCGCCTTTCCTGAACCGTTGATGCGCAGAACGGGTGAGTGGCTTGGACGTCGGTGGGCAGGACGCAATGCAAAGAAGCGACCGATGTTGTCGAGTCACATGCGCAGGGTCTTGGGTCCCGAGGCCTCAGAGGCGGCGATTGAGCAAGCCGTAGACGATATGCACCAGTCCTACGGGCGCTACTGGGCCGAGACCTTCTGGCTCAGACCCAAGCGACACCAAAGCGTGTCTGATGGAGTTGAGCGCATAGGGTTCAACTACGTCTTCGACGCCTTGGCGACGGGCCGGGGGGTTATCTTCGCGTTGCCACACCTCGGCAATTGGGAGGTAGCAGGCCTGATCGCCGACGAAATCGGAGCCAGAGTTCTCGCTGTCGCTGAAGATCTTCCGAATCCATACATCACAGAGTGGTTCGTCGATGTGCGCAATCAACTCGGCATCGACATCGTCCTTACCACCGACCCGCAACGCCGATCCAAGTTGATTCGTCGCCTCAAGAGCGGGGGAGTGATTGCTCTTCTCGCCGACAGGGATGTCACCGGTCGAGGATTGACCACCGAATTCTTCGGAGAAGAAGCCAAAATGCCTTCGGGACCTGTCGGTCTTGCGGCCGTAACCGGTGCCGTTCTGGTTCCTGTCGCTTCGTTCTTTCAGGAAGGTGCTGGCCATCGGATCGAGGTGTTTCCTCCAATCGAGATCCCAGACATCGAGCCGAGGGATCAGCGCACCATCGCCGCTGCCGCAATCATGGCGTCAAGCTTGGAAGACATCATCGGGCAGGATCCTGCCCAGTGGCATCTATTCCAACCGAATTGGCCTTCCGACGATCGGTTTCTGTGATGCGAATCGCCATGGTGTGCCCTTATGACCTCGGCATGAACGGTGGGGTTCAGGATCAGGCAACCCGGCTGACAGGGTGGCTCGGGGAACTGGGCCATTCTGTGGTTCTCGTCGGTCCGGGTACCGAGGGACCAGAAGGATCGGTCCTCCTCGGGGGCACACGCACAGTGAAGGCGAACCAAGCGGCTACCCCGCTGCGGTTGGATCCAAGAGTTCGGTCGCAGATCAAAGATGTGTTCGCAGACGTCGATGTGGCACACATTCACGAACCGCTCATGCCAGCTGTATCTCTCGCAGCAACGAGAATCGGACATCTCCCGAAAGTGGGAACATTTCACGCCGATCCTCCCAAATGGGTGCGCCGAACGTATCGAGGCTCTGGCCCGCTGCTCCGCCGTGTCGTGTCAAAGCTCGATGTCGTGACGGCGACGAGTTCCGTGTCGCGATCAGCCATTGACCGTTTCACGACGAGCCGAATAATCCCCAACGGTGTGGAGCTCTCTGCCTACGGGGCCTCCGACAAGCGTGAAGGATCCGTGGTCTTCCTCGGAAGAGATGACCAGCGAAAGGGGTTGGATGTGCTCCTCGAAGCGTGGCCGTTGGTTGCGGCACAGGTTCCTGCGGCCAATCTGACGGTCATCGGGGCTGATCGACCATCCGACCGCAAGGACGTCTCATACCTCGGGCGGGTATCGGAGTCGGAGAAGGCGAGCGTTCTCAGCCGGTCTGGGGTCTACTGTGCCCCGAATCTCGGTGGTGAATCGTTTGGGATCGTACTTGCCGAGGCGATGGCCTCTGGGTGCGCCATCGTGGCGTCTGCGCTTCCAGCTTTCGCGCACGTTGCCGGCGGATCGGCTGAACTCGTGGCCCCTGGGGACGCCAATGGGCTCGCCGAACGGATCATTGCGGTTCTGACCGATGACGGCCGCCGCGCAGCCCTCCAATCTGCAGCGCTCGAACGCTCCAAGGCCTTTGACGGTCTCACCATCGCCAGCCTGTTCGTCGATGCGTATAGCGATGCTGTCGCGGGGATTTGACAGTCTTATGGGGCTGTGGTGCCTCTACAATCGAGACATCTCCAACCAAGGGTTCACCGATGACTGATGGAAACACCCAACACGGCACCGACAAGGTCAAGCGCGGTCTCGCCGAGATGCTGAAGGGCGGCGTCATTATGGACGTCGTATCCGCAGACCAGGCCAAGATCGCCGAAGAGGCAGGTGCCTGCGCTGTGATGTCGCTCGAACGCGTGCCGGCCGACATCCGCGCGCACGGTGGCGTGGCCAGAATGGCAGATCCGGCAAAGGTCGAAGAGATTATTGCTGCCGTCTCGATCCCCGTGATGGCAAAATCCCGTATCGGCCACTTCGTCGAAGCACGGGTTCTCGAGTCACTCGGCGTCGACTACATCGATGAGTCAGAGGTCTTGAGCCCGGTTGATGTCAATCACATCGACAAGCATTCGTTCACCGTTCCCTTCGTATGCGGAGCCAAGGACCTCGGAGAAGCCCTCCGCCGAATTGGTGAGGGCGCGGCCATGATTCGAACCAAGGGCGAGCCTGGCACAGGGAACGTCGTTGAGGCCGTCAAGCACATGCGAAAGCTCACGGCGCAGATTCGGTGGCTAACCACGCTCGGGCCCGATGAGGTCATGAACGCCGCGAAGGAACTGGGAGCGCCATACGACCTTGTCAAAGACGTCGCAGCGTCCGGTTCTCTTCCGGTTGTCAACTTCGCTGCTGGTGGAATTGCGACGCCATCTGATGCCGCGTTGATGATGCAGCTCGGCTGCGACGGCATCTTCGTCGGTTCTGGGATATTCAAGTCTGGCGACCCTGCAGAGCGAGCGAACGCGATCGTTCAGGCGACAACGTTCCACAATGACGCAGCCATGGTCGCCAAGGTCTCGAAGAACCTCGGCGAGGCGATGGTCGGCATCAATATCGACACGCTGCCTGACACGGAGCTCATGCAGAACCGCGGCTCATGACCATCGGCGTTCTCGCGCTCCAAGGTGACTTCCGAGAACACCTGAGGATGCTCGAAGGACTCGACGTCGAAGCCGTCGAGGTGCGGACGCCGGTTGAACTCGAAGACGTTGACGCGTTGATCGTCCCTGGAGGCGAGTCGACAACGATCGGGCGCCTCGCGACCATGTTCGGTCTCATCGAACCGATCCGTGAGCGGTGCGCTCAAGGAATGCCGGTATTCGGCACGTGTGCAGGCATGATCTTCCTCGCCTCGGGAACCGTCGGCGACGAGCAGCCGCAACTCGGAGTACTCGATGCCATCGTTGAAAGAAATGCTTTCGGCAGACAGGTCGATTCGTTTGAAGCCGACCTTGCAGTTGTCGGTCTTGCCGATCCCGTGCATGCCGTCTTCATCAGGGCACCGTGGATGGCGAAGATCGGAAGCGACGTTCAGGTGCTTGCGTCTGTCACCGACCAAGACGGCGTGCACCATCCGGTATTGGTCCAACAGGGACGTATCCTTGCAGCGTCATTCCATCCAGAGCTGACCGACGATGCGAGACTGCATCGGCTTTTCGTGTCGCTTGTTGAGGAGAACGAGGGCTGATGGCTGGACATTCAAAGTGGGCGAACATCAAGCACCGCAAGGGGCGACAGGACGCCAAGCGAGGCAAACTGTTTGCGAAGCTCATCAAAGGCATCGAGTCCGCTGCCCGAAATGGCGGTCCGGACATGTCGGCGAACCCGACGCTGGTCACGGCGGTCCAAAAGGCCAAGGACAACTCCGTCCCGAAGGACAACATTGATCGTGCGATCGCCAGAGGAGCTGGTGACGTCGACGGCGTCGACTACATCGAGGCGTTCTATGAAGGCTACGGACCAGGCGGTGTCGCGGTGTACGTCCAGATTCTCACCGACAACCGCAACCGGGCAGCGTCCGATGTGCGGTCAGCCTTCACCAAGAACGGCGGCAATCTCGGTGAACCGGGTTCTGTCGGCTACCTTTTCGAACAGCGGGGATACCTGCTCGTCGAAGGCGATGAGGACACCGTGATGCTCGCGGCCCTTGATGGCGGCGCCGATGACGTGATCCTTGTGGATGACCAATGGGAGATCGTGTGCCCGCCGTCGGAGCTCCACACGGTAAGGACCTCTCTCGAATCCGCCGGTGTCTCGGTTTCGTCCGGTGATGTCACCTACCTTCCATCGACATCGGTGGATGTCAACGCGGACATGGCGCCAAAGGTGTTGCGCTTGGTCGATGCGCTCGAGGATCTCGACGATGTGCAGGCAGTCTTCGCCAACTTTGATATACCGGACGAAGTTCTCGCGTCGCTCGACTGATCCCGCGAGCTAGTGCTTTGCACGTACCTGTCGACGGGTTAGCATACGAACATATGTTCGTATTGGGAATCGATCCCGGACTCACGAGAACGGGATACGGCATCATTGAAACCAAAGCAGGAAATCAGCGCGCCGTAGCCGCTGGTGTCATTCGTACCGATCCAGATGTCGATGAGGCCATGCGGCTTCTTGAGATCAGACACGACCTTGAGGATGTTCTCGATGAGTACTCGATCTCGTCAGCAGCGATTGAACAGGTGTTCATCAACCGCAACAGAGGCACAGCGATGGCTGTCGCGAGGGCCAGCGGCGTTGCACTTGCCACTATTGCTGACCGAGGCATCGCTGTTGCCGAGTACTCACCTTCCAAAATGAAGCTCACCATCACCGGCTCCGGAAGTGCGAGCAAGGCCCAGATCCAGGCGGTGCTCGGCATGAGGCTCGGACTCGGAACAGCGTCAGGACAGACTGATGCGCTCGACGCGCTCGGCATTGCGCTGTGTCACGTTCAGCACCTTCGGTTGCCTTCAGCTGCGGCGGTCGGAACATGATTGGCAGGCTCCGCGGAACGATCGTTGACC
>Ga0070726_10005164_pt1 | contig 10029 bp, 7 predicted proteins | sample tdAd471_FD_67275 | JGI IMG/M metagenome (GOLD analysis project Ga0070726, IMG submission 67275) | Marine sediment microbial communities from the Atlantic coast under amendment with organic carbon and nitrate - tdAd47.1 | ecosystem: Environmental > Aquatic > Marine > Coastal > Sediment | place...
ACGACGGGTGGTAAAGGCTTCTTCACCGACTCCAGCGGTGTGATTCGCTACGCCGACGGCGCGGATGCCGACGGTACCAGCAACCCGATTGGTGAATAATCAGCCCTCGGGCTAATCATTAAATGAAACGCGCGCCAGACCCACGGTCTGGCGCGCTTCGTTTTATTGGGGCACGGACGAGTACGACTCTTTTGCAGACGCATCCAGGGTGGTCGCCGCAGGTGTCTCTCTCACCTCAGCGGCGTTTTGCAAAAAGGCATACCATCCCGCGGCGATAGTGGACGCCCGACAAAAGTCACTTTCTGTGGCCCCACGTCACGGAGGCTCCACGCACACGAAACCTCGCGGAACTTGGCATCGCGTGGCACGAAGAACAGTTCATACCCAGGTGCATACCATCTACGGTGACCGTAGCGCTCATTTCTACTCGAGCCCCTGAGGGTCAGAAGTCGAAGTCATCGTCCTCGAAATCGGAGGCGATCTCCCGATACTCCATACACACGATCCACATGACAGCGAAAGCCAGACATTCCAGCAGGGCCAGGGGGGCGTTTACGAATGACCACAGCCACACCGTTTTCAACACTTCCTGGGGCACGAAAGCCAAGATACTGAGGATGATGGTGTATTGTAGAAAACCCAACGCGATTGCGGTCAGTGCGCGGTCGAAAAGGCGGAAGAGCGGCGTAAGCAAACCTGGAATTTCTTTCCACTGCAAGCCCCCGCCATGCATGATGCAGGCCCCCAGCGGGATCGCGACCAAGGTCAATATGAAGCGAAAGAAAAACATCAGTAGTCCCACGTCATCCGCCATCGCGTCCGGCACGGACATCGACAACTTGGAAGACGTCACATAAATTAGATTTACGATGAACCAGAACGAGAAAAAGCGTTTCAGGGCATCCTGCCATCCCGCACACTTCCACAATGGCTGGTCTATCTCCCGGCCGATGGCGGCAAAGGCAATGGCCTGGAGCGCGGCAATAGCCCCCACCTGGGCCAGGTCTACGCCGATTGACGCAAAGATGTACCAGAAGGGCTTGGGGCGGGTTTCCTCGGGAACAACGGCCTCCATCCCATCCAGAATCAGGCTGTAGATGGTTACGACCACCACCGTGGTGACCACATAGAGACACACAACGCGCCAGTTGCGAAGAAGGGCGGCTTCCGCCTGGGACAAGAGTTGTACTACCGGGTACCTCTATTTGCGCTTCAGTGTTCTTCAGAATCCGCGCTGGGGAGTAATTTCTGCTTCGAAAACACGTAGCGGGTGATGGCTTCCCGCGTCTCGTCACTCATGGCCACGAACATGCCCCGCAGGAGACTCCGACCAGCGCTCAGTTGATGGGAGGCGATGGGGCGCACGATGACTTTCAGCGTACCCCCGAGGCTAGGAATGGACAAGGGAATACGCAACAGGACCTGTTTGGGAACGGGTTGTTGGAACACCACGGCCACCCCGCCGCCACTCAAGCTCGTGATTCGCCCCCGCAACTCGGTAACGGGCTCGCGCACCATTACCCCTTCGTAATCATCGGTAAGCGTTGCATTTAGGACCGCTACACTTACCGTTTGCTCGATTCGCAGGCGGAAATAGGCACGGGATTGATTGCGGGTGAGGTTTTCCGCATGATGAAAATTCCAGGTTTGGGCAGCGGCGTCTACGCCCACTAACGGCGCCTCGAAAAGATAACGGGCGTCTTCCTCCCGCCACATACGAAACTTTACCCGAGCGTGTATCTGAAACTGCGGCGAAGGACCATTGTCGGCCAGCCTCAGCGAAAAAGACGCCTCGTTGACCCGGCTCACCGTGAAGTTGAACCAATCCACCGTGGCACCATCTGCTGCAGCTCCCGCAAGAGTCTGCCCCTCCTGAAGGGAGCGGGTCGTCTGGATTCTGCGCCCCAGAGGAACATAGTCCAATCCCAGCTGATTTCGGATATCGCGCAGCCGTACGCCCCGCGACTCCAGCTCATCGCCTTCCACGGTCGTGGAGATGGCCTGAATGTAGCGACTGATACAGGCGTCAAAAACTGTTTTTTTAGTAACGGCTGCGAAGGGATGATCGGGGGCGTATTGGGAGAGAATGGCATGGAGGAATTTCCAGTCCTCTGGAAACAGCTCCCGCTCATCACAGAAGTCTTTTACTCCGCGCCATTCGGCCCGCAGTCGCAACTCCCGATCACGGCGACGTCGATAGAGTTCCAGAAAGACCGCGCCGACAAACAGACCCACCAGCAGCAGCATGGCCAGCGTCAGGGTGCGCTCATCCGCCACTGGCCAGACGTAATAACGTGTACCTTCTGACAAAGACCGCTTCCTTCCTGAATGGGACGCCCAAGATGCAACGGCCTGATTGTGGCAAAGCGGCGAATGGGAATACAAGCCTACTCGCACCCCAGACCTTGGCCTACTCGACGATAAAGCCCTCTTTCTCGAGGTTGCGGGCTAACTCTGCCCCATCCACATCGGTGTATTTCACACACTGACGACCATCCACGGGGTGCAGAAAATCTTGAAACTTCCGCCGATGCACCAAGTCCGCAATGACCAGTGGATCGTCGGACTCCACCACCTGAATGGTCCTGATGCGGACCTTTTTCATACCCCCGCGCCAATCTTCCAGGGTCGTCATCACATTCGCCGGTAACCCGCCCCCCCGATTGTAACGCAGTAAGAAATCCACAAAGGCTGCCGCATCATGCCCATCCTGAACGGCCTGGGTAAAGGAAGCCTTGCTGACGTTGTAGACGGTAGCCTGACCCGTGCTCGCACGAACAGCGAACTGATCAAGTGGTGCCGTCATCAAGGGGTCCATATCTTCGGTGGGTACGACAATGTCAAAATTGGGCTGAACGACGAGCTCCCCTTTTCTTCGGGGGTAGGCCTCGACCAAGGCCGATGATATTTCACGTTGCAGCACTGCGGCGCCCAATTCCGTGATCCGGAAAACGAACCCTTCGTCCCGATAATCCCGTTCCACCATGCCCAACCAGAAAAGGGGCTCCTGAATCGCCCGTGACAGACGCCCCTCCACCCGATCCGTGACACTTGGATTGACGTAGCTCCAATGGCCATTCTGCTGACGGAGCTCCAGTTGGGCTTCTTCCGCCTGCAGCCCGATGATATATCGAACGAAATGCCCGAGTTCGTACCAGGCCCCGACCTTCAGGTCATCCAGATAGTTAGCGAGCAGATTGCGCGCGAAGACATCATCCCCCCGTTCCAACATCCAGTCACACAGCGTCAGGTGGCGATGGACACGTTCCATCTCGATGAGCGATTCCAATTCCCCGGCACACAACGTGTTTTCCGAACGGGTGAGCCAGCCCACGCCCTCAGCGACCCAAAGGCAGGTGTCCAGAGAGGGTTCCGAATCTTCGGGGCATATGAGGGTCAAACGACGGCGATCTTCCCGGAAGAGTTCCCCGTCACCCCGCAATCGGGCAGGCCGCGCCGCGATAGCGGCAACCAGGCGGCAGATAGATTCTGAAAAGTAAAGGGCACGATCTTCCGGGTGACTGGATTTCCCCCGAAGCGCCTTCAGGCGGCGGTCCCCTTTTCCGGCCCCCTTGCCCTCTTCACGGTGCCCCCGCACTTCCTTGAGCAGCCCCACGACCCGCACAAGCCGATCTTCGCTGTCGAAACGAAACATCTCGAACAGGGCGAAGCCCTCGAAGAGGTCCACGAGTGCCCGCTCGATTTCGTTGGCGGTGCCCCCGTGGGTGGCCTGAAGTTGGGTCACGGGGAGCACACCGTCTTTGGACTGCCAGACCACATCAAATACTTCCCGGGCCGTCTCGGAAAAGTCACCGGCCCCCACATGCGTCAGTATGGCGTCGGGCGCATGGTAGTATCGCTCAATAACCGCTTCGATGGTCGCCCGCTTCGTACTGGGTTCCTCGATTTCGAGCCGCTCTTCCAGCCGTCGAAAATCGGGCGGTGCCATTGCCTTGATCGCAGCGACCAAGGAAGGAATGTCACCCCGACTCTCCAACCCTTCTGCTATCCGCTTCATGATACCCTGACCTTCCGACACGATCTTGACCTTGGTCAAGTCCGTGAAGAAAAGTCGCTCATGCACATCAAGCAGGTACTCCACCTCTTCGGGTGGCAGCTCCAGCTTTTTTGCGAGAAATCGTACCGTAAGCCCTGAGCGGCTATTGCTGACCAACTCCTTGGCTACGCGATAGGCTGGCTGGCTCATTCCCTCCAATGAGACCATGAGGCTCGCGCCGTGTCGCATAAATCCATGTTCTCCCGTGGCGTTGCAGGGCAAACCCCAATTAGAACTGCAGAGGAAGCATTATAGCCCATGAACGACCGACTGACAAGGCACGTGCCACCCGCCCCAACGGCTCCCCCGCAACCGCAGCGCGGTCCCGCCCCATCGTGAGTCTCCGTTCCCCGATTTGCTACACTAGCATCAGGCAGAAACGATCATCATGACTTATTCGAAACGTATTCAAATCGCAGCACTACTTTCGCTGTTTCTCCACGTCTCCGGGTTGGCCCTGTGGCAGTACCTGCCTGCGCCTGTGCCTCCCGTCGAACCCGTGGCCCTCGACCCCGCCCCCATTGAACTGGACCTCCAACCGGACTCCCCGGCACATAACGAACCGGTCCAACTGGTTGACGTCAATGTGCCGACGCCCACACCCGTGGCGCCCAGCCCGCTGATTGCGGAAACCGCTTCGGAAGCCATGGATGAGCAGGCCCGCGATGGCGAACGTCCCTCCCCGCAGCTTGACCCCGATGATTTTGACGAACTTGCCGCCTTGCCATCCCCTCAGGTGGAGCCCCAGCCAGAGCCCATGCCCGCGCAGGAAGAAAGCGCGGCCACCCAAGAGGAAACGGAAGAGCCGACGGAAGAAGAAGACGTCAACGACTACGACGCCATGGAATCCAACTTGGAATCTTTGCTGGCTCCCAAAGAGGAAGCGCCTGAGCCTGCCGAAGAGCAGGATGAGATTATCCGCATAGCCCGTGCGGATGCGGCCATCCCCCAGCGCCCGACCACCCCCCGAAGCCGCCCGGCCAACAGTTACAGCAGACAAGGGGTCACGAACTTTCAGGCCATCGAGAGCGAAATTGCCCCCTATCTGAAACACGTGCGGGCTCTGGTGGAACTTCAGTGGAATGAAATGCTCTATACCAAGTATTCCGGAACGAAACCGACGGAGGCTGTTATCGATTGTGCGATAAGTCCGTCGGGCGAACTCATCTCTGTTTCGGTGGTGGATGCCCACAACGACCGGGTGTATAGTGCTCTTTGTAGAGAAGCCGTTCAGCGGGCCGGCCCCTTTGGCCCCTTCCCCTTCGAAGTCCCCGACATTTATCGGGACAAGAACCTCGAGATCCGCTGGACTTTCAGTTATTTCAAACGCCGCTAACTGACGCGGTTGTAAAAAGGACGTATTCATGGCAGAGTTTTTTGAATTGTTTCGTCAGGGCGGCTGGCCGATGTACCCCTTGATTCTGTGCTCCCTTGCCACGGTCACCGTTGTAATCGAGCGGGCTTTCGCCTTGCGCCGAGACCGGGTCATCTCGCCCGAAGTTGTTCGGGTGCTCCACGAATATGGGCATGACAACGGGACCAGCTTCGGCCACATGCTTTCCATCTGTAAGCATGCCAACGGTGGTTTCGCCCGCATCGCCGAGGAGTTGATCCGGATGCGACACCTGACCCACGCTCAATTGCTCGAGACCATGCACGCCGTCGGTCGGGCCCATGTGGGGCGGCTCGAACGGGGGCTGACCTTGCTGGAAATCATCGCCGGCATCAGCCCGCTCATCGGTCTTCTCGGCACGGTGCTGGGGATGGTATCCGTCTTTGACGCCATCACCAGCGATGGACTGGGCAATCCACAGGTGCTGTCGGCGGGTATTTCGAAAGCCCTCGTGACCACTATCGCGGGGCTCTGTGTGGCCATTCCGGCCCTGACCTTCCACGGGATCTATGCCAAGCGGGTGGACGAGTTGGCCGTAGAGATGCAAGAACGGGCGACGGCGTTTCTGGCAAAACTTCCGGCACCGTAAAGGGGACGACTACACTTCGTCCGAAGTGCTCGCGGGAATCAGAAATTCCCGCAGCATCTCCTGTAGTCCGGCAAGCTCGAACGGCTTGGACAGGATCGCGGCCACGTCATCGGATTCAATCTGCTCTGCTACCAGTTCCCGGGCATGCCCACTCGCGATGACAACCGGCACATCGGGTAACGCTTTGGAGAGTTCCCGGCAGAGACCGCTGATATCCGTGCCCGGCATTTCAAAGTCCAGTATGATGCATTGAAGTCCGTCGATGCAGTCATCGAGATGGCTCAATACTTCATTGCCATCACGAGCGGTTACCACATTCAGCCCGAGATGCTGCAACATGCGAGAGCCAACAGAGAGCACGAGATCTTCGTCGTCGGCTAACAGCACGGTGCCCCGGCCATGCCAGTCTCCCTGGGGTGCTCCCTCGACGAATTGAGTTGCGCTGGCCACCGTATCGACCGGCAGATAGAGACGAATAGTTGTCCCGGCGCCCGATGCACTCTCGATATCAATCGCGCCCCGATGGCTTCGCACAATGCCCAAAACGGCTGGCAGGCCCAACCCACGCCCGGCGAACCGGGTCGTAAAAAAGGGCTCAAACATCTTCTGCTGCACTTCCTGGGTCATACCGGAGCCATTGTCTTCCACTTCGAGATACACGTATTTTCCTGCAGGCAGCGGTGCCGGTAAATACGTCGATGCGAGTAATTCCGTGTCGCAGTAGCGAGTTCCCGTCCGTATCGCGATATGCCCCGCTTCTTCCCCCAAGGCCTCGACGGCATTGCTCACAAGGTTACCAATTACCTGACGGAACTGCCCAACATCCCCTTGGATGGTTGGAATCGCTTCAGAGGTGACGATTTCCAGCTCATTTCGCTCGGTCAGGGACGTCCGCAACAGGGGCTCCATCTCTTCAATCAGATGATCGAGGCGAAAAGACTCCGTCACGAATTTCCCGCGACCGGCATAGGCCAACATCTGGCGACACAGCTCTGCCGCGCGACGTGACGATTGCACGACGCTTTCCAGGTAGCGGTGGCTGGAAGAACCGGTTTCGGTTTCCAATTGCGCGAGTTCGGCGTTGCCCATAATTCCCGTCAGCAGGTTATTGAAATCGTGGGCGATCCCCCCGGCCATCACGCCAAGACTCTCCAGCTTTCGAGCCTGTTCCACCTGGCTCTCCAGCAGTCGTCGCTGATGCTCCGCGCAACGACGCTCCCAGGCGCTCAATAGAATTTCGCCAATCATCCGCACCAGCGGCTCGGTCTCGGCTCCCCACTCCAATTCCTCGGTCAGCGTTTCAAACCCGATATATCCGTGCAGCGCATGATCAGACATCAATGGTACCATCAGCAGAGACTGGATGCCCATTTGGGATAACCGGGCTTTCAGCGCCTCTCCTTCGGCCGGCAGGTCCGCGAGGCGATGCACGCCGATGAGCTCACCCCGCCCCATTACCTCCTGAACCCATGCGATCTCCATGAACTCTGAGGGAGACGCTGCCGATGTGGCCGGTCCACCTTCGGGCGCGGCCCAACAGAAATGGGCTTCATCTGCAGCAAGCGCCGGTGACACGAAGGATATATGAATGCGCTCAACTCCCAGGAAGGGTCCAAGCTCCGCCAATGAATCATCAATTTCCGGGCCTATCTCGGGGACGCCCAAGTTAATGAACCGCGATGAGATCGTAGTTGCCAGATTCTCGATAGCCACCCGACGGGCCAACGATGCCGCCACCTCCTCACTGCGTCGAAGGGCCGCTTCTTTCTCGGTGGCTTCCTGAACCAATCGGCTGCGCATCTTTGCCGCGTGAAGGATAGAGAGGTAAAAACCACCGAGCATCAGGATGAAGCCGGGGTAGAGCAACATATCGTCGTGGTGCACCATGTAGCCCCAGCCTTCAGGCCCAATAATGGGAAAGCGCTGGAATGCAGGAAGCTCAGCGAGCAAGGCGGTAATGCGAGAAAGCCCAATCATACAGGCCCCCACAACGATCATGTGCGAGATGAAGGGCAGAAAGTGACGCACCAGCACGCCGTATACAACGATGCCGCAAAGCACGCCTGCGCCCAGCAGGAACATGGCCTGCATGAGCAATTCTGAGTAAATACCGGTCGACCGTGACCAATAGGTCACGAGAAACAGCACAAACGTGAGGAGCGTGGCCGCGCCCTCCACGAAGCCCGTTCGCTCACGCGGCCATTCACGAACTCTTTTCCAGTTTATACGCTTCAATGAACAGGATCCCAGCACAATAGATTTCATAGTGCACGCGTATTGAGCTCGCATAAGACGCGTGGTTGGAGAGTCGATTGGATGGCGCATCCATCCCCCGAGACCGTCTGCAAATTATAGCACAAAAAGACTGCCTCTGCAGGGTATCAGGATCACATGGCCAACCCCAGCCCTCGTGATCGGGCCACGTGGAAGCTATACCCGTAGGTCTACTTGCGGGCAAACACGATGCGCTCTTCCTCCACATGAAAGCCGAAATCGGGAACGGGCCACTGGCGCACGATGAGGGTCAACACGTCCTCGATGGTCATATTCCTGAAATGCGCCCGATTTACAGGAAAGGCATGCAGACTTGCGTCCGCTTCCACCGACACCCCGAAGGCATCAGAAAGCGTCCCCAGCACCGATGCCAATGGGGCGACTTCATACTGAAACTCGTCGTCCCCTAACCCAGCGGGAACTCGCACGGACACGCGCCGCGACAGTAATGCGGAGGCTCCTGACGTCACGGCCCCCCGGTTCAAACAGCGGTCGGGGTCTACTCCGTTGGCCACGGAGCGAATGAATACATAGTCGGAGGTACTCTCAACGACGACGGCCGCCGGCACAACCCGGGCCGACTGTAAGACCCCGTTCAGCAGGTGCGCCGCGGGCACATCCTGAAGAAAAAGCTCACCACACCACACGTCAGCCAGGGCGTTATCCGCCAATACCGTCACATCCAATACCGTACTGATAACGGCCAACGCGTTGAACAAGTCGGTTCCTGCGCCTAAGGCCAGACTGGCACGCCGCTTCGCGATGTCGGGGTGAAGCTCGTCCTCCACGGAGAGTGCCGCCAGGGACTCATAGCCTGATGGCAGAATAAACTGATAGGTACCCTTGTCCAACACCTGTAGATTGAGCGGGGCCACGAGTCGCTGCAGCCCCGTATCGTAGGCACTGCGTGTCAACGAAATCGCAGGCGTGGGACGCTCTTCGAGGCCGGACACCAGGACGATCCCTCCACCCGACTCCGATTCTCCCAACGCACGCACCAGCTGGCCCAACGTCTCGTGCTCTCCCCCATTCACCGTAAGTCGCGGTTGATGCTGAACGCTTCCCCTGTCAGATGAATCCGAGTCTGCTTTCGAGGCGTCGCTATCCGCCGGTGGTGTGGTGGCACATCCGCCCAAGACCCCCATCACGCCCAGTGCAATACCCACGGCGGTCCCGAATGCGCCACAATTCTTAAATAACATTGATTTACTCCAGCTCGTGGTCGGTATTTTGCCGATAGCATTCTTCAGGTCACGAATCACGCTGAACCTCCAACAGGTGGAGTTCCGTCATGACGCGACCCTGCGCCATGGACCAGGGTCTTCACCACCAAACAATGAGGCGGAAGCTACCCAAAGGGCCGCGTCCACACGGAATCAAGGTTGGAAGGAGTGGAAGCAGACCTTAATACTATGTATGGAACATTTCGGCAAGAAAGTTCCCGCCCCCCATCAGGGATGAAAAAAATTCTCCTGCGGCCCCCGGAAACATCGCGGACACAACAAGGTGCCATCCTTGGTACGCCGCCGGGTCACCGAAGTACAGCAAGAGACGCAACATACGGCCCCACAATGGGTACAGGTCAGTCCATAGTTTCCTAAGGGACCCGGGGCACTATCTACTTTCCCATCAAACTCACCGGGCGACCACGGGGGACCCGCCAACGCACGTTGACACTCACCACATCGCGCACGGGCGTGTTGTCCTTCATAAAAA
>Ga0070726_10005170_pt1 | contig 10021 bp, 6 predicted proteins | sample tdAd471_FD_67275 | JGI IMG/M metagenome (GOLD analysis project Ga0070726, IMG submission 67275) | Marine sediment microbial communities from the Atlantic coast under amendment with organic carbon and nitrate - tdAd47.1 | ecosystem: Environmental > Aquatic > Marine > Coastal > Sediment | place...
AAGTGACCAAGCAGCTGACTGCCGCGTGTGAAATTGACGAGATTATGCTTCATCATGGCCTCCCGTGCTGGAAGCCGCAATCAGACCAAGGCGCTCGAGGCGCCGGTGATAGGCAGCGAGCGTTCGCTCTCTCAGCGTGTCGTCGGAGTGATGGGCCAGAAGCGCATCGAGTGCGACCGTTGCAAATACTCTCTGGCGTTCTGGATCAGTACCCGTGGGACGCAGTTCGGCATCGTTTTCGCGCGTCCATGCAGCGACCAGAAGGTCGCGAACGACGATGCTCACGCTGACCTGTTTGGTCCCCGCCTGACCCTTAATCCAGTCCGCGATAAGCGGCGGAACATAGGTCTGCAGACTTTGATAATGTTGCACTTTTTCCAAGCTCCTTGAAGTTCAAGAGGCCTGGTTCACCCTGCGGAAGGCGAGGATCAGACTAAATCATGGGAGGCCTGTAGGAAAACGGAAAGTTCCTCCATCTTACCAATGATTTACTTGCTGGTGATTTGCGCGCAAATCGCGAATCTGCATCATAAAGCATCGGCAAATCAGTTACTGCACCTTACGAAATCGGTGTTTAAGCCATTGATAGGTATAACCAAAATCATGCAGCCCCGCTGCGTACGGTGTGCCTGTCAAGTTCCAATGTGTGCGGGGCTTTTCAGGAGGCCCTGAGTTCCGTTCAATGGGTTGAATTCTAATCCTTATTCTTGGAGCGCGAGCAATTGTGTCCTCGTAGGGAAAAGCGAGATTCAGGGCGAAAATGCCGGTGGGCTACCAACTGGCCTTAGTTATGTGAGAATCCCCCTCGGCGGGTCATTCCCCAGGCGGGCCAATTGCCCGGTCGTTTGAGAGGATCATAGGGACCAGATAGCCATCACCGGACTGTCCCAAGATCGAATGGAGATGAGGTGCAGAACGATCGGGAATACCCATCTCTCCTAACCCTGCGAACAAGAAAAAAGGCAGGAACCGTTCCCGGTCCCCGCCCTGATCCTACGGTCAGAACTCATCGAGCATTGCCCCATGAACCGTATGCACCACGCGCGCTGCAAGATGCGCAGGAAGCGCGTTGTAGTCACCCTCATCCAAAGCAAAGTATCCGAGTTCTCGGTCCTCAACGATATGCTGATCGAAGAAGCTGTGCAACGCCCGACGCTCTGCCACAGCCAGCGCGGCAAAGTAGCGTTCCGAGTTCGAATTGATCCGAGCAATTGAAGCCATTGTATCCTCCTGATGTCTGCCGTTGACGGCAGGAGCAGGACGGATGGGCGTGCGGCCGGCGGGTCAGGGATCGCCCACTTGGGCGACCGCGAAGCGGCGGTAGGGGTAACGATTTTGTCGGACCGTAGCGTAGCGAAGGGGAGTCAAAATGGTGGGACCCTGCCGTCCTTGACGCGCCTGTTGCACGGCCATCAGAATGGGAGAACGTGAGCCAGGCCCCTCCCCTCCGGTCCCAAGCTAGATAGCTCCCGAGACCTTCTGCGCGACCTCTGTCAGCGTCGCCTGCAGGCGGTTGATCTCCGATAGGCTGGTCCCGCTGGGCACGTATCGCGTCACAAGAAATTCGCGCGACTGCGACATGGCATGCAGGTGTTCCCGCGTCCGCTTCCGCAGCACCAGCCCAAGCTCGACTGCGAGGTCCGCCCTTGCCGCGAGGTTGTGCTGGAGACCCCGGACCTCGCCCGCGCTGTGACCCGATCGGAGAAGGAATGCGTTGAGGTAAAGCTCGACCGCATGAATCGCGACCATGCGAAACGGCGCCCGCGACCTGGGTTCTCCGGGCCGTCCATTCTGCACGAGAAGCTGGGCCGCGATCCGATACTCATTTGCAAGTGCCACAACCTCGGCTGCAGTCGCGGCCTCACCCGGATAGCAAACGATCGCCTGGTCAGTCATGGCGCTCTTCGTAGCACCGCTTTTGCAAACGATTACTGAAAGTTCTTCGGCGTTCCATACGCGAGGAAGGGGCCCTGTCCGGCTGGGACAGGACCCCTTCGGGAGGCGAGATCGAGGTGAGAGTTCAGTCGATCTCGGGAGCGTCCTGGTTGTCGTGATCGTCACCGCTGCCGTTGCCGCGCGAGAGGAAGTCGACCTTGTCGGCGAGGATCTCGGTGCCGTAGCGCGTGCCCCCGTCCTTGTCCTCCCACTGGGTGTAGTGGATGCGGCCCTGAACACTGACCAGCTGGCCCTTGGAACAGTACTGGCCGACGGTCTTGGCGAGGCCGTTGAAGCAGGTAACCCGGTGGAACTCGCTTTCCTTGGCGGTGTAGCCGTTCTCGTCCTTGTAGGTCTTGCCGTCCTTGTCCCGCGCAGGGCGATCGGTGACGACAGTGATCCCGGTGACATTGGTGCCGCCCTTGGTCTCGCGGGTGTCGGGATCGCGGGCGATGCGGCCGGTAATGATGGCGATATTGGTCATGATGGTAGTCCTTCAGTTCCTTAAACCGGAGACCATCTCCGGCTTGCGAACATCCAGAAGAAGCAGGGCATGGGAGGACTGCACCGCAGGGGCAAAGCTCCAAGGGAAACCTGTTCATGACGGGTGGTGCGGGCAGGCAGCGCAGCTGCCAACACGGCCGGAAAGGAACGGGTTGCCGTCCTCAGCTGACCTGGTTCAGGACTGTTCGCGACTAAAGCCGGATGGGTATCGGGTGTGGGTCTGCAGGCTCACTTGACCTTTCCTGCAATCAGCTAACGCCATCGCCCTCCGATGCCTCCAGGAGATCCATGAAGTTGCAGGCTGCTTCTCGGTCTTGCTCGTTCTCGAACGCCACATCGAGATCGGGGGCTGACCCGAACATGTGCAGGAACGATCACAGGGCAAAGTGCTCAGCGGCAGCGTAATTTGAGGCAGATAAGTCCGTACTGCGCCCTCTAGGTAGCCTTTCGACATGGCTCGCATCGTCCTTAAAAGTGGTCGTCCGTCGGGCCGATGGACCGCAGTGCAGGAGCAGGATCAAAACGCCGTCGCTGCTGGTGAATCGGAAGTCGCGGTTGGCACGCGCATCGCTGCATAGTTGAACGATGACCTGGGGCTCGTACTAGCGGCCTGTCCAACATGCGCTGCCACTTGATCACATGGCTACCGCGCTGGCCCCGAAAAGCGCCTCGATTTTGGCCTGGGCCCCAACCCCGAGGTCAGCCACAATCAGCTTGTCTTTGGCGCGCGAGCAACAAACATAGAAGAGGTGGCGGGTTCTCCGCTCCCGGCTTTCGCTGGTGTCGGTTCCTGCCAGCAGCTTGCCAAACGAGTATTGGTTCCAGTTCGCGCCAGCGTCATCCAAAACCACGATCACGTTCTGAAATTCATCGCCTTTCACGCCGTGTTTGGTTGAGAACGGCATGCTGTTTTCCAGCACGGCGCGGTAACGACTGACTTCCAGATAGGGCACCGCCAGAAGAAGATCCAGAAAGGCCTGATGCGCTGCCTCGGGCGATCCTGCCTCGGCAGCCACCACAGGGCCTGCCACGGCCGCTTCCAAGTCATCAAGGAGTGTGACCAATTGCGCTGCCCGCAGATGCATTAAGATTGCTTCAATCGTTCCTCCGGCATCAATTAGTTTGATGAGGTCATCTAGGGCCGCCTTCACTCGCGCCTTCTCGGCTGCCCCCGCGATCGGGATCGGGCGTTCCTTCAATGAACTGATAGCGCGCCCCACCCGCCCTTCACGCCAAGCAGTAATAAATGGCTCGACTTTTTTAAGGAAGAAGGCTGCAATCGGGTCTTCGCCGCTCTGAAACTTATCTTGCGTAAAGCTTCCCCGACTGGCGAAGGCTGCCAATAGATCGGCATATCCGGCCTTGCGGGCGATAAGGCGGTGAGTGAGGAATAGAACCTTCAACTCGCCCTGTACACTCCAGCCGAAGACATCCTGCGCTTTCTGGACGGCGAGTTCGGCAATGTCCGCGTCCGGAGCCGTGCCGGTGAGACTGACATACACCGCGCCCCCCGGTAAATTGGCACCCGCTGGCTCCTGCTGAATGTCAGTTCGGACCTTGTTGAGAACGTCGATCACCGCCTTGGAGCACCGATAGTTCTCCTCCTTCTTGATTTGAACCAGCTGTGCCTGCTGATCGGCCGACAATTCGCCGACCCCTCCCGAATAGATGTTCTGCATCTTGTCGCCAAAGAAACCGATCAGCGGGGGATGCTCTGTCTTAAGAAGATGATCCAACAGGGCGGAGACAACCAGCGGATCAGTGTCCTGGTATTCGTCTACAAATATGAACGGGAATCGAGCGGCGACCACTTTCGATAAAAGCGGATGGTCGTGGAACATAATGTGAGCCACGCCCAAAAGGTCGTCGTGAAAAATTCGGCCTTCCAAGAAGTTTGCGCCGCGATCGGAGTAGGCGATCGTCGGTACCGTCTTTAAAGCTTCTGCCAATTCCTCCTGATCTTGCTTTCTGCGGCTGCTTGCAGGCAACCGGTCATTGAACGCAAGAAGGGCGGGCCTCAGCTCTTTCTGAAAGTTTTTGATCGAGGCCCATAAGAAGTCGTGGATCGTTGAGACCACAAACAAGGGGTCGTGCTCTGTACGCTCGATGATCTCATTCTTTGCTACATTCGTGAAAGTAATGCAGGCCACACGCTGGCCTTCCCCGATAACGCTCGAACGGTCCGGTCCTCGAATGAAATCAAGAGCGCGAATGAGGGACGATGTTTTGCCCGAGCCCGCCCCGGCGTCGATCAGGAAGCTCTGTCGCGTGTGCAGACAATCCAGGATTTTTTCGTCCGCTTCCGTCATCATTTTGCGGGATGCTCGGCCAGCCATTGGAGGCCTTGTTGAATATAGAGGGGAATCTCCCAGCCTGGTGCGCCCATCAGATCGAGGGCGAAATCGACCTTCCCGAGCTTGCCGCTCAACTCCCACGCTTGTGCTGTCAGGCCTGCGTCTATCGCTTTCTTGACGGCAGCCTTAGTCGTGCTGAGCTTGGCATGATTGTCAGTCAGCCAAGTGATGTTGGCGTAGATGAATGCTTCCTCGAATGAACGACCACAATGCCCGTCCTGGGTGACCTGATAGGCAACCCGAATGCAGCCTTGCGTCTTGGCCGCATTATCGCAGGCTTGCAATTCTTCGACGGTTTCCTTCTCGGGAATCCATTTGCGGAGACAGGCGTTGCTAGTGCTTTTCCCCGTCGCGACCGGGCATTTTTTTCCTCCGTCATCGACCGAGTCCAGGTCGGTAATGATCAGGCTCGGAATGCCAAGAAAGTCGATGATCGGCTTAAACTTATGGGCGTGCCCCCCGCCCACCTCAGAAATGCTGACATACTGACTTCCGAGCGTCTCGCAGCCAGCCACCTTGGCTTGCTCCTCAATCATCATTGGGAGCAGCAGCCGCTCGACCTGGCCTTCCACGAAGATGGCCTTGTCCGCGAAAAACAGATCGCAATGAGTCAGTCGAACATAGCGGCGCAGGAAGTCGAGAAGGTCGGGGTTGTGTGGTGGCAGCGGTAGCTGCGAAAGGTCCTGCATGACGACCTGACGGCCAACCCTGCGGAAATAGCGCACGGGCTCGAACTCAGAATGAGCGATCATGTGGGACGAGTGTGTGGAGAGCAGAACTTGTGCTGTCGTCCCTCCGTCCGTTTCCAAAACCTTCGAAATCTCGCTGATGAAAACCGTCTGCATCTGCGGGTGCAGGTGCGCCTCGGGTTCTTCAATCGCGATTATATGAACGCGCGGCTTGTCGCCCATCGTCGCGTCGATCGCAGCGCGGAAGGACTCCAGCTGCAGGACAATGTAAATCAGGTTTTTGTAGCCGAGCCCGTTATATTTTTCGGGCAGCTCGAACTCCTCCATTACTCCTTCTTTTTCGGCGTGTTCGCTGGCATAATATATTCGCGCATTGTCACGGTAAATTGTTTCTGCGCTCAGTTCAGCACGTACCCTCAGGTCCGGCGCTTTTTGGCCTGGCGGATAGCCAAAACTCTGAAGGCGCTTCGTCAAACGGCCAAAGGCTTTGCCGTACATCCCCGTAAGGTCGCCTGCGCTCGCCGTGAGTGCATCTTCGATCGCTTGATAACCGGCAGCGTCATCGACCCGATAGAAGCGTTCGTAATGATCGTGGAGAAGTTTTGAGAGCTTCGCGGACCGGCTTCCCTCATCGTCATCGACGTGCCGCTGAGCGGGCACGATGTCGATGCGCAGTAGGGATTTCAGCAAATTGCCGTCTTCGAGTTGTTCCACTTCTTTGCCGTCAGGGGACACTTTGAAGAAAACGCGTTTGAAATGATCTCTGAACGTCTCTTTCAGATAGTCGCACAGCGAGACGTCTTTGCGAGGCCTGGCCCCAAACTCGTCGAGAAGCTTTTTCGCGTTCTCCAGTCGATAGTCGATCCGCATGCGCACTCTGCTTGTGCCAGGCGTAAGGTCCATCAAAAGCTTGGTGGCTGCAACGAGGTCGGCGGGATCTTCGCCATAGGAAAAGGTCAGATCGAGCCGCATACGCGGTGTAAGCCGCCTAAGCAGCTCAATCTTCTTTTCTGGATCAGCTTCAGCCGCAACCTTTCGCTCGATCCGCTTCAGGTCCCGGTGGCGAAGCTGAGAGAGGTCGTGGAAGGAGATTTTAGGAGCCTCGGCTCCTTGCCCGATAAACAGCCGGAGAGCCTCCATTACTGAGGTTTTCCCGCTATTGTTCGGCCCCACCAAAATGGTCGTCGTTTTGTCCTGGGCGAGATCGATTGAGAGTCGGCGCAGCAACCTGAAGTTTCGGATCTTAATGTTCTCAAGGCGCATGCGGTCATTATCTCAAATGGCTCGAAGATCTCGAAGGTGACTGTAGGGCCATCCTGACACAAGGGGGAAGTAGTTTGCTATCGAATTGAACCGGAATCGCCTGTCACTCGATCCCGGGTGGCTTGATGAATTCCGTGATCAGCCGGCGAGCGCGGTGCACTGATCGCTAAACGGGTCACCTGGCTACGGTCCGCTTTCGGTCCAAGGCGTGGCATATCCCGCTCGGGCTCCTTTCCTCTGGGCTTCGAGGCAGACCTTGGGCGTGGGACGCGGTCGTTCATTGTGCATGACAATCACAGTTTGGGTGTAAGTCGATGTAAGTTCGGCTACTCCACTCAAGGTATGGAGGGTCTTAGTGTTCCAAGGCGCATTGTTCACTCGTGATTGGCTGAAGCAAGGGGTCACCGAATCCCCTGAGTGGCAGAATCTCGAAATTAGTGAAGTTGAGCAGCTCTACGAAAGCGCCCAGCATTTGCTGCATGAACATTCAGGCCACAAGAAGCCAACCGAAGCAGAAACCGAAGACCAACTTATTTATCCGCTGCTCGAATTGCTGGGCTGGCAACACAAATCCGTTCAACAGAACATGACGACAAAGGGACGCAAGGACGTTCCCGATGCCTTGCTTTTCGCCGATGGCGACGCCGCAGAAAAGGCGAAGACACTCGAGCCATGGCAACGCTTCCGTCATGGCGCTGCTCTTGTCGAAGCGAAGCGCTGGAACCGCCCGCTCGATCGCGAAGGGCAAGGCGACCAGGGTGTTCCGTCGACCCAAATCATGCATTATCTGCGCCGCGCTGCCGTCGTGGCAGATGGAAAGATGCCGTGGGGCATTCTGACTAACGGACGGCACTGGCGGCTCTACTACCAAAACGCTCTTTCTGTCGCTGAGGACTTCTTCGAAATTGACCTGGGCAAGGTCTTTGGTCTGCCCGGATGCGAACCGGATCTACTCGACGAACCGATCGATCCAGATTACGCATTCCGATTGTTCGTGCTGATTTTTGGTCGCGAAGCGTTTCGTCCGAGCGAGCAGGGCCGCAGCTTTCACCTGATCGCGATCGAGGATGCGCGCCGGTGGGAGGAAAGGGTCCGCAAGGATCTGGCAGATACGGTGTTCGAAACCGTCTTTCCCGAACTGATTACTGCCATCTCGTTGGCAGACCCGGATCGCCCCGAGACGCTCGATGATGGCTACGCCGAGCAGGTTCGCCAAGCGGCCATGTTCCTTCTCTATCGTCTATTGTTTGTGCTTTATGCCGAAGATCGGAATCTGCTCCCCGACGAGCGCGGTCCCTACGCGGACTATTGCCTGACCCGTCTTCGAGAGGAGATCAAGGAACGGCATGTGCAAAGGCAAGCACAGCTCGCCCGCAGCACTGCCTACTGGTCGCGCCTCGAGACAATTTTCGGCGCAATTTCCGAAGGCGACGATGATCTTGGCATTCCGCCCTACAACGGCGGCCTGTTCGCAGCGGAAGGCAATTCGCTACTCAGTCGCATCAAGCTGTCGGACGAGACGCTAGCCAAGGCTATATTACCGCTCTCACACCGCGAGGAAGAAGGGCGGCTTCGCTACATCAACTACCGCGACCTTTCGGTTCAGCAGCTCGGCTCGATCTATGAATCGATCCTCGAATACGGTGTCGAGATCGAGGAAACCGGGACCGTCCGACCGCGCTCGGACAACGAGGCACGGCACCGCTCGGGTTCGTATTACACACCAGAACCGCTCGTATCGCTGATCATCGAAAAAACGGTCGGCCCGGTCGTCGAAGAGAAGCGCGAGGCATTCGAAGCCGCTCTAGCAAGCGGCGCAAAGGGTGATGACCTTCGCGCACACGATCCGGCCATGGCACTGCTTTCGCTCCGCATCGTCGACCCCGCAATGGGAAGCGGGCATTTCCTCGTCAGCTTGGTCGATTGGCTTTCGGACAAGGTCTTGACCGCAGTCGGCGATGCCGAAAGCATGGCCGAGGGCGATTATACTTCTCCTCTCGTGAAGCTCATTGCCGAGTTGCGAGAGGGGATCGTCGCCAACGCGCGGGAGCATAACTGGCCGATCGTCGAAGACCAGCTGGATGACCGCCATATCGTGCGCCGCATGGTACTCAAGCGCTGCGTCCACGGGGTCGATCTCAACCCGATGGCCGTGGAGCTCGCCAAGGTCGCGCTCTGGTTGCACAGCTTCACCGTAGGTGCGCCGTTGTCGTTCCTCGACCATCATTTGCGGTGCGGTAACAGCGTGCTTGGCGCGTGGGTGCGCCCGACGATGGACTGGATGCAAGAACGCGGTGCCCTTATTTCCAACCGCCACCTCGCCCCGCTCGCCAACATCGTGCGCGAGATGGAAAAGATCGAAGGGCTGACCGACACCGACATTGCTCAGGTTGACCAGTCGAAAAGCCTCTTCACCACCGTCTCCGAAGCCAGCGCTCCGCTCGAAGCGATCCTCGATCTGGCAAAGGCGGATGATCTGATGGGCGTTCTGGAAACGAATGTCCGCCGACCCCGCGAACCGGCTGATGCCATTCGCAAGGATGGTGACAAACGCCTCGCCGACATGCGCAAGGCGCTGGCCGACAGCACCGACGAAGCAAAGGCGGAAAAGGCGCGGGTCGCGCTCGAAAAGGAATCTGCGAAGATTGACCGCGCGGTCGCCAAGGCGCGCGAAGCCGAACGCAAGTTCGACCGGGCTGAAGCGATGAAGCTGGTCCACGAAGGAACCTTCGGCGATCCCAGCCGGATCGCAAGCGGTGAAATCGAAGTGCTCGCAGCCGACGCGCGAACCGAGCTAAGCTTGGATGCACCAGAGCCGGTCCAAGGCAGTCTGATGCCGAGCCATAGGCCCGATGATCGCCGCCGCGCGCTGGCAGACAGCCTAGTGCGCGAGGCGCGCGCAATCGCGGCTGAACAGCGGTTCTTCCACTGGGAAGTGGCCTTCCCCGGCGTATGGCGCGACTTGTCCTCTTCGGGTCGGTCAGGCGGGTTCGATGCGGTCATTGGCAACCCGCCTTACGTCCGGCAGGAAGAAATCTCCCCGATCAAGCCCGCCCTGTCGAAAGCCTTCGACACCTATGCCGGCACCGCCGATCTCTACGTCTATTTCTACGAACAGGGGACCAAGCTGCTCAGGCCCGGCGGGCGAATGGGCTATGTCGTCACCAACAAGTGGTTGAAGGCTGGCTATGCAGAGAAGCTTCGGCGGATGTTCGCCGAGGATGTGTGGGTCGAATTTCTGGCCGATTTCGGCCACGCGCGCCATTTGTTCCCGGA
>Ga0070726_10005171_pt1 | contig 10021 bp, 10 predicted proteins | sample tdAd471_FD_67275 | JGI IMG/M metagenome (GOLD analysis project Ga0070726, IMG submission 67275) | Marine sediment microbial communities from the Atlantic coast under amendment with organic carbon and nitrate - tdAd47.1 | ecosystem: Environmental > Aquatic > Marine > Coastal > Sediment | place...
CCTTCTCTTTTTCGTAGGACTGAAAGTCCGTAACATATTTTCCCAAGCGCTGTGCGATCTGCGCTGAGATTTCGAGCATCCGCGACTCGGACCATCGGTAACAGCAGAGCAGCACCCTTTGTTTCCCAAGCCAGCCACCCGTTACCCCATTCGGGACGGCGGCGTCATGGTTCGTTCCAGCCAATCGGTGGCCGACTCTTCGTAGGCACGTATATGTTCGGCCTGTTTCTGGAATCCAGCGCAGATTCCCGGTTGATGCCGTTCGGGACATCCCGCGCACCCATCGGCGTTTCGACCATGGGCGTGCCGCAGTCCCAGGTAGAATCGCCCGATCACCACGAGGAGACCCACGTGGAGCAATGCCAGGGGCCACAACGGAGTCGTAAGCATCACCACACTCAACCCGACAAGAACACCCAATCCACTCCGAAGGATGTCCCGCGTGAGACGGGATGCGCCGCGATAGCGCGTCGGGCCCGACGCCAGGATGACCATCCCCAATAATGCGCTCACCGTCACGCCCCAGGGCAGGGTCATCCAATGGTGATAAAACGGGGCGAGAAGGAGGGAGAGGGCCAATCCACCGTAGAGGGCGGCGCAACTGCGACACAGGTGGAGGCGCCCGATGCGGAGCACATCCCGGTGAAAGCGGGCACACAGGGGCTTGTGAGCCGCCTGAAAGTGCCACGTGTGCTTCCACCAGAGCCACCGGAGGTGTAGGGGCGTGGTGGCCACTATTCCTGCCCCAGTCGGTCTTTGATTTCCATGAGGATATTGCCCGCCGCGCCTACGGGCACGTAGTCGACAATGGGTTTGATGACGACGGCCGTGCCATGGACAACCACCTGGGTAGCCCCTTGTTGGGCCCCGCCCATTTCAAACTCCACGTTGATAATGGCATTGGCGCCCTGACGAGCCGCCATCTTCAACATGCGATCCACGGCCCGTTGGCGCGACTCGTCGCCCAATGCCGTGTAGGAATTGAGCTCACCGCCAGAAAGCATTTTGCAGCCCATGGCGATGTCTTGTCCCATGTCCTTGGCGCGGGCCGAAATACCCCAGACCATGCCTTTGTATTCCATGATTTCATAGCCGTCGAAACCTTCTGCGCCGCTCATGATGATGCGGCCATCGGATATTTCGGGGCGGGTTCCCACCAGTAAATCAGTACGTTCGCTCATTGTCTATTTCCTCCAAGAAAAGGACAGTACCTCAACGCTTTCGGCTTTTGTCCCGATATCAAACGGATTGGCTCAGTCGGTGTAGGCGCGGTCAAGCGGCGCGCCGCACATGTTGCAGTGGCTGGCTTCCAGGTGTTCCATTTGGATGCGCTCGCCACAGGCGGGACAGGTGTAATTCTTTCGCGACTGCACGGCGAGGGTGTAGAAGAGGATCGCGAGTAGAATGATTGCGAGGAATACTCCGACGTAAACGATCAAGATGGCCATGGCCGATTCCTTTCATCGAACGCCCCACGCGTTCATGAAGGAAATACCCCTGGTGCCGCGATAATATTCGCCTGATCGGTGCGATAGGTGGCCTATTCCGAAGGCGTTGCCCGATGGGGGGAGCGCAGGCGATGGACAATCAGACCCAACGCGATGAGGCCCAGGCCGGACGCCCAGATGGCGGGCTCGACCCAGAAGGCCAGGAAAAGGCAGGAGGCCAACCCGCCCCAGGCCCAGCCCTGGGAATAGAGGCGGGCTTCGGCGGGCAGGCGCAGTGCCGCCAGGTTATTGATGGCATAGTAGACCAACACGGTGAAGGCGCTGAAGGACCACGTAGTCTTGATGTCGCCCAGGAGGGCCAACCCCGCGATGGCCAGCCCGATGACCCAAATGGCGGCGTGGGGCACGGAAGCCCCCTGGCTGATGCGCGCCAGGAAGACGGGGGCATCACCCCGGCGTGCCATGGCAAAGAGCACGCGGGACAAGCCGAGTATGAGATTCAAGAGGACGCCGAGCATGGCGGTGATGGCACCGAGGCTGACCACCCGCCACACATTGGGCAGGGCGAATTCCCGGGCGACCAACTCCAGGGGAGCGGCCTGCTCGTTGGTGGCCGAATTCAGGAAGGGAATGCCGGCCGCCGTGACCGAGGCCAGGGCCAATCCGACGTAGAGGGTCGCCGAGACCAACAGGGTGATGATGATGGCCCGTGGAATGGTCCTGGTCGGGTCGTGGACTTCTTCCCCCAGGGTGGCGATGCGGCCGTAGCCCGTGAAGGCCACAAACATGAGGGCTGTCGCCTGCAGAAAGGCCGCCGCCGGGTGATGGCCTTCGCCTTCAAAGGGCAGAAAGAAAGGGCGGAGATTGTCCGCGCCGTTTTGCCATGCCGCCGGGAGCAGTCCCAGGATAAAAACAAGCAACGCGGCAATGGTGATGCCGACGACCACGGTGTTGGCCTTGTTGGAGCGACGCATGCCCCCCACGGTAATGGCCGTCAGCACGGCGATGGTTACGAGGGCCACGATGACGCGGGTCATCTGATCGTTGTGTCCAAAGAGGGCCAGGGCGTAGCCGGCGAATCCCAACGCCGCCGTGGCCGCAGAGGCCGTCTTTGCGCAGAGGAACATCCAGCCTGCGGTGAAGCCGGCTGCGGGCGTCAGCAGCCGGTAACCGTATTCATAGGCTCCGCCGCTCACGGGGTGGGCGGCCGCCAACTGGGCGCTGCTGAGGGCGTTGCACGTGGCCACCAGGGCGGCCAGGGCCGTTGCCAGGATGACGGAAGGCCCGGTTATTCCGGCAGCGATGCCGACACTGATGAAGGCACCCGTGCCCAGGATAGAGCCGAGGCCCATCAGGGTAGCGCCGAAGAGGCCAATGTCACGTTTCAAGGAAGGGGATTGGGGCATGGGATAGGAACTCGATGGGATAAGAGTGATGGTCAACAGGATAGGGGGAGATTATAGCGTTTCTATGGGTAGGAGCGACAGTGGCCCCACAGAGAGGTTCATGCCCCAAGAAATCGTCGAGCTGTTTCGAGCACCACGGTGCGATCGGGCCAGGGGGGTTCCTGCAGGACAGCCACCTGTGGCCCCATGGGACCCCATACCACCGGATTGGTGGGTCCAAAAACCGCCACGGTGGCACATCTCGCGACGGCCGCCAGATGGGTAATGCCACTGTCGTTTCCGATGAAAAGGCGCGACCGGGCGAGGCGGGGGGCCAACAGGGCCAGGGGAGTTTCCGGGAGCTGTGGCCCGGGGAGGGGCCACTCCGATTCGGCCGGTCCACCGCACCAGCTCACGTGGTGTCCCTCCGATTCGAGTTGGCGCGCCACCCACTGGAAGTTTTCCATGGGCCAGTTTTTCGCCGCGCCGCCGCTTCCGGGGGCGATTACCACCTCGAAGCCTTCGTCCGCAGGGCCAAAGTCGAAGTGTACCGGCAGGCGGACCGAGACCCCCAACGCCTGGGCGTACCAATGGGCCGCGTGTTGGTTCCAGCCTTCGGGTGGGATGCCGGGGAAGCACTGTACCTCTGGGATGCCCGCGTCGATAAGATTGCGGGTCAGTGTGCTATCGGAATCCTCCATGCAGACCCATGCACCGTCGAAACGGCGGGCAAATTCACGAAGGGTCTCGTTCGGCGTGGAGAACGCCGAGTGGAACCCGATGCGCTCCAGGTCGTGCACCCCATTGGCCAATCCGGCGGCCTGGGCCAAGGCGGCTCGCTCCGGTATTCCCGCCACTTCAATGTGCGCGGTCGGCTGCCACTGGGCGAGGGCGGGCAGGGTGCAGAGAAAATCACCCACGCCGCCACTATGGACCAATAACTTCCGTGGCTTCACGGGCTGACTTCCGGGAGGAGTTGGTAGATGACGACCCGGGCCTGGGGGTACTGGTCGACCACATGGACACAATCCAGCCCGGGCACGTGGGCGTTTTCGTCCAATAGGGGGCGTAAGGAGGGCACCATTTGGGCCGTATAGCGCTCATCGACCACGAAATAGGCTGCCTGTGCGTCTCTGGCGCGGATTAGCGCCTCCTCTAGCGAATCTTCCAGTGCGGGTCCGGTAGAGGGCATCCCTGCGTAGTAGCCCACTTGGGGTTTGCGGGTAAAAATCAAGCCGGGCGGCAGGTGTTCCGCCATCCAGCGTCCCGCTTCCTTATATTCCCGGGGCTCCCGGGGCCGTCGGCCCAGGTGCTCCGAACCCACGGTGATGAGGGTGTGCAACAGGAAAAATCCCAACACGCTCAGCACGGGAAGGGCCACCAGCCAGCGGGGGCGGTCCTTCTGTGCGAGTTGGGTCGTCACGATGACCAGGCCGAATGCGGCCCAGAGGGACAGGGCAATCAGGGTGGCCATGAGATAGCGGGGGGCGGGAGACAACACGAAAAGGCTGATACCCCATTGAGCGGCGGCGAAGAAGAGCACAAAGGCTTCGAGTCGCCCGTCCCGCTTGCGGTCATGGAAATTGAAGAGCCCCACGCCGAGGAAGAGGGAAAGTATGGGACCCAACATGACGGGGAGGACGTCGCTGAAACTCTTCACGGTGGTTTGCACGAAACGGAGATAGTCGAATTCCTGGAGGATGAAGCCGATGCGGTAATTGGCGGTGGTCTCGCCGGTGAGTTGGCGCACGTAGAGCGTATTGAGTAGGAGACACAGGCCGGCCAGGGCAGCCACGGTGCACAGTCGTCGACTGAGCTGGGGAATGGTCTTCCACCCGAGGATAAGGGCGGCGGGCAGGCTGCACAGCAGAATGAATAGCCCTTCGGGCCGGGTCAGGCACAGGGCAAAGAAGGCGAAGGGGCTGAGGTAGAGCGTCCAGCCACCGTGGCGCAGTCCCCGTTGGAGCAGCCATAAGGCCGAAAACCAGAGAAATATGGCGGTCGCTTCGGTGGAGACCCGGCAGGCGTAATCGGCGAGCCAGGGCCAGCAGGCGAAGAGTACGCCGGCCATCCGAGCGGCGCGGGCATCGAAAAGGTCGCGGGCGAGGAAAAAGACGGGGACTACCGTGAGGGTGGATGCGATGAGGGAGACCAGGCGACAGGCCCATTCCAAGTCGGACACGATGAAGTGAACGAGTGCGCCCAACAGGGGATAGAAGAGCGGGATCTTGGGGTCGTACCCAAAAAAATTGCCTGCGGCCAGGTGCTGGGCGGTCTCCACATAGTGGATGGCGTCGGCCGTATCCAGCACGCGGGGCATGGCCAGCAGAAAAAGTAGTCGAAACGCCAGGGCCAGGGCGACAAGCGCCAGGATAGGACGTGTAGCGTTTTCTGGAGAAGTTGGGTTGTACACGTTGAGATGCTACGTGAGGGCCCAAGGGGGATGCAACCTGCAAAAACGGCCCCAGTGCCGTGGGGCACCGGGGCCGAACGTGGGTGCTGGTGGGAACTACTGCGTGTTGACCGTAATGTAGACCAGCAGGTCGACGGTCACATCAAAGGTGGCTTCCACATTGGTGAGGGCATCTGCACCTTCGACGCGCAGGGTCGCCGTGCCACACTCGCCGTCCTGGATGTCATTGAGCAGGTCGACTGGCGTGTTTTGGGTCAGGGAGAACATGGTGCCCAGGCCGTCATTGTCTGCGGCGGTGCCCAAGAGCAGGGGATCGGCGCTGCTGCCGGTAATGTTGACCGTGAGTTCCGCCGTGGTGAAGGGGTCAAAGGTGCCCGATGTGGCCATGATGTCGGTGGAGGCCAATTCGACGCTTGTAATAGTGGCCAGATCGGCGATGAGATCTCCCGCTGCCGCCCGAATCATGGCATCCAGTTCAGCCTCCGTGAAGAGATCGCAAAAGGCACCCAGATTTATCTGGGCCGCGCCGTCCAGACCGGCGTTTGCATCAATGGTGGAATCGACCAGTAGGCTCACGGTCACGGGGATGGGGGGCAGAGGAATGCCGTTGCAGGCAGACAATTGGGTGCCGGCGAAGCCTGCCAGGAGCGTGACCAGGACCAAGGGTTTAGCGAGGTGCGCAAGACGTCTGATTTTCATGGTACATCCTTTCGAATTGCGTGGGACTACCCACGGGGCGGTGAAATACCACCTCAGTCACCTTACCGTGGCACCGCAAATCCATTACATCACACAAGTTTTTCGGAGAATTGGCGGTTGGGCCCGCGTGCGGCCGGGCGGGAGCCATGAGGACGGGCCGGAGAGGTCAGGATTGGGGGGCACTTACCGTGGTGTAGACCAGGACCGATACGCTGACGTCAAACTGAATATCGCCCGGTTCGAGGGCGTTAGCGCCGGCCAGTCGGAGGGTCGGCACGCCGCACTGGCCGTCTTCCAGATCGTTGAGCAGGTCGACCGGATTGTTCTGGGTCAGCGAAACCATGGTGCCCAAACCGGCATTGTCGGCGTCGGCGCCCAAGAGGAGGGAATCGGCACCGGGCTCTAAGACGGTCAACGTGAGTTCGGCGGTCGTAAAGGGTTGGAAGGTTCCGGAGCTTGCCGTCAAGTTGGTGGATGCCAATTCGACGCTGGTGATAGTCACCAGATCGGCGATGAGGTCCCCTGCGGCAGCCCGGACCATGGCATCCAGATCTTCTTCGGTGAAGAGGTCGCAAAAGGCACCGAGGGTTACCTCGGCCGAACCATCGGCCGAGGCCGCACCGGAAATATCGACGTTAGAGAGTAGATTGAGCGTGACAGGAATCGGGGGGAGCGCTATTCCGTTGCAGCCAGACAGTTGGAGACTGGGAAGCGCCAGCAAGAGGGCCAACAGGAAGAGTCGTGTAAGCAATAGGTGGGTGGGCTTGCGGTTCATAGTCATTCCTCCATCGTGTATACAGCTGTCTCGTATGGGTGGCGAAAGGCCACCCTTACCACTGTACCACGGGATGGGCCGCCACGCTCCTTCGAAAACGTGTCCTTGCGGAATGGGACGGCCATTGTCCAGGCATCAGGCCGCTTTAAAGGCGGCGAGAAACTTCCACATGGTCTTTTCCCAGTCGAAACGGCTGGCGACCTGCTTGCCGGTTTGGATTCGTTTTGCCCGGTGCTGGCCGTCTTCAGAGAGGACCCGCTTGAGGGATTGGAAAAAGGCATCCATGCTTTCGCCATTGAAGTAAATGGGGGCGTCGCCGGCTACTTCCGAAATGCCCCGGGAACCTGCCGCGAGTACGGGAACGCCCGCCGCCATGGCTTCCAGGATGCGCAATCCCGAGCCGTCGTGTGGGCCCGCGAACAGAAAGAAGGCCGACTCCTGATAAAGTCCGGCCAGATGGTTTGCCGGGCACTGCTCGATACGCACCACACCGGGGCCCCACTGGGCGGGCTCCTCGGGGAGTCCCGGACCTACGACGACCTGGGTAAAGGGAAATTCGTCCCGCCGTTTTTCCAGTGCGGCGCGAATGGTAGCCAGCAGGGGCGCGGTCAGGGGATCGTAAAAGAGCACGATATAGGGTTTTTCCACGACCGACAAGGTGGGGTTGTTGAGCCCTGCAGCCACGCCGGGGGGGGCCACGATTATACGTTCCATGGGGGCTTCGAAGAGCTCCAGACACCGGCGCCGCAAATGTTCGGTGGGCGTGATGATGTGCCGGGCAGTGGCACAGACGCGCTTGGTGTCTTTCAGATTACTGGCGTTTCCCTGACCTCCTTCCCAGGGGGCGAGATCCATTGTTACCAGCACCTGGGCAACGGTGGTCTTGGTGAGGGCCGTCTGGAGCGGAGAAAGGACGAAGTCTGCTCCGTGCTTTTTGAGCAGTCCATCTACGTTGTCGTTTCGGGTCAGGCGGGCTCGGAATCCCGTCTCGGGAGGCGCCGACTCCACGCTGGGGAGCTCTGGGAAGGGCGACTCTTCCCCGCGGATGTGGAGGCAGGAAAACTGAACCGAGGGTTTCTCTTGCTTAATGCGGGCGATAACCTGCGCCAGATAGCGCACTACGTGGTGGGGAAAAGGCAGGGCCGTTCCCGGAAGGGTGTTGATGACAATGTGCATAATAAGGCGTATGGATATCCCAACTCGGTTGTAGCCATGGACCCCAGCGGCAGGTGCCGCTCGAAGGGCCTTATTCTATACCAATTCGATGTCAGAATCACCGAAAAGGGTTCCCCTGTCGTCGGGGGCCTGTTTTTGGGCAGTCAGCGGCTCGCGGGCAAACATAGAAACGGTCCCGAGGGCCATGTTAAACTATGTTTGCGAGCACGCCGTGTGTCGGATGGGATGCAAGCCCATTCAAGGCAGTCGTCTTCCAGGACCCCCAACTTCCACCAAATCGGTGCGCAGTTATCGGCCTCGCCTACCCTGGTTTCTCAATTTCTAAGCAGGTCTAAGGATAGTGTTTCGATGAATCAACTCGATCAACTGGAATCCAAGAGCATTCATATTCTCCGGGAAGCGTACCGCGAGTTTAATAACCTGTGTATGCTCTGGTCCATCGGTAAAGACAGTACGGTCATGCTCTGGCTCGCCCGGAAGGCCTTCTTCGGCCACTGTCCGCTGCCCTTGGTGCACGTGGACACGTCCTACAAAATACCGCAAATGATTGAATACCGCGACAATCTGGCGCGGGAATGGAATCTCAATATGGTGGTGGGCCAGAACAAGGTGGCCATTGCCAATAAGCAGACCTTCCCGGAGGGCAATTTGACCCGCCTTGAATGCTGCAAGGCCCTCAAGAGTGAGGCCCTCAAACACACCCTCTCGGGTGAGTGGGAGCGCATGCGTCTCAATCATAAGACCGGGGAGTATGAAGTGGACACCAACACGGAACCCTACACGGGCGTGATTGTAGGTGTCCGCTCCGACGAAGAAGGCAGCCGTTCCAAGGAACGCTATTTCTCTCCCCGCGACCGTCAGAACGACTGGGACGTAGATGATCAGCCGCCGGAACTCTGGAACCAATACAAGACCGACTTCTCGCCCGGCACCCACGTGCGGATTCATCCGTTGCTGGATTGGACCGAGTTGAATCTCTGGGAATACATCCAGCGGGAGAACATTCCCTTGGTGGACCTCTACTTCGATCGGGGAGAAGGGACCCGTTACCGTTCCCTGGGCTGCGGCCCCTGCACCAGCTGTGTAGAATCCACATCGAAAAATGTGGATGAGGTCGTTGAAGAGATTCGCAGTGGCAAGTTTGCCAACATTGCCGAACGTTCGGGGCGCGCCCAGGACAAAGATGATGGTGGTGGTCTGGAGACCCTGCGCCGCGACGGGTACATGTAGGTCTCTTTGCCTCCCCAATAGATGGGGGCACCCTAAACGCACTGTGTTGATGGCGGCCGTAGCCATCGGATATATCACTTCCCAACTTGCTGGACACACCCTTAAATGAGCACGAATTCGATTCTTGATCGCGAACATATGGATATTGTGATTGTGGGCCACGTGGACCACGGTAAGAGCACGGTAATTGGCCGCCTGATGGCGGACACCAATTCGCTCCCCGAAGGAAAGCTCGAACAGGTCAAGGCCATGTGCGCGGCCAATTCGCGCCCCTTCGAGTATGCCTTCCTCCTCGACGCCCTCAAGAATGAGCAGGCCCAGGGAATCACTATCGATACGGCCCGGTGTTTCTTCAAGACGGAAAAGCGCCACTACATCATCAACGATGCGCCCGGCCACATTGAGTTCCTGAAGAATATGGTGACCGGTGCGGCACGCGCAGAAGCTGCCCTCCTCGTTATCGATGCCGGCGAAGGGGTGCAGGAGAACAGTAAACGGCACGGCTACATGGTTTCCATGCTCGGCGTGAAACAACTTTGCGTGCTGGTTAACAAGATGGACCTCGTGGATTACAGCGAGGAAAAGTTTACGGCCATCAAAGACGAATACACCGAGTTTCTGGAACAATTGGGCGTCCATCCCACCGCCTTTATCCCGGTGAGCGCCCGTGAAGGGGTGAATATTGCCGCAAGCCCCAAGGCGGAGATGCCGTGGTACGACGGCATGACGGTGTTGGAGCAGGTGGACGACTTTAGAAAATTGCGGGGTGACGCCGACAAGACCTTCCGTTTGCCCGTGCAGGATATTTATAAATTCACCGCCTCGGGTGATGACCGCCGTATTGTCGCCGGTACCGTGACCACGGGTAAGGTGCGCGTGGGCGATGCCGTGCGTT
>Ga0070726_10005172_pt1 | contig 10020 bp, 8 predicted proteins | sample tdAd471_FD_67275 | JGI IMG/M metagenome (GOLD analysis project Ga0070726, IMG submission 67275) | Marine sediment microbial communities from the Atlantic coast under amendment with organic carbon and nitrate - tdAd47.1 | ecosystem: Environmental > Aquatic > Marine > Coastal > Sediment | place...
CTGCGAACTCCCACCGAAAACACCAGGCCTTATACCGCACTGGAACTTAGCGGACGAGACATATATATGCGTGAAGGGTGCGCAACCTGCCACTCTCAACAAATACGCCCATTGATCGCTGAAGTCGAACGCTACGGCCCCTATTCAAGAGCCGGTGAATTCGTTTACGACCGACCGTTCATGTGGGGCAGCAAACGCACCGGGCCAGACCTGCATCGTATCGGTGGAAAGTACTCCGATGCCTGGCACGAAGTACACCTTATCGACCCCCGCAAGGTAGTACCCACGTCCATTATGCCTGCCTATCCGTGGTTGGCAGAACGGGAAGTCAGCACCAGGGACATTCAACAGAAACTTCGAGCTCTGCAGACTCTGGGCCATCCCTATGATGAGCAGACTATTGAAAATTCCGCAGCAAGCCTGGAAGGCGTCAGGGAAATTGACGCGGTTATCGGTTACCTACAAATGCTGGGTACAGGATTTGAGGCCTCAACAGGAGAATGAATATGACTGCTTTTATATTCGCAGGAGACATGTTGGTAATGCTGTTTATGATTGGCATAGTGCTATGGGTTACCTGCTTCAATTCCAGCGACAGCTACTCTAGCATCGCTCGAATTCCACTGGAGGATGAACAAGACCGTGGCTGATTTACCGAACAGTTTCTGGAGTGGCTGGGTTGCCATAATTACTATCCTGTCACTGATAACCCTGGCATGGGTGGTTCTGACCATTTACTTTCCCGGTCGTGAAGATTCCCGGTCGGAAAACCCTGACGAAGAACCGGTGTGGGACGAGAATTTGCGCGAGGGCACCAGTGCGCCACCTTTATGGTGGTTCTGCCTGATTTTCAGTGCCATGATATTTTCAGTCATATATCTTATTTTGTATCCAGGAATTGGTGCCTATAAGGGATCTCGTAACTGGTCTCAGGACAGCCGACTGACAAGCAGCCTGCAGAGCTACGAGCAGGAATTTATGGCAGAGCGTCAATTAATCACCAATGCCAGCCTGGTCGAACTGCAATCCAATAACCAGTTAATGGATACAGCCGGGCGCCTCTTCACCCGACAATGTGCTGCCTGCCATGGCAATAATGGAAGGGGCCAGGCTTCACTTTTTCCAGACCTGATGGATGAAAGCTGGCAATGGGGTGCGATGCCAGCACAAATTGAGCAGACTATCCGACAGGGCCGTAATGCCTTAATGCCACCCTGGCAGGCCGCGTTGGGCGATGAAGGTGTACAGGCAGTGGCAGAATACGTCCTGCAGTTGGAAACTGGAGCTGATGCAAATCACCCGGGGCAGCAGCAATTCAGCCAGATGTGCGCCACCTGCCACGGCGCAGATGGAAGCGGCAATCCCGCACTCGGCGCCCCGGCACTAAACGACAGCAGCTGGCTCTACGGTAGCAGCCTGACGGCCATCTCGGCAAGCATCAGCCAGGGTCGGCAGGGAATCATGCCAGCGTTCGCGACACGCCTGTCAGATCAGCAGGTAAAACTGCTGGTGGCGTACTTGACGCGATAACCTCCCGGCTTTCAGAACAGGACATATTCGACTTCTTTCCAACCAGATCTAGTGCTTTGCAACTACGATATCGGGTCATGTGCAACAGCCTGCTATTCAATTTTCTCATTCAGCTGGTAAGATAGTGCTACTTTTATCTGCTTCTGCCTGGCTCAATCTATGGTCAATGAAAGGTCCCGGGACCAGAATATTGTTACTTCGACTTTACTGGCATTGGTAATTTTCCTGTTGCCTGGCACAGCGGCCTGGGCGGAAAACCAGGTCAGCAGCGTCGAGGTACTGTCGATGCTGGACTTCAATGCTATTTTAATTACTGAAGTGGATGTCGTGTTTGTCTATGACCAGCAACTGGCAGCAGAGCTGGCCGACACCAAAGGCGGTTGGTACTCACAAAAATATGACCTCAACGAAGATCAAGCCGCGGCACTGGACCTGGTGACCATTTCGGTGCCACAGGGATTCAATTCTGCCAGTGTCAACATTCCAGAGCGTTCAGCTGCGGCAATCAAGGTATTTTCTTCTGCTTACCATGAAAGCCAGAGCACGCCCATACACGATCTCACTGAACTCAACAATGTACTGATACAAATCGATGAGTTCGGTATTGTCGTATCTGAAAAACGCTGACTTGCAGCTGATTTTACCCCTGGTTGAATTGATCCAGCGTTGTGTTTAGAGTCGCGCTGGGGCGCATGGCTACGCTGATTTTCTCCGCATCCGGCCGGTAATAACCATCGATGTCCTGCGCACTGCCCTGGGCGTCGTTGAGCTCCTGCACAATGCGAGCTTCCTCGTTACTCAGCCGCTCTGCCAGGGGTGTAAACTGCTGCTGTAAGTCAGCATCCAGATTCTGTGCTGCCAGTGCTCGCGCCCAGTACAAGGCCAGGTAATAATGGCTACCGCGATTGTCCAGCTCCTTCACCTTGCGCGAGGGTGATTTATTATTATTCAAAAAATCACCGGTTGCCTGATCCAGTGTATCGGCAAGTATCTTCGCGCGTTGGTTCCCGGTCACGTTGGAAAGGTGCTCAAAGGAAGCTGCTAGAGCCAGAAATTCTCCCAGGGAATCCCAACGCAGGTGCCCTTCAGAGACAAATTGCTGCACGTGTTTTGGCGCTGAACCGCCAGCACCGGTTTCGAATAATCCACCGCCATTCATCAGCGGAACAATCGATAGCATTTTGGCGCTGGTACCCAGTTCCAGAATTGGAAACAGGTCCGTCAGATAATCTCTCAACACGTTTCCTGTCACCGAAACCGTGTCGTCGCCCGCCCTTATTCTTTCCAGAGACAAGGCCATGGCATCCACTGGCGCCATGATACGAATATCCAGCCCACTGGTGTCGTGCTCCGGCAAATAGCGATTCACTTTTGCTATCAGTTGCGCATCATGGGCTCGGTTTTCGTCCAGCCAGAATATTGTTGGCACCCCTGTGGCGCGTGCTCGGGTCACTGCCAGCTTGACCCAGTCTCTTACTGCTGCGTCCTTGGTCTGGCACATACGCCAGATGTCACCTTTTTCCACCTGGTGCTCTAGCAAGACCTTACCGGTTGCATCAACCACCTTCACAGAACCGTCGGCGGGAATCTCGAACGTCTTGTCATGGGACCCATATTCCTCTGCTTTCTGGGCCATTAGACCAACATTAGGAACACTGCCCATGGTAGTGGGGTCGAAAGCGCCATGCAGTTTACAGAACTCGATAACTTTCTGATAAATGCTGGCGTAGCATCGATCCGGAATTACAGATTTGGTGTCACGTTGTTTCCCGTCAGGGCCCCACATCTGCCCGGATGCACGAATTGCCGCTGGCATGGATGCGTCAATAATAATGTCACTGGGCACATGAAGATTAGTAATACCGCGATCGGAATCTACCATGGCCAGGTCAGGCCGAGCCTGATAGCAAGCATCAATGTCGGCCTTGATTTCTGCTTGTTTATCTTCCGGTAAACTGGTTATTTTCGCGTAAACATCACCGATGCCATTATTGGGGTCCACCCCCAGTTCATTCAGTATGCTGCCGTGTTTAGCAAACACATCTTGGTAAAAAACCTTCACTGCATGGCCAAATATTATCGGGTCAGAAACTTTCATCATGGTGGCTTTCAGATGCAGAGAAAACAGCACGCCCTGTTCCCTGGCGGAATCAATCTCCCGAGCCAGGAAATCCACCAGAGCCTTACGACTCATCACCGAAGCGTCAATGACTTCACCTGCCAGCAGCGGTGTCGAGGCTTTCAACACAACCTCGTCGCCCGCTTCGCAATGGTGGACAATTTTCACCTCCGTTGCATCCGTAACCGTAGTAGATTTTTCACTGCCGTAAAAATCTCCCTCGTCCATATGGGCAACATGACTCACTGATTCGCTGGACCATGCACCCATGGAGTGGGGATTGGCGCGAGCGAAGGCTTTCACTGATGGCGGAGCACGGCGATCGGAATTTCCCTCGCGTAAAACCGGGTTAACCGCACTGCCCTTAACCCGGTCATAACGGGCCTTGATATCAGCCTCTTCATCTGTTGCCGGTTCCTCCGGGTAGTCTGGTAGCACGTAGCCTTTATCCTGCAATTCTTTCACTGCGGCCTTCAATTGTGGAATTGATGCGCTGATATTGGGTAATTTGATTATGTTGGCCCCGGGATCCTGAGTCATCTCTCCCAATTCGGCCAGAGCATCCGGCAATTGCTTTTCAGGTTTCAGGTATTCCGGGAAACTTGCGATGATACGGCCGGACAGGGAAATATCCCGGATCTCAACATTGATGTCAGCGGCACCGGCAAAAGTTCTGATAATAGGCAATAACGAGTAGGTCGCAAGTGCCGGGGCTTCGTCGGTCTCTGTATAAATAATAGTTGGCGTGTTGTCTGACATCATTAATCCTTAGTTGTTTCGATCGTTATATAACGGGCAATACTGTTAGCCCGGATTCGAAAATTGGCAAAAACCAGCCGGCACAATCACGAGGCTCCGGAGCGGGCGCGTATTATAGCTCAACCAGTTGCCACGGCAAAAAACTCCCCGGCAAAGGTGTTCTCATTCACACATTACGTCATCAATACTGGTGGCACCCATGATTACCATTAGCAATCGATCAACCCCCAGTGCCACGCCAGCACAGCGCGGCAGACCCTTTTCATGGGCGCTGATCAATTCTTCATCTATAGGTAATGGCAGGCGATTGAGGGACTTGCGTGCAGCCAGGTCAGCATTCAGACGTTGTCGCAGTTGCCGGGAATCCCGTAACTCGCGATAGCCATTAGCGATTTCCATACTTCCAAGATACAACTCAAAGCGCCTGGCCACCGGTATGCCATTTTTATCTTCTTCTATCTCGGCCAGTGACGCCTGGGACGCCGGATAGTCGTAGATAAAACAGTTGGGCGGCATGGCTGGCTCAATGCAGTGACTCATCAAGAGATAAAGCAGGTCGTCGCGGCCGTAGTCAGCAGCACAAAAATCGACATTGTTGGTAGCGACAACACGTAATCTCTCCAACGTGCAGCTATGGGGATCTAGGTCTAGAATCTGCCGGAACAACTCTCGATAGCTGATGCGCTCCAGCTTGCTGATGTCCGCTGTGGCAGCCACAAGTTCCTCAACTTCGTCCATAAGCAGAGACTCATCGTATCCAATTCGATACCACTCCAGTAAGGTAAACTCCGGGCGGTGCAGCTTGCCATACTCATCAAATCGAAACGCCTTGCCAAGCTGATAGATAGACCCACTGCCCATGGCAAGCAGTTTTTTCATAGAGAACTCAGGGGAACTCTGCAGGTAACGGGGAGCCTGGTCCGTAGCAAGTGCCTGCTGCACACGGATTGGCTCCAGGTTTAAATCGGTGGCCGCGGTGGCACCCATTAGCGGAGTTTCTACTTCCAGTACATTGCGCTCCAGGAAGAACTCCCGAAGCTTGGCATTCAAGGCAGCACGACCTTGCAAACCTGCGAGCCTGGAGATATTGAGGCTCTTTATCATCGTCACTCGACTAATGATTGACCCGGTTCTGATATTCTCCGGATCTGGTATCGACCTTCAGTACGTCGCCTTCGTTGACAAACAGAGGCACCTTAACCACGGCACCGGAACTCAGGGTTGCCGGCTTGGTACCGCCTTGCGCCGTGTCACCTTTCAAACCCGGATCAGTCTGCACCACTTCCAGCTCCACGAAATTGGGAGGGGTTACAGAGATGGCTTTGTCGTTCCAGGTAACTACCTGATAAGTATCCTGCTCCTTCAGCCAGTTGAGTGCATCGGCAATGGCGTTGGCATCCACTCCCACTTGTTCGAAACTGCCATCTGTCTTCATGAAATACCAGAATTCTCCGTCGTTATACAGATACTCCATTTCGGTTTCCATGACATCTGCGCCCTCAATGGACTCACCCGATTTAAAGGTTCGCTCCCAGACCCTTCCGGTTATAAGATTGCGGAACTTAACCCGGTTGAACGCTTGCCCCTTCCCCGGCTTCACGACCTCGTTCTCAAGAATGGAGCAAGGATCTCCATCTACCAGTACTTTCAAGCCGCCTTTAAATTGATTGGTGGAATATGTCGCCATCGGTCCTCTCGCTTGCTATCGCAATCAGGGCTGCACTTTTATCGGCATTGAAACTGCGTAGCTATCAAATGCATTACCCTATAAATTTTCATCCCGTGTACTAACTAATTTTAACCGCCTGATAATTACTCAATTGATGCGATATTGCTATGATTCACACTCATCAAAATGTCAGCGCGCATTGCTCAACAGCAGGATTTACATGCCAGAATCAATAATTAAGCTAAGCTCACACTCAGCTCCTGAAAAATGGCAACAGATATTATCCGATCTGGTTTCAGATCCAAAGGAATTGCTGAAAATTCTTCAACTTGACGTGCCGGAGGCCCTTTGTGAGGCTGAGGTGCTGAAGCAATTCCCACTGAAAGTACCCCGAACCTACCTTGACCGGATTGAGAAAGGCAACTGGAACGATCCACTATTGCGTCAGATCCTGCCACTAGACGCCGAGATCGTGCAGGTCGAATCCAGCGATACCCTCATTCCCGATCTGGACCCGCTACAGGAAACCAACTTCAACCCCTTGCCAGGCTTGTTACATAAATACCCTGGCCGGGTATTGCTGACGGTTGCCCCTCACTGTGCAATCCATTGTCGCTATTGTTTCAGGCGGCACTTTGATTATGAGTCCAACACCCCTGGCAGACTGGTATGGGAGCAGGTTTTCGAACATATCAGGCAGGATGAATCCATCACCGAGGTTATATTCAGTGGTGGAGATCCGCTCGCAGCGTCTGACCGTCAGCTGGCCTGGATGATCGACAGGCTGGAGACCATTCCCCACCTGAAACGCCTGCGCATTCACACCCGTACCCCGATAGTTATACCCCAGCGTATTACAACGGCTCTGCTGGATTGTTTAACATTATCGAGATTGCAGCCGGTGGTAGTTTTACATTGTAATCACGGTCAGGAGCTGGCCAGGGACGTGATTGAAGGAATAAACACGTTAGCCGCTGAAGGCATCACATTGCTTAATCAAAGCGTGCTTTTAAAAGGAGTTAACGATAATTCGGCAATTCTTTGCGAACTGAGCGAGAAGCTTTTTGCGCTGAGTGTACTACCCTATTATTTGCACCTGCTGGATCGCGTTCCCGGAGTTATGCACTTTGAGGTGCCGGAATGCCAGGCCAGGAAATTACTTGGCCAGATGCAGGCCCGGCTTCCGGGCTACCTGGTGCCACGGCTGGTGCGGGAAGAACCGGGTGCGAGTAATAAAACCTTGGTGACCTGAAACATCACTAAGCGACAAAGACAGGGATAGTCTATGTATCAGGAAGTTGTTAAAAAAGAATTCGGTAAACTCGCCTCTGCCGGCGGCACAGAACAAAATAATGGCACCCGGGGTGGAACTCGAGACCCACTCACCGGGCTGTGCGCACAAGAATATTTTTATCAGCAATTAAACAGTTTTCTGGCCGCATCCGGACAAAGAGAATTGACAGGTTATCTGGCTCTGCTGCAACTGGCGAATTTTTATGAGATCCGCACCTGGCTCGGAAAATCTGATGCTGACCTGCTATTGAACGAGGTAGCCCGCCTGCTGGAACAGCTGGTGCCCCAGGGAACCCTGATCTGCCGCTGCCACAATCACGAATTTGCCTTATTACTGGTGGACGAAAGCAGCCGCCGCCACCGGCAGATTACACAACAGATCCAGCACGCAATGCTCAACCTTTCCAGTGAATCTGTTCCTCCCCAGATTAAAATGCAATGTAGCATCGGACTGGTACTGTTAGACGCAAATGCTCCCCATGCCAGAGTTGCTTTCGCCAAGGCCAGGCACAACATTGCCAGGGATCAATGGCAACAGCTTGATGAACAGCCCGGACCAGCCAGTTCGGCGCAAAGCGACGTAGAGATCTTGCCAAAGCTGCAATCTGCATTGAAAAAATCCGCTTGGCGTCTCACCTACCAGGCCATCATAAATTTTGAAACTGATGACTTGCTGCGTTACGAGGTTCGTGCCCGATTGCAGGACGGACATTCAATAATCCCCGCTAGCAACTACCTTGATACTCTGAACAGGAACGCCCTCGGGGAACAACTTGACCGTCAGGTTCTAGGAACTTTGGCGCAATTGATTGAGGGCAGTCCCGGCAACCCCTATCATTTTACGCTTAACATAACTTTGAATTCATTAACCGGGAATTCTTTTTTATCCTGGTTACAGGCATTTCTACAACGACATCCCGCCGTGGTTGGCAAACTGGCACTGCAACTCAGTGAAATGGATATGTTGATCGCGCAACATCATGTAGAGAGATTCAGTCATTGTGTTCGCGACATGGGGCTGCAACTCTCAATAAATCACTTCGGTTGCTCGGAACGTTCTCAGGATTGCCTCCAGCTGGCTGGTTGCCAGTTTGTGAAATTGTATCGCACGTTGCCGCCAAAGACCCCGGTGACGGATAGTGCTCAGACTTATATGAAGCGGTACATTGACGCGGCCCATGGGAAGAATGCTCAGGTTATAGTGCCCCTGGTTGAGACGGTAAGGGAACTGGCAGATCTGTGGTCACTTAGAGTCAATCTGACCCAGGGTTTCGGCCTGCATCGCCCGGCCAATCGTCCTGACTTTGAATTCCCACAGCAACAGGAACTGTCAGTGATGTGAACTGGGTTGTGTAAAATAAATTGGGGAACCTACCAGTAGCCTGTTATTCTTATCATTGTTTAGAAAGTTTCCGGCCCTGGTGAGAGTTCGAAAATTGCGTCAATCAAAAGATTCTGCCAGCAATGAAGCTGTACTGGAATCCGACCCCAAAAAGTTAAAAAGCCTGCGCAGCGTTTCGCGGCGTTATACGATAGCTATTGCCTGCCTGATGGTGCTGACCATGTCAGTATTCTGGCTGATCAGCAATTACAATACTCAGAACACCCTGAGCCAGCAAGCCGACTCCCTTGGTCAGTCTCTGGCGCAGCAGACAGCCACTCTGGTTACGGAGCTGGTACTGGTCAACGATCTGATCAGTATGAATGTGGTGTTAAGTCAAATCACGCAGGAATCTACGGTAATAGAAGCTGCCGTCCTGAACATTGAAGGCGACATCATTGCCGCATCAACAGCGGAAATCAGCGCGCCTAACAGCCTGCTGCCGGTAACCGCAACCTACGGAGAGTATATTGCCCCTATCGTACTGGACGATGCCAGTGCCGGGAATGTGCGGATCAGGCTCGACGTTTCCTATATTGAGGCAACTCTGTCCAACAACCTGCTATATTTGTTAATTACCTGCCTGATAATTCTCGTAGTAGCAGTAGTAGTCAGCAAGACTTACTTCCAGTACCTGGTTTCATTCCCGGTGAATCTGCTCAATTACTCTATCCAGGGGCTACGCTTGGGAGAAGTGGAAACTTGTCCTGAGCCAGAGGCAAATACGGAAATAAGCCGATTGATCAGACAATATAATAAGACCGCAGAATTTCTCACTCAATTCACATTCATCAAGCATTTTGCTGACGATGATAAAGTGAAAACTCTTGATGCACCGATGAATTCAGAAAACTACAATGCTGCGGTACTCTGCGTGCGCATAGCCAACTTCCACTACCTGGCATCAACAAACAGTGAAAAAGTCATAAATTCACTGCTCAGTAAATTCTACTTTCTAATTGAAAATATTGCCGGCCTCTACAATGGCACAGTGGAGTTTTGTGATGACGCAGAGGTAATTGTCAGCTTTACCAAAAGCCAGTTGGAAGACGAGCAGAGTTTTTATGCGATTTGTGCCGGGCAACTGTTCCTGCGCATGTTGATCAAGGTGCTATACGACGGCAATTTTGATGACCCGATGAATGCCAAATTTAAGCTGGCGGTACATTGCGGCGAATTTACACCGGGGTTGTATTCCCCGCTTACTGGAGCCGACAGTACAGTAACCGGCCAGATCATTGATTCAGTTCGAAGCATCTGTGATGAGTG
>Ga0070726_10005179_pt1 | contig 10008 bp, 7 predicted proteins | sample tdAd471_FD_67275 | JGI IMG/M metagenome (GOLD analysis project Ga0070726, IMG submission 67275) | Marine sediment microbial communities from the Atlantic coast under amendment with organic carbon and nitrate - tdAd47.1 | ecosystem: Environmental > Aquatic > Marine > Coastal > Sediment | place...
AGGGCCAGGCATAAAACGATATAGCTGATTAGTAAATTTTCCAGGGGGTGGGGATCAAGCAGGCTATGAAAGCCTTCATAGATGGAAATACCGGCGCCCACCGCAAAAATCAGGATGGCGACTACGAAGCTCCAGAAATAGATTTCTTTGCCATGGCCGAAGGGGAAGCGCTCATCCGCAGGTTTCTGGGCACGCTTAAGACCGTAAAGCAACAAGACCTGGTTGCCGGTGTCAACCACCGAGTGGATGCCTTCGGAGAACATGGCAGAACTGCCGGTAACCAGCGCGGCAACAAATTTCATGATGGCGATAAGCGCATTGCCGATCAATGCAGCATAGATAACCAGTTTGCGTGAGCCTGCCATGGGTTATATGACTGCAACCAGGTTCAACAATCCTGGTATCCACGTGCGCGACATTGCAGGGCCATTTCCCTTGCCTCTTCCACCTGAGTACCGCTCATTTCACTCTCCATATTAGATTGCAGGAGGCGTGCGCTGGGGTCTCCGTTGGCGGCTGCCACTATCATCCACATGGCGGCCTTGACCAGGTCTTTCATCACCCACTGCCCCTGGTGGTACATGGCACCCAGCTGGTACTGGGATTGGGCGTGGCCTTTTTCCGCCGCCATGCGAAACAGGCGCTCGGCCTCGATATAGTTGATATCTCCACCCTGACCGAAGTAGTGCATCATGCCCAGACTGTGGATGGCGGGCAGGTAATCCTGGTCTGCAGCCATTTGCAGCCAGCGGCGCCCCTCATCGTAGTCCGGTTGTGCGGCACTGCCGGATTGGTACATGATGCCCAGTTGCTGTTGGGCCTCGGCGAGACCGGATTCTGCAGCCAGGCGCATCAGCTCGATGGCGTATTGGGGATTACGGGGCACACCGATACCGATATTGTAAAGATTCGCTAATTCCCTCTGCGCCTCGGCATGCCCACTTTCAGCCGCCAAGGTCAGCATTTGAGCGCCGGCTGCCATGTCGATGTCGACATACTGACCGGCCCGGTACATGCGTGACAGGATATACTGAGCATCGGCGTTGCCTTCACTGACCAGAGGAGCCAGCTCCAGATAGGCGGTTTCGTAATCGCGCATTTCATACGCTTCCATTCCCGCGTCGAGATCCGCCCGGGCAATATTGGCCGCTGATAAGCCCAGCAAAGCAAGAGACAGCAGCAGTTTATTACATTGGCTAATACGATAATTTGGCTTGGTTTTCATGGTGCTCTTCAATCTGATAATTAAGTTTAGACAGTATACTGGGTGCACAGCCTGTTTGTGAAACCCACAGAGGTAGCCATTTTGGCAGATGTAGACCCATTATTGGAGTTTATTCAACGATTTCCACGTTTGTTGGTGCTTACCGGTGCCGGTTGCAGTCTGGCATCCGGCATCCCTACCTACCGCGACAGGCGTGGAAATTGGCAAAGTGCGGTACCAATTACACACCAGGAATTTCTACTTCGACCTGCCAGCCGCCGGCGATATTGGGTACGCAGCTTCAGTGGCTGGCCCGTTGTCGCTGCTGCAACTCCAAATTGCGCGCATCGTGCACTGGTTGACCTGGAGGAAGCGGGCTATTGCCGTCAATTAGTAACCCAGAATGTAGATTGCCTGCATCAGAAAGCCGGGCAGCAACAGGTAGTGGATTTGCATGGCAGGCTTGATCAAGTGTTGTGCCTGGATTGCAAGACTGTGCATCCGCGGGACGACGTGCAGCAGCAACTGGCAAAACTCAATCCACAGCTACGGGAATTCAACACTCCCGGGCCCAGGGCGCCGGATGGTGATGCAGATGTGGCGGATGATCAACTTGGCAGTATCAATGAGCCTGCGTGCACCAAGTGTGGTGGCATGTTGAAACCCAACGTGGTGTTCTTTGGCGATAATGTGGATCGACAGTTGGTAGACTACGTATACAGCTTGCTGGATAACAGCGATGGTCTGCTGGTAGTTGGTAGCTCTGTGATGGTGTTTTCTGGGTATCGTTTCTGTCGTTATGCCAGTCAACAGGGTAAGCCAGTGGCTTGTATAAATCCTGGCAAAACCCGGGCAGATGATCTGTACCGGCTGAAGATAAAAGGGGACTGTAGCGAAATACTTGGCAACGTTGTCGCAAACCTCCAGGCAGCACGCCCTTACTCCATGGATTCGCGGTCGTAGACTCTTATCAAATTGACGGCTGCACCGAATGTCTGGGGTTGCAATTCCATTTCCACCCGCAGGCGGGCACCATTCTCAAGCAATGTATAAGTTTCAAATGTGAAGCCGCCATCCCGCGGCCTGCCTTCCACCAGCAGGCTTTCGTTTTCCCAGATGGCCATGGAAAAATCGCTGCCACCGCTTTCGAAATAATTGTTGACCCCAACTGTTAATCGGCGGCCGTCATCGTGGAATATTCGTGTGAAACCATCGGCATACTCAAAGCGGATTTCCGGCTCACTATAGCTGATAGTGAGGACATCGTCATAGGAGACTCGATCATACAACTCCTGCTCGGGCGGCCCGCCCCGGTAGCGATCCTCTGGTTCACGCCGAAACAGGCTACGTCGTTGCACCTGTCCGCCCGAGGCTCGAATGGCCACCTCTACCTGGTCATCAGTGTTTTGACTCAGTTCCTCGTTTATGACCCAGTGTCCAACGAATAATTGCCCGCTGATCACTGTACTATCACTATCCTGTGCCAGCGTAGCAGCGGATAAAATACCCAAGCATAGAAAGGAAAATAAGAATCTGGTTATGGCTGCGCGATTCATTGCAGGCCATCCGCAGAGGCGAATTAGCTCATCAAGCTTTTGGGTGATATTAATAAGGCATTGCAATGGCATGCGCTCAATTAATTCAAAAAACACGGGGAATTACAAGCTGCGTGATATTTACGTGAGTAAAAGCCGGACGGGCAGTTAACCGGGTTTATGGCATTGCTAGTCTGCCAAGTCACGTTATACTCTTGCCTTTTCGTCCGGCGGCCGGGCTAACGCGGGGCACTTAATAGATCCAAACCTAATTCTCACCTCCCGAGGATTTACAGACACAATCCATAGGGAATACCCAGCAAACTATTGGAGCGGAGAACACAGATGTCTAGAATGTTGCGGATTCACCACCTGATTTTGCCCTTGTTCATTCTGACTGTGCCATTGAGTTGCCAGGCCCAGGATGACGAATCACTGGCGGTGCCAATTCCCGGCTCCGGGGACTACAGCCGCCCGATTACGACCGATTCCGCTGAGGCCCAGTTGTTTTACGATCAGGGCCTGCGAATGAGCTGGAGTTTTTATTTTCCCGAGGCAATTGCGTCATTCCAGGAAGCGGCCCGGCATGATTCTGATAATCCGATGATCTATGCGGGGATGGCACACGCCATGGGGCCGAATCCTAATAGCCGCTATGGTGGATTGCCGGATGACCCCCAAGGGGAAGGCCTTAAGGCAATTACCAGGGCTCTGGAAGTGATCGATAACGGCTCAGCGGTGGAACAGGATCTGGTCCGCACTCTGTGGGTACTTTACGATCAGGAATCCAATCCGGATAGCACTGCACGGGATACAGCTTACCTCAATGCCCTCGGCGAATTGCATAACAAGTATCCCGACGATCCGGACATAGCAACTATGTATGCTGCGGCCTACATGTCAATGGGGCGCTGGAACTACTGGCTGGCAGACGGGTCACCTCTACCCGGTACCGCAGCCGCAGAGGCGGCACTGGTCCAGGCAATGAGGGTAGAGCCTTACCACCCGGGGGCCAACCATCTTTATATCCATTTGATGGAAGCTTCCATGCAACCGGAAAAAGCCCTGTCGGCAGCCCACAAGCTTGAGACCAGTGTGCCAATATCTGGTCACATGGTGCATATGCCTGGCCACATTTATCTACGCGTTGGTGATTATGAAAAGGCTATCGATATCAATGAGCGCTCTCAGGTTGTGGATCAGCAGTTTGCCGACATATGGGGCGACACTAATTTTCCTAACATCGGCACCTATGGCCTGTCGCACCGATCCCATGCCGGTCATGCCTTGGACTTTGTCAGGTACGCTGCTTCCCTGCAGGGAAGCTATGCAACATCGATAGAGGCTGCTGAGCGTGGCGCCGCAAGCGTTGGCACCAGTCGCAATGCTATTAATGCAGGCCAGAAACGCGTAGTTTCCTCGTGGCTGGTAGACAAGATTTTTGGCAAATGGGACAGGCTGCTTGATATGGAGCAAAGTCACGATGGCACGCCTTACCTGGATGGTATGTGGAGTTATGTCAAGGGCAGTGCCTTTGCCAATACCAATCAGATACCCCAGGCACGGAACGAACTGGATAACCTGCGCCGTCAGGTCTCAGATGAGGCTGTAGATCTGGTACGGGTTGGTCCAACCCCGGCTTCCCATATCCTGACTCTGGCAGGTTTCGCGTTGGAAGGCGAAATACTGGAGGCCCAGGGAGACCTGGAGGCAGCCATCGAGGCCTACTCCAGGGCGGTTGAACTGGAGGATCAGAATAATTATACCGAGCCTCCGGACTGGCCCCAATCTATCCGACTCTACCTCGGTGCTGCCTTGCTGGATGTCGGACGTGCTGATGACGCTGAACAGGTTTATCGGGAAGATCTTGAGTGGAATCAGCATAATGGTTGGTCGACCTGGGGTCTATATCAGTCATTGTTGGCGCAGGGTCAGGAGGCACAAGCCGAGGTAGTCCGTCGCCAGTGGCAATCCCTGTGGCGGAACGCCGACGTCATGCTGGAGCGATCTCGCTTATAGCAGGAGTATCCTGCTCTACCTCTGTCTTCAGGGCTGTGATTCTAATAACCGGGTAGGTTATGACGGGAAAGGCAAGATCTGAAAGCCACGTGGCGGGTGCAGGCCTGCCATCGGCGGCACCCGGTATCGATGATACTCTTCGTAGCAAGGGCATTGATCCCGATCGCCTATCGGTATTACAACTGGGGCTGCACTATAACCTGGTGTTCATTCCTCCCTGGCTGCGGCGCCTGCTTCTGGGCGTAGCTCTGGTGCTGGTGCAGTTGCTGATAAACCGCTTCCTCTTCGAAATACCCAGGTATTATCAGGGAGCCGTGGAACTTGCCACTGGCCTTTTGATTCTGCAGGCTGCATGTGAGGCATTGGTGTCAGCTACCGAGCGTCTGGCAGCGCGTTTCAAGTGGAACCACTATGTTGCCGGCACCCTGGCGGAAATTCTAGCCACCACTCCAGAGCTTGTGGTTATCGCCTTCGTTATACCGATCAGTCCTCTGGCAGCGCTAATTATAAGTATCATTACTATCTATAATAATGCTCTGGTTTTCAGTCTGTATTCATTTTTTCTGCCCAAGGACAAGCAGGGCAAATTCCTCATGCCCGCACCTATCACCGAAGCCGGCACCCAGGTTCTTATTGCAGGCGCTGCCATGGGGCTGGTGCTGGGGCTGGTTATGATGACCTTTAATGCATCCGAAGGCGCCAAGAATACTTTTGAACCCCTGGATCTGGTATTTATCAGTGTGGTGTTGTTGATTATTTTCGGAGTTTATATTTATCGTTTGATTACAGGTTATGCCGAGGAAGAAGCTGAGGTCAGGGAAAACCTGTCCATGTCTGCGGAAGACATTTCCCAGCGTATTGATCTGGTCTATCAGAACGTCAAGCCCAGTTCCTTTCCGGCAATTGCCGGTTTATTCCTGATTGGAATGGCCGGCGCCTTATTGGGAGGAGGGCAGGTATCGAGTTTCGCTGAGACCATGATTGCCGATCTGGCAATAAACCCGGTGTTAACGGCTATGCTGCTGGCCATTTTCGCCGGCATGAGTGAATACGTGATTCTCTGGCAATCTCATCACAAGGGTGAATTCGGTATTGCCCTGGCCAATGCTTTTGGTGGAATTACCCAGGTGATGTTTCTGGTGCTGCCGTTTACATTGCTGGGCATTGCTTTTTATCAGGTCGTTGTCAATCCTGCTCACGCTGAATTGCCGCTGACTTTTTCCCTCTCCACGGTGTTTTTATTTCTGTTCCTTTTTCCTACTTTTTATACGCTTTCGTCCCTGCTGGAAGAGGACCACACTCTGGGAATTCTTGATACAACAATCATGACACTGATCTTTTTGTTTCTCATTGTGTTATTGGTTACCTATGGAGCGGTGGTTTTGTAGTGATCCGTGGCTTTCCGACAGGACATATTTGCCCTCTTCTTTTAACCTGACTCAATCACAATACAGACAAATTTGTAGACCAGGATCTGATGGTTGGATAAAGTCAGCCCATTAAAGAATCTAACATCAGTCAGAGTATTTGTAAGGATCTAGCCATGCAAAAATTCAATACCATCCGTACGCGGGCAGAAAAACGCAAGGGTGGGAAGCAAGGACTGGAGAAATTGCTGCCAAAGATTTCTACCAGGAGACAGCTGTTAGGCACAGGAGATGATCGTTACCTGGCATTGATGACCAAGGTCATCAACCAGGCTGGGTTCAGCTGGAAGGTCATCGAGAATAAATGGCCGCAATTCGAGGAGGCTTTTCTGGGTTTTGATCTACGCAAGCTCAGCCTGCTGTCTCCGGAGCAGTGGGAAGCTTACACCAGCGATCGGCGTGTTGTACGTAACTGGCAGAAGATCAAGGCGACTAAGGACAACCTGTTTTTTGTTACGGAGGTGGCGCGGGAGCACGGTGGGTTTGGGAAATTTCTGGCTGACTGGCCGGTTTCTGACCAGGTGGGCCTGTTGGCTTATCTGAAAAAGCACGGTTCCCGCCTGGGCGGCAATAGCGGCATGTATTTCCTGCGCCGGGCAGGCAAGGACAGTTTCATTCTCGGGCGTGACGTGGTAACAGCCCTCAGAGGTGCTGGTGTTGAGGTTTCCGAGACCCCTACCAGTAAAAGAGATTTGAGCAGGATACAGGCAGCTTTCAACGCCTGGCAGCAGGAGACTGGGTTACCTTACACGCATCTGAGCCGCATCGCGGCATGTTCAGTTGGTGAGAATTACACTAACCTGTAAAGGGCTCAGAGCAGTTCCAGTTCTTCCAGGAACTGATTTGACTCGGCGATTGATGCCTCCATGTCCAGTATCAGCTCGGAAATATCGCTTTCTATGATTGCCGCCTCCGTGCGCAGTGAAGCGATGGCTCTGGAGTTCAGGTTATGGCGTAGAAACAGCACCTGGTCACGAAAGGCATTGAGTACCGGGGTCATCTTGGTTTCGGCCCCCTGCATGGATGCGACCAGTTGCTGGTAACGACTGCGGGTGTTACGCAGAGACTGCTCACTGGAAGCGCGCAATGCCTGGTTGGTGTAGAGGTCCAGTTCGTCCTCCCATTCGTTGAACAAGTCGTCGGATACCTGTTCAACAGCACGGATGCGGTCGCTTACCTGTTCCGCGCGGCGTTCGCTTTCTTCAAACTCACTGTTGAGAGAGTCATAGGTGGCTTGTAGATCACCGCCGTCGAAATCAAGCAGATCGGTGAAGCGTTCCAGCGCGGTTGTGAATTGCTCCTTGGCCTGTTCCTGAGAGTCCCGGGCATCTTCCACCCGATCCACCAGAATATCCCGTTTTTCCAGCCCGAATTGTTCCATGGTCTGGTAGTACACGGAGCTGCAGGCCCCAAGTAGGCCCAGAGCAAGCATAACTAGAGCAGGGTGATAAATTTTCATGTGCTGATACTCCACGAGATGTGCAGGATGTATATCCGGGTTGCCGGCTAATTCTAATTAGAGTATAGCGGCTGGGTAATTGCTTCTGCAACGCGTGAGCGAATTGCCAGGGTGAGGCTGGCTGAGCTGCTCGGGCTTGCAAGTGTCTGCTTTGACTTAAGCTGAAAATATAGCGGCTCAGAGCCAGACCGTTCAAGGCGTAATCACAGACTAACACGTCAGTATGTTTCCGAGCGCTAAATTACGGAGGAGAATGATCACTTTAATTTCTTATAAACCACATCTGACATATCAAGAAAAAAACTCATAAGGCATGCAATGCTAACGGCGCCAAAAACCGATGGGTGTAGATTAACCGAATCACGTAACGTACGTCGTTTGCGTAAACGGCATCATTGTTAGGGGGCTTATCGTTAGTCGGGTCTGAAGAATCGCTGGCGCGGACAACCGCCAACATAAGCTTACGACGCCGCATCAGGTCTTAGTTTCCGCTTTTGTTCCAGGCGGCGTTTGTGCAGTATTGGCTCAGTGTAACCGTTCGGTTGCTGCAGGGCTTTGAATACCAGGTCACAGGCAGCCTGGAATGCAAGGGACTGACGAAAATCCGGCGCCATCGGCGAATAATCAGGATCCAGGGCATTCTGCTGGTCAACTACTACAGCCATGCGTTCCAGGGTATCGCGCACCTGCTGTTCACTACACAAGCCGTGATGCAACCAGTTGGCCATGTGCTGGCTGGAAATGCGCAAGGTTGCCCGATCTTCCATCAGGGCAATATTGTTGATATCAGGCACCTTGGAGCATCCGATACCCTGGTTAATCCAGCGCACCACGTAGCCAAGAATCCCCTGGGCGTTATTGTCCAGCTCCCGCTGAATAGTTTCCGTGTCAGGAATTTGGTCCGGCTGTAGCAAGGGTAGCGTCAACATAGCGTCCAAACCGGAAAAATTATTCGCGTCTATTTGAGATTGGCGTTCAAAAACATCAACCTGATGATAGTGCAAGGCATGCAGAACAGCCGCAGTAGGAGAGGGTACCCAGGCAGTGTTGGCACCAGCTTCTGGATGAGCAATTTTTTCCTTCAACATTCGTGCCATGAGGTCAGGCATAGCCCACATGCCTTTACCAATCTGTGCTTTTCCCTGCAAGCCACAGGCTAAACCAACTGCGACATTGTTGCGTTCATAGGCTGCGATCCAGTCGCTGAACTTCATGTCATTCTTGGGCACCACCGGGCCCGCTTCCATGCAGGTGTGAATCTCATCACCGGTACGGTCCAGAAACCCGGTGTTGATAAACACCACACGCTCCCTGGCCTGACGGATGCATTCCTTTAAATTGATCGAAGTGCGACGCTCTTCATCCATTATGCCGATCTTGATAGTGTTGGCTGCGATTCCCAGCACTATTTCAACTCGTGCAAACAACTCACAGCTGAACGCCACCTCCGCTGGACCATGCATTTTGGGTTTGACGATGTATATACTGCCCTGGCGCGAATTTCGCAGCAGGTTGCGCTCTTGTGCGTCAAGGGCGGCAATAGCTGCGGTGATCATAGCATCCATGATGCCTTCAAAAATTTCGTTGCCGTTGCCGTCAATTATCGCGCTATTGCGCATCAGGTGGCCCACATTACGCACCAACATCAGGCTGCGCCCAGGTAATACCAGCTGTTTGCCATCAGGTGATGTATACTCGCGGTCCAGATTGAGGATTCGGGTTACAGATTCATCCTGCTTCTCGAAGCTGACTGACAAATCGCCGTTAATCAAGCCCAGCCAGTTTCGATAAACTTCTACTTTGTCCTTGGCATCTACCGCAGCCACAGAATCTTCACAGTCCTGAATAGTGGTCAGGGCGGCCTCCAGCACGATGTCCTGAATGCCCGCCAGGTCATCACTACCGATATTACCCTGGCGGTCTATCTGAATTTCACAATGCAGACCGTTATTACACAGCAGCACTGCAGAAGGATTTAAAGGGTCACCGCGGAAGCCTCGGAATTGCTCGGTTCGTTGCAATGTAGTTTGTTGATTGTTGGGTAGCAGTATGACCAGGGCACCGTTGTGCACCTGATATCCACATGCTGCCGAGTGGCTGGATGCTGCCAGCGGGCAGGTCTGGTCCAGAAACTCGCGGCCGAATTCTATTACGCGCGCACCCCTGGCGGGATTGTAGTCCGCAGTTCGTTCGGCTCCGCCTTTGGTATCTATGACATCAGTGCCGTACAGGGCATCGTATAAGCTGCCCCAGCGCGCGTTGGCAGCATTGAGGGCAAAGCGGGCATTTTTTACCGGCACCACCAGCTGTGGTCCCGCCAGGCTGGCAATTTCAGCATCGACATAGCTGGTGTTGATAGAAAAG
>Ga0070726_10005180_pt1 | contig 10008 bp, 7 predicted proteins | sample tdAd471_FD_67275 | JGI IMG/M metagenome (GOLD analysis project Ga0070726, IMG submission 67275) | Marine sediment microbial communities from the Atlantic coast under amendment with organic carbon and nitrate - tdAd47.1 | ecosystem: Environmental > Aquatic > Marine > Coastal > Sediment | place...
AAAAAATAACAAAGAAAAGAAACAAACACATTTACTGTTGAGGACAAATCGTAAGTAGAAAGATACAAACTCTAGAAAAAAGAAAATCGTGAGGCGGAATTTTATCTTCCCAGCTTTTGTTGCCCTAATAAAGAAGAATATGAATTTTACCCTAAGACCCTGGCAGCTCGACGATCTCGAAAACCTCATGAACTACGCTAATAATTACGAGATCGCCAAAAAACTTACCAATCACTTTCCCCATCCCTATACCCGAGAAAGTGGCGAAAGCTTCATAGCCATGGCTACCAAGGAGGAGCCTTTCCAAATCATGGCCATCGATATAGCAGGCAAAGCTGCCGGTGCTATTGGCATCCACCCACAATCGGATATTTTTTGCAAAAACGCAGAAATGGGCTATTGGTTAGCGCAGCCTTTCTGGGGAAGAGGCATCATCACCCAGGCTATCATTCAGATGTGTGAATATGGTTTCAAAACATGGGAGATCAACCGCATCTTTGCCCGCCCTTTTGGCTCCAATATGGGTTCACAACGAGTTTTAGAAAAAGCAGGTTTTATCCTGGAAGCCCGTTTCGAAAAAACGATATTCAAGAATGGGGCATATGAGGATGAGTTGGTGTATGCCTTTCGGTCTCAGGCTTAAATAGCTGAGTCGCCTCTTGTCTCGCCATTGCCAATCTGTCTATACCTCAACGAGAGCTGAATAATAATAGGACTCTGCCAGGTGATTGTCGATTTGAAAGGGGTTTTGTTAATCTTTTATTGGGTATCACTTTTCCAGCAACTCCTCCAGCATGGCCTTCACCTCATGGTAGTCGTGTCGCCACTGCGGGTCGTTATACGGCAGGCCTTCCGCGTTATAGGAGCCCCCTGGGTGGATATACCGGATCAATCCTTCCCTGTCAATGATAAAGCTGACCGAGGTAAAGATTCTAGTGGTTCAAAGCCTCATCTCCCATCCCTTCTCATACCGTCGGCCCCACAATTTCATGGCTTTTTTATCCCGCAAGATATGTCCCGTGGCTGGATCAATATCCAAAGACCGGCCAAGTCGTTGTGCAATATTTCCCAATTGCACCAGTAGGGTGCTTTTATGACCGGAATCGATATCAGCGTGTAGTTTGGTTCCCTTCGAGATAGCACCAAACATATTTTGAATATGCAAAGCATCCAGTTGTTCGGCCGGGTTACTGAGGTTTCTCGGGTCGATCTTCCCACTTGCTTTTACTTCTTTTACAACTTTTCCTTTCAAGTCAAATTGCGTATAACTGTCGCCTCCCGGGATGAGTAAGCTACCTTTTTCCCCATAAAACATTACCCCTACTGAACTGCCTTCTATATTTTTACCGTTACAGCTTCTTCCTTCCCATGTCATGGTTATCCCCTCCGCAAAATCTAAATTGATAAGCTGGGTATCGGGGGTTTCCCAGTCGTCCTGGTAGCGGTATCTACCGCCATTGGAGCTTACCCGAATCGGATAGTCCACCTCCATCCCCCAGCGTAACAGATCGATCATGTGGGTTCCGTTGTTCAGCGCTTCGCCAGTACCCCAATGCCACATCCAATGCCAATTGTAATGGACGATATTATCTTTAAAATCCCTTCGGGGCGCTGGCCCTTGCCATAATTCCCAGTCCAGCCATTCGGGAACCGCCGTTTTTTTGCCAATGCCTATGGAAGGACGATTATTTGAGTACCAGCCCTTACCAAAATATACGTTGCCGATAGCGCCGCCCTTCACCGCTTCTATGCCTTCCATTACGTTGGGCCAGGAGCGACGTTGATTTCCCATTTGCACCACCTTCCCGAAACGGGCGGCAGCCTGAACCAGCATCTCTCCTTCTTTCGGATTATGGCTACATGGCTTTTCAATATAAACGTGTTTGCCGGCCTGCATGGCCAGCAGAGCGGCAGGGGCATGCCAGTGGTCTGGTGCCGCTATGACCAACATATCTACGTCGGTACTCTCCAGCGATTTGCGGAAATCACGGTATCCCTTAGCCTTTAGCGTCTGCCGCTCCTCCAAGGCCGATAAACATTTTGCGATGGCCCGGCTATCGACATCGCAAATATGGATTACATCACAATTATCCTGAGAAGCAAAGTTTTTAGCCAGTGCATTTCCCCGGCTGTTGACGCCCATCACGGAAGCCCTGATTTTTTCATTAGCACCGATAATCCGGGCGTAACTTTGTGCACTAAACGCTGGTAAAACACCTCCTATGCTCATTAAGGTAGTGCCAACTGCTGTTTTTTTGATAAAATCTCTTCTTGAATTTTTATACCTGGCCATAATGATGAATTTTCTACATTGACTTTTTTAGAGTTTGTATCTCTTTTGATTTTGTAGGTTTGTACATTTAATCAACTAATTTTCTGCTTACTTTTTCAAGTTCCACAACACCTGCAAATAAAGATATAAATTCTGAAGTGGTCTCTCGAAACGAACGTTTCTCAAAACTAACAATTCTCATCAAGATTTAAGTACATTTAGGTCGATAAGCACTAAAAACTAGTACCAAAAATCAAAGGGGCATTTATCCATTTTTGGACCGATTTATGCAAGGCATACCTACCCTAAAGGAATGCCTTTAGGGGTCGGGCTTGATCCAGGTTTTTGGAGGGTGTCTATAAGATGAAGTTATTTTTCTCACCACACATTAAACCTACCCTAAAAACAATAGTCAAAATCCACATGCAAACAATCCAACTCAGATTTCTAGCCCTTGTGCTCCTATTTCTTGGCGTAAATAGGCTAGAACTCGTTGCGCAGGATAGTCCCAACTTTATCTTATTTCTCACCGATGACCAAGGATGGAGCGGCACTTCCCTGGAGATGGATCCCAATCGTCCTGCTTCAAATAGTGATTTTTACCTCATGCCGCGCCTTGAACAATTGGCTCAGCGAGGAATGATATTTTCACAAGCCTATGCGCCAGCAGCAAAGTGTTCCCCCACTCGATGTAGCATTCTAACGGGGCAGTCGACCGCGAGGAATCAATTTACTTATACAGATAATGCCATCGCCAGTGGAACTCGCGTGGTGGAAGCGACTACGATTCGGGATATTCCAAGCACTGATGTTACGATTGCAGAGTGGTTGAAGGAGCAGGGGCTGGATTATATCACCGCTCATTACGGTAAATGGCACATCAATGCGGGAGGCCCTTCGGCGCATGGTTTTGATCGAAGCGATGGAGAGACCTCAAATGGAGAAGGGAATCAAGGCGGTTTATCGCAGGCTGATCCTAAGCGAATCTTTAGCCTGACCGATTCGGCGGATGTCTTCATGACCGAGGCGGTACAGCGAGGGCGACCTTTTTATCTGCAACTCTCCCATTACGCGCCACATACACCTACCGAGGGCCGCCCCAATTCTTTAACAGACTGGGCCAATACAAGCTTACATCCGCCCGGACAAAAACACAGTGATGCGGAATACGGGGCAATGCTTAGTGATTTAGATGATGGCTTAGGTTTACTGCTGGATCGGATTGAGGCCTTGGGGATTGCGGATAATACCTATATCATTTATCTGTCTGACAATGGTGCACCGGGGAATAATCGCCCCCTTCGATCAGGTAAAAATTCATGCTATGAAGGAGGTATTCGAGTGCCTATGGTGGTAGCTGGCCCTTCCGTGCAGGCGGGTGTATATAATTCGACGGCCGTGGTGGGCTATGATATTTTCCCAACGATTATCGACATGGTGGCAGGTACTATGAATCATGCGCCAATGGATTTGGATGGTGTAAGTCTGCAACCCACTTTAGTCAATGCGGTGCTTCCTGCGCTAGATCGCAACGGGAAGGAGATCATCTTCCACTCGCCACATTTCAATGCGAATAGACAAGTAGGACCACAATCGGCTATTGTGGATGGGAACTACAAATTTGTAGTGAATTATGAGGAACAGGAGTTGGCGCTATATGATTTAGATACGGACTTGGGGGAAGAAGTTGATTTGACTAGCCAATTGCCCGCCAAAGCACAAGAGCTGTGTTTACGGCTGCGGGATTACTTGAAGCAGGTGGGAGCCAATCGAGTGAGCCTGAATCCCGCTCATCCAAATTTTAGCGGCACTGCACCAGATGTTGATCAAGATGGTCTGCCTGATGAATGGGAATTTCAAGAATTGCTGACCGATCGATATGGTGCAGAAGATGATCCGGATGGAGATGGTATCAATAATGAGGCCGAATGGATGAATGGAAGCGACCCCTATCAAGCTGGGACGACGGCTGTCTCTGGTACTCAAATTGAGTCCGAAAGCATCGCCGCTTATTTATCTCCACAGCCATTTGATGAGGAATTAAACCTCAAAATTCGACCTTCTTTTCAGCAGGAAAATTTGTCAATAGCTTTATACAATGTTGCGGGACAAAAAATGCTGGAAGAGCAGACGGTTGGAACTTCTTTAATTACCTTATCCACCGCTCGGATAAGCCCGGGCTATTACCTCCTTAAACTGACGGCGCTGCAGTCGATGAAAACAGAGGTTTTGGCTGTAATTCGGCAGTAGCAGCCAGCAGCAATTTCAGGTGAAGGCGGAAATCGGAAGTTAGAAAGTGGCCATGGTAATAGACGTTCTGCCCTGTCTGATTTGGCGTCAGCTAGGCAGGCTTCCGAATTCGCCCTTCCAACTTCATTTACAGGCTATACCATCACCTTATACACATCAATCGGCGCTTTTTTCCCCTTCAGGCTTACATTATTTACTTTTTCCATTAGGTAGGGCGGATCAGAAAGCAGTTTCATAAGGTTGTCAGTAATCACCAGCTTGGCACCGATGTTACCGCAGACCTTTTCTACTCGTGCCGTAGTATTAAGCACATCCCCCGAAAACTTGATTGATTTTTTGATCTTGCCCATTTCCCCTATCATGACCTCTCCGCAATGGACGGCAGCTTTGAATTGGGGCACTGTACCGTAACGAGTCAGGTAGGTCTCTCTTTTTCGGTGGATGACCTTTTCAAAATCCTGGTAACAGTTTAGGCAGTGGGTTTCTGCAGATCCTGCCTGAAAAGACCAGCTGATGATCACGAGGTCGCCCACATATTCCACGACTTCACCTTTATGATGTATAATAACCCCTGCGATATCGTGGAAAAAGTCATTCAGGAATCCGTGAAATTTTTCGTTGCCTAGTTTTTCGGCGATAGTCGTTGAATGGTTGAGATCCAGGAACATAAAGATGCGCTCCTCCTCTTTAGGGTTGAAGTATTCGCCCGTGAACATCTTCCACATTTCGTTGGAGCCAAAGCGTTCCGATAGTTGTAATAAAAAGGAAGACAGTAAGGCCAGGCCCAGTATAGGGAACACCGGATGCCAGAAGGCGATGGAGGTGATGAAGGACTTTGTTTTCTGCCAGGAGACAGGATCGGTGATACTTCTTCCTGATAACCAACTGTTGAAGGTCAGCGAAATAAGGCCCAGCAATATGAAAAGTAATACAGAATAAATGGATACTTTTTTCAGGATAGCCACCCAGAATTTTTCCCGGACTATTTTTTTCTGGAAATAAAACAATTCTAAAAAACCAAACAGCAGACTGCCAATAAATAGCCCTCCCATGGCTGCTGCTGCATTTTTTTGCAAGTCGAACTCGTTCATAGGTGATGTGTCCAGCACTCCCGGATAATTGGCCAGGAAAAAGTACTCGTACAAAGCCGTCAGCAAGCCTGTGAATACCCATAAAGTGGAGATGGCCGTCAACTGTGAGAGGTGATTTTTGGTGATCATCGGGTGAACGGTATTAATGGATTCAGTAATAAAGAAGCCTTTACAGGGGGAATATTTAGAAGGAAAATATAGACTTCTTTAGTCCGTTGACCGTTTTATCCGACGAAAACAAGGTATTTATCGGCACTTTTGCTATAAATCAGGTCTGTCTTTGTAATATCAGCCTTCACTACTGGATTTGTCATCGAAATGGTCAAAAGTCTAGCGAACCAAATAGTAGCGACTTTTCATTAGTATTAGACTTACATTACTGAATAAAGTAAACTTTGGCAATTTTACCATTTTCAATTTTATATACTGCGATGGCTTCGAGTGGCTTGCCATTCGGAAAACCGGTCACTTTTTCTTGGTCAATAACCGTATTTCCTTGCACAATTCTATTTACGAGTTCACAATGCAGATTAGGTGTCCGTTCAAACATCTTAGTGTAGGTAGAACGCATGTAGGCGCGACCTTTTCCCATGAGTTGATCTGGGAAGCGATAGAGTTCTACTTCCTGGCTATAAGGTTCTAGGAAAGCTTCAATATCTCTAGCGTTATAACCATTAAGTTGTCGTTGGGCCAGGTCTTCTGGTGTGTCTGGTAGTAGGGTAGTGGGATCCAGAACCTGCCCGTCTTTGATGACATACTCTACATCCTGCAAGTGGTCAATATTGTCCACCGGATTGGTGCTAAGAATAACTAAGTCTGCCCGTTTTCCTTCCTTTATACTTCCAATTTGTGCTTCTCTGCCTAGTACCTTTGCACCATTGATGGTTGAAGCTTGCAGGATGCTAAAATTATCCATTCCTGCTATTCGCATATCGAATAATTCTCGTAAGTAGGAGGAGGCGTGTAAGGTGCCAATATTTCCGGCATCAGTACCGGATGCAATCGTAATGCCTGCCGCTGCCAGTTTCTTTAGGTTGGCTTTTCGGGTTTTATCCCTGCTTTTCTCTGCTGCCATCCTTTGTGCTGCTCCGGCTTTTAATTGCCTTAGCATATCTTGTGGTGGGAGGTGCTTGAGATCAAAAAGGCTGCCGACTACCGTGGGGTCGGAGAGGGTGAAGTCATCATAGGAAAGATTATTATTTTGACTGAAAACCTCCAAGTATTTCCGATGCACCACCAAGGTGGGTACATAAACGGTCTTACTCGTTTGCAATTGGCGGACAAAGGCTTGATCAATTGGATCGTCTACGCTATGTACCAATATATCTGCTCCAGCCTTCACGGCTAATTTTGCGGTATTGAGTTGTGTGGCATGAACCGCTACTTTTAGTCCATTTTTGTGGCTTTCATCGATGGTCGCTTTGACGATGTCATAGTTAGTAGATGGGTTTTCGCCTCTTCGGACGATATACCAAATCTTAATTAAATCCGGCTTGTAAGGTAATTGTTTTCTTACCATAGCCCGAGCCGCTTCAGGAGAACTGATTTTTATAATGGGAGGGTCTTCAATTTGAAAGGCTTCAGGTTGGTAGGTGGAGATAAGGGGGCCGGTGAGCCAAACATTAGGTGTTTGGTTGTCTTGGTTATACTGGTCTCTAATAGCATAATTAGCCAATGGGCCACCTACATCGATCACTGTCGTTATGCCGGCGCGCAAATACCGTTTGAGTAATCGTCCGGCATTGTCTTTTAACCAACTTCTTTCTTGCTCATAAGGATGATATGCCCGCAAATCCAATGCATCGGGTCGGGTATATAGGCCACCGGATTGGAAAAGGTGGATGTGGGCATCGATCAAACCCGGCAATACAAATTGTCCATCCAATTGCAATTTTTCAGTATCTGCAGAGACGGAAATAGGCTGCTTGCTGATCGTTTTGATTATCCCACCTTCCAATAAGATATTCATATTGGGGCGAATCGTTTTGCTTTCTACATCTATCAGGGTACCGCCCTCAAGTAAGACGCTGTTGGATTGGGCGAAAAGTAGAATAGAAAAGAGCAGGAAGCTCAAACTAAGACTGTATTTGATCATGGTTAATTGATTTGGAAAGGGAAATAGCCGAATACAAAGCGGCGATAAAACGGCCTGGTTTGTCGCTAGGATAGTAAAAAGATAATCGCAATGACTAAAATAATGACCAAGGTGATGGTCAGGTAAAAGTTGTTATTGTCACGGTACTTATTGAAAAGTAATTCTACCAGTTCTCGCCAAGTAAAGCGTTTAGCCAATCGCTCGGCTACAAACACGTAGTACTTGCGCCCCATTTTTTTGGGGTTTCCATGTTTGGTCAGGATAAAAAACTCGGGATCCATGAAGGCCAGTTCAAATACCTCATCTTCAAATACGAGCTTATTGCCCAAATAGCGCCATTCGCCTGAACTCAGGTCTCCATCTACGACACGGATATACTCCCCATCTTCATTGAAAATGTGCATGACTACATTGTGGAAACGCTCATCATCACGCACCTCAATCCAGTGTTTACCAATGTAAAAACTGGTCTCCTTTAGGTCCTCACTCCAAGGGCGCACCACTTTCAATACCTTATCGAGATACTCATCCAGCGATTCTGCCGCTGGCATCTCAGTATTGAATGATTTAGCGATGGAGTCTAAAAACTTATTATCCAACTCGTAAGATATTTATATAAAAACAAATATGTCCGATCCTTTCAAAAGGCCATATAATGTAACTTCTGCGCTTAAAATTAGTATTATTTGTCGATTACTGCAATCCTTTCCAATAACTGATTCCCCTCTGATCACTTTTTTGTGGCTATCTCCTGCTCAAATTAAACAAAAAAATTGCTTTGTGTAACAAATGAGCGAAGACTACGTAAACACACTACAATAGTAGCAATGCCAATGGATTCAGTGATTGCTAAATCCGAAAATGACTCACCCATCGTAATTCCCCCGGAATGCATCTATCTGTACGCAGTTAGGAGGGATATGCTTCTCCTTTTATTCAAACGAAAGTTTCACAAAAATATAGAAACCAACTTACTAAAAGCAAATGAATGGAATCGATTTGCTGGTATTTAGTCGATCCGGTAGTTCTTTGATGACCAGCATTTTACTGTTATGATTGACCGATTTGCTTGATTGATAAGAGGAATATAGGCTGCAGGAAAAGTCATCCTTATGTTTTTATACCCTATTTGCAGCTCTCCTTTTTATTTCAAAAAAATCGTATCCAGTGGTGAATGGAGTAGTCGGTAGTGCATGTGATAGCTAAGGCCTTAGCCTTGTAAGCTCTCCTTCGCTACAATTACTGCCCTATTGATACTGGTTATTTTTTGATAATTGGGAATGAAGATGAAAATAAATGAAGACTGTAAAGTCTAGTTTCCATTGATCTCACTCAATGAGTCTAATTTTGCTAAATCGCTTTTTTTCATAGACTTAGAGAAGAGAACACTAGCTTCGCTTTAATGTATTTTCTTTAATTCTCATTCCTAGGAATTCATTTTTTTGAATTATATTTGGCCCTACGGGATTGTATTGCAAAAAAAATATGTTCCCGACATTGAGAAATACTACACAAAATACGATGATTCTTTTGCCCGGAACCTGCGAAACAGGCTTGTCGTATCAAAAAAAATGCTACCTACACTAGCAAGTATTTCAGTGTCGGTTAGGGCCGGAAACGACGCTAAACCGCAGAAAAATGAAACACCACACAATTAGGAGCGTTGGCATCTTATTGGCGTTGCTGGCGACTTTCAATCTTTTCGGTCAACGGGAGGCAAAAAAACATTCTACCTTTTCTCGCCCATTATTCAATGTGGCCTATTACAACAATTTGCAATGGCGAAACATCGGACCTTTCCGTGGAGGGAGAGTCAATGCTGTCGTAGGGGTGCCTGGACAACCCATGACTTACTACATGGGCGCCACTGGCGGAGGAGTGTGGAAAACGGAAGATGGAGGATTAAATTGGAATAATATCTCTGATGGTTATTTTGGAACAGGCTCCGTAGGTGCCATCGCTGTCGCCCCTTCAGAACCCAATATTCTATATGTTGGGATGGGTGAACATGCTGTTCGCGGAGTGATGAGTTCGCATGGAGATGGTGTATATAAATCCTATGACCAAGGCAAAACCTGGAAGTATTCCGGACTACCAGGTGCTAGACATATTTCGGCCATTCGAATTCACCCTCAAAATCCCGACATTGCTTTTGTAGCGGTGCAAGGTGCTGCCTTTGGACCAAGTGATGATCGAGGGGTTTACAAAACAATCGATGGAGGAGATACCTGGCAACAGGTCTTCTTTTTGGATGAACATACCGGAGCGGCTGATCTAAGTTTGGATAAAGAAAACCCCCG
>Ga0070726_10005182_pt1 | contig 10004 bp, 10 predicted proteins | sample tdAd471_FD_67275 | JGI IMG/M metagenome (GOLD analysis project Ga0070726, IMG submission 67275) | Marine sediment microbial communities from the Atlantic coast under amendment with organic carbon and nitrate - tdAd47.1 | ecosystem: Environmental > Aquatic > Marine > Coastal > Sediment | place...
CTGCGTACCGATTCCCGAAAGGTGAGGTTGGCTACCAGGTTGTGGGACGTATAGCGACTAGCTGCCTCGCCAGCCTGGCAGCGTTGTCAGGTTTTTTAAGGATTGCGCTGCCGTATCAGTCGCCTGCTTAAGCGCGTCGGCTTTCTGGTTATTGGCGCTAGATCGCGCCCAAAAATTCCACGCACTGCTGCTCTGCCCAGGAGCGCCCCAGCGGATCGGCCTGCATAAAACTGACATGACCGCCGTGGCGGCTGTATTGCAGCCGCAGGTTGGAATTGCTCACCTGTTGCAGTGTGGGGTAGCAACTGCTGCTTAAAAATGGGTCGTCACGCGCGCTCAACAGCAGGGTGGGATGGGAAATATCACCCAGAAACTGGTTCGAGCTACTCTGCTGGTAGTAATCTTCAGCGCCATCAAACCCGTGCAGCGGGGCGGTAAAGCGGTGATCGAACTCGCGGACGGTGCGACAGTTAGGTAGCTGGTCGATGCTTAGAGCCTGTTTGACGATTTCACCCTTCTCGACCATTTTGCGATTCAGGGAGCGCAAAAAACGTTGCTCGTAAATCCAGTTTTGCAGCTCATTCAGGCGGTCACAGGAACCGGACAGATCGCAGGGTGGCGAGATGGCCACGCCGCCGCAGAGTTCAGCAGGTCGATTGCCGTTAGGCTCGCCAAGGTATTTAAGGATTAAATTTCCCCCCAGGCTGAAACCGATCAGCGCCAGTTGCTGGTATTTGCCGGCTTTTAGTACCTGTTCAACAACCTCGGCCAGATCATCGGTGGCGCCGCTGTGATACGCCCGTGCCTGTTGATTGGGTTGCCCGCTGCAACCACGAAAGTTGTAGGCAACGGCGTCCCAGCCAGTTGCGGCAAAGGCGCGGGCCATACCTTTCATGTAGTGGGTATCGCTGCTGCCTTCGAGCCCATGGCAGAGCAATACCAGTTGCTGGTTGCCGGCGGCTAGCCAGTCCAGGTCGATGAAATCATCATCGGTGGTGGCGATGCGCTGGCGCTGCCATTGAATTCCGTTCACCCGGCGAAACAGGGTGGGAACAATGGTCTGGAAATGGCCTGATCGGCGCAGACCACTCGCTTGATAGTCAGATTCACTAGGCATGGTTGGGATTGTAACTACAATAGCGGTTATCGTTAGCAGCTAGCTACCTGGGGAGGGAGTGCAGATGTCGTTGAGAGGAAAAGCGGCCATTACCGGCTACGCCGAAATGGCTCCACAAAAAAGACCCGAGGGCAAAACCTCTCTGGGCATTATGGCGGAGATGGCGCGCGAGGCGATTGCCGACGCCGGCCTGGAAAAATCGGAAATTGATGGCCTGCTCACCGCCTGCTCGTTGAGTGATTTCAGCATGCTCTGGCCGTCGGCGGTGGTGGAGTATTTGCATTTGAAACCGCGCTATTTTGATCAGGTTGAGCTCGGCGGTGCTTCCAGCGCGGGCATGGTCTGGCGGGCGGCCGCGGCCATCGAAGCCGGCATGTGTAACACCGTGCTGTGCGTGGTTGGCGACACCTGGGACAGCCGCCTGTTTATGGCAAAGCCGCCCCCTTTTCCAGCCACCGAGGCAGAGTTTGATGCCCCTTACGGCATGGTCGGGGCCAACCCCGGTTATGCGCTAATTGCCCAGCGCCATATGCACGAATTTGGTACCACCCCTGAGCAGCTCGCAAAGGTGGCGGTGGATCAGCGCACCAATGGCTGCGCCAATCCCCAGGCGCTGTTTGGCGATAAGCGGATCACGATTGATGATGTGCTGTCATCGCGGATGATTGCCGAGCCCTTACACCTGCTGGAGATTGTTAGCCCGGCTACAGGTGGTGGTGCTTTTATCGTTACCAGTGCCGATCGGGCGCGGCACAGCCCCAACCGGCCGGTCTACCTGCTGGGCGCCGGTGAGGCCGGTGAACACTCAAGTATTACGCGGGCACCGAACATGACCCACTCGCTGGTTAAACCGGCGGCGGATCATGCCTTCGCCATGGCCGGCGTGAGCCGTGAACAGATCGATTTTATTCAGCCTTACGACTGCTACACCATTACCGTGCTGGTGACGATTGAAGATGCCGGCTTTTGCGCCAAGGGTGCCGGTGGGCGGTTTATTGAGGAGCATGACCTGACCTGGTCCGGTGATTTTCCATGTAACACTCACGGCGGCCAGCTCTCTTTTGGTCAACCGGGTATGGCGGGTGGCATGAGTCATGTGATTGAAGGCGTCCGCCAGTTGATGGATCGGGGCGGCGAGCGCCAGGTGGACGGGGCCACCATCGGCTATGTAAACGGTAACGGCGGCATTATGGCCGAGCAGTGTGGACTGATTCTGGGGGTGGAGGCATGAGTAACCAGGCGACGGCTTTTCCCCGACCGGTTCCGGCCATCACCGATGTTTCTCGCCCCTACTGGCAGGCTGCCAGGGAGCATCGCCTGGAGGTGCAGCGCTGTGACGACTGTAACGAGTGGATTTTCTATCCCCGCCAGGTCTGTAGCGAATGCCTCTCCTCGGCCCTTAGCTGGCGGCAGGTCTCAGGACTGGGCACCGTTTATAGCTACACGGTTATGCACGTGCCCCCGCATCCGGGGCTGGCGGATGATCTACCCTTGATCGTGGCGGTGGTTAAGCTGGATGAAGGACCGCAACTCACCACTAATATTGTTGGATGCGAGCCGGAAAACATGGTGGTAGATATGCCGGTGACGGTCTATTTTGACGATATTGATGAATCCATCACCCTGGTTAAATTTAAACCGCTATGAATGAGGACGATGATCAGATGACGGTTGGTGACGCGAAGCCTGGCCAACGGCTGCAAGCCCGGCCAGTGAGTGGTATTTACCGACCGGCAGATGCCAATATTGATTACCTCAACGGTGATGATGCCCGGGGGATACGGCTACTCCTGGATTATCAGAAAGCCGAGTCGTTGATGCGTCAGCATGGCGTTGACCAGACCATCGTGGTGTTCGGCGGTACGCGAATTCTGGAGCCGGCCGCCGCCCAGCTGCAACTGGATCAGCGGCGGCGACAACTGGCAGCCGACCCCGACAACGCCATGTTAATGGACGCAGTGGCGCAAGCAGAGCGGATTCTTGATAAGAGTGGCTATTACACGGTGGCTCGCGAGCTGGGGCAGCTGGTTGGGCAGACCCGATCGGATGATGCCAGCGGAACACTCACCATGATGACCGGCGGCGGCCCCGGAATCATGGAGGCCGCGAACCGTGGCGCATTCGATGTGGGCGCCCATACCGTTGGTCTGAATATCAGCCTGCCCCACGAGCAGAACCCCAATGCCTACCTCACTCCCGGTCTCTGTTTTGAGTTTCATTACTTTGCTACCCGTAAATTGCATTTTCTGTTGCGAGCAAAAGCGTTGGTGGCGTTCCCTGGGGGGTTTGGAACGATTGATGAACTGTTCGATACCCTGACGTTAATTCAAACCGAAAAGATCGATCCGCTGCCGGTGGTGCTGGTCGGGGAGTCATTCTGGAAACAGGCGCTGAATATCCCGTTTCTGCTCGATGAGGGGGTAATCAGCAGCGAAGATGCCGAGCTATTCTGGTACGCTGAAACGGCGGAGGAAACCTGGCAAACCATACAGAACTGGTACCAGGAAAAAGGCAAGCCCCTCATAAAATAAAAACGGCTTGCCATTAACAGGGAGGGGGTTGAAGTGAACAGGTTTGCGCTGCAGTGGCTGGCTGCATTCATCATTTTTGGGTTGATTCCGCTACCGATTCAGAGCGCGCCTGCCCGACCCGATATCCTGCTGATCGTGGCAGATGATATGGGCTATACCGACTGGGGCGGATTTGGTGGCGAGATTCACACGCCTAATCTGGATGCCCTTGCCGCTCGCGGGCAGCGGTTCGCCCAGTTTTACACGGCATCCACCTGTTCGCCGACTCGATCAATGTTGCTGACCGGCATCGACCATCACATGGTCGGGCTGGGGACCATGATTGAGTTGATCAGCCCGAATCAGATTGGCGCGCCTGGTTACGAGGGTTACCTCAACAGCCGGGCAGTGACCTTGCCACAACTGCTTAATGACAACGGCTATAAAACCCTGATGGCCGGCAAATGGCATCTGGGGCTGGAGCCGGCACAGGATCCCTCCCGGTTTGGTTTTGATCACTCGTTCGCCATGCTTCGCGGAGCGGCGAGTCACTTTGGCGATGAAGCCCCCTATGCCCCGAACTATCTGCCAATTTATCGACATGATGGTAAACAGGTTCACGTGCCCGACCAGTTTTATTCATCCGATTTTTACGCCGATAAATTATCGACCTGGATCAGTGATACGCCGAGGCAGCAGCCGCTGTTTGCCTATCTTGCCTTTACCGCACCCCACGACCCACTCCACGTGCCCGATCACTGGATCGACCGTTATCGGGGCAAGTACGACGCGGGTTATGACCAACTCCGGGGGACCCGCGTTGCCCGGCTAGTTGAGCTGGGTCTGCTGGACGCCGCTGACCTGGCTGCGCCCCTGCCTCCGCACGTCAGACCGTGGGACAGGCTCACCCCTGACGAGCAGGTTTATTCATCGCGGGCAATGGAGATTTACGCGGCGATGGTGGAGAACCTTGACCACAACGTTGGCAAGGTGATCGATACCCTCAAACGCGAGGGTCGTTACGACCGTACCCTGATAATGTTTATTTCCGATAATGGTGCCAATGGCATTCTGTTGCAGCAAAATCCGCTGGTGCCGGATAACTGGGTGGAGCAAAATTCGGATAATCGGCTGGAGAACCTTGGTCGCAAGGGGTCACGTCCATCCACTGGTCCGGGCTGGGCACTGGCGGGCACGGCGCCGTTTGCGCTGCATAAGCTGTTTATCAGTGAGGGTGGCGTGCGCTCGCCATTAATTGTCGCCGGCCCGGGCGTCGGCGCAGCGGACCGGCCCATTAACGCCATCAGTACGGTGCAGGACATCATGCCCACCCTGCTTGAGCTGGCGGACATAACTGCCCCACTCCACTACAATGGCCAGGCCGTGTTGCCAGTTCAGGGCCGCTCCATGCTGCCCTTGCTGCGCGGTGAATCCAACGCCGTGCATCTCCCCGACGCCGAGTTCGGTTTTGAGCTGTTTGGCATGCAGGCACTGCGCAAAGGTGACTGGAAAATATCCAATATCAATCGGCCTTTTGGCACAGCGACCTGGCAGTTGTTTAACCTCGCCATTGATCCCGGTGAAACCAATGATTTAGCCGCCGAGGAGCCGGAGCGATTGCAGGCGCTCATCCAGGCCTGGCAGCGTTATGCCGCCAGAACCGGCATTGTGCTGCCCGAACGACCGGTGTTCGGTGCGGGCAGTAAAAAAATGGTCACTCAATAAATTAAGGAGTAGCAATGAGCAATCCCCCTGTCAGTCGGTTTCCGATCCCGGATCTCGCCGATTTACCCGAGGACATACGCGAACAGATTGAAGCCGTGCAGGAAAAAACCGGCTTCATTCCCAATGTATTCCTCGCTCTGGCCCATCGCCCCGATGAGTGGCGCGGCTTTTTTGCCATGCACGATGCGGTGATGCTGCGCAAAGGCAACCTTACCCGGGCAGAAAAAGAGATGATCGTGGTGACTGTCAGCGGCGGCAATCAGTGCCAGTATTGCGTGGTGGCCCACGGGGCGATTTTGCGCATCGTTGCTAAAAACCCGCTGATTGCCGACCAGGTAGCGATTAACTACCGCAAAGCCGACATCACCGAGAAGCAGAAAGCCATGCTCGATTTCGCCATGACCGTTGGTTTTAGTTCCGACGAAATTGGCGACGATGATTACGAAACCTTACGCAGTCACGGTTTTGACGACGAAGATATCTGGGATATTGGGGCCATTGCGGCGTTCTTTTGTCTCTCTAACCGCCTGGCGAATATGCTGAGCATGCGGCCGAATGATGAGTTTTATGCGATGGGTCGCTAGAGACTAAGCGATGGCGCGCCGGTTCTACTAAATCCCTGGTCAGCAAAGATATTTATAAGGTCTTTAGAGAAACGCTGCTCGTTACAGAACGACGGGAACGATTGATCTAATATTCTGGCAGCTGCAATTGAATGTCTTTAAAGCTAGCGGCGTAAGGCAGTATCAGCGAGATCAATAACATCTAAAACGGTCCCGTTGCCTTCCATAATACGAACAATTTTGTCGCCAATTCGACGCAGTTCAGTGCCATCCTGAAGGATCGGTAAGCGGTTTCTTAAGTCATCGGGTAATGGTTGGGCATGGCTCAATAATTCTGCGTCCAGCACTTCGCCACGGTTTACTTTCATTTGCCAGCCGGGGGGTAGTTCGCCGCCTCGCTCAAGCTTTTTTTGTAACCCGGGTGGTAACTTCTTTTTCTTCGATTGGGTACCGTTACCACTACCGCGGTGGGTGTTTTCGTTCCGGTAATAATCGGTAATAAGGGAGCGTTCCGTTTCGTTGAATGTCTGGTCGGTTTTATGTTTGGCTTTGCTGGTTTTGGGTTTTTTATTTTCTTTCGCTGGCTCGTCACGTCGATCGTCATTTTCTTCGGCCCGTTCTCCCCAGCCAAACCACCGCTGCATAAAAGACTGCTCGACCTCCGTGCCCGGCTGTTTACCCGCCCCTTCAGGCCGCTCCGCCTGAGTGGCACTACTGGTAAATAAAAAGGCAGTTGATAGCAGTGCCAGCAGGGTGAGTTTTTTCGTTCGCATGATGTTCTCCGTGATACCGCTACCACCTTGTTCAGGTTGACCGGCTAATCGGGCTGGATTCGTTTAGGACTAATTGTACCGCTGCATGGTTTCACCCCGGCTGTGGAGTATGGTGCTGTGACGTCCTCTCTAGAGTATAGGTGGTTGAGTGGCGCAAAACTGTGATTCGGGATGGGAATCTATCCTTGGCGAAAAGCCGCGGGGGTGGATTGAGTTTGCACCGAGAGTAAAGATTCTTATCAAAGGTGGCGGCGGGATGCACTGTTTTGGTGCGATTTCTGCCATTGCCATTGCCATTGCCATTGGGATTCACGTCGGCACTGAAGCTAGCGATTCGTCCTCCAGCCTTATCGAGTCGGCAAAAAACAGCCTGGCAGGGCCAGATCGTCAGCAAATGGCCTGGTAGTTGCAAGTGGTTTGGGTTTTCAACGCCTGAATTGGAATTTTTACCGGTGAACTACCTGAATACCATTGATCGTTATCGCGACTACCGTCCGGTCATCCATAACCTGCTGGCATCGTCTATCAGTAGTCTGGGTGAGGAGTGGCAGCACTCCACCAGCGATGATGAGCGGGGAAAATCACTGGCTGTTATCGCCAAAAATTTCCCCTTTATCAGCACCCTGTTTGTGCTTGATGAGGCAGGTAGTCAGGTCGGCGATACCCTGATTAGTCCTTATGCTGAAGGCTATCAGGGCGGTGGCGATGGTATTGATCGTAGCCGGCGCCCCTATTTCTCACTGGCGCAGGGCTCCGGAGAGCCGGGTGTCACTGAGCCCTATCTGTCGGTTAATAGCCGTGCGCTCTGTATTTCTGCCGTTACCCGGTTGGCTGGCAGTGATTCCCGGCCCGGTGGCTATCTGGTGCTGGACGTGGACCTCAACAAGATACTGTCGTTTTTCATGGGTGATACCCAGTTGCGGCGGGTGGAGTGGTCGTTTAAGGCCGTCTATTTGTTGATCTCCGTCGGTCTATTCCTGGTCGTATTTGCGATGCTCTGGCATGCCGCGAGTCAGTTGTTTGTGGTGTTAACCGGTTTATCCGACCACCAGGCGGTTATCCAGGTCTTTAGAGTGGTGATTTACCTGACTCTGGCGCTGGCGATATTTGATCTGGGCAAGACCACGCTTGAAGAGGAGGTGCTGCTCGGTAAGGACGTTTTTCGTCATAGCTCGACCCGGCGGACGATTACGCGGTTTATCGCCGCCATTTTGATCGCCATTTCTATCGAGGCGTTGATGATGATTTTCAAAGCAGCCTTTGGCACCACGCCCGGACAGCTGACCGAGGCCGTCTGGGTAATGATGCCGGCGGTTGGCCTGTTAATAGGCCTCGGCCTCTATGTTTATCTGGGCGCTCGGGCGGAGCAGATTCTGCTAGAGACCCGGCGCAGTAAATAAATCGCCTGGGTGGCGGCTAACCCCCTGCCGAAGCGCGCAACGATGGTCTACCATTTCACCCACTAGAGGAGCGGTCGAATTTGATCGTTTTAGAGATGGGGAAAGACAATGCAGATGCGCGTACTTGGTAATACTGGCCTGCTGGTTTCCAGGCTCTGTATGGGTGCCTGGACCTTTGGCAAGGATCGATTTGGTCTGGGAGGGCTGGATGCTGCTCAGAGTAAGGCAATCGTTGATCGGGCGCTCCAGGCAGGTATTAATTTTTTTGATACCTCTAACAACTACAGTTTTGGTCAGTCAGAGGAGCTGCTGGGCGCAGCGCTGGTCGGTAAGCGCGAGCAGGTCGTCATCTCTACCAAGGTGCGCAGCCCTACCGGTGAGGGGCCGAACGACCAGGGACTTAGCCGACACCAGTTGATACGGTCCGTGGAACAGAGCCTGAAACGGTTGCAGACCGATTACCTTGACGTGCTGATTGTTCACGGCTGGGACGAATTAACCCCGCCTCTGGAAACCCTGAGGGCGATGGATGATCTGGTACGCAGCGGTAAGGTGCGTTACGTCGGCGGCTCTAACCTGTGTGCCTGGCAGCTTGCGGAATTCCTGGCGATTTCTGACCGTGAAGGGTTGCCCCGGTTCGAGATTTTGCAGGCCTACTACAACCTGGTGGGACGCGAGCTTGAGCATGAGCTGATTCCACTCTGCCAATATAAACAGGTCGGTATCATGACCTGGAGTCCGCTCGGTAACGGTTACCTAACCGGCAAATATCGTCACGGTGCAAAGGGTCGGCGGGATATACCGATGTTTTCTAATTTTCCGCCGATGAACCTTGAAACAGGCGAGAAAGTCATTGATATGCTTGAGCTATTTGCTGCCGAACACCAGACCAGCACCGGTGCAGTAGCCCTGGCATGGCAGCTGGCCAACCCGGCGATCACCTGTCCGATTCTTGGGGCTAAAAATGTTGAGCAGCTGGAGCAAAACTTACCCGCTGCTGATCTACGGCTCACCGCCGAGCAGCTGGAGCAGCTCAATGAAGTTAGTGCAATACCGCTGCCCTACCCGAACTGGATGGTTGAATTTCAGAATCAGCCTCGTCTTGGCTAACTTTTTTTTGTGTTGTAACTGGCCCATCAATGGCCAGTTCAGTATTCGCGGGGAGGTTTAGCATTGAAAATTGACTGTTTCACTCACGTCATGCCACAGAATTTTTACCAACGACTCAAGGCCGCCATGACCGGGCCGGATTATCTGTCTGGCATGCTCGACAGCATGCCAGAACTGGCGGATATGGATCGCCGAATCGCCATCATGGACGACCTGGGGGTGGATCAGCAGGTGATCACCCTCTCATCCCCGCCGCTGGAAATCGCAATTAGCGATCCAGCCGTTGCCGCTGAACTGGCTAGAGTCGCTAACGATGAGATTGCGGCCGTCGCGGCAAACCGGCCGGATCGATTTATCCCGGTGGGGATCGTCGCAATGAATAACCCGGAGGCGATGGTCACCGAGGCTGAGCGTTGCCTGACCGAGTTGGGCATGAAAGGAGTACTGATCTACACCAGTGCTAAAGGTAAACCGCTGGATTTGCCAGAGTTCAAACCGTTTTTTGAATTGATGGCCAAACTGGATGCCCCCATCTGGCTACACCCGGCGCGGGGTGGTGGTCAGCCCGATTACGCTGGGGAGGACGTCTCAAAATACTGGATCTGGCAGGTGTTCGGCTGGCCCTATGAGACCACCGCTGCCATGACCCGGTTAGTGTTTGACGGTATCTTCGACCGTCACCCGGATATTAAAATCATTACCCATCACGCGGGTGCCATGCTGCCCTTCTTTGATAAGCGGGTGGAGTGGGTTTACGACCGCCCCGGTCTGCCCGAGCTGGTTCAGGCCAAAGAGAAACTACGGCT